>Ga0102594_1000848_pt1 | contig 23038 bp, 24 predicted proteins | sample AraplaCol_mLB_r2_2_FD_76863 | JGI IMG/M metagenome (GOLD analysis project Ga0102594, IMG submission 76863) | Arabidopsis root microbial communities from North Carolina, USA - plate scrape MF_Col_mLB_r2 (SPADES assembly) (version 2) | ecosystem: Host-associated > Plants > Roots > Endosphere...
GGACTGAATGGTTTCACGATAAAATCGGCTGCTCCCAGGTCGAAAGCATTCAGTACAACTTCTTCCTGTCCCATGCTGGAAAGCATGATCACCGGGATCTGCTTGCCCATGGTCTTAATGGCAGAAAGTATTTCAATTCCAGAGGCAAATGGCATCATAATATCGGTGATGGCCAGATCTACGTCTCTTGTTTTAAGGGTTTCAATAGCATCTTTACCATTGCGGGTGAGGATTACTTCGTGCCCTTCTTTTAATAATTTATGTTCAATCGTTTTTAGAATCAGTTCGTCGTCTTCGGCGATTAGAATCAGCATAATTTTAGTTTTTTATTGTATTAGATTTTTAATTAATTGTAATCCTGTTGTTATCTCTTGGATAATTTCATTTTCCATGGAAATAAAATCCATATTAGGATCTGCTTTATTTTCCCAGCCGGCAGTACGTTCAGTAAGCCTTATCAGTCCTGCTGTTCCTGCTGTTCCTTTAAGCTTGTGAAGAATCAATTTCAGATGGTCACTGTCTTTTTCTGCGGTACTTTTTCTGATATTTTCTTCAGCCTGAGTAAGTTGATCTACCACAAGGTTCAGGAATATTTTTCTGAAATCCTCGTCATCGTCACCTATTTGTTCATTCAGGAGATTTATATCAAGGTAATTTCCCTCACTGCTAGAATCTTCAGCAGAGATATTATCTTCATTAATGATATACTTCTTTAGCATTTCCAGTAGATCAGCCTGTCTTAAAGGTTTGGGAAGGAAGTCATTCATCCCGGAATCCAGACACTTTTCTTTCTCCCCCAGAACATTACCTGCAGTTACACCAATAATTGGAACATCGGCATATTCCGGCAGTAAGCGGATTTGTTTGGTAGCTTCAATACCATCCATTACCGGCATCTGAACATCCATTAAAATGATATTGAATATTTTCTCTTTACACTGTAAGACAGCCTGAAGTCCGTCCGTAGCTTCCGTAAGCTCTGCATCCGGAATCAGAGAACGCATCATTTTATGGTTAAGAACCATATTGACAGGGTTGTCATCTACAAGTAAAACCTGCGGCGCCTGCATCAGTATAGAGGTTTCTGCCTCCGGTTGTGTGATATTGGTGATCTCCTTTTCAGTATTTTTTACAGCCCGTCTTAATGCTTTATAGAGCTCTTCTGACTTGATAGGTTTCAGCAGGAAGTAGGAATTGTTTTCCTGGCGGAAAGAATTGATGACATCATGTTCCTCAGAAGATGTGTGAAGAATAATCAGAGGAGAAGATTCATGTTGTTTGTTAAATAGTTCCTTGATTTTTTCTATGGTTTCAAGTCCGGAAATAATAGGCATATGATAATCCATCAGAATGACATCAAAACGCTCTCCTGCAAGTAATATCTGGAGCGCTTCCATTCCATTGGCAGCAAGCTTTGAATCTATATTTTTATATGCAAGCATGTGCTGAATAATAATCCTGTTGGCTTCGTTATCATCTACGATAAGTACCTTATTTATTTTCAGGTCGTCCTCCTCACGGTGATCAGACATTTCATACGGAACTTCTATGTCAAAATAGAACACAGACCCATTATGAAGTTCACTCACCAACGACAGGCTGCTTCCCATATATTTCAGAATATTATTGGAAATGGTCAATCCGAGGCCTGTTCCTCCGTATCGTTTGCTGATAGAACTGTTTTCCTGGGTAAAAGCATTGAAGATATGCTGTTGTTTTTCCTTAGGAATTCCAATTCCGGTATCTCTTACGGAAAATCTGAGTTTGATATTTTTGCTGTCCAGATTCAGTTTTTCTACTTTAAGTTCTATTTCTCCCTGCGTTGTAAATTTCACGGCATTTCCAAGAAGGTTGATCAAAATTTGTTTCAGCCTTGATTCATCCAGCCAGATCGTTTCAGGAAGTCCCGGTTCTATATTCAGCAGTAATTCTATATTTTTTTTCTGTGACTGGTAAAGAATGACATTGATAACCTGGCTTACCATATCATAAATATTGGATTTGTCTACGATGAGGTCCATTTTTCCGGATTCTACCTTAGAAAAATCAAGGATATCATTGATGATATTCAATAAATTCTCACCTGATTCATTGATATAATTAAGATATTGAGTCTGTATCTCATTCAATGGAGTTTTTAAAAGAAGGTCGGAAAAGCCAATAACACCATTTAGTGGGGTTCGGATCTCATGACTCATGTTGGCCAGGAATTCAGATTTTGCTTTGCTGGCAATGTCTGCCATTTTCTTGGCATTTTGTAGTTCTTTATTGATTCTTACAGAGGCTGTAATATTTTGTGCAGAAACAATAATTCCCCCGATAACATTATTGGAAAGATACCATGGCGTGACTTCTACGCTGTAATGCTGAATGATTCCTTTACCCGGAACTTCTATTACCATATCTTCATTTTTGTAGGCTTTTCCTGCCAGTGCATCCTGGTAAATCTTTATTCTTTCATCCGGAACATTGGGTGATATTTTAAACATATTTTCACCAATAAGCCTGATGTCATTCATCTGAAACTCATCTTTCCAGCTTTTGCTTACAGAAAGATAATTAAGGTTTTTGTCAAACATGGCTACCGTAGAAGGTACATACTTTACAAAAGACTGCAGCATAGCCTCTTTTTTGGCCAGTTCAAGATAGATGTTTTTGAACGTATCAATATTCTGAATGATTCCGTAGACTCTGGTGCACACTCCATCTTCAAATTCCGGAATCCCTTTTACCCTTACCCAGATCATCGCACCGTCATTCTGTATAAGCTGTAATTCTTCATCGTAGGGAACGCATTCTTTTACAGCCTTTTCGAATAAGGATTCCAGCTTTTCACGGCTTTTTTCACTGTAGAAACCCAGCGCATTGTCAAAATCAGGCTGGAAATTTTTATCTATTTTATGAATTTCTCTGGTAGATTGTGACCAGAGAACAGTATTGTTTTTCAGGTTAACTTCCCATCCTCCAACCTGGGCCACGGCACTTGTTTGTTCCAACATCTTTTTGGTATGAACAAGATCTTTTTCCAGGCTTACCCGTTCAGTAACATTCAGGGCGGTGCTCACAACATAAGGATTTCCTTCTTTATTGATCTCCACAAGATTGTGATACATCCAGATCATATCTTCACCTCCTTTTGTTCTCAGGATCATGGTTCCGAAATCTTCCTGGTTTTTATTGATTCTTTCGAGATACTGCTCAAGAAGTGGCCAGTTTTTTTTAGGAACAAGGTCTTTTAAATTCAACTTTTCCACCTCTTCGGCAGAATATTGCAGGGTTTCTCTGCCTTTTTCATTGACAGCAATGATATTTCCTTCCATATCATGCATACTCATCAGGCCTATAGCATTTTCGAAGAAGCTTCTGAAACGGCGCTCGGAGCTTTCCAGTTTAAGTTTTTCTTCGATTCGATGAGTAATATTTATTCCGAAACAGAAAATCTCTGAGTGATCCTGATTGAGCTTTAGATACCATTCAATAATGATGGTTTGGGTATCATCTGTCTTTGTGGAAGTGGTAAATGTAACTTCTTCATTGGTATCGGGAAGATTTTTGGAAAGTAATTGCAGCTGGGAATTATGATTTCCCATAAGGTCCAGGAAATTCTGATTAAGAATCTGGCTTTTATCCATTTGAAAGGTCTTCTCAAATGCCGGATTAACATCTTTCATTGAGAAATCTTTATCCAGAACACAGATCAGATTATTGGAAATGGTAAAAGTCTGCTGAAAATACTCAGCCTGGATGTTTTTCCTTTTTCCCATAATAACTTTTGTGATCGCTGCTCCTATTTTTTTTAGGGTTGAAATCTGATCATCTGTGATTGTCTTAGGTTTATAATCAATAACACAGATAGTTCCTAATGCGAATCCTTCATCATCAATAAGAGGTACTCCTGCATAAAAACGGATTCCTCCGGCAAGAATAATTGCGTTATCAGAAGACCTTTCGTCTAATAAAGTATCGTTGATAATGACAACGTCGCCACTGGCGATAGAATATTGGCATACCGTATTTTTCCTTTCTACAAAATCAAGAGCAATCCCCACACAGCTTTGGATGGTCTGGGTTTCGCTTTCCATCATGGCAATAAGACCTGCCGGGCAGTCTGTCACCAGACATGCTGTTTCGGCAAAAATGTCTAACTGGGGATCTTTTTCGAGGTTTAAAAGACCAAAATACTCCAGTTTTTTCATTCGGCCTTCTTCATTTGCCGGAATTGGATACTTTTTCATATATTATATCAACAGTTAGAGACTTTTCTTTTTTGATTATTAAAAAATGATAATCAAGGCCTTAAAGTTTATATTTTAAATATTTTTAAGCACTTTAAATTATTATTTTAATAAGTAAAGCAAAGTACGGAATAATTTTGTATTCTATTGCAGTAAATTTGTTAATAAAGCTATATGTATGCTTATTTTAAATTAACTTATAAGAATCCTGCATTTATATCGAAGTAATGGGCATTATGAAAATAAAAAGTACCCCTGTATGAAATGGGATACTTAAGGATGAACCGGGATGATATAAGTTGTTCATAATGTGTTTTCTTAAGGCCTGACGATTGATTGTTTATAAAAGTCCATTTCCTGAAAAATACGGAAATGGACTCACCACTTATCATCATCCAAATCACAACTAAACTATGAAAAGTGAAGCAATAGCCTGCGCATCGCTGCCACTTAAAATTTCGTCATAAGCTGCAGAACCTGCCGCAGCACCAAAAAGCGTTGCCGTGTTGTAGCCTGCCTGATTGGTATTGTCTTCTCCGGCATAAACAGGATTGGTCGCTGAAGGCATACTCCCTCCGTTGGCAAGCTCAATCCATCCTTTGTTGGCTCTCATTCTTCTTACCTGTGAGGCATGCCTTGCTTCAACGGAATGAATTTGTAATGCTGCCTGCAGTACCACCTTATTGGACATTACATTTCCGGCCTGCCCTTTATAAGCCCTTACTCCGGTATCTTCAAAGGCCTGAGCAAGGATAAGAAACTGGTTATAATCTGTAAAAGGCATAAAGTTTCCGCTGGCTGTAAAATCAAAAGTTGGCTTATTTCCGGGAGTTGTTCCTAAAGAAGTCAGTGTGCTCTTCAGGAAGCTTACATGAGCGGATTCATGCTTTGAAATCTGCATAAAAACAGTTCTGTCTCCATTGGGAATAAGGCCTGGTGTTGATAATCCTATGCTATAATACTCATTTTCCAGGTATTCAAGTACCAATGCCAGTTGTAAAGCATCTGTCAGTGCACTTTTTAAAGCAGTACCTGTTGATGTTGGTTTTGTAGTTTCTGCTTTGGCAGGAGTAGCCATTAAGGCACCGAGTCCGAGAGGAACGGCTGCTGTAGCTGCTTTTTTCCCGAATAATGAGATATCCGTAATCGTTTCTAATCTTGATGCTTCCTTGGTGAAAAATTTGTCATTAGAAAGCTTATCCAGTAATCTAAGAATATTCATAATGTGAGTTTTTAAGGTGAATGATTAGTTGATACCTCTTTCTTTCCAGGTAAAAGGCGTTTTGATAAATGCTCCGGCAGCCATTACAATATCTTTAGGCTCTTTGGCAAGATCAAGTCCGTTAGCATCTATCACGTCATCTCCTGAAAAATCTGCAGATCCGGGATTGATCAGATTTCTGATGGCAGAAGCATGTCTGGCCTCCACTGAAACTATTTTACCGGCAATAACAAGATAAGCAGGATTGGAAATATATTTCCCAGCTCCATTGTAAGCTGCTACGCCGGTATCTTCTAATGCCTTTGCGGTAGCCAATACCGAATTTCTGTCATTAAAATTCACATTAGGATACTGAAATTCAAGCTTAGGAAGCACATGATCTGTGGCACCACTAATGGCAACTTTGAAGAAATCTCTGTGAATCACCTCATGATGATAGAGATCTGTGAAAACCTCTTTTTCAATACTGGAAATTCCCGTATAAAAGTTATTAACCACTTTTGTATAAAAATCTGCTTCTAACTGTTCCAGAGCATAAGCATAATTGAGTACGCCTACATCTCCTGTTCCAAGATCATACCTGGATTCTTCTATAATCTGGAAGTCATCATCATCATTACATCCGATGATGGTAAGGCCAGCAATGGCTAATCCTACTCCACCTAATTTTAAAAAGTTTCTTCTGCTGGTATCAAGGGTGGCACCCTGATTAGAAACCTGAATTGTTTTTTTCATACTATTAATTTTTTTAGTGTTAGATATAAAAGAAAGAAAAACAGCACAGTGAATATGCTGTTTGAAATCTTAGAATTATTATGGCATCAATACCGTATCTATTACATGAATCACTCCATTAGATTGGTTCACATCAGCAATCGTTACTTTAGCGCTGTTTCCTTTTGCGTCTTTTATGTAAAGATCTTTCCCTTTGGTCCAGAAAGTAAGATCCTCACCCTGTACAGTTTTCATCATGCTTTTTCCGTTTCCGGCTTTTACAGCAGCCCAAATTTCTTTAGCACTGTATCTTCCTGGCAGAACATGATACGTTAATATACTTGTAAGCATTGTTTTGTTTTCAGGTTTTACAAGGTTTTCTACAGTACCTTTCGGAAGTTTTGCGAAGGCAGCATCTGTAGGTGCCAGTACAGTAAAAGGTCCTGCACCCTGTAGTGTTTCTACCAAACCTGCCGCTTTCACTGCTGCAACAAGGGTTTTGTGATCTTTGGAGTTGACAGCGTTTTCAATAATATTTTTGGATGGATACATAGGAGCTCCTCCTACCATTACTGTTTTTTCTTTCATCGTTTGTGCAGTTACCTTTCCGCTGAAAGCAAATGATAAAGCTACCATTGCTAAAACTGTGATTTTTGAATGTGTGTTCATTGCGTTGATTTTTTAGTTAATTGTATTGGTTGTGTTTTAAAATCATTTACGAGGTTGGTTTTATTTTAGATTGAAAAAAATGAAAATTATTTTTAATTCATTGTAGATCAGTTTGTTATTTTTTTATTTGGAATGAATTCCAGACAAATAGAGTTCATGCAGAATCGTTTTCCTGTAGGTTTCGGCCCATCATCAAAGACGTGTCCCAGATGAGAATCGCATCTTCCGCATAGTACTTCTGTACGTTCCATGTGATAAGATGTATCTTTTCTGTATCTGACACTTTTTTTACCAATCGGCTGATAAAAAGAAGGCCAGCCGCAGGTTGTTGCAAATTTGGAGGTTGAAATAAAAAGCGGATTTCCGCATACCGCACAATAGTAAGTTCCTTTTTCATCAAACTCATAATATTTTCCGGTAAAAGCGGTTTCTGTAGCTCCTTCTCTGGCCACCTGATAGAGTTCGGGTTTTAAAATCTTTTTCCATTCACTATTGCTTACTTTCAGTGTATTTTGTGCAGTGTGTGAGTAATATGGATTTTTGCTTTTAAAAAAAGTGCTTTGTGCGTGATAAGTCCCGAAAGATAAGACAGCGCAAAAAGCAAGTATTGTTTTTGAAAATTGTGTTTTCATATTGACTATTTTTTAATTATTTTCTTATTATCATGTACGAAATAAAAGTTGTTGTAGATTTTGTTGGGAATATGTTTTATTTTATTACATTTGACTAGAAAAATAAACGCTATTAAAACAACCTATTCGGAAGAGGAACTTATCGTTTTATTAAAAGAGAAAAACGAAACCGGTTTTCATTATCTGTATGACCACTATTCTGGTGCGCTGTACGGAATTATTCTCCGAATTGTTCAATCTAAAGAATACACAGAAGAAGTTATTCAGGATGTCTTTGTCAAAATATGGAACTCTATCCATCAATATGACGTTTCCAAAGGAAGATTTTATACATGGATGATCAATATTGCCCGGAATACGGCTATTGATTATTTAAAGTCTAAAGGGTTCCAGAATGAACTTAAAAACCAATCACTTCCAGATTTCGTATATAATACTGCAGAGCTTTCAACAGTCAATAATTCATCTGATTATATTGGATTTAATAATGTCCTTGAAGGCCTTGAAGTGGACAAGCAGGAACTCATAAATCTTGCTTATTATCAGGGATATACCCAGCATGAAATATCCGAAAAGCTGAAGATACCGCTGGGAACGGTAAAAACGAAAATGCGGAATGCATTGATGAAATTAAAAGATTTGCTAAAAGATTATCAATAAATTGAACACTAAAGAATACATATCATCCGGAATTATAGAATCTTATATTCTTGGCCATGCTTCTCCTGAGGAAGCGGGGATTTTGGAGTGTGTGATGAAGAATAATGCTGAAGTAAAAGAGGCTTTTGAAGAAGCACAGAAGACTTTGGAACATCTTGCTACAGCTCAGGCTGTAACACCTCCAAGTGATTTGAAAGCTAAAATCTGGAATAAAATTCAGCAGGAACAGACTGTTGAAGAAGTAACTCCTGCTCTTTCAACAGATATCTCTGATGTAAAAACTCACAGGGAAATCACGCAACAGGTGAGAACTCAAACTACGACTCCTTGGAAAACTTATGCAGTGGCAGCTTCGGCATTGTTTCTTGTAAGTGTTGCCGGAAATTTATTCTGGATGAACAGCCAATCTGCCAGTAAGAAAGAAATGTCATTACTGATAGCAGATAAAAAACGTCAGGATCAGGCGATGCAGAAGATGAATCAGAAGCTTGATATGTTCTCTAACCCCGATATGCAGATGGTTATGCTGAAAGGTGTAGAAAAGCACACAGAGGCAAAAGCAATGGTTTTCTGGGACAAAAAAACAAAAGAAGTTTATCTGAATGCTGAAAAACTACCTAAAGCGCCTGCAGGAATGCAATATCAGCTTTGGGCGATTGATGAAGGAAAACCTGTAGATGCAGGAATGTACACTGAAGATAAAGACAGTAGGATTGCTTTGGCCAATATACCAAAAGCCCAGGCTTTTGCAATTACGCTTGAAAAAGAAGGCGGAAGCAAAGTCCCAACGATGGAAAATATGTTTGTAATGGGAGGAATTTAAACTCCGTTTACACAAAAAAACAAGGCGGACACAATCAATCCGCCTCGTATCTCCCAAATAATTAAATATGAAAAAATATGAATGTCTATACCAAACAGGCCTTCAGCATCAGATCATGAAGATCTGTATTTTTAACAAATGGCTGTAAAAGTCCGTTTCCAGGGCCATAAGCAGCTACTTCTACATAATCTCCGGAATGATCCATGCTGATCCATCCTACAGAATTCCTGGTTTTCTGAATTTCTGAATATAATTTAAAAGGCAGTTTTTTATAATTATAAAGTCCTTCTTCTTCTTTTTCAAGTCCGTTGTAAAAACTCAGAAGATGCTTAGCTTCATCATCATTCAGTGTAATTTTATTGCCTTCATAAATCCAGTCTTTAATGTCTTTTACCGAATAATCTTTCTGAATTTTGTTCAGGATATATTCATTGGTATACCGATAGTCTGAAATACTGTTAAACTGCCTGGTGGCTTCTGCTCCATAAATAGTTCCCGGATTGGCATTTCCATGGTCTGTAGTGATGATGACTAAGGTATTCCCGTCTTTTTCGGCAAAATCCATTACTGCCTTTACAGTGTCATCAAATGCCAGCTGATCATGGATAAGAGCGGCTACATCATTGGCATGAGCTGACCAGTCTACTTTTCCGGCTTCTACCTGAAGTACAAAACCTCCGGGATGATCTTTCATCTGATTGATGGCGGTAGTGGCCATTTCAGCAAGAGTTGGTGTATTTTTGTATTCCTGAAGATGTGTTCTGTCAATCGTATAGGGTAATGCTCCCGTACTGAAGATCCCTAATAATTTCTCTCCTTTCTTTATTTCTTTCAGATCATTTTGTGTTTTCAGAATCCGGTATCCTTTTTTGCTGTAAACAGAATAGAGGTCTTTTTTGTCTTCTCTTTTTAAAGGGTTAAAAAATTCGTCTCCACCTCCTAACAGCACATCAAATTCCAGTTCCGCATACATCTCTGCAATTTGAGGTTCAGCATTTCTTTTGGAAGAATTTATACAGAATCCGGCGGGGGTAGCATGAGTAATGGTTACCGTAGTTACACAGCCGGCTTTCTTTCCTGCTTTTTTGTACTTCTGCCATATCGGAAGATGTTTTTCTCCGTTAGCTCCCATGTTCAAAACTCCGTTTTTTACTCGGATTCCTCCTCCAAAAGCTGAGCTTGCGGCAGCAGAATCTGTAACGATAGAACTTGCTGAAGCCGTATCCATTAAAGCACGGGCAACTTTTTTGTCGTGATACAGATTAAGCCAGTTACTCCCCTTTCCTAAAATATTCCTAGAATACAGATCTGCCATTGAAAGCGTTCCGAGACTCATTCCATCGCTTACCATAAAGATGATGTTCTTTGCTTTTCCTGCCCGGGGATTTTCACTCGTTTTCCCGAAGCTCCAGAGATCAGATGGTGATAAGGTCAATAACCCTGAAAGTAGTGCAGATCCTTTTAGAAATTTTCTTCTGTCCATATTGTTTTGAAATAATGCTGTAAGTTATTGTAATTAATTTTTTATCGTAACTTTGTTGCATTAATTAAAAGTTAATTTTAAATATTTTCTGGAAACGGATCTTCAAAACTTTGGTTTTTATCAAACCGTTCCTTTTCCCTTTCATTAATAAGACATTGCTGAAGATCTGTTAACATCTGTTCTTTATCCAGATTCTGCCCGATAAACACCAGTTCATTAATTCTGTCGCCCCAGTTTTTGTCCCATCTGCTTTCTATAAACTTTTGGTTTTCTACAAATGAAGAATATTGCAGCCTATGGTTCATAGGCATACTACTCCACCAGACTCCTGCTTTTTCCAGACGAAAAGAACCTCCTGCCTGGGAAAAATTCAATGCATCGTTGGGTCTTGAGGCTAACCAGAACAAGCCTTTCGCTCTGATGGTTCCCTCGGGATAATGATAATTCAGATATTCCCACAGTCTCATCGGATGAAAGGGCTTTTTATCTCTAAAAACAAGTGAACTTATCCCATATTCTTCAGTTTCCGGGGTATGATGATCAGATTGCAGCTCTTTTTGCCAGCCTGCGGATGACTGTGCCTTATCAAAATCGAAAAGCCGGGTATTTAAAATCTTTTGGGGATCAATTTTTCCAAACTCAGAATGTAAAAGATCTGCGCCGGGATTCAGTTTTCGGATTGCTGCTTTTAAAAAGCCAAGTGTTTCAGTATTGATAAGATCTGTTTTGTTTAAAATAATCACGTTGGCAAATTCAATCTGATCGGTAAGAAGATTCACAATTGTTCTGTAATCGTCTTCCATATCAGTGAGATCGCGGTCCAGCAGTAGTTCATCAGAACCAAAATCCTTCATGAAATTGAAACAGTCTACCACAGTTACCATCGTATCTACATAGCTGAAACGGGACAGATCTATTCCGCTCTCTTCATCAATATAAGTGAAGGTTTGGGCAACAGGAATGGGTTCGCTGATACCTGTACTTTCAATAAGGAGATAATCAAAACGGTTTTCATGGGCAAGACGCTCCACTTCTACCATAAGATCTTCGCGGAGTGTACAGCAGATGCATCCGTTACTCATTTCCACCAGCTTTTCTTCTGTTCTGGAAAGGGTATTTTGATTTTCAACAAGCCGTGCATCAATATTAATTTCGCTCATATCATTTACTATCACAGCTACCTTTAAGCCTTGCTTGTTGTGCAGAATATGATTCAGTAATGTTGTTTTACCAGCTCCCAGAAAGCCGCTGAGCACCGTTACAGGAAGTTTCTTCGTCATGATTTTAATGTTTATGATTTTTAAAATTGATAATATGGCCTGTAATCAATCCGGCAGCTCCGATATAAATCAGAGGAAGATGAACTTCAAAGAGAAAATCTGTCAATATAGAAATGAAAATAAGGCTTAGGGATATCCAGAACAGAAATTTCAACCATCGGTTTTCCATTTTTTTCGTAATTCTGAATACAACAACGGCTCCAATGAAAAGGAAAGCCAGATCAATATAGGGGTTATGGGATATTCCCAAGGGAACAATCAATAATAGAGGAAAGACGATACAATGAATCAGGCATAAAACAGCAGCGGAGATTCCTACAGCATCAAGAATTTTTGACTTCATAATAGTAAGGATTAATTTTCTTATCGTAACTTTGTTGCAAAAGTAGAGATAAAAAATTAAATAACGCAACTTTGTTGCATTAAAATATGAAACAGGTCAGAAATACTCACGCCAAAACTGAAATTTTAAACCTTATCAATGGTTCAGATGTGGCCCTTACCCATTCTGATATTCAGAAGAAACTGGGAGATTTGTGCAATAGAGTAACCATTTACAGGGTCTTGGAAAGGCTTGAAAACGAAGGTGCTATACACAAAATCGTCAATATTGACGGTGTAGTGAATTTTGCGAAGTGCAGTGGAAAGTGTACGCATGAACAGCATTTTCACAATCATGTGCATTTCAACTGTAAGGAATGTCATTCCGTTACGTGTATTGAAAATGCTATTCCAGAAATCAGTTTACCGGAACATTTTATCGCACAGGAATATAATTTTATTATCAGCGGGATATGCCCGAAATGTGCTGATGCTTAAAAGTAATAAGGCAGAAAAGAGAATTCTGATCTGCCCTTTTATGGAAATAGAAATTCTTTATAAAGAAGAAATATAGACTTCTATTTTGGTTCCGTCATAATTGAAGGTCCCGTCAGAGTTCTTTTTACCCAGTACCCATTTCATATCTACAGGTACATTCCATGCTGATCCTAATGAAAATCCGTTAACAGATCTGATTTCGTTTCCGTTTCCCGTAGTAATAGCCGAATGAAAGAATGTTTTATCGATAAGCCTGTAAAAACCAATGGCTTTGCCTGCCGGAATGGGTGTATATCCATCCCACTTTTCTCCCGCAGGATAATTGAATAGAGTTAACCACTTCTGTCCTGCTGATTGTGCAAGCTGGCTAGGACTGATGCTGGCACCCCGCATATATAATGCATAAGCTACCACATCATGACATACTCCACTGTTGTATTTAGAAATATTCTCTTCCCCTGAAAGAATAGCGTGGGCAACGGGTGCCCTTTCAGATAGGGATAGCTGAGCCTTCTTGGCTCCTTCCGGTGTTATAAATGACATATTGTAATATTTTGGTTGGTGACGTAAAGATACAGCTTTAAAATTTAATCACTTATGTTGGAAAATATTTCAAGTTTTGGCTAAAGCCCTTGATAGGGTCATTAATCAATAAGCGGGTTAAAACCCGCTTCTATTGATACATAAACCAGATATTATATCTGAGAGCGGTATGATTATTCAATAGGAACGGGCTTTAGCCCGTTCTAATAATTACATACAGATGGATCAGCTTTAGCCGAAACCTAACGTAGACTACATTTTGCAGAAGCCTTAAAACTACTTCTATTGATATAAATCCGGTATCATATCTGAGAACGGTACGAATATTCAATAGGAACGGGCTTTAGCCCGTTCTAACAATTATATACAGAGAGATCGGCTTCAGCCGAAACTTAATATCGTATAGGTTTGGCTGAAGCTCTTGGAATGGAAGATAATTAAATAAGCGGGTTTTAACCCACTTATTTTTATTAATATGGTTAACAATTCATTTAACAATAGTACATGCATTCGTAGCTGAAAAGCTTCCCATCTTTAAAAGTGAAAATAAGAAGTCCTGCATCACCATTCTGAATGTGATATTCATGTGGGGAAGAAATCCATCGGGAAGACAGCATATCACCAAAACGGGTCACAAAATTCTTTTCATCATAATTGGAATCCATACGTTCATTTCCTAACACTACAGTTTCACCATTACTGAAGGACATTTTGTAGATACTTCCGGAAACTTTTCCTTTATATTCTTCAAAAGCAATAATGATATTGGGTGTTCTGTAAAAATATTGAGGTTCCCAGCCGCATTCCGGCACATTAGGAATATCTTTCACTTTCTGCATCTCCAGCTGTTTCATCTGTGCATCCGTAATTTTTCCGTCAAAAAGGGAGGTTTCCTTCCATATAAAATGCAGATTCAAAGCTTTTAATTTTTTTTCATAGGCTTCTGTTCCCGGCTTTTTCGCAAATTGATCTGCCAACAGAAGTTCAAAGTCGATATCTATCTTTGGATTTTCTACGCCGGTGTTAGATTCTTTCCAATATTGTAAGGCCTGTTTAAGGTTTTTATCCTCAATCCATGCCAATTCACGTAGTCTTCCAACCTGGGCCAGTTCTTTTTCCCTGTCTTTGTCCTTTACTGCCAGATAGTCTTTTAGTACTTTTTCATAGGTAAGTTCAGTACCCAGATATTTCATTTGAATATATTCAGGATTTTCATGAAAATGGTCACCTATATAGATCCAGCCGCCCTCATATAAAGGAACATAATCAATACAGACCAGTTCATTTAAAGCAGCTCTTCTTACCGGAATGCTTTCTGTTGTTGGTCCTTTTCTTACACGCAGCTCAGATACCTGCACATAAAAATGGGGACATTGGTATCCCTCTTTTCCTCTATAAAAATACTGAGCGGGTTCACCAGCAGACTTTTTCCCACGCATGCTTTTTTGTAATGGCTGACGGTCAATAAAGCCAATATCACCGTTGCTTACCTGTACTTTGTATTGGGTTTGGGTAGAATCCAGAACATAAACGGGAGCTTCAGTAGAGAAGATTCCCAAAATATCTTTGCTTTTTTCATTTTCACGATAAAGGTGTCCCCATTCCGAAGTATAAACCGGGTGCTGGCCAGGATTCTGAGCTATAATATTATAAAAGCAGCACTGAAAAACGCCCGCTGCCAGAAGTATCTTATTCAACATATTGTAATGTGTATCTGTAAAAGCTTTTATGTCTTTCACAAAGGAGTTCTATGGTTATTCCTCCAAAAATAATGAAAAATGAGGGGATGTCCTAAACTTATTGTTATTCAGAATGGGTATAAATTCCATCCTATTCATCTGTTTCCATTGGGTAGCGTAAATAAAAATACTATTTTTATCGCCCAAAAAAGTAAAAACTCATTATGCCGACTGATGCTTCTCTTAAGCTGATTCCGATGACCACTTTCGTGTTGGAGTACTACTCACACGAAGGATATGCCGATCTTCAGATTCTGAATCTGATGAATAATTATGCCAATTTTTTAAAGAAGCGTTTGACTCTTGGAATGTTTGTTCCCATAGATCGTAAAGGAAATATCTTAAAAGAACCCAAAAACTATACTGCATGGAAATCACTTGACCATAACGATGGAAAAAGAACAGATATTGTAGGTTTTGAAGAATATGCCGAATACCAGAAGGCTGAGCAGAATTGTATGTTTGAAGGATTTAAAGTAGATTATAACGGATACTCAAAAGTGAGAATCATTGCATCATACGACCCTTCTATTGAATTGTCTTTTAATAAAAATGATCTGATTCCTTCAGGGTTCAATGATGTAGAATCATTGACAGTGTTTGATGATATCTTTTTAACATCCAGTGCATTAAAAGCAATTGGAATAAAGCGATAATTATAGTTGTACTATAAATAATGAAAAACCTTTATCAGCACTGATAAAGGTTTTTTATTTTATCTTACACATTCTCCTGAATGGCAGTGATAGCCTGAAGGACACAGCCCGTTGATGCAGGGCCCCGCAGCATCAGGATAGCATCTTTCATCTGCACGGCAATGGGAATGAGGCGGGCACAGGGAAAGCAGATTTCCAAGGCAAACGCCTACAGGAAGAGGGAGATTAAGTTCAATACCGATTTCTCCAATGATGTTTTTCAATGTTTTTCTGTTTAATTTTTTCATGGTCTTTGTTTTAAGGTGTTATTGATTTTTTATGATACTTTCAAGCTCTGTGATAAAATCTTTTTGTGCCGTGTTTATGCGTTTCTGTGCTTCTTCTGAGGAAAACCATTCCCATTGATCTACTTCGGGAACTTCCAATATTTTACCGGATTTGGGTGGCCATTCTAAAGGGAAAGTATTGCTGTAAAGGGCTATCGTTTCAAGATCACTTTCTAAAGCCCAGGCATAAACGGTTTTTCCTCCTTTCTGTTTAATGGGTGATAATTCGATAAACTTCCCATCTATTGTTTTACCGGTTTCTTCTTTAAATTCTTTCAAAGCACGCTCCAATAAACTTTCATCAGGAGAAACTTCTCCTTTAGGAATAGACCACGATCCCAGGTCTTTACTTTTCCAGAAAGGACCGCCGGGATGTACCAGAAAGTAATACAGACTGTCTTTTTCCTTTTTAAACAGCAAAATCCCTGCGCTTATTTTCATAGACTTAAAGATTTGATTATTAAAGGTATGAAAAATATATAAACCTCATGATCAATAAGATAATCCTTTCTTTTTAAACTCAGAAGGAGACATTTCTTTATACGTTTTGAATATTTTATTGAAATGACTGGCATCATTGAACCCCAGCTTGTCAGCAATTTCACTGATATTATAATGACTCTGAAGTAAAAGCTTTTCAGCTGTTTTTATTTTATGCTGCATGATGTGCTGCTGTATGGAGAAACCTGTCTGCTTTTTGATATAAATGCTGATATAATTGGGAGAAAGCATAAACTCTTTGGCCAGATTTTCAACTTTCATTTTATCTGGATCTAAAGCATTGATGTTGATATAATACAAGATCCTTTCAATTCTGCTTAAGTTTTGAGTAAGCCAGTTTTTAGCCGTGATATTGCTCATCGTGTTTCGGATCAGAATCGTAATAATGGCGGAAAACAGATCTGAGCTTATCTCTTTATTATAAGTGTTTTTATGACTGAACTCGTACAGAAGAATCCGGGCCAGCTGCAACAGATGTTCCCTGTCCGTTTTACATTTGATCACCGATTCGTATACAAAAGAATGATCTTCCATCAGAAGCTGGACCACTTTTTTCAACTCATTTTTCTTGTTGGAGAGCAGATTTTCCCAGATGTATTGTTCTGTAAATTTTATATAAATGAACTGTGTTTTATGGGTAATGGAAAATTCATGCCCGTCGCTGGGCCGCAGGAGAAAAACATCTCCTTTTTGGTAGGGGAAAGTAATATTGTTGAGGTGGTGAAATCCTTTTCCCTTTTCTATGATAATCAGTTCATAAAAGTTATGATTGTGATATTCAACGTCCCAGTTTTCTTTTTCGATGCTGAAAACATTAAAGGAATTGAAATTAACGATTCGTTTCATGAAAAATGGATTTTTACAAATTTACCATTAATTTTTACAACACACTATGATTCATTATTGATCAATTTTGTCTTATTAAATACATTCAAAATGAAATACATAAAACAATCTGTCCTGTTGCTTGCTTCAACAATGGTTCTCATGTCTTTTTCTGATCATGACAAAGATAAAAGAGCAAAAAAAGATCAACACGAAACACAGACTTCAACAAAAAAATACTGGCCTAACGGAGCTCAGCTGGTAATTTCCGTCTCCATGCAGTTTGAAACAGGTGGACAGCCTGAGGGCGCAGAAAGTCCTTTCAGTGGAACTCCCCTTCCTAAAGGGCAGCCCGATCTTCCGGCAGAAAGCTGGTATCGTTACGGAGGAAATGAAGGAATTTACAGAATGCTGGATCTGTGGAAAAAATACGACATCAAAGTAACGTCTCATGTAGTGGGAACGGCCGCAGAAAAATATCCGGAAGTGGCTAAAGCAATTGCGAACGGAGGCCATGAAATTGCCGCCCATGGAATTGCCTGGGATAATCAGTGGAACAAGAATTATGCTGATGAGTTGAATTTTGTGAAACAAGGCGTAGATGTTGTTGAAAAAATTACAGGTAAGAAAGCGGTAGGCTATAATGCTAATTGGTTGAGAAGAGGCCCGAATACGCTTAAAGTTTTACAGGAACTGGGATTCTTGTACCACATAGATGATCTGAGCCATGATGAGCCTTTCATTACCAAAGTAAAAGGGAAAAATTTTGTCGTAATCCCTTACACATTACGGAATAATGATATTGTCAATATTGAAGGAAAACACTGGAGCCCCGATCAGTTTTTGACTCAGTTGAAATTTGAATTCGACCGTCTGTATGAAGAAGGAGCTTCCAAAAGAAGAATGATGAGTATTAGCTTTCACGACAGAATCGGTGGAACTCCCGCAATGATGCATGCCATGGAAGAATTTATAAAATATACCAAAGAAAAGCAAGGGGTAGTCTTTATGAGAAAAGATGATATTGCTAAAATGGTGATGAATGATCCTGATACTCCTGTTGATAACAGTGAAGAAAAGTTTAATAAGTAAGGAAGCTGGAAGCTTGAGGAAGGAAGTGATTGAAGTACGTAAAAACAAATTACAGAATAAGAAATAAATGATAAACACAATAAAAGTGAATCATAACATATATAACTTCTAGCCTCAAACATCCCTCTTCTAACCAAAAAATACTACTATATGAATACAAAAACAGCTTATTTTTTCCTTCGTGTGTCGATGGGAATCAATCTTTTAGGACACGGATTAGTCCGTTTGGTGAAACTACAGGATTTTGCATCAGGAATGATGAAAGGTTTTGAAACAAGCTGGCTGCCGCAGCCAATGGTTCATCTTTTTAGTGTCACTCTCCCCTTTCTCGAATTTACAATTGGCTTTCTGCTGACCATTGGCTTTAAAACCCGTATTGCCACTATGGCCGGAGCATCGCTGATAATTCTGCTGCTTTTTGGTAGCAGTACGGTTGAAAACTGGGAAGCAATGGGTATTCAGATGATCTATGCCGGATTGTTCTACATTCTGATCAGCAGAATTAAAGATAATTACCTGACTTTGGACCAAAAATAAAGATCAGTAAGGCTGAGAGAGTAAAGAATTATACCTGATTATTATAAAGTTGTTTAAACTTCACCAAACCACAAAAGTCACAAAAGGTATCATTTTAAAGCACTTAAGTTATTTAAGTAAGTTTAAAATGATACCGCAGGAAAGTTCACATAAGATGAAAATCTTTGATTTTCACAAAACTTAGGGTGTACTTATTACGCATAAGGTTTGGCTCTGAAAAAATTGAAGTGTTTAAGACTTTTGTGCCTTTTGTGGTTAAAATAATGATTCAATGCTGTATTTTTACTTTCTCAGCATTATTTTTTATGTTTCTTTCGCTCTTCAGAGATTATGTTACAACTTCCATGGATTCAGTTACTCTGTTTTTATAATTATGCCCGAATTTTGTATCATAAATAGAAGCAGCTGAAAATATCTTGTTTATTTTCAATGGAATACATAACCCTCAAAATAGAAAATGATGCAAACTATATTAGGAGCCAATGGCCAGATTGGTGAAGAACTGGCAAGAGAACTGAAAAGAAATTACACTTCAGATATCCGTATTGTCAGCAGAAATGCCAAAAAAGTAAATGATACAGATACTGTTTTCTCAGCAGATTTATCAGACAGAGAAAAAGCAATAGAAGCCGTGAAAGGAAGTGAAATCGTTTATTTTACCCTTGGACTTCCTATGGATACGGATTTATGGGAAAGACAGTTTCTGAACATCTTGAAAAATGTAATTGAAGCCTGTAAAATCAACGGAACAAAGCTAGTCTATTTTGATAATACTTATATGTATCCTCAAAATAATCAGGTATTAACGGAACAAACCGGATTTGCTCCTGTCGGAAGAAAAGGAATGATAAGAAAACAGATGACAGAAATGCTTTTAAAAGAAATGAAAGCCGGAACCATAGAAGCTGTTATCTGCAGAGCTCCTGAATTTTATGGTCCCGGAAAAACGCAGAGTATTACCAATAGTCTTATTTTCAATGCTATTAAAGAGGATAAGAAACTCAAAGTTCCTTTGAGAGATGATAAGATAAGAAGCCTGATCTGGACCCCTGATGCCAGCCGTGCCACTGCTTTGATCGGAAATACACTTGATGCCTACGGGCAGACATGGCATTTACCGGTAGATGATCATAAGCTAAATTATAAAGAATTTATTGCTTTGGTTTCTCAGGTTTATGGAAAAGAATTCAGATATTCTGTAATTCCGAAACTGTTTTTTACAATAGGATCCTTATTCAACAAAAATGCAAAAGAATTACTGGAACTGCTTCCGAGATATCAACATGACAACCTTTTTGATGATTCAAAATTCAGAAAGAGATTCCCTGAATTTGTGGTAACGACTTACAGACAGGGAATTGAGCAGATCAAAAAAGAACAGCAATCAGCAAAATAATTTCGTTAAAATAAGTAACTTAGCGACACCAATACCACAACCGAAGGGCAAAATATTCCCCTCCTGCGGAGGGGTGGCGAAAATTCAAAGAATTTTTGACGGGGTGGTAAAAAAGAAATAAAATGAAAGCTCCCGAAAAAGTAACCTCCATCACCGCATTACACAGATACCTGAATCTGAAAAGGCCTTCAAACCCTTTGATCAGTGTCTTTGATTTTAATGAAGTGAATATTGATCCTGAAACTATTTTAAGTTCAGTAACAACGGATTTTTATGTAGTTTCCATTAAAAAGGATTGTGCAGGCAGATGCAAATACGGACAGCATTATTATGATTTCGAAGATGGGATTATGTATTTTATTGCTCCCCACCAGGTATTGCAGTTTGAAGATATTCTGCTTTCCGAAGTAAGAGGAAGCGTGCTGGTTATTCACCCTGACTTTCTGCAGGGATATCCGTTAGCTTCTGTAATAAAAGATTATGGCTACTTCTCCTATAATGCAAATGAAGCTTTGTATCTCTCCGAAAAAGAAGAAAAATCCGTAACGGATATCATGGATAATATCAACAGGGAGATAGAAGCTAATATGGATGGTTTCACCCAGGATTTACTGGTGTCCAATATCGATTTGCTGTTAAAATACTGCGACAGATTCTACAACCGCCAGTTTTTAACCCGAAAAAAGGTGAATCATGATCTTTTAAGCCAGCTGGAAAATCTACTTGATGATTATTTTAAAGATGAAAAATTATTGATTAATGGTATTCCTACCGTACAGTTTATGGCGTCGCAGATGAATATCAGTCCTAATTATTTGAGCGATATGCTAAAAGTGCATACAGGACAGACTACCCAGCAGCATATCCAGAACAGAGTAATAGAAAAGGCGAAAGAACTGCTTTCAACCACAACACTATCTGTTTCTGAGATTGCGTATAATTTAGGATTTGAACATCCACAATCTTTCCATCGTTTATTTAAAAATCAAACTGCTGTTTCACCGTTAGAATTCAGGAAATCTTTTAATTAATACTATCATGATGAAAAAAATATTGCTAATCGTAACGAACGTAGATCAATATACCAGCGGCAACTTTAAAACAGGCTTATGGCTGAGCGAGCTTACCCATATTTATCACGCTGCCAGGGAGAAAGGATGGCAGATGACCATAGCTTCCCCTAAAGGCGGAAATACTCCTGTTGACCCGGAAAGCCTTAAACCTCTGGTCCTGGATGGAATTTCAAAAAAATATTATGAAAATCCAGGGTTTATGAATGAATTAACACATACAAAAAGTCTCAATGAGATAAAGAATGAATCTTTCGACTGCATTTATTTGGCTGGAGGGCATGGAACAATGTATGACTTTCCTGATAATACAACTTTACAGATTATACTAAGAGACCAATATGAAAATAATAAAATGGTCGCAGCGATCTGTCATGGAGTTGGAGGATTAGTGAACGTAAAGCTTTCTGATGGAGAATACATGATTAAAGGTAAAAATATTACGGGATTTGACTGGTTTGAAGAAACATTGGCAAGAAGAAAGAATGAAGTTCCCTTTAATCTTGAGGCAGCCCTTAAAGAACGAAATGTACATTACAAAAAAGCATTTATTCCTATGACTTCCAACGTTGTGGTGGATGGACATTTGATCACGGGACAAAACCCTTTCAGTTCTAAAGAAATGGCTAAAGTGGTAATTCGTGAACTTGAAAAGTAAAAGCGGCAATGATATAATGTATTTAAATTTCTTTAAAATATGCAAAATTAAAACGCAAAGTTTAAAGATGTAAGCTTTTTCTTAAAGTGAGCAAAGATTACGACCGTGTCGTTGATGAAGCTTTGGATTATACACCACTTAAAAGAATCAATTGCAAAATCTAAATAATTGATAAGAGACTAAGATATCCTGTATTTAATTTTATCGAAGATAAAATCCTTGCGCCTTATAGCAGCCTTTTTTAATCATATTGCGCCTTTGCGTTTCCAAAAAAATTTATATAAAAGCATTTTAAAAAAACGCAAAGTTTTAATGGTTTCAGATTTTTACTAAAAATGAGTAATGATAGTGTCTATACACTGCATCATTAATTTCCCCCTGATGCCTCAAAATAAAGTAAAACATTAAAATCTTTGCGTTTAATTTTTTATGACAAAAAAGACTTTGTTATTGTAACAAGACTCATCAGAATGACCACAATTCCTACCACAACAAACATTTTTTTTGTCGGAAGTTTTGCCGTAAGCATCGCAGAAAACGGAGCCGTAAAAACACCACCCAATAAAAGTCCTAAAACAATATTCCAGTGATGAATTCCAATGGTAAAAATAAAAGTTATCGCACTTGTTACAGTTAGTAAAAACTTGGCTACAGTAGAGCTTCCCACAACATAACGGGGAATCCTTCCCTCTTTGATAAGCGTTCCGGTTACCAAAGGGCCCCAGCCACCGCCAGCAAAGGAATCAATAAAACCTCCTGCCAATCCTAATATTCTAAGATTGGTTCTGCGTTTGGTTTTCGCTTGTCCTGATTTTTTATCCTTAAATGCATTTCGTAAGATGTTAATTCCAAGATACAAGGTGTAGCAGGCAATAATAGGCTTTACAATATGAGCATAATGTTCCCCGTAATGAGACAGCGTCAATGCACCGATAACAGAACCTACAATAGCCAGCGGGAATAATACCCACACCATTTTCTTATTGACATTTCCCAGTTTGTAATGGCTGAAACTTCCTGCTGCTGTGGTAAACGATTCCGCAGAGTGGATGCTCGCACTTACAACAGGTGGTGGAACATTCAGCAGTAAAAGGATGGTGGTACAGATCACTCCATAGCCCATTCCCATGGATCCGGCAACAATTTCTGCCATAAAGC
>Ga0102594_1000851_pt1 | contig 23009 bp, 20 predicted proteins | sample AraplaCol_mLB_r2_2_FD_76863 | JGI IMG/M metagenome (GOLD analysis project Ga0102594, IMG submission 76863) | Arabidopsis root microbial communities from North Carolina, USA - plate scrape MF_Col_mLB_r2 (SPADES assembly) (version 2) | ecosystem: Host-associated > Plants > Roots > Endosphere...
GCGTGCACCCGGCCGAATGTGTGGTGCTGCTGCCCTATGCCCAGCTGATCCAGCAGGCGCGCCAGGCCTGGGCCGCGCAGGCCGGCGACACCTTTTTTGTCCCGCGTTTTGAAACCACCATGAACTGGGCCGGCGGCCTGGGCGGCATGCTGGGCCTGTTCACGCCCTCGGGCGACGATTTGCGCATGGACGTGGCCGTCGACATGCTCACCGCCGCCTCGCTGCTGGAGCGCGCCGGGCTGGGTAGCCAGCAGGACGCGCTGGCCGGGCGCCTGGTCGAGGCCGCCTGGAGCCTGGCCGGCGTGGCCGCCGCCGTCATGCCGGCCAGGCGCCGCGCCTGGAGCGAAGGGCTGGCCCAGACCCTGGGCGCGGGCCTGGATTCCCCGGTGCTGGCGCTCGAAGCCGCCGTGGGCCGCATCGCGCTGGCCTGGGCTGCGGCCTCGGCTTACCCGACCGACCGCCTGTTCCAGGCCCGGCCGCTGCTGTTCGCCGTGCTCGAAGGCTTCCAGGCCGACCCGTTGACCGAGGCGCTCAAGGCCCATTTCGGCGAGCTGTCCCTGTCCATCCCCCTGTGCATTCCCCTGGAAGCCGGCCCGCCGCCCGCCTTGCATGCCGCCCAGGACGCCGAAGACGAAGCCGGCCGCGCCGCCGCCTGCGTGCTGGCCCACCTGGCGCAGGGCCGCAACCCGGTCGCCCTGATCGCGCAGGACCGCCAGCTGACACGCCGCGTGGGCGCGATGCTGGCCGAGCGCGGCATCGCCATGCGCGATGAAACCGGCTGGAAGCTGTCCACCACACGCGCCGCCGCCGGCCTGATGAGCCTGCTGCGCGCCTTGCCCTGGGATGCTTCGACAGACGCCGTGCTCGACTGGCTCAAGAACGCGCCTGCCTTTGAGCCCATGCTGGTGACGGCCGCCGAAACCGAGCTGCGCCGCGTCGGCGTGCGCGCCTGGCGCGACCTGCCGGAATTTGCCGCTGAAGACATCGTGCTGCCGGCCTTTATGGCCACCCAGCCGCTGGCCCTGCAGGCCAACGCGCTGCGTGCGCCCCTGGCCCGCGCCCGCCCGCTGGCCGTGTGGCTGCGCGATTTGCGCGCCGCGCTGCAGGCGGCCGGCCAGTGGGAGGCCTTGGCCGAAGACGAAGCCGGCCAGGCCGTGCTCGAGGTGCTGCGCCTGTACGAGGGCGCCGAGATTGAATTCCAGGCCTCGCCGGTCATGCGCCTGCATGATTTCACCCAATGGGCCAACCAGGCGCTGGAAGGCGGCAAGTTCGCGCCGCCGCACCCGGCGGCCGAGCAGGTCGTGATCCTGCCGCTGCCCCAGCTGCTGGGCCGGCCCATGCGCGCCGTGGTGCTGCCCGGCTGCGACGAAATCCGCCTGCCGGTCTCGCCCGAGCCCGCCGGCCCCTGGACACCCGCCCAGCGCGAACTGCTGGGACTGCCCTCGCGCGAGACCCTGGCTGCCGCGGCCCGCCAGGCCTGGCATTACGCCCTGCAGGCACCGCGGGTCGACGTGCTGTGGCGCAGCAGCGAAGCCGGCGAACACCTGATCCCCAGCGGTTTTGTGCAGGAACTGCTGCTGGCGCAGGACGACGCCCCCCAAGAGGCCCAAGCCGCTGCCGATCCGCGCAGCCTGCGCGCCGTGGACATCCAGCCCACGCCGCACCCCTTTCCGACCGGGGAGGCCTTGCCCCTCACGCGGCTGTCAGCGAGTGCCTATGAAGACCTGCGCCGCTGCCCTTACCGCTTCTTCGCGCTGCGCCAGCTCAAGCTGCAGGAGCCCGAGGAGCTTGAAAGCGAACTCGGCAAACGCGACTTCGGCAACTGGCTGCACGGCCTGCTGCGGCATTTCCATGAGGCATTGAAAGCGCAGCCTACCGACGACCCGGTCGTCCGCGTCACCATGATGGATGCGGCCGCCGACCGCGCCGCCCAGGAACTGGCCCTCACTGAAAGCGAATTCCTGCCCTTTGCCGCCGCCTGGCCCGGCGTGCGCGAAGGCTACCTCGAATGGCTGGCCGGGCACGAAGCTACCGGCGCCACTTTTGACGAAGCCGAGGTCTGGCGCGAAATGCCGCTGGGCGAACTGACCTTGCTCGGCAAGCTGGACCGCATAGACCGCCAGGCCGACGGCCACGCGCTGCTGATCGACTACAAAACCGAGCCGCGCGCCACCACCGCCGACCGCATCAAGGGCGGCCAGGAAGACACCCAGCTGGCGTTCTACGCCGCGCTCATGAGCGACGACACCCTGGCCGCGGCCTATGTCAACCTCGGCGAAAAAGAGCCGACCAAAACCTATGAGCAGCCCGAGATCGTCGGCTTGCGCGACGAACTGATAGACAGCATCCTCACCGACATGGCCCGCATCGCGCGCGGCGCGGCCCTGCCGGCGCTGGGCGAAGGCAAGGCCTGCGACTACTGCGCCGCGCGTGGTTTATGCCGCAAAGACTTCTGGAGCCTGGACGAGGACGCCACGGCCGGGGAGGAGGGCGCATGAACCCACCGGCCAACACCCTGGTCCCCCACACCGCCGCCTACGAATGCAACGGCGAGCCGGTCTCGGCCGAGGCCTTTTATGCGATTGCCTGCGACCCGCGGCGCAGCGTCGCGGTCGAGGCCTGCGCCGGCGCCGGCAAGACCTGGATGCTGGTCTCGCGCATCGTGCGTGCCCTGCTGGACGGCGCCACGGCCGCGCCCGGCCAGCAGGTCTTGCCGCATGAGATCCTGGCCATCACCTTCACCAAAAAAGCGGCCGGCGAAATGCGCGAGCGCCTGGACGACTGGCTCAAGGCCTTTGCCCATGCCGATGACGCGACCTTGCAGCGCGAGCTTGAAATGCGCGGCGTACAGCTGGACCTGGCCGGCGCCAAGGGCAGGCAGGCCGCGCAGCAGCTGCGCGAGCAGCTGTCCAATCTCTACCGTTCCATCCTGGCCAGCGGGCGATCCGTGCAGATACGCACCTTCCACAGCTGGTTCGCGGCCTTGCTGCGCAGCGCGCCGGTCGCGGTGCTGCAGCGGCTGGAGCTGCCCGTCAATTACGAGCTGCTTGAAGACGACGCGCCCGCGCGCGCTTTAGTCTGGCGGCGTTTTTACGCGGCGGTCGCGCTTGACGCCGCGCTCAAGGCCGACTTCGAGGCCGTGGTGCTCACCCACGGCCGCTTCCAGGCCGACAAGGCCTTGCAGGCCTCGCTCGACAAGCGCACCGAGTTCACGCTGGCCGACGAAAAAGGCGTGATCGCCGCTTCGGTGCAGCCCTTCGCGCTGCAGTTCACCGAATTCGGCGGGCTTGATGAGCCCGAAGAACTTCTCAGCACGAATCGCTTCCATCGGCAAACCCTGAGGGACGCCGCCATGGCGCTGGGTCGCGCCAGCGCGCCGACTTTTTCGGCCAAGGGCGTGGAGCTGGAACAGGCGCTGACGGCCGGCGACTTCCCGGCGGCCATCGCGGCCCTGCTGACCGAAAAAGGCACGCCGCGCAAGTTCGGCGAAAAAATCATCGGCATCGAACAGGTGCGCATCGCCCAGGACCTGGTGCTGCGTGTGATGGCGGCGCGCCAGCAGCACGACGCCTGGCAACACCAGCAGCGCATGGCGCGCCTGAGCCGCGTGCTGATCGCGCAGTTCACCGCCCTCAAGCGCGAACGCGGCTGGGTCGACATGAACGACGTGGAGCGCGCCGCGCTGCTGATGCTGGCCGACCCCGTGCTCTCGGGCTGGGTGCAGGAGCGCCTGGATGCGCGCATACGCCACCTGATGATCGACGAGTTCCAGGACACCAACCCGCTGCAGTGGCAGGCCTTGTACTCGTGGCTGATCGGTTATTCGGGCGCGGGCACGGCGCCCAGCGTCTTCCTGGTGGGCGACCCCAAACAAAGCATTTACCGCTTCCGCCGCGCCGAGCCGCAGGTCTTTCGCGCCGCGCAGGCTTTTGTGGTGCACGGCCTGGGCGGCGATCTGCTCAGTTGCGACCACACGCGCCGCAATGCCGAGGCCGTGATAGACACCGTCAACGCCGCCATGGTGACGGCGCGCGAAGCCGACGCCTATGACGGCTTTCGCGAGCACACCACAGCCTCGGGCCTGGCCGGCGCCGTGGGCCGCCTGCCGCCCATTCCGCGCAACAAGGACGAGGAAGAGGCCTCGCCGCTGGCCGCCGGCTGGCGCGACAGCCTGACCACGCCGCGCGAACTGCCCGAGGAAACCTTGCGCACGCGCGAGGCCCGACAGGCCGCCGCATGGATATCCCAGCAGATCGCCGGCGGGTTGCGGCCCCAGGACGTGATGGTGCTTTCGCGCAAACGCGCCGGCCTGCTGCCGCTGCAGGATGAGCTGCGCGCCCTGCACATTCCCGCTCAGGTCGGCGAAAAAACCGAGCTCATTGACTGCTGCGAAGTGCTGGACCTGGTCGCCTTGCTCGATGTGCTGGTCTCGCCGCAGCATGACTTGTCCCTGGCGCGCGCGCTGCGCTCGCCGCTGTTCGGCCTGTCTGATGACGGCCTGGTGCAACTGGCCCTGCTGCAGCGCGAACACGGCAAGCCCTGGTACGAGCTGCTGCAAAAGCAAGAACTGCTGGCGCCTGAGCTGCAAGGCCTGGGCGCAACGCTGGCGCGCTGGAAAAGCTGGCTCGACAGCCTGCCGCCGCACGACGCGCTGCAGGGCATTTACGACGACGGCGACGTGCTCGCGCGTTTTGGCGCCGCGGCGCCCACGGCCCAGCGCGGCGCGGTGCTGGCCAATTTGCGCGCGCTGCTGGGCGTTTCGCTGGAACTGGACGGCGGCCGCTACGCCACGCCTTATGGTTTTGTGCGTGCCCTCAAGGCCGGCGGCACGCAAGCGCCGGCCACTGTCAGCGGCGAAGCGGTGCGCCTGCTGACCATTCACGGCGCCAAGGGCCTGGAGGCCGAGGCCGTGCTGCTGCTGGACACCGACACCGTCGAGCGCAACGCCGACAGCATGGGCGTGCTGGTCGACTGGCCCGGCGAGGCGACCGAGCCGCGCAAATTTGTCTTCCTCGTCAGCGAAAGCCGGCCGCCCGCCTGCGCCGCCGACACCCTGGCCGCCGAGCAGGCCGCCCGCAAGCGCGAAGAGCTTAATGCGCTCTATGTGGCGCTCACACGCGCGCGCCACACGCTGGTGATTTCCTCGATTGAGCCGCACCGCGTGACCACCGAAAGCTGGTGGCAGCGCCTGCAGGGCCTGCTGGGTGAACTGCCCGCACCTGTGGCCGACGAAACGGCGGGCCAACGCCCTGACGCAGCCGATGCCGGTGTGTTCTACCTGCCTGAATTGCCCGAGCTGCCCCAGGCCCTGGTCGAGCCGCCGGCCGTGGAGAGCCTCGATGAAGACTCCCTCAAGGCCCGCATAGGCAAGGCCATGCACCGTTTGCTTGAATGGGGTGGCGCCTTGTTGCCCGAACAGGTGGCGGCTGCGGCGCGTGAGTTCCGCCTGAGCCCGGCCCAGGCCGCGCAGTCGGCCGCGCTGGCCGGCCGCATCCTGGCCGGCGAGGGCGCCTGGGCCTGGCGGCCCGAAGTGCTGGCCTGGCAGGGCAATGAAGTCGACCTGGTCTACGCCGGCCAGGCGCTGCGGCTGGACCGCCTGGTGCAGCGCAAGGATGCCGGCCACGAAGGCCACTGGTGGGTACTGGACTACAAATCGGCCACCGCTCCGCAGCGCCAGCCCGCGCTGGTCGCGCAGCTGCAGGCCTACCGCGCGGCGGTGCAACGCATCTACTCGGGCGCACCGGTCAAAGCGGCTTTTCTGACAGGGCAGGGAACTGTGGTCCTGGTGGACTGATCACACCGGGCCTGTCCGGCGCCATTCCTTCCACTCCATGCCGGCCGAAAGGATTCCCATGTTCAAGCAATTCCTCGCCTCCCTAACCCTGGCGGCCACCTTGCCGCTGGCCCTGGCGCAAAGCCCCGCGCCGGCCAACCCCACCGTGCGCCTGCGCGCCACGATTGAAAAAATCGATGCCACCAGCCTCACGGTGAGGGAGCGCAGCGGCGAAGTCATCACGCTGGTGCGGCCCGCCGCGATGGATGTCTCGGAAGTCTTTCCGCTGGCGCTGGCCGACATCAAGCCCGGCAGCTATATCGGCACGGCCGCCATGCCGCAGGCCGACGGCAGCCAGCTGGCGCTCGAGGTGGTGGTGTTTCCCGAAGCCGCGCGCGGCACCGGCGAAGGCCACCGCCCCTGGGACTTGCGGCCCGAAAGCACCATGACCAATGCCACCGTGGCCGACCTGGCCGCCGCGCCTTCGACGGTGCCGGGCGGGCAAAAGCTCACGCTGCGCTACAAGGACGGCGAAAAAACCGTCATCGTGCCGCCCGATGCGCCCGTGGTCTCCTTCAAGCCCGGCAAGGCCGATGAAAACACGCTGCTGGTGCCTGGCGCGAAAGTGATGATCACCGCCCAGGAGCAGGGCGGCAAGCCGACCGCGCTGCGCGTGATCGTCGGGCGCAATGGGTTTGCGCCGCCCATGTAAGGGCCAAGGGCCGGCGGCCGGCCGCTATCCCAGCGGCCTCTCCCTGTAATAATCGGGCCATCCTGTTCCGCCGAACCGCGCCCGTTTGAGGCGCTTTGTGTTCGCGACCGCGAACCTTCCGATTTTTCCTGTTTAACCTGTGGCCGCTGCACGCGGAACCCCCTTGACACCTGGCGCATCCTCTCTTGAATCCACCCCGGCCGCCGCATTGCGCGTGGCCGTCATAGGCGGCGGGCCCGCCGGCCTGATGGCCGCCGAGGTACTGGCCGGCGCCGGCGCGGCCCTGAAGGTAGAGGTCTACGACGCCATGCCCTCGGTGGGCCGCAAGTTTCTGCTGGCCGGCATAGGCGGGCTCAACCTCACGCATTCCGAAGCGTCGCAAGCCTTTGTGGGCCGTTACGGCGAGCGCGCCGCGCAATTGCAGCCGCTGTTGGCCGCCTTCGGCCCCACCGAGCTGCGCGCCTGGGCCGAGGCCCTGGGCGTGGAAACCTTTATCGGCAGCTCGGGCCGCGTGTTCCCCAAGGACATGAAAGCCGCGCCGCTGCTGCGCGCCTGGCTGCAGCGCCTGCGCCAGGCCGGCGTCAAGTTTTCCATGCGGCACCGCTGGCTGGGCTGGGCCGAAGACGGCGCGCTGAAATTCGCCACACCCGCAGGCGAAGTGGGGGTACAGGCTGATGCCGTGGTGCTGGCGCTGGGCGGTGGCAGCTGGGCACGGCTGGGTTCGGACGGCGCCTGGGTGCCGCTGCTGGCCGCGCGCGGCGTGGCGATTGCGCCGCTGTTGCCTTCCAACTGCGGCTTTGAGGTCGCTGCCCGGCCCGACAGCCCGGCCCAATTGCAGGAAGCCGCTGCCGACGCCGGCGAAACCCGCCGCGAGTTTTTGCAGGAGCTCATAGGCAAAGGTCCACAGCCCCACACCGGCTGGACCGACCATTTCGCCAGCCGCTTCGCCGGCCAGCCCTTCAAGTCCGTCGCCATCCATTTCACCGATTCGCGCGGCCGCAGCTTCAGCCGCAAGGGCGAGTTCATCGCCACCGCCACCGGCGTTGAAGGCAGCCTGGTGTATGCGGCCTCCAGTTTGCTGCGCGACGAGATCGCCGCCCACGGCAGCGCCACCTTCATGCTGGACCTGCTGCCGGACAAATCAGCCGAACAGGTGCTGGTCGAGGTGCGGCACCCGCGCGGCTCGCGTTCGCTTTCCAGCCACCTCAAAAGCCGGCTCAACCTGGACGGCATCAAGGCCGCCATGCTGTATGAACTGCTGGGTAAGGACGCGATTGCCGACCCGGTGCGCCTGGCTGCCGGCATCAAGGCCCTGCCGGTGCGCGTGACCGCCACCCGGCCGATGGACGAAGCCATCAGCACCGCGGGCGGCGTGATGTTCGAAGCCATGAGCCCGCAACTGCAATTGCAAAACCTCCAGGGCCCTGGCCAGCCCGTGTTCTGCGCCGGCGAGATGATGGACTGGGAAGCGCCCACAGGCGGCTATTTGCTGACCGCCTGTTTTGCCAGCGGCCGCGTAGCGGGGCAGGGCGTTCTCGCGCACTTCGGTGTGTCATCAGGAATCTGAAGAGAAGGGGAAGCCATGATTGTCCGTTTCCACATCGAACCCATGATGCAGGACGAGTTTGAATACCGCGTGAGCTACGAAGGCGAAGACCTCTATGGCGACGCCGGCCTGGACAGCGTCGAAGCCTGCATCATCGCCGCCACCGAAGGCCTGGGCCAGGACGCTATTGGGGCCGAAGTCGCCTACAAGGGCATCATCAGCGGCACGTATGCGCTGGCCTCGCTGGCCCTGGCCTCGGCGCAGATCGCCCAGCATGCGCTGCAGACGACGGAGGCGATTGAAGAGGCGGCCAGGTAGGCCGGGATACCTCCCGCAAGCCCGGAACCGGTTTTCCTTTGTTTGTGCGCTAGCGTACATACCGGAACACCTTTACTGCCTATACTTCGAAGGTGGTGCGAGACCTCTGTCAGAGGCCTGCTCGCAACCAGGCCCGCTTCGGAGTCCGCAATCAGCCTTTCCCCCGATCCCAAAAAAAACCAGCTGCTGGCCGCCTTGCCGGAGGCAGAGTGGCAGCGCTGGGCACCGCAACTGGAGTGGGTCGACATGCCGCTGGGCCAGGTGCTCTACGAATCGGGCAGCACGCTGGACCATGTGTACTTTCCCGCCACGGCCATCGTCTCCCTGCTCTATGTGATGGAAAACGGCGCCTCGGCCGAGATCGCGGTGGTCGGCCATGAAGGCGTGGTCGGCATCTCGCTCTTTATGGGCGGCGAATCCACTACCAGCCGCGCCGTCGTGCAAAGCGCCGGCCAGGGTTTTCGCCTCAAGGCCGACGTGATCAAGGAAGAGTTCAAGCGCGCGCCGGTGCTGCACCTGCTGCTGCGCTACACCCAGGCTTTGATCACGCAAATGGCGCAGACCGCCGTGTGCAACCGCCACCATTCGCTGGACCAGCAGCTGTGCCGCTGGCTGCTGCTGAGCCTTGACCGCCTGCAGGGCAATGAACTCGTCATGACGCAGGAGCTCATCGCCAACATGCTGGGCGTGCGCCGCGAGGGCGTCACCGAAGGCGCGCTCAAGCTGCAAAACCTCGGCCTGATCCGCTATTCGCGCGGCCGCATCACGGTGCTGGACCGCCCGGGCCTGGAGCGCCGCACCTGCGAGTGTTATGCCGTGGTCAAGAAGGAATACGACCGGCTGCTGCCCGACAAGCTCGCGGTCTAGGCGGCCCGCTTGGGGCTGTGTGCGCTGGCACACGGTGCGATGTGCGGCGCATCGTGCATACTGGGGAACCGAATTGAACTGATGACAGTAGCGCGGCCTTGTCCATGACCCGGCACATCCGGGAGCCGTCCTACACTGGAGAGCCATCTTGGCCCCTGTCGAAAACCACCTCATCGAGCTCCTTCCCCGCAAGGACCGCCTGCGCCTGCTGGCCGTCTGCGAGCCGGTAGAACTCGTGCTGGCCGAAGTGCTCTGCGAGCCGGGCAAACCCACGCGCCACGTCTACTTCCCCGTCGACAGCTTCATCTCGCTGGTGGCCCTGGTCGAGGGCAGCCCCGGCGTCGAAGTCGGCATGGTGGGCCGCGAAGGCATGCTGGGCGCGCAACTCGCGCTGGGTGTCGTCACCGCGCCGCTGCATGCGGTGGTGCAGGGAGGCGGGGCCTCCTGGCGAATCGGCACGCCGGCCTTCCGGCTCGAGCTGGCGCGCAGCCTGCCGTTGCAGCGCGGCATGAACCGTTACCTCTATGTGCTGATGGCGCAGCAGGCCGCCTCGGCCGCCTGCCTGCGCTTTCACCAGACCACCGAACGCCTGGCCCGCTGGTTGCTGATGAGCCAGGACCGCGCGCATTCCGACCACTTCCACGTGACGCACGAATTCCTGGCCTATATGCTGGGCATGCGCCGCGTCGGCATCACGGCCGCCGCCAATGCCTTGCAGCGCGGCGGCCTCATCGAGTACCACCGCGGCGACGTGACGGTGCTGGACCGTTCCGGCCTGGAAGCCGCGACCTGCAGCTGCTACGCGACCGACCGTCAGACTTACGCCCAGCTGCTGCACTGACGCCTGTACTGAGAAAGGCCGCCTTCTGGCACAGCCCTCAATATGTTGACCGCCGCATGTGCGGCAGCGCACCGACGGGCAGCCTCAGACCTCCTACAAAGGACAAAGGTGATCGCCCAGCCCAACCCAACCCAACCCAACCGGTCGCATCGCCTGCCTCTTGCCGCGGCGCCATGCGGCACCCCTGCTTCGCGAGGTTTGTCATGATCCGACTTGCTTCCTCTCCCGCCCCCAACCCCAAGCTGCTGGCACGCTCGGCCTTGGCCATGCTCAATGCTGCCGCGTTCACCCAGGAGCCCCGGCGCGAGTTGCCCGGCGCCAGCGCCGCTGTGCTGGACATCCTGCGCGACTGGGCCGCGGGCGACGGCGAGCGCGGCCACGATGCCCCTCTTGCTTCGCGCCCCATGCGGCCGTTCGAGGCGCGCCTGCCCGACTACCCGCTGGACATCGTGATCACCGACTGGGACCTGCTGTTTCGCGCCGTCATGGTCAGGCTCATGCTCAGCGTCGGTGAAAAGCTCGCGGCCCCGCCCAGGTCGCAGGCCGGCGAGCCCGCGGAAATGGTCCAGTCCATCGTGCTGGATTGCGTGGACGCCTTGCACCAGCTGCACCTGGCGCTGATGCAGGAACGCGCCGAACGCGACCACCCCGCGGCAGCGGTGCCGGGAACGCTGGCCAGCCGGCTTGCCGCGCTTGATGCGTCTTTCTTGCCGGGTGCAAGTGTGGGGGTGGGTGTGGGGGCGGGTGCGTCAGACGGGTTTTGACGCGACCGGCAACAACCGGGGCCGAAAGCTTTCCAGGTGGCTGATGATCAGGTCCGTCACCTCCATGCCGCTCAGCGAACTTAGCGCAAAGAAGGCCGTGGAGCCCGCGTTGCCCGTTTGCGGGTCGTAGTGCTGCAAGGGCACCTGGCGCAAATAACGCGCGCGCGGCTTGCCATCCTGCACCTCATACACCCGGGCGTCGTCGGCAAGTCCCACTTGCAGCCCGTGAAGCGGGCCCCCTATGCAGGTCATCAGCATGGCATTGTTGTCCCCTGTTCAGTGGACTGTATACGCATGGGGGGGGGCTGTGGCTATGGCCCTTTCGGCGTGCCCGGCGGCTCGGGTGAGCGCGGGGCAGGGCGGAAAACCTGAAGCCGCTCTGGTAGATTAAGGCCGCAGGGCAGGCCCCAAAGGGCAGTTTTCGGCCCATACCCCTCACATGAAACCCTATTCCATCCTCTTTGTCTGCATGGGCAATATCTGCCGCAGCCCCACGGCCCATGGCGTGTTCCAGCGCAAAGTTATGGAGCGAGGCCTCGGCAAGCAAGTGCAGGTCGACTCCGCCGGCACCCACAACTACCACCCCGGCAACCCGCCCGACGAGCGCTCCCAGGCGCATGCGGCCAGGCGGGGTTATGACCTCTCAGGCTTGAGAGCCCGGCAGATTTCAGACGCGGATTTTGAGCGCCATGACCTGATCCTGGCCATGGACTGGGACAACCTAGCGCTGATCCAGGAAGAGTGTCCCGCGGAACACCTGGGCAAGGTGCGCAGGCTCACGGAGTTTTGTCTAAAGCACGACAGCCCGGTGGTGCCCGATCCCTACTACGGCGGCAAGGACGGCTTTGAGCATGTGCTGGACCTGGTGGAAGATGCTTGCGAGGGGTTGATGCGGTATGTGGAGCGGCGGTTGTAGCGGGATCAGGCCCCAGGAAAACCCCCGGTTTCTCCATCATCTCGTCCAAGTAGATGATGTCCACCACAAAACTAAAGCGCAGACTCAGGGCGCCCATTCCGGGCGACATGGGATACGCGCATGAAAACAACTCTGATTCTTTTGGTGCTTTGCACTATTTCCCTAGGGGCTTACGCAAAAGGCGGTGGCGGTGGGCATCTCAGCTCGGGAAGCCACTCCAGCACCTCCTCCCGTCACAGTTCCTCCGGACACGTGAACAGCCAGAATCACTCGATACACGGCTACACCAAAAAGGACGGCACCTATGTCGCACCCAGCCACGCGACCAATCCCAACTCGACCACCCAAGACAACTACACGCACAAGGGAAACACCAATCCCTATACCGGCAAAGAGGGGACTAAGAAGTGAAGCGGCGATTGTTTGCCGCGTGGATAGTGGCTGCTTGGGTTGGTAACGAGGCGGTGGCGAAGGGCAGAAGCGGCGGGAAGCGCAGGAGTTCCGGAGGCCGCAGCGGCGGCAGCGGAGGTGGGGGCTGCGGGTCCAAAGGCGGACCGGGATATCGGAAACCGAATGGGAAGTGCGCTAGTTGGAAAGACTAGAGAAAGTCCACGTGCTACAGGACTTACTCCAGGTTAGCGTTCGCATTTTCAGAAGCCGATGCTGAGGGAGTTAGTTTTGACTAATCGAATTCGAGAAACTGTTTATGTTTTGGGGGCTGGATTTTCCAAGGGTTGTGGGTATCCGTTGACAAGAGATCTTTTACCCCAAGTATGGGAGCGGCTCAAAGCAAAAGATCAAAAGAGCCTTTTAAAAATCATTCAGTTTCATCATCCCAACTTCATCTTGAATGATGCCAAAAGCTTCCCCTTGATCGAGCAGTTACTAACCGAAATGAAAGTGAACGCTGATCTCTATGACGGAAGCCGCCGCTATGCCGGGAATTTCAAGGAAGAGCAACTCCAAGAGACAAGGTCAGCGCTGCTCACTACTATTGCTCAGTGGTTTCATGAGTTATATCAATCCGCACGAAAAACGCCTTGGCTAAAGGATTTTGTGAACATAGTTAACGAGCAGAATGCGGCCGTTATTACGTTCAATTGGGATCTCTTATTGGATCATGAGCTGCTTGGTGAGGAAATTCAAAGTCAACATTACGGCTTGCTGGACGAATTACCAAAAGTTGGACCTCTAATTTTGAAACCTCATGGGTCACTTAATTGGTACTCTACGGAGGAACTGAACAGAGCCAGACCAGAGAAGCGCAGAGTTCTATTTGAATGGAAAACTCCTTCGGATGCTATTGAATTGTTTATTCCGCCACGGGCTATTAAATCCAGGACTTCCAGAAATTATTCACCTTTACTAGTTCCTCCAACTTACATCAAAGATTTCGATAAGCCCATTTTTCGTCATCTATGGAAACAGACCACTGAAGTTCTAAGTACCGCGAGAAAGATTGTGTTTATTGGCTACTCGCTCCCAGCGGATGATCTCCAAGCAAAATTCATCTTGCGGTGCGGATTCCATAATCAGCGTGAAGGGCTGATCGGACCACGTGGACGGACTCCTGCGACAGGCGATGCAACTGTTCAAGTCATTAATCCTGATAAAGATGTTGCTAGTCGAATCCAAACTATAGCCAATCGAGGCGTTGTAGTTTCAACAGTGGCATCCTATGCTGAGGAATGGGTGGCGAAATTTAAAGCAGAGTCGAATTTTTTATAGCTCTATTGCGCTAAAAAATTGCCTTTTGGGAGTGGTTAAAACAACGAGAGCCGCGATGCAAATTACAGCAATCGATATCAAGAATTTCCGTTCCTTTAAAAATATGGACCAATCCCTAGAGTTTGGTCCTATCACGGTGCTAATTGGGGCAAATAATGCAGGAAAATCATCTATCCTAAAAGCAATTCATGCGATGCAAGAGGGAGTTGAGATATCGCCGCTTGATGTCCGCATTGGGACTACGAAGGGCTCAATAAGTATTGGACTGACTGAAATCAGGGGCGTAGCGAGGTGGGGGACATACGCGAATGCCGAATCCGCTCGACTCGACATTCAGCTCACCGGTAGCCAAGACCGTCGGAGTATTGGTATAGCGCTACAACTATCTAGCCCTGGGCGCGGCGTTGAGCAAGTCCGCCCCCTGCTTGCGCATGAGCCCGAACACTTTGTTATCCCGTACCTCTCGAAGAGAAAGACGGCGAACTACAGTGAGGACGTGCGCCAAGATCATGCTTTGGCGATTTCCTCCAGTCTGATGTACTTGGCAGCAAAACTGTCTAGGATTTCAAATCCTTCTTTTCCTGGCCACGTTCAGTATCGTGATACCTGCACGGAAATTCTGGGCTTTATGGTTACCGCGATTCCCTCGCAAAATGGACAGCGGCCTGGTGCCTATTTGACAAGCACTGCCACGCTTCCGATCGACCAAATGGGGGAAGGGGTTCCCAACATCGTAGGCCTTCTTGCTGATCTGGCGTTGTCCGAAGGCAAACTCTTTTTGATTGAGGAGCCAGAAAACGATTTGCACCCAGCAGCACTTAAAGCACTGTTGGCGTTGGTGTTGGAAAGCTCTAGTAAAAATCAATTTGTCATCTCTACACACTCAAACATAGTTGTGAGCTATCTGTGTTCGACTGATGGTAGTCGCTTGTACAGCGTCAACTCGACACGAGGAAAGCTCCCCTTGGAATCAACCGTCGTGTCGATTGATCCCACGCCCGAGGCTCGCCTATCTGTTCTGCGTGATCTTGGTTATTCTTTTTCAGATTTTGAGCTGTGGGATGGATGGCTTGTATTAGAGGAGTCGTCAGCCGAAAGGCTCATTCGAGATTATTTAATTCCATGGTTCGTGCCAAAGCTGGCGCGTGTCCGGACACTTTCTACTAACGGTGTGAATCAGATACAGGCCACATTTGAAGATTTCAATCGACTTGTTCGCTTTACGCATTTAGAGGACGCCTATAAAGGTGCCGCATGGGTGCGAACGGATGGCGATGAGTCTGGTCAGGTAATAGTTGCTGAGTTACGGCGACGTTACTCAACATGGGAGCCATCACATTTCAGTTGCTTTAGCCAGCCTCAGTTTGAACACTACTATCCAAATCAGTTCAGAGACCGAGTTGCTGAAACGCTTGCTATACCGGATAAAAAACAAAAGCGCGAAGCAAAGCGCTTACTCCTGGACGATGTTCGAGTGTGGCTGGATCAAGACGCAGAGCGAGCTAAGGCTGCTTTACTAGCTTCAGCCAAGGAGGTTATCGACGATCTTGCAAGCATTGCCCAATCTCTTGGGCGCTGAGTCACTACTTGCTCCATGAATCTAGGCGCTTTAGGGGATGTATAGGCCCAGAGGAGCGAACTAAGATTCCCACGCACCATAGAGAGCCCCGGAAGTTCCGCCCTTCGACCTAGGCCATGTCTTTTCCTGCTTCGCACACTAATGAAGTGACACACTCAGGTGACACAGGTAGCAGCGGAAGTCGCTCTAGGCACGAAATCCGCGAGAATCGCGGATTTGAGATGAATAAGGTGACGAGCCTTGACCCCGGCACTGGCTCCACAGTTAGGGCTGCTTGGTTCCCCACCTGACCCGGTTGGCCGCTTCACCATGCGGGAAGGCCCGTCACCCACGATTGTAAGGGACTCGGGAATGACCCTTGCGCCATGGGGAAGATAGTCCGGCAAATCCTCCCGAAACATCACCTTCCGCACTTTAGAATCTCCGGATGTCCTATCTCGTTCTCGCCCGCAAATACCGCCCCAAAAATTTCTCTGAAATGGTGGGGCAGTCGCATGTGGTGCAGGCTTTGGGCAATGCGCTGGCGACCCAGCGTTTGCACCATGCTTACCTGTTTACCGGTACGCGGGGCGTGGGCAAGACGACGATCTCGCGCATCCTGGCCAAGTCGCTGAACTGCCTGGGCCCGGACGGGCAGGGCGGCATCACCGCCACGCCCTGCGGCGTGTGCCAGGCCTGCACCGACATCGACAGCGGGCGTTTTGTCGACTACACCGAGCTGGACGCCGCGTCCAACCGCGGTGTCGATGAAATCGCGCAGTTGCTGGAGCAGGCGGTTTACAAACCCGTGGTGGGCCGCTTCAAGGTCTTCATGATCGACGAAGTCCACATGCTCACGAACACGGCCTTCAACGCCATGCTCAAGACGCTGGAGGAGCCGCCCGAATACCTGAAGTTTGTGCTGGCCACGACCGACCCGCAGAAGGTGCCGGCCACGGTGCTGTCACGCTGCCTGCAGTTCAACCTGCGGCCCATGGCGCCCGAGACGGTGCTCGAACATTTGACCCAGGTGCTGGGCGTGGAAAACGTGCCGGCCGAGCCGCAGGCCCTGCGCCTGCTGGCGCGCGCGGCACGCGGTTCCATGCGCGACGCGCTCTCGCTGACCGACCAGGCGATTGCTTTCGGCTCGGGTTCGCTCGAGGAAGCCAGCGTGCGCACCATGCTGGGCAGTGTGGACCGCAGCTATGTCTACCGCCTGCTGGACGCGCTGGCGCGCGGCGACGGCAAGACGGTGGTGGAAACCTCGGAGGCGCTGCGGCTCAACGGCCTGAGCGCGGCCTCCACGCTGGAAGAAATGACGACGGTGCTGCAGCGCATGGCGGTGCTGCAGGCCGTGCCCGAGATGGGGGAGGGCGGCGACGATGCCGACCCGGACATCGCCGAGACAGCGCGGCTGGCGCGCGTGCTGCCGGCCGACGAGACCCAGCTGCTTTACAGCCTGTGCCTGCACGGCCGCGGCGAGCTGGGCCTGGCGCCCGACGAATACGCGGGCCTGACCATGGTGCTGCTGCGCCTGCTGGCCTTCAAGCCCTCGGCTTCGGCCGCCCCCAGCCATGCGGGGGGTGCCGCCGAGCCCGGAAAAAAGCCTCAGCCTGAGCTGACGCGGGCCGTAGCGCCCGCGCCGGCCCCCATGCCTGTGGCTGCCGCTGCCGCTGCCGCGCCGGCCGCATCGGTTGCGCCGGCTGTCGAAAGAAGGCCGCCTGTGGCGCCTCCAGCGCCCGTCGCGCAAGCCGAGCGCGCGCAGCCCGCACCCCATTTCAGCGCCAGCGCTCCGGCCATGCCCGAGCCTGCGCCGGTGCAGGCTGTACCGTCACAGCCACGCCCACCGGCCAGCGCGCCTTCCACCACACCGCCGCCGCTGGTGCCCGTGCCGCTGGGCGAAGCCTGGGGCCAGACGGTCAACCAGCTGGTCGCGGCCGAGGCCGTGGCGGCGCTGACGCGCGAGCTGGGCCTGCAGTCGGAGCTGCGCAGCCAGGACGGCAGCCTGTGGACGCTGCGTGTGGAGCGCGAATCGCTGAACCAGGCGGCCGCGCGCGAAAAGCTGCAGGTAGCGCTGCAAACCCATGTGGGCGACCCCGCCCTCAAGCTCGTGGTGGAGGTCGGCCCGGTCACCGACACCCCGGCGCGCCGCAATGGCGCCGCGGCCGCCGAGCGCCAGCGCGCGGCCGAAGAAATGATCCAGAACGACCCGCTGGTGCAGGACATGATGCGCGACTGGGGGGCGAAAATTGTCCCCGGCAGCATACGGCCGCTGGCGGCCAAGTCGATATGATCAAACCCATGTTCGAGTGACGAAACACAAACCCAGACTCAAAGACTCAGAAGGAAAAATCCATGTTTAACAAAGGACAACTCGCAGGCCTCATGAAGCAGGCGCAGGCCATGCAGGACAACATCAAGAAAGCCCAGGACGAACTGGCTTTTGTGGAAGTGACGGCCGAGGCCGGTTCCGGCCTGGTGAAGGTCACCATGACCTGCAAGCACGACGTCAAGCGCATCGAGATCGACCCCAGCCTGCTGGCCGACGACAAGGACATGCTGGAAGACCTGGTGGCCGCGGCTTTTAACGCCGCCGTGCGCAAGGCCGAGGAAGTCAGCCAGGAAAAAATGGGCAAGCTGACCGCCGGCCTTCCCCCGGGCATGAAATTACCCTTCTAACTTTGGTCTACGCATTCGCAAGCAGGGGCCGCGGGACTGGCTTTGCCAGACCGCAGGCGCAGCGCCCCCTCGGGGGGCAGAGAGCTACACGCAGTGAGCGAACGTGGGGGCTGATGTATGGCTGACTCCAATGCTCTTGAAGGCCTGACCCAGGCGCTGCGCAAGCTGCCGGGCGTGGGCGCCAAGTCGGCCGCGCGCATGGCTTTTCACCTGTTGCAGCATGACAAGCCGGGCGCCTTGCAGATCGCGCGCGCGCTCGAGCATGCGGTGGGCAGCGTGCGGCACTGCAGCCTGTGCAACACGCTGACCGAGCAGGCGCTTTGCAGCACCTGCGCGAACCCGCAGCGCGACCGCAGCAAGCTCTGCGTGGTCGAGACCCCGGCCGACCAGGCGGCGCTGGAGCGCACGCTGGCCTACAAGGGCCTGTACTTTGTGCTCATGGGCAAGCTGAGCCCGCTGGACGGCATAGGCCCGAATGACATAGGCCTGCAAAAGCTGTTCGACCGCGTGGTGCCCAAGGACGCGCGCGGCGAGGCGTTGCCACCGGCCTCACGCGAGGTGCAGGAGGTGATCCTGGCGACCAACTTCACGGCCGAGGGCGAGGCCACGGCGCATGTGATCGCCCAGGCGCTCAAAAGCCGCGGCGTGCAGGTCACGCGCCTGGCGCGCGGCGTGCCGGTGGGCAGCGAACTTGAATACGTGGACCTGGGCACGATTGCCCATGCGCTGGTGGACAGGCGCTGAGGGGCGCCCGCGACAACACAACAACATACGGAAGGAACCCCAACATGACATTCGCACGTTTCACCATTGCCTACTGGTGTGTGCTGATCGCGGCGCTATTGCCGATCGCCTGCGCGGCGCTCGCCAAGTACGGCATGATGAGCACGCCCCGGCGCGACGGCGGCTTTGACAACCACAACCCGCGCGGCTGGCTGGCCAAGCAGACCGACTGGCGCGGCCGCGCCAACGCGGCGCAGCAGAATACGTTTGAAGCGCTGCCGTTTTTCTTCGCGGCCGTCATCATCGCGCACATACTTCAGGCCGCGCAGACGCGGCTGGACATCATGGCGCTGCTGTTCGTCTTCCTGCGCATCGCCTACATCATGATGTACGTGGCCGACCTGGCCAAGGCGCGCTCGGCAGTCTGGGCCGTCGCGCTCTTCGTCAACATCCTGATTCTTCTTTCGGCTTACCGTTGAAGCAGCGCCGCGGCGCGTGCCGTAACCTTTAGTAACCACAGCGCCGTATTTTTGGTAAAAACCCGCACGGGATGATACCGATGCGGGCTTTTTTACGTCTCGATAAGCTTGTGCCATCCACAAGAAAAGAGGCTTTGCATGAACCGCCCACCCCTGATTTCGCGCCGCAGCTTTGCCGGCGGCGCCGCGCTGGCCGCGGCGACGCTGGCCATCCCGTCGCTGCGGGCCCAGCCCAAACTCGAAAAAAGCAAGATCGCGATTGCCGTCGGCGGCAAGGCCGCGTTTTATTACCTGCCGCTCACGATTTCCGAACAATTGGGCTACTTCAAGGCCGAGGGCCTGGACATCGAGATCAGCGATTTCGCGGGCGGCGCGCGCGCACTGCAGGCCGTGGTCGGCGGCTCGGCCGACGTGTGCTCGGGCGCGTTTGAGCACACCATCAACCTGCAGGCCAAGAACCAGATGTTCCAGGCCTTTGTGCTGCAGGGCAGAGCGCCGCAGATCGCCTTCGGCATCTCGACCAAAAACATGCCCAACTACAAGAGCGTGGCCGACCTCAAGGGAAAGAAGATTGGCGTGTCGGCGCCGGGCTCGTCGACCAATATGATGGCCAACCTGGTGCTTTCGCGCGCCGGCCTCAAGCCCAGCGACGTGAGTTTTATCGGCGTGGGCACGGCCGCCGGCGCGCTGACCGCGCTGCGCTCGGGCCAGATTGACGCCATGAGCAACACCGACCCGGTGATGACCATGCTGGAGCAAAAAGGCGAGGTCAAGATCATCAGCGACACGCGCACCCTCAAGGGCACGACGGAGGTGTTCGGCGGCTCCATGCCGGCGGGCTGCCTCTATGCGCCGCTGGAGTTTGTGCAAAAGCATCCCAACACCTGCCAGGCCATGGCCAATGCCATCGTGCATGGCCTCAAGTGGCTGCAGACCGCCGGGCCGGGCGACATCATCAAGACCGTGCCCGAAAGTTATTTGCTGGGCGACCGCGCGCTCTACCTGGCGTCCTTCAACAAGGTGCGCGAGTCGATCTCGCTGGACGGCATCATTCCCGACGACGGCGCGCGCACCGCGCTCAAGGCGCTGGCCAGTTTTGACCCCAGCATCAGGGCCGACAAGATAGACATCGCCAAGACCTATACCAACGAGTTTGCAAAACGGGCCAAAGAGCGATTCAAAGCCTAGCCCCGCCCCTGCTGGTGGTCGAGGCCACCCGGGGCTTATGTCGAAAATACACGAAGCGAAAAATTTGGGGCCCGTCTTTGCCAGCAGGGGCCGCGGGACTGGCTTTGCCAGACCGCAGGCGCAGCGCCCCCTTGGGGGGCAGCGCATTACACGAAGCCGAAGGCGAAGTGAAAAGCGTGGGGGCCTATCTCCGCGCAGGCAGCTTGTTGTAAGCTCCCGCCATGCCCGAACCCGACAACGCCTGTGCCCTCGAGCTGATCGACATCAGCTGCACCTTCCGCTCACGCGACGATGCGGCCCAGCGTTATACCGCCGTCAGCAACACCACCTTGCGCATCAACGCGGGCGAGTTTGTCTCGGTCGTGGGGCCCACGGGCTGCGGCAAGTCCACGCTGCTCAATATAGGCGCCGGCCTGCTGCAGGCCTCGTCGGGCGAGGTGAAAGTCTTTGGCGCGCCGCTGGCCGGCATCAACACCCGCGCCGGTTATATGTTCCAGACCGAGGCCTTGATGCCTTGGCGCAGCGCGCTGGCCAATGTGATGATGGGCCTGCAGTATCGCGGGGTTCCGGATGCGGAGGCACGCCGCCAGGCCCAGGGCTGGCTGGAGCGTGTGGGCCTGGCCGAGTTCGGCGATCGCTACCCGCACCAGCTTTCGGGCGGCATGCGCAAGCGCACCGCGCTGGCCCAGGTGCTGGCGCTGGACCCGGACATCATCCTGATGGACGAGCCCTTTAGCGCGCTCGATATCCAGACGCGCCAGCTCATGGAAAACGAAGTGCTGGCGCTCTGGGCCGCCAAAAAGAAGGCCGTGCTTTTTATCACCCATGACCTTGACGAAGCCATCGCCATGAGCGACCGCGTGGTCGTGCTCTCGGCCGGCCCGGGCACGCATCCCATAGGCGAGTTCGCGATAGACCTGCCGCGCCCGCGCGACGTGGCGGAGGTGCGCCACCACCCGCGTTTTGTCGAGCTGCACACGCAGATCTGGAATGTGCTGCGTGACGAGGTGCTCAAGGGTTATGCCCAGCAATTGAAGAAGGCCGCATGAGTATGTGGTCTTCCCTGAAACCTTCCGAAAAAAACCTGCGCGCCTGGCAAGTGGGTTTGCTGGTCGTCATCCTGCTGGTCTGGCACGCCGCTTCGCGCAACCAGAAGACCGCGTTTTTCCTGGGTGAGCCGATCAAGGTGGCGGGCCGGGTCTGGAGCTGGTTCATGCCTTTCGGCTTCGGCCCCAGTGCGCTGTTTCCCGAAGGACTGTCCGGCAATGCCGACATTTACCTGCACCTGGGCACCACCTTGCTGGAGACGGTGCTGGCCTTCGGCATAGGCACGGTGCTGGGCCTGGCCTGCGGCCTGTGGCTGGCGCTTGCGCCCACGGCCAGCGCCATCCTGGACCCCTACATCAAGGCCGCCAACTCCATGCCGCGCGTGATCCTCGCGCCCATCTTTTCACTGTGGCTGGGCCTGGGCATCTGGAGCAAGGTGGCGCTGGCCGTCACGCTGGTGTTTTTTATCGTGTTCTTCAATGTCTACCAGGGCGTGAAGGAAGTCAGCCCGGTGGTGCTGGCCAATGCCCGCATGCTGGGCGCCAACCAGCGCCAGCTGCTGCGCACCGTGTACCTACCCAGCGCCACCAGTTGGGTGTTCTCCAGCCTGCACACCTCGGTGGGCCTGGCTTTTGTGGGCGCGGTGGTCGGTGAATACCTGGGCTCGGCGCGTGGCGTGGGCTACCTGATTTTGCAGGCCGAGGGCACCTTTGACGTCAACACGGTGTTCGCCGGCATTGTGGTGCTGACGGCCTTTGCGCTGGTGCTGGACGGCATTGTGGGCCGGCTCGAAAAGCGCCTCATGAAGTGGCAGCCGCGCAGCGGCGAGACGGAAAAGCTCTAAGCGCAGCTTCTAAGGCTTTCCGTGCACGGCAATTCTTCCTGCCGTCCTACAGCGCCGGGCGGGGCGTTTCCCTAGAGTCAAAACCGGGCTTGCGCCGTTCCACGCCCTGGCCGCCGCGCCGGGGACGGCGGGCAAGCCGGCATTCAAACTCCTCCAAGGAAAACGCCATGAACCTCTCGCTCAGCATAGGGCCGCTGATGTCCCTGATCGCCGGCATCCTGATCCTGATCATTCCGCGCCTGCTCAACTACATCGTGGCCATCTACCTGATCGTCATCGGCCTGGTGGGCCTGTTCGGCGTGGGCACGCTCAAGCTTTAGCCGCCCGGGGCGTGAAGGCGTCGCCTTAACGCTTTTTGGCTTTCACCACAGGCTTGGCCGAGCCGCGCTTGACGGCCTTGACGCCGGCCTTGCCGCGGCCGTGGCTGGCCGAGGCGGCATGGCTTTTGACCGGCAGGAAGACCACCACCGGGTGGCCCAGCTTGAAGGCGCTGGAGGCGCTGACATGGTTCCACTCGGCCACATTGGCGGCGCTCAGGCCGTAGCGCTTGGCGATGGTCGCCACCGATTCACCCTTGCGGGCTTTCACGGTGGTGCGGCGCGTGACGACTTCGGGCGCGAAGGACACCTGGGCGGTGTCGGCGACATGCGGGGTGACGTCGGTTTCAACCTTGGCCGAGCGCGGCACCAGCAGGGTGGAGCCGGCCTTGATCAGCATGCGCGGCGGGATGTTGTTGACGCCGCGCAGGTCGGTCTCGCTCATGCCGGTGCGGCGCGCCGCCTCGCCCGGGCTCATGGTGCTGGGCGCGGTCCAGGCCGTCCAGCTTGCGTACTGGCCCTGGCTGTAGGCCTCGAAGTTGCGCTGGAACACCGTGGCGTTGTCCCAGGGCAGCAGGATTTGCGGCGTGCCGGCGGCGATGATGACGGGGCGGTGCGCCGAAGGGTTCAGTGCCTTGAAGTCCTCGATCTTGACGTCGGCCAGGCGCGCGGCCAGGGCCACGTCGATGTCGCGCGTGATCAGCACCTG
>Ga0102594_1000852_pt1 | contig 23002 bp, 27 predicted proteins | sample AraplaCol_mLB_r2_2_FD_76863 | JGI IMG/M metagenome (GOLD analysis project Ga0102594, IMG submission 76863) | Arabidopsis root microbial communities from North Carolina, USA - plate scrape MF_Col_mLB_r2 (SPADES assembly) (version 2) | ecosystem: Host-associated > Plants > Roots > Endosphere...
CTGAGACAAATGCAGTACCAGTGCCCACGTGGCGGAATTGGTAGACGCGCATGGTTCAGGTCCATGTGCCGCGAGGTGTGGGGGTTCGAGTCCCTCCGTGGGCACCAAGAATTCCGCAAAAAAGCTCCCCTCGGGGAGCTTTTTTCATTTACGCGCTCAGCGCCGCTTCAACTGCCTGCGACACACTGCGGGTTGGGCGCCCGATCAGCTTCTCCAGTGCTTTCCCATCATCGAACAAGGCGCCGCGCGCCGAACCAGCATCCGAGTCGGCCAGCAATTCAGGCCATGGCGCAGGCACACCCACCCCAGCCAGCACGTTGGCGAATTCCGCCTGCGGCAAGTCACGGTATACGGCCGCCTTGCCCGATTGGCGCGCTGCTTCGGCGGTCAGTTCCGCCAGCGTGAAGGAAGTGCTGCCGGCCAGTTCGTAGACCTGCTGCGGCGCTTCGGCGGTCAGCACGGCCACGGCGGCAGCCGCATAGTCGGCACGAGCGGCGGCAGAAATACGGCCCTCGCCTGCGCTGCCAACCATTTCCCCACGCTGTGCAGCGCCTGCGATTCGGCCATTGAAGTTCTCGAAGTACCAGCCATTGCGCAGGAAGGAGTACGCCAGGCCACTATCGCGAATCGCGGCCTCTGTGGCGACGTGTTCTTCGGCCAGGCGCAGCGGCGAGCTGTCGGCGCGCAGGATGCTGGTGTAGGCCAGCAGCTTTACGCCAGCGCGCTTTGCCGCTTCGACCACTGCAAGGTGCTGAGCCGTGCGTTTGCCGACTTCATTGCCCGAGACCAGCAACACGCGGTCTGCGCCAGCGAACGCGGAATCCAGGCTGACCGAATCCGTATAGTCCGCACGGCGCACCTGTACGCCGCGCGCAGCCAGGTGCGCCACCTTGGCAGGATCACGCACTGCCGCCACGATTTGCGCTGCCGGCACTTTCTCCAGCAAGCCTTCTACCACCAGTTGACCCAATGCGCCCGAGGCGCCAGTTACGACGATCATGTTTTTCTCCTTGGTTGAAAACAATGTAGGGCTATAATAGGACCAACACTAACTTTTCGTAAGTACGTACTTTTTGGTAAGTATGCAAAAAACTTCAAAATCTTTGCGCGCCGCCCTGGCCCGCCAGTCTGCAAGGCCGGGCAATGTGCTGGCGCCCGACTGTCCGTCGCGGGCTGTATTGAGCCATGTAACCAGCCGCTGGGGCGTCCTTGTGCTGGTGGTGCTCCTCGGCGGCATGCACCGCTTCAGCCAGTTGCGCAAGGAAGTGGGCGGCGTCAGCGAGAAGATGCTGGCGCAGACCCTGGTTGCACTGGAGAGTGACGGTTTCGTCCTGCGCACCGCCCTGCCCGTGATTCCGCCCCATGTCGAATACAGCCTGACGCCGCTGGGGAGGGAGGTCGCCGAGCGGCTGGAAGTGCTGGTCGACTGGATTGAGGACAACCTGCCACTCATCCTCGCACCCCAGGTCGAAGCTGAGGCCAGCTTGTAATACACTGGCGGCGTGGAAGCGAACAACACCATCCTTGTGGCAACCGGCGCCAGTCTCGATGTGGCTGCGCTGGAATTGGCGCTCGCCCGGCACAACTACCGGGTCGAATCGGTCACCAGCGGCGAACATGCGCTGGAAGTGGCGTCCTCGGGCGGCGTGGTGCTCGTGCTGCTGGATACCGCATTGGCCGGCAGCGCCGCGCTGGAGCTGACCGGCCAGTTGACCCAGGCTGATGCCAACCGCCGGATCCCGGTCCTGCTCATGTCGCACCGTCCGTCGAACGACGAAAAGGAGCGAGCCGCCCGCGCTGGCGCCGACGGCTATTTCACCCTGCCCCTGGCAACCACCAGCGTGGTTGACCACGTGCTGTTTGCATTGCAGGGACAGCGCATCGGCGGCTTCGACCTTGAAGTGAACTACCACATGATGGCGGCTGCTTCGCCGGATGCGGTAGTGCTGCTTGACATGGACACCGGCCGCCCCGTCGACCTGAATCACCGCACCGAACAACTGCTTGGCCGCAGTGCGCTGGAGTTGCTGACTGCCCCTATTTCCGCTTTCTGCGATCCGCTGGAAATGAACGCCATGGTGCAAAGCGTGCTGGCCGGTGAGCTGCGCGTGCATCGCATCAGCTTCCGCCACAGCAGCGGGCGCATGGTTGAATGCAATGCGCGCGGTGTGCGGATCGCCAAGCCGGGCCGGCGCCTGTTCCATATGCGCCTGGTGGACGTGACCGGCGCCCAGCGGGCAGACGACTTGCGCGTAGGCCAGGAGCGCTTGCTGGAAATGATGGCGCGCGGCGTGCCGCTGGAAGACACCCTGCACAAGCTGGTGCAGCTGGTCGAGTCGCAATCGCCGGGAGTCTTGTGCTCCGTCATGCTGCTCGATGAAGACGGTTTGCACATGCGCTGCGCCTGCTGCCCCAGCCTGCCGCCCGCTTACGCAGCCCTGCTCGAAGGGATGGCAATCGGACCCGGCGTAGGCTCCTGCGGCACCGCCATGTACCGCCGCGAAGCCGTGGTGGTGTCGGACATCGAACATGACCCGCTATGGGCCCCTTACCTCGACCTGATTCGCGACTTCGGCCTGCGCGCCTGCTGGTCGATGCCCATCATGCAGGACGAGAACACCGTGCTGGGCTCCTTCGCCATGTACTACCGCACCGTGCGCCATCCGGACAGCGAGGAACAGCGCCTGATCGGCGTCGCCAGCCACCTGGCCAGCATCGCCATCGAGCGTGCCCGCCGCGAAGCCGAACTGGCTCGCCACCGCAGCCACCTTGAAGAACTGGTCGAAGCCCGCACCGCGGAACTCACGCGCGCCAAGCAGCACGCGGAGCTGACCAGCGAAGAACTGCAATCGGCCCTGGAAAGCTTGAGCATGACGCAGGATGAACTGGTGCGGCGCGACAAACTGGCCGCCCTCGGCTCACTGGTGGCAGGCGTGGCGCATGAACTGAACACGCCAATCGGTAACAGCCTGGTCACCGCGTCCACACTGGCCGACCACACTGCAGCCCTGAGCCGCCAGGTCGATGCCGGCATCCGCCGCTCGGAGCTCGATGCCTACCTGGAGCGCGCACGCGAGGCCAGCGACATCATCCAGCGCAACCTGCAGCGTGCCGCCAACCTGGTGGGCAGCTTCAAGCAGATCGCCGTCGAGACCACCGACACCCAGCGCCGCCACTTTTTCCTCGACCAGCTGCTGCACGAAATGCTGGCGCCCCTGTGGGCCAGCCTGCCGCAGCCGCGGCCCAAACTGGTGCTGGACGTGGTGCCCGGCCTGCAGCTGGACAGCTACCCTATCCCGCTTAGCCAGGCTGTCGGGCACCTGGTCGACAACTGCATCACCCACGCCTTTTCTGCCCCAGGCGATGGCGTGCCGACGGTCACCATCACCGGCAGCGCCGAGGGCAGCGACGTGCTGCTGACGGTGGCCGACAACGGCATCGGGATCCCGCCCGAACACCTGCACCGCGTCTTCGATCCGTTTTACACGACGCGGCTCGGCGCGGGCCAGTCGGGCCTGGGCCTGTACATCACCCACAACATCGTGTCCGGCGTGCTGGCCGGCCATATCGACGTGGCCAGCACGCCCGGCCACGGCAGCACCTTCACCCTGCGCCTGCCGGCCACCGCACCGCTATGAAACGAAGCCTGATCCTGTTCCTGCTATTGGCTGCCACCGCCAGCGGTATCGCCACTGCCCGCCCGGCCTGGTGGTACCTGTACCAAAGCCGCGTCGACGGCCAGCGCGCCTGCTCGCAAACCCCGCTTGGCGAAGGCTGGGTACAAATGGCTGGCCCGTTCAAAGATGCCCATTGCGAAAAGTTGGTGCGTAATAAATAATGAAGTCAAAGCAAGAAGCAACGCCATCCCACCTCGACAAGGAGACCGTATGTTTCAGAATCCCGAGCAGTTCGCCAACGCCACCAAGACGCTGTTTGAGTTCCAGCTGGAGACCTTCAACACCCTGACCAGCCGCGCCATGCAAGGGGTCGAGCAAGCGGTGGCGCTGAACATCGCGACCGCGAAAAAGGCGCTGGACGACCAGATCGAGGCGGGCCGCAAGGTCAACGCTTCCGCCACGCCGCAGGAAGCACTGGACGTGATCAACGCCCGCCTGCAGCCCGGCATGGCCGCCACCAACGCCTACAACCAGCAGCTGGGCGCCCTGCTGACCGAAATGTCGAACGACTTCCACAAGGCCGCCGACGCCCATCTGGCTGAAGCCAAATCCAACCTGAGCGCCCTGATTTACGACGTGACCAAGAACGTGCGCCCGGGTTCGGACAACGCCGTGGAAATTGTCAAAAACGCCATTGAAAACGCCTTCAAGGGCTATGAACAGGTGACCCAGGCCACCCGCGACGCAGTCAAAGCCTTTGAACAACAAGTAGAAAAGGCCAACGCCGCCGGCAAGAAGGGCTGACAACGCAGGCTGCGACGCGTTATACTGTATAAAAATACAGTTTTCGCGTCGCCCTCGCCTGCATGAACCAAGTCCTTGAAAATCCGTTCTACTACCTGGAAAACTTCCACCAGGTCCTGCATTGGATTGGCGAGCGCTATAGCGACCTGCTGACCGACGAGGAAGCCGGATTCCTCGCCTGCTTTCCCACCCTGCCCCAGCCATCCCGCGCCCTGTTTGTGCGCATGGTCATGCGCAAGGGGGAATTGTTCCGCGCTTCCAAGCTGAGCTACCCCGAAATCGGCTGCACCATCGCCGCCGCCAGCCCGCTGGTCGAGCAAGGCTGGGTAGTGCAAGACCCCGAGTTGACGCTGGACGAGCTGTTCGACCTGCTGCAAAAGCCCGAGATCACCCGGGTATTCGCCTTGAGCGGTGCAGAACGCAGTGCACGCAAGGCCGACCAGCTGGAGGCTCTGCGCGAGCGCCACGAAGGCAGCCACCGCTTCACGTCGTGGTATGCCGACGCCGGCGACCACGTCTACCATATACTGTCCAAGCCCCTGTGCGACCGCTTGCGCCTGATCTTCTTCGGTAACTTCCACCAGGACTGGTCGGAATTCGTGCTATCCAACCTCGGCATCTACCGCTACGAAAAAGTCGAGTTCTCGCCGGCGGCGCGCGGCTTCCGTTCGCGCCGCGACATCGACGACTACCTGGCCCTGCACGCCTGCCGCGAACGCTTCGCGGACGGCGAAGACCCGCTGCAACTGGCGCGTGAACTGCCAGCGCTGGGCGGCGACAATGAATGGCTGCTTAGCCGCCGCCAGAAAATGCTGTTCCAGTTCGGCCAGCAACTCGAAAAACTGGGCAACTGGGCCGGTGCCTTCGAACTTTACGAGCAATGCGCCTATCCCGGCGCCCGCGCCCGCGCCATCCGCGTGCTGGAAAAGGACGAGCGGATTGGCCTGGCCTACGAATGGCTGCAACGCGCCCAAGCGGCGCCTGAGAGCGAGGCCGAACGCCAGCAATTGCTGCGCATGGCGCCACGCCTGCGCCGCAAGCTTGGCCACATGCGCGAGCCGGCCCATAAGCCAACGCCAGTCGAACGCATCGACCTGGTGCTGCCGATGCCTGCCGAGGAATGGTGGGTGGAAGGCGTGGTGCGCGACCATTTGTGGCAGGACGAAGCGCCGTGCTTCTATGTGGAGAACGCACTGGCCAATTCCCTGTTTGGCCTGCTGTTCTGGGATGCCGTCTTCGCCGCCATTCCCGGCGCCTTCTTCCACCCGTTCCACCACGGCCCGGCCGACCTGCACAGTGCCGATTTTCAGCGCCGCCGCGCCGCCTTGTTCGAGGCCTGCTTCGCACGGCTGGAAGATGGCAGCTACCGCGACGCGATCTGTGCCAACTTCATCGCCAAAGCCGGCCTGCAATCGCCCTTTGTCTATTGGGACGCGATCGATGAGGAACTTCTCGGCCTCGCCCTGGACTGCATTCCCGCTGCACATTTGAAGCTGTGGTTCGAGCGCATCCTGCTCGACATCAAGGCCAACCGCAGCGGCTTTCCTGACCTGATCCGCTTCTGGCCGGCCGAACAGCGCTACCAGATGGTCGAAGTCAAAGGCCCCGGCGACCGCCTGCAAGACAACCAGCTGCGCTGGATCGACTATTGCGCCGAGCATGGCATGCCTGTCTCCGTGTGTTACCTGGCGTGGCAAGAATGACTTACACCATCGCCGTTCGCGCTCTGTGCGAGTTCACCGCCAAGCAAGGCGACCTGGATTTGCGCTTCACGCCCACGCCAACAGCACAGGAAGGCATCGAAGGCCATGCCATCGTCACCAGCCGCCGCGCCGAAGACTATGAGCGCGAGGTAAGCCTGTCCGGCGACTTCGGCCCGCTGCACGTGCGTGGCCGGGCCGACGGCTACGACCCGCGCCAGAACCAGCTCGAAGAAATCAAGACCTACCGTGGCGACCTGTCGCGCCAGCCCGCCAACCACCGCATCCTGCACTGGGCCCAGCTCAAGGTGTACGGCCACCTGCTGTGCACCGCACGCGAACTTCCCGCCGTGCGCCTTGCCCTGGTCTACTTCGACATCGGCACACAAAAGGAAACGGTGTTGACCGAAGAAGCAGATGCTGCCTCGCTGCGCGCCTTCTTCGAAGAGCAGTGTGGCCGCTTCGTGGCCTGGGCCGAGCAGGAGCTGGCGCACCGCACCGCACGCGACGAACACCTGCGCGCGCTGCGCTTCCCGCATGCGGACTTCCGTCCCGGCCAGCGCCAGCTTGCGGAAGCCATGTACAAAGCCAGCGCGCGCGGCTGCTCGCTGCTGGCGCAGGCCCCAACCGGCATTGGCAAAAGCATCGGCAGCATCTTTCCCATGCTGAAGGCCAGTGCCGAGCATGGCCTGGACAAAGTGTTCTTCCTCGCCGCAAAGACCAGTGGCCGCAGCATGGCGCTTGGCGCCGTCGAAACGATCAAGCGCAGTGCGCCTCTGCTGCCGCTGCGTGCACTCGAACTGGCGGCCAAAACCACCGCCTGCGAGAACCCGGACAAGGCCTGCCACGGCGAATCCTGCCCGCTGGCACAAGGCTTCTACGACCGCCTGCCTGCGGCCCGCGCAGCCGCCTTGCAGCAGCCGATGCTGGACCGCGCCTCGGTGCGCGAAGTCGCGCTGGCGCATCAGGTCTGCCCATACTACCTGCAGTCCGAACTGGTGCGCTGGGCCGATGTAGTGGTGGGCGACTACAACTACTACTTCGACATCAGCGCCATGCTGTACAGCCTGACGCAGATGAATGGCTGGAAGGTCGGCGTGCTGGCCGACGAGGCCCACAATATGGTCTCTCGCGCCCGCAAGATGTACTCCGCCGAAATGGACCACGTGCGCCTGCGCGTACTGCGCAAGACCGCGCCGGAAGCGCTGCATAAGGCGCTGGACCGCGTGCACCGCCAATGGAGCGCGCTGGAAAAGGCACAGGAAGCCGAATACGCCAGCCATGCCGAACTGCCCGAAAAGTTCATGGGCGCTCTACAAACGGCCTGCACGGAAATCGGCGACTACATGGCCGAGCATCCCGCCTGGTTCGATGCCGACGTGCTGGACTTCTACTTCAACGCCCTGCTGTTTGGCCGCCTGGCGGAAAGCTTTGGCGAACATTCGCTGTTCGACATCGAAAAGTCCGATGGCGGCCGTGGCGCCGCTGCGGGCCGCGTGAACTCGGTGCTTTGCATCCGCAACATCCTGCCTGCCCCTTTCCTCAAGCAGCGCTTCGAAGCGGCGCATGCCGTGGCCCTGTTCTCCGCCACGCTCAGTCCCTGGAACTATTACGCCGACACGCTCGGCATGCCGCCCGATACGGCGTGGGTCGACGTCGCCTCGCCCTTCGATTCGCAGCAGCTGCAGGTGCACATCGCCAGCCACATCTCCACCCGCTACCAGCACCGCGAGCGCTCGCTGGCCCCGATCGCAGCGCTGATGGGCGAGCAATACCAGCGCCAGCCAGGCAACTACCTCGCCTTCTTCAGCAGCTTTGATTACATGGAAAAAGTGGCGGAGCTGTTCGCCGCGCGCCAGCCGGAGGTGCCGCTATGGCGCCAGGAACGCCGCATGGACGAAACGGCGCGCGACGCCTTCCTCGCCCGCTTCCGCGAAGGCGGCGAAGGCATAGGCTTTGCAGTGCTTGGCGGTTCTTTTGGCGAAGGCATCGACCTGCCCGGCGACCGCCTGATTGGCGCCTTCATCGCTACGCTTGGACTGCCACAGATCAATCCCGTCAACGAGCAGATCAAGGCCCGTATGGAAGCTGCATTTGGCGCCGGCTACGACTACACCTATCTCTATCCCGGCTTGCAGAAAGTCGTGCAAGCCGCCGGGCGCGTCATCCGCACCACCAGCGACAAAGGCACCGTGCACCTGATCGACGACCGCTTCGGCCGCCCTGAAGTACAGGCCCTGCTCCCGGCCTGGTGGCAACTCGGCGTGGCTTAGCGCGTGCGCTGGCCCGAGCCGCACAGCAAAGCGTGATTCTCCTTGCGTTGGCGGACGATGGCCTGACGCTCTTCTTCACTGACAGCGACCGAGCCGTTTGAATTACCGAAGGCCAGCTTGGGAACCTTCTCGGAAAACTCGATCTGCTGCTCATCACGCTTGCAGACTTCGTCATCGCTCATCGGCTTGTTGCTGCGGTGCTGGCTCGGGTTGTAGGGCGCTTTCCCAGCGTTGCGCGCGGCGGTGTCGGCCGCTTCCTGGTTCGCAACTTCGCGTTGCATGCGCCGTTCGCGCGATTCGAGCTCCCTCTGCTGCCAGTTGTCGGCAGGCGCCGCTGCCGGTTTGGCCGCCGCACTTTGTACAGCAATCTCTTTGGTCTTGACGCCATCCTGCGGACGGTCCGAATAATGGACCTTGCCGTTGGCGTCGGTCCACTTATAGAGCTGGGCGTGCGCCGGTATGGCGGCCAGGGCGAGGATCAGTGGCAAGAAGATTTTCATACCGCGAAGTATATGAAAAACACATCCTGCCGTGTCTCACACATTGTCACTACCAAGATGCCTTTTCCGCATGCGGCTGTACTGCGGCTCGAGCACGTTCACGTTGAGCCCCTTCCTGAGACTGGTTTCAGCAAACAGCCGGTCCCCTGGCTTCAAGGCTTTGAGGTACCAGAACCAAAGCCGAAGGAAGGCCTTCACGCTGGCCATCACCAGCAAGAAAATTAAGCCCAACGCCACGAACAAAAGAAACAGGAGCACCCAGCCACTTGGCGGCAACGACGCTCGGTTCGGCATGAATAAGCGGATCAGCAGCACGACTGGCCCAAAAGTGGCGCACAGGCCGCAAAGAAAGAAGAACCAGCCAATCAGCAGATGCTTGAACCCACACGGTGCGCTCGCTTTTGGATGGGCGCTCATTTAGGCTTGATATTCATCTCCGCGCTCGTTCGCACACTCTTGGTCGTCACTTCATCAAACAAGCGGCTGGTGATGGAATTGAGCGGAACAAAAAACATCGCCGGCGTGATGCACGTGACCGAAGTCTGGAAGCACTCCTGGAAAAACGCTCCGTTGTCCGGAATTTCCTTCAGCATGTCTTCATATGACAGCCATTTGACCTTGCCGCCACCGACCTTGGTAATCACGTGCCCCATGTAGAAGGCCAGCAAGTACAGGAAGTTCTGGTTGGCCGGCTTGTCCAGAAACGACTTGAAGTCCGGCTTGAACTTGTTCCGGATCTGGTCCAGCAGATAGTCGATCCGGTCGAGGCTCTCCAACGTGCCATCGAGGTTGGACTGGTCCAGCGCGGTGCTGAACGAAAGTCCTCCCGGGAATTCGCTCTTGTTGAAAAATGCGTCCAGGTACATCTGCGCGCGGTCATTCATGTCCGGCTTTGCAGGCTCGGCGGAGCGCTGGAACAAGACAAAAACGCTGTCGTAGTAGCCCAGTACCGAGTCGCCGTCCTCCCGACCGTTCTAATGCACTGGCCAAGGTAGGAGCCATAGACGCCGACCACCCGATCGGCATAGCTTTTGTCACCGCGTTCGTGCTGTCGTTGCAGGAAATCGTCAAGCCAGGCCACTCCCTCGCTACTGTAGCCAACCTCCTTGCCGAGCGCCTTGTTAATGACGGACTCGACAAATTCAGCGTTGTAGCGAATTTCTTCCAGCGTGTCCTCGTCCAACTTCTCCATCTTCATGGAATCTGCCTTAGAACTGCCAATTTGAAAATTTTATCACGGCGAAATGAGCTATCTGAAAGGTCTGATCGGCACGCTGGCGGCGCTTGCCGCAATTGGCATGGCGCACGCAAAAGCGCCAAGCGAGAGGCAGCAAATTCTCGACACCATACGGCCAATGGCGGCGCAAGAACTCCATCAACCAGTCCGCATTAAGGTCGACACGCTAAACATCGACTCCGGCTGGGCCATACTGACCGGAGAGCTGGTGGGGCAGCCAGGCAAGAACATCGATTGGGAGAAGTCCATCGCCTGCAGTCCCTATCTCGACAACATGTTGTGGGTCGTGCTGAAGAAGGAAAAGGATGGCTGGGACGTCAAGCACCTGGAAGTGTGCGCCGCAGAGCCGCCCTACTGGTACATGGAGCAATACGGAGGCTTCGTCTGGCCTTGCGGCGTGTACCGGGGATTGGTCGCGTTCGGCAAGGAGACGCTCGAGACCCAGTGCCGGCGCGAACGCAAGCGCAAGTGAGACCAGGCCGAGGCAAAGCCCCAAAGAACAGCAAGCCTCCACCCAAGTTCAAGTCGTGGTGGTACGCGAGGGGATCGGCGCTCCTGATAACAGACTTCAAACCCTCCCCTTTACTGCTTCAAACGCATGTCAAGATAGCTGCCCTTCCGCGGTTCCACAGGGCTACCGTCTTTAAAAATTTCAAACTTGGTGCGGCCTGAAACGACGACTGAGAATTGCTCAGGCAATGCAAGGAAATCCATGATGTCGGGCCGCTGGAGCATGGCTTCATAGACCGTCATAGCCTCCAAATCAGGCTTCGATTTGCTCTTGTCTTCCAAATCGGTGAGGACCCAGCCGGTGATACCGTCTTGCTTCTTCGCCCGTATCATAAGGATCGCAGGCGCCTTCAAGGCGCCGCGCGTCACCATAAGGGGATGATGAAATGGTGCGAAACGAATTGCGTTCGTAGCGCCCAGGCTATCGGCTGCGTAACGCTGCCTGCGCACGATCCGGAGGGTCCTCGCAACACTTGGTATGAACTTAAACGGTATGGACTTCATGTCAGGCTCCAGGACGCGAAGCTTGCCACCCTCCGCGGCCTCAAGCTTTAAAGGCACCGGCCCGACGAGGAGTGTTTCGCCGGCTTTGAACTTTTCGCCAGCTGCGACCATCTCTTCCAAGGTCTCACGGAACCACTGCGCATCCTTCTCGCTTAACGATCCATCGTCTACGGAGAAGATAAATTCGGGCTGGCCATATTTTGAGCACTGGGTTGTAGAGTAGTCCTGCGCGGCAACCGCGCTCCCGATGAAGGCGACAAAGAGGATCAGGCCTGAAAGTTTTTTAAGCATTCGAATATCAGATTGAGTTAGCAAAGGTCGTTCACGACCCGTAGTGGTTATGGAGATAGTATGGACGATCAGTTGAACGCACTAACAAGGTCGAGCGCATCAAGAACCCCGCTGAGAGATCAGACTGTAACCAATGCCACCGCCAAGCAAGCTAGCGTAGGTCAATACTAACAGCCCCACAAAGTACGCAACACCATTAATGAATCCGGACTCAGCGACGAAGGAGATTTGAAGTGGCAGCCACATGATGAACAGCATCATGGCACCGGCAGCAAACATGACGTTGATGCGGCAGCGGCCAAAAACAAAACCCAACACAAAGCCCACGATTGAGACGAAGGCGAAAACAGCAAGCCATATCATCGCGAGTGAATTTGTCTGCCAAGCTCGCTCGATCGCGAACATCACCGCGAGCGGGAAAAACAGGATTGCGCCTATCGAAGCGACAGCTTTCATTCCGTGGCCCAGACTGGAGAGTTAGCACATGGCAACTCAACGTTCTCAATCATCTTCTGACTGGCGGAACGGCTACAGAACGAGATCTCGGCTGCCTGAGCCTTCCCTAAGAGCCCGACAAGTGCGACCAAAAGAATTGTTGAAAATCTCATGTGTTATAACGTGCAGAGCCAGTGGCGCCGTCATGCGTTCGCTGGACGCGATGGTTAGCGATGGAATTCATACTTTTCTCACCATGCGCTCGATTGCGTGTATGCCAGCAATCATCTTGTCCCTTGCCGATGAATTTGCGGAATGCACTGTAATCTTGGGTGGCTTGAAACCGCGAAGCGCTAATTCATCAAGATGTACTCGCATGCGGTGGCCCTCAGCGCTTGGCGAAGAATTCGTCATACGCCTCTTTACTGTAGCCCCGTACACCTTCACCGTTCTTGAGCAGGTAAGGGACGCCGTTCTCGGTGCTCGCTATGGCGAATGCAGCCTTCCCTTCAGGAGTGTCAATATCAACCTCCTTGTACGTTACCCCGTGCTCGGAAAGGTAGGCTTTCGCCTTCCGGCAGTAGCCACACCAGCTAGCACTGAACATCACCGTTCCGGTCAATGCACTGGTCGCCGGTCTCGCTTCCTTTCGAAGTCGGGTCAGCTCGCCAACTGTTGCGCCTGGCAGCACCGAGTTCGGAGGACTTTGAATGTGCAGAGTCTTTTCGACCTTTCCATTTGCGGGAGGGCGATCGCTATAAACAATCTTTCCGTCCGGTCCAACAAACTTGTATAGCGTCTGGGTCATACCCGGCGAGGACATGAACATCAAAGCGATGACAATGAAGAGACGTATCATGTGTGTCCTAACGAGGCTGTAGAAGAAGCACACTTCGGCCGAAGTTTGCGCCGATCTCCGGGATTTTCGCTGGCAGCTCAGTTGATTTTTTTATCATTCCGCAAGTTTGCCGCAAACTGTATGTTCCAGGCAAGTTAATCTCCTCCTATGGCTCCTATTTGCGCCCCGAGGCACAGAGCTGGTTGGCAGGTCAGAAATTTGGCTCGTCTGTCTGGACCGTTGGGTCAAAATGAAATAGCAGGAGAAGCTCGGGCATTCGCCAAGGCCGCTCTCACAAAACGACATTTCAAGCTCCATGTACTTCAGAAGTTCCTCAAGCGAATCTGCGCGTTTCACAGGACTCTGATCACAATCTCGTTCACACCAAACTTCCAGGTTAGGAAACTGGCCAAGAATTTCAAAAATGGCCGCTTTGAACGTGTCAGTGCTTGGCCAGGGATATTCGCGTTGGCGATAACAGAGACGTTGATTGGTAGTTCCCCACGGAGTCTCAAAGGCCTTGATCTGCAAGGAGTCGCTTTCCCCTGGCAATGTCATGAAAAAGCTGTCCGGGCACGGTGAAAGCGAAAAGTTGTTTGCGGCATGTCTGACTAAAGTTGACGATCAGCGGCGCCGTCAGGCGTCCGCTTGATTGATCTGTTGGGCAAATAGCGAGACCGCAACAGCGCTATTGTGCCTCCAATTCGCGAATACGGTCCCGAAGCCCACGAGCATCATCGCCTTGATGCATGTTCGAAGCCGCAAGCTCGAGTGCATTCAAAAGCGGGATCGATGACCATTGGCTTTCTCGCGCGATCGATTCCAGCCAATCGAACGCCAAACCTAGCTCATTATGCTCAAGGAAGTCGTCAAACTGCGTCAAGCTCGTGAAGTGTAACGAAGCAGCTTCGGGCTCCAACAGTGCCCGCGCATCAAGCAAATGACGCTCAGTCACCGCCCAAGATTTTAGGAGTTCAGATGTTGCCATGTCCGTTAGCCCAACGTTGGACGTAACCAGCCGTAGCAGCGCGCAGCACTGCGGAGGTCCGATTGACGTTAAGGTTAGACTTTTCGCTCAAAGTCATTGTGTCCTCTCCCAACGAATGCCGGGGAACTTCGTTTCAGCATAAGCAATCGCAGCATCGAACGTCACGAGGTTTGGAATGAGGTTGCAGAATGCGCCGGGAGCCCCCACCATTTCGTATGCAAGAAAATAGCAAAGTTCCTCTCGATCTTCGCGAATCTCTTTATCATCCTCGTAGTCACCGGAGCCCCAAAATTCTGCACTTTCGAGAACTCGAATCTCGACCGGCACCGAGCTATCATAGAGCCAGGTGCCTCGTCGAAGAATTGGCCAAGTATCAGTATCGGACATGGTCTAACGTCCAGTTGACCGCAATGTTAGCCCAATTGCACACGCTCGATCTCCTCTTCGAAAAAATCTGCCAACCAAATCGAGATGCCGTCTTTATCGGAACATTCGACGACATATTTGTTAGGGCGGCCAGGTGCGGTCAAGATGTCGAGCAGTGTTCCAACGTCACCTGGTACTGGCGCTCGCTGATTCAAGCGCCCCCCATCGAGATCGTCAGCGGACTGAATCAGCTGGCGCACGCGAACAAGTTCGTATTCATTGAACGGAGCGGACACTGGGCTAACGTGTAAGGCGCCTTGCCGCAACGTGTCCGAGTCGACCGACAAGTCAGGCATCACGACGCGCCGGCCTCCGCAAGCATTTCGATCGCACCAGTGTGCCCTTTGCTGGCAGCAAGGCGCAACCACCGGATGGCGTCGTCCCTGCTCTCGGGATACTGAAGTAGATGCTGCCCCAACTTCCAGCATGAGGAGTCCAGGCCTGCCTCAGCGCACTCGCGAAGGAGCCTCACAGCGCCAGCAACGTCCTGAACTGTGCCCATGCCGTGATACATGAAGCTCGCCACCCAATGCTTCGCCTCAAGAAACCCGCCTGCTGCAGACTTTCGGTACCACTCCAGGGCACCGGCCTGATCTCGGGGTGACTCTTCGTCCACTAGGTGTCCCAGGTAGAACTCCGCCTGATGGTCTCCGCCGGAAGCTAGCGCAAGAAGCTGCTCTCGAGCTTCAGCGGGTTCCAGGTCGTAGTAGATGTCCTCGGGACTCATTTCGTGAGGTCTAACGTGTTTGCTCAGCTGCGCGCGAAAGCGGGCAACGCCCGCTGCAGCACGTCCGCTGGAGCTGGAGGTTAGCACTATGCATCACAGCCAGCTCCGTTCACAACGCGAGTAGTTTTTGAAGAACCTATCGCACGTAGAAAGATCTTCTCTTCGCAAGTGGGGCGCGGAGCGATGGCTGAAAGCAGACACACGATTATTGAGAGGAACGCGAACGTGAAGCGTAAGCCAAGGTGATTGGTAGGCCTGGTCATCAGCCAGCCGATCAGGAATGCAGTAGCCAGAAACACCAAGGAAAGAAGATCGCGGTAGTTCCCGTAGTACATCCAATCAGTAAGGTAGCCCCCAAGATTTTCGGTTAACCAGCTAAATGTGAACGGAAGCGTCGTGGCGAGCACCACCGCAACCCACCAACGGATACGCTTGATTTGAGGCGACATAAAAATGCTAACGTTTCACGCTAACTGGCACGACCAGCGCGCAGCGATGGGCGTGTCCAGCGAACGAAGTGAGCGAGGTTGAGCCCGACACATTAGATGCCAGCCCATTCACTTGAGCAGAAGTATTCTTGAGGGAGTTCAGAAAGGGCTTCATCAGGTCCTTCAACATTCCAAATGTGTTCGTATCCACCAGTGGAGTAGTCCGCAACGTGGACCCCCTTTTTCCAACGTTCGAGCCACGAAGTGACCCGATCGTAATCCTCGGCACTTTCAAAGTGTTCGACAAAAAGAGTAGCTCGGGTCATTTGCATTGCGCCCAACGTTGGACGTAACCGGCCGAAGCAGCGCAAAGCGGTGCGGAGGTCCGGTTAACGGAATGGTTGGGTCTAATCATCTGAGTCGCCTATCGACAAGTCCTCGCCAAGGAGTTCGACTCCCCCAATTACGGCGTCGTGACGCGCAGCGTCGCGAAGTTTGCTAGCGGCCCAAAGACAAACGATCAACCCAAAAGCACCCAAGGAATAACACCAAAGAGCTTCGACCCCATGAGGGGAACGCAGTAAGTGATCTAGTAGCGCCCCCGCGAGAACGACGGCAAAAATCGTAAAAATAGTCTTCCACTTTCTCTCGAATTGGTCGAGTTCTTCCGAGGTCATCAGTTCAGCCACTAAATCCTCCTTTAGCCGCCCAACGTGCGGGTTCAGCGGCGCCGTAAGGCATCCGCTGGAACAAATTGTTGGGCAAATGTTTCACCAAAATTGCCACCATGACTTCGTTGCAGGAACAACCGGCGCTTCCAAGTGGATACGTGCGCTGGTCGATTCAGCGGCGATCTTCTCCAGGTGTTTGTAGAATGCACCATCTCGAAATCGCTGAACGCGAGCAGTATTTATAAAGTAGATCTCACACTCACCTGGCCATCCGGGACCGCCGCCGGTGATCGCATCATTAAACGCATCAAGACCATAGCCAAAAAACTCGACACCCTCGGGCTGAGTGACTTCGACATATTTCTCCCAGAGCTCCATCTCACGGGTAACTGCACTGCAATCAATTACAAAGGTTTTCATTTAGCCCAACGTCAAAATTCAGCCGCGCCGGAGGCGTCGGTTGGAATGCAATGTTGGGACATATGGCGCAAATCGTTCATTGGTTGAATTGCATATGCTTCGTGATTGGAATGCCCCACAACAGAACTGCGCGAAATGCGCTGTATCCCGAGAATGACGGTCCCTCAGAGTAACTAACTGCACCACTCTTGGCGTTTATTCGAATCGGGCTCGGCGACAAATTGCCAGCGTAGCCGACAACAACTGGAACTACCCAGTCTCCATCAACGAGCTTAGGTCGGTCCGGCCCGCCGCAGGCGCTAACAAACCCCAAGAAGTAAGCCGTGGCAATAGCTTCAGCCTCGTTCGCGTCAATTCGGTCGCTGACGTCGACATTCACGAGGTACTTCCGCAAATGTTCACGGCTTTCCGATTCCTCGACAGTTGCGATGGAAAATGCCAACGCCGGAAGTACCGCCAAAGCCACAGCGAATAAGGTCAGTCGACGGCGCACCTTTTTCACAAATAAGACTCCCAACGTGACGTTGAGCGGCGCGCGTCAGCGCGTCCGCTCGAATAGATGGTTATGCTCTTTGCTCGATAGCCTGCATCATGTGCTGAAGCACCTGAACAAGAGCTATCGCACAAGTAACGTCCAATTCGCACCGTGAATCTGAATCAAAAATAAGTGCAATGAGAGGTTCTGAATCGTGGACGATTAGTTTAAGAACTCCCGATCCTACCCAGAGACTACAGGACTTCGAAACGTCCCCTTCCACACGGGCAGGATTCGAATCTTGTTTTTCGGACGCTTCCCAAATCGCGCGCGCCTCATCAGCGACAATTCCAGCAATTTCGAATGCATCTTGCACAGAGAAAACACAGTACGCTGATCCTTCCGGATCAAGCTCCAGCATTACTTTCGAGGTCTCACTCCAGATCGAGGCCCGACCTCGAACGACGAGCCACTGGTGAATCTTAGACACAATATCTCCTGGATACGGCATAACGTTGGACGTAACCGGCCGCAGCAACGCGAAGCGATGTGGAGGTCCGGTTGACGGAATTGTTGGGCGAAATTAGGCAAGTGCTCATTTTGGGTTGACCCGATGGCGAAGAACTCTCCCATCATGACTGACTACGATGTGGGTTTGACCACCGAACTGGCTCTGGCAGCACCCAACCTCCCAACCTTCGTCATCAGTTTGCAAGGTAAATGCAGGCGTCCAGTGCAAGGAATTGGAATTGGCGTATTCGCGAGCGATGGTCAACGCTCGTATAGGATCTAACCTGTCCGAGTCGGCCACGACCTGCCCAGTTTCGTCATTGATTCGTATAATCGATTCGTTTTCAGCCTGAACTTGCCACTCACCTTCATCGAAGCCAATAAAAAATGGAGGGCGCCACACCCAGTTCCGTTCTTTTGCGGAGATGCAAGCGGTTCGGAAAACTTCAATTTCGTCAGTGGTCATAGCTGTAAGGCCCAACGTAAAGTCGACGTCATATTGACGTTTTAATAAATTTCATTATGACGGCTAATGCCCCTTTGATCAATGTCTAGATCCTGGAGTTGAAAGTCGGCGACCATAAATTCTCCTAACACCGGAGGATTACGTCATGCCCCCAACCGAGCCAAAGCTTCTTGACCAAGTGCGCACATTGATCCGAACCATGCACTACAGCATTCGAACTGAGCAGGCATACGTAGACTGGATTCGCCGTTTCATTCTCTTTCATAAAAAGCGGCACCCTGCACAAATGGGCAAAGCCGAAATTGAGGAATTCCTGACTCATCTCGCTGTCGACCGAAGGGTCGCGGCTTCAACCCAATCGCAGGCCAAGTCAGCCCTACTCTTCCTTTATCAAAAGGTCCTGAAAATTGAGGTCGAATGGTTGAAGGATGTCGTCGCAGCCAAGCAACCCCAGCGTCTGCCCACCGTACTCACCGTCGACGAAACAAGAAGTCTGCTGTCGCACATGAAAAGCGAAACCTGGCTAGTGGCATCGCTCCTCTACGGTAGCGGGCTGCGCCTTATGGAAGCATGCCGGCTGCGAGTGCTCGATATTGATTTCAATGCGCGTCAGATCACGGTACGAAATGGCAAAGGCGCCAAGGACCGCGTGACAATGCTACCGGAAGCTCTTGTTGTTCCGCTTAAATCCCATCTGGAGCTGGTCAGGGTTCGGCACCAATGTGACTGCGAACAAGGCGGCGGAGAAGTCTACTTGCCGTTTGCATTGGATCGCAAATATCCGGCTGCTGCGCGGGAATGGAAATGGCAATATGTTTTTCCAGCAGATGGTCTTTCGGAAGACCCGCGCTCGGACATCATACGGCGGCATCATATCGATGAACAGCGTGTGCAGCGCGCTGTGAAGCAGGCAGCGCAAGATGCGAATATCCAGAAGAAGGTTACGCCACATGCGCTGCGCCATAGCTTTGCAACACACTTGCTGCAGAATGGATACGACATTCGAACCGTGCAGGAACTACTCGGTCACAAAGACGTTCGCACAACGCAGATTTATACGCACGTGCTTAACCGAGGCGGCAACGCTGTTCTCAGTCCATTGGACCGCTAGTTGTGCCCCAACATCCCAACAGCGTCAATGACATGAATTGCGTATCCAGGAAACCTCGTGCGAATGGCCTGAGCCAATTCTGGTGGGGCTCTCTGATCCAGTGCAATCGACAGAACATGATCACCGCGGACGCGCACCAGAAAGCGGATTGGTGAAGGAAATTGAGCGCTCTCGAACTCGAACGTGTATTGTTCGGCAGCCTCTGAAACCGCAGACGTAACGCCAATAGTCGATGAAGCGAATTTCAAAGCTCGCTTGACTTCGAGTCCGGTCGCCAGCGGAACGCTTTTTACTTCGATAGGATTGGGTCCCGTAATGTGGGCTTTCAAGCCAAGAGCTGCGTCTTCAATCAGCCCGGCTACTTCCTTGGCAACGACCGACTCAGGTCCAATCGGTCCGCGCGAAAAGGCCGCCAGGCCGGCCATCAACGCGCCAACCAGGAGGAAGCTGGTAATCGTTTTCTTCATCGGCGCCTAAATGATCCTTACCAATCGTGGGCTTTTTGAAGTGCCTCCAGAACCCCAGGATTGTCTTTATAACGCTTGCGCAGTCCAGCCTCGTCTTTATCGAGCCTCCCACAGCGATACTTTTTCATCGCATCAGCAATCTCCTGGCGACGCTCTGCGTCGTAAGGTTCTTCGCCGGCGAAGTGGTTGCAAACAGCGATTCGTTCGGCAACCGCGCCGACTTCTTTGGGGTGCCCCTTTTTCAGATCGGCAAACGGGTCTTCTTCAGCATGAACACCCGAGGCGGCAAGGGCCAATAAAACGTAGAATTTGAAACGCAGCATTTCACTCCTAACGAAAATCAGTTTTGCCAACCGGCTCTGGAAACCAATAAAAATAGAGTGCAGTCTCATGGGCGACTTGTCCCAGGGAGCGATAAACGAATCGGTCGAAACCGCCCACCTCAAAGCCATTCCGTAAATAAAGCTTGCAGGCCGGGACGTTGTTGGTTTGGGTTTCCAGTCGCAGGCCCTTGAGTTGCCTGTCCTGCGCCCAGGATTTGGCACAGTTGAGGAGCGCAGTTGCAATACCGAGTTGGCGAAACTTACGTGAAACGACGATGTGCTCGATGGAGCCCAGCTCGTTCCAAGTCGATGCAAGATCGATCTTGCCAGCCAACACGCCATCCACAAATGCTCCATAGGACTCAACGTCATCGTCGTCTTCATCATCCTCGCGGTAGCATTTGGTGAACGCTTCTACAGTCCGCGTGTTCAGCCTGATATCGCCGTCGACCAGGGAAATGTCGAATACCTCGCAGGACGTGAACGTGTTCTCTTCTCGATCAAGCGAAGTTGCCAAGTGCTCGTGGATTTTCTCAATTTTCATGAGACCTCATTCCAGAATGTCAGCCTTTGGACAAAGCTTTCAGCGCTTGCTTGATGCCATCGGAAACCGAGGAGCCGGCGGGCACAGTCTTCAGCGCCTGCAAAGCTTCCTTGTCGGAGTAGCCCAGCGCCAGCAGCGCATTCAGGATGTCGGACTGCGAATCGTGGACCGGGTGTGCTCCGGCTGCGCCAATGTCGGCGCCCAGCTTGCCCTTCAATTCCAGCAGCAGGCGTTCGGCGGTTTTCTTGCCAATGCCGGGAATCTTCACCAGGCGCCCCGCTTCTTGCAGCGTGACCGCTTGCGCCAGGTCGGCGATCGACAGGCCGGACAGGATCGACAGCGCGGTGCGCGCGCCAATGCCGCTGATCTTAATCAACTGGCGGAACACGGCGCGTTCTTCGGCATTGCCGAAGCCGAACAGCAGGTGCGCGTCTTCGCGGATCGTCAGGTGGGTGAACAGGCTGACCTTTTCGCCTACGCCAGGCAGGTTGTAGAAGGTGGACATCGGCACGTCGACTTCATAGCCGACGCCTTGTACGTCTACCAGCAGTTGCGGGGGATTCTTTTCGAGCAGGATGCCGGTGAGACGTCCGATCATATTTTTCCTTTGGGTGCAGTTAGCCCACCAGGCGGCCGCGCTTCATGCGCAGTCCGGACAGGGCGGGATGGGCGTTGGTGACGACGGCCAGTGTGGCCTGGCTGTTGGCGTGGCAGATGGCGATGCCGAGGGCGTCGGCGGCGTCAGTGCCGGGCAGGCCGGGCAGCGCCAGCAGGCGCGCGACCATATCCTGCACCTGCGCCTTGGTGGCGCGGCCGGTGCCGACGACGGCTTGCTTCAGCTGTGTCGGGGAGTATTCGGCGACCTTGAGTTCGTGCGTGACCAGGGCGCAGATCGCGGCGCCGCGGGCCTGGCCGAGCAGCAGTGTCGATTGCGGGTTGACGTTGACGAAGACTTTTTCGATTGCGGCGCAATCGGGTTTGTAGGTGGCGGCGATTTCCGCTACCCCGTCGAGGATGACCTTGAGCCGCTGCGGCAGGTCACCCTCGCCGCTCTTGATGGTGCCGGAGGCGATGTAGCGCAGCTTGTTGCCCACTTTTTGGATGACGCCAAAGCCAGTGGTGCGTAAGCCGGGGTCGATGCCGAGAATTATCATTCCCGGATTTTACGGCAGAAACCGGTACACCGGTGTCAGACCCACAGGGTCTGACACCATCTGCGCACCGTTTGCGGCCTGAAAAAGACCTGCGGCCGCCGAACAGACGGGGTCTGACCCTGCGGGTCAGACCCCGCTTTGCCGGTTTTAGTGACGGAAGTGGCGAGTGCCGGTGTACAGCATCACCACGCCACGCTCATCAGCGGCGTCGATCACTTCCTGGTCGCGCATCGAGCCGCCAGGCTGGATTACGCAGGTCGCACCTGCATCAACCACCACATCCAGGCCATCGCGGAACGGGAAGAACGCATCGGAAGCCACCACGGAACCAGCCAGCGACAGGCCCGCATTCTGTGCCTTGATCGAAGCGATACGCGCGGAATCGATACGGGACATCTGGCCCGCACCCACGCCCAGGGTCATATTGCCGCCGCAGAAGACGATGGCGTTCGACTTCACGTATTTGGCCACGCGCCATGCGAACATCAGGTCAGCCAACTGCTGCTGGGTAGGCTGCAGCTTGGTCACCACGCGCAGTTCCGACTGCAGCACGTTCTTGGAGTCAGCCGACTGCACCAACAGGCCGCCGCCCACGCGCTTGAAGTCCATTGCGTTCACGCCGTCGCCCAGCGGGATCTCCAGCAGGCGTACGTTCTGCTTGGCCGACATGATCTGGCGCGCTTCAGCGGTGAAGGAAGGAGCGATCAGCACTTCCACGAACAGCTTGGCCAGTTCGGTGGCGGCAGCGCCGTCCACTTCCACGTTGAAGGCGATGATGCCGCCGAAAGCGGAGGTCGGGTCGGTCTTCAGCGCGCGCTGGTAGGCTTCCAGGGCGGTCGCGCCCAGGGCCACGCCGCATGGGTTGGCGTGCTTGATGATCACGCAGGCGGTGGAGCCCATGGACTTGACGCACTCCCACGCTGCATCAGCGTCGGCGATGTTGTTGAAGGACAGTTCCTTGCCCTGCAGCTGGCGGTAGTTGGCCAGTGCGCCGGCTACCGGAGCCAGGTCGCGGTAGAAGGCAGCCGACTGGTGCGGGTTTTCGCCGTAGCGCATGTCCTGCACTTTTTCGAAGGCCACGTTCAGGGTTGCCGGGTAGGCGGAACGGGTCTCGTGCTTGCGGTCCGGGCCCAGGCTGGAGAAGTAGTTGGTAATGGCGCCGTCGTACTGCGCGGTGTGCGCGTAGACCTTCTTGGCCAGGCCGAAGCGGGTTTCGTAGGAAACGTAGCCCGGGGCGTTGTCGGTGCCCTTCATCTCCGCCAGCACTACGCCGTAGTCGGTCGGGTCGCAGATCACCACCACGTCCTTGTGGTTCTTGGCAGCGGAGCGCAGCATGGCCGGGCCGCCAATGTCGATGTTCTCGATCGCGTCTTCCAGCGAGCACTCGGCCTTGGCCACGGTCGCCTGGAACGGGTACAGGTTCACCACCACCATGTCGATGGTCGGGATGCTGTGCTCTTCCAGCTTGGCGACGTGCTCAGGGAAGTCGCGGCGGGCCAGGATGCCGCCGTGGACTTTCGGGTGCAGCGTCTTCACACGGCCATCCAGCATTTCCGGGAAACCGGTGTAGTCGGCCACTTCGG
>Ga0102594_1000855_pt1 | contig 22958 bp, 23 predicted proteins | sample AraplaCol_mLB_r2_2_FD_76863 | JGI IMG/M metagenome (GOLD analysis project Ga0102594, IMG submission 76863) | Arabidopsis root microbial communities from North Carolina, USA - plate scrape MF_Col_mLB_r2 (SPADES assembly) (version 2) | ecosystem: Host-associated > Plants > Roots > Endosphere...
GCATCGACATCATCATCGGCCCGGGCACCGAAGCCATCGCAGGCGAAGGCAAGATCATCACCGCCGGCGGGTTTGATGCGCATATCCATTTCATCTGCCCGCAGCAGATCGAGGAAGCGCTTTACTCGGGCGTCACCACCATGATGGGTGGTGGCACCGGACCGGCGGCCGGCACCTCGGCCACCACCTGCACGCCCGGCCCGTTCCATATCATGCGCATGCTGCAGGCGGCCGAAGCCTTTCCGATGAATATCGGCCTGCTCGGCAAGGGCAACGCCGCGAAACCCGAGGGCCTGGTCGAGCAGATTGCCGCCGGCGTCTGCGGCCTGAAACTGCACGAGGACTGGGGCACGACGCCCGCCGCGATCGACAACTGCCTGAATGTTGCCGAGCAGTATGATATCCAGGTGGCGATCCATACCGACACGCTGAATGAAAGCGGCTTCGTCGAGGACACGATTGCCGCCTTCAAGCACCGCACCATCCATGCCTTCCATACCGAGGGCGCGGGCGGCGGCCATGCGCCCGACATCATTCGTGTCGCCGGCCTGGCCAATGTGCTGCCGAGTTCCACCAACCCGACCATGCCCTACACGGTCAACACCGTGGACGAGCATCTCGACATGCTGATGGTCTGTCACCATCTCGACCAGCGCATTCCGGAAGACGTCGCCTTCGCCGACAGCCGCATCCGCCGCGAGACGATTGCGGCGGAAGACATCCTGCACGATCTCGGCGCCTTCTCGATGATGTCGTCCGACAGCCAGGCGATGGGCCGCGTCGGCGAGGTGATCATCCGCACCTGGCAGACCGCCGACAAGATGAAGAAGCAGCGCGGGCGCCTGCCGGAGGAAACCGGCGACAACGACAATGTGCGCGCCAAGCGTTATGTCGCCAAATATACCATTAACCCGGCGCTCAGCCACGGCGTGGCGCATGAGATCGGCTCGATCGAGGTCGGCAAGTTCGCCGATCTGGTGATCTGGTCGCCGGCCTTCTTCGGCGTGAAGCCCGACATGATCCTGAAGGGCGGCAGCATCGCGGCCGCGCCGATGGGCGATCCCAATGCCTCGATCCCGACGCCGCAGCCGGTGCATTACCGCCCGATGTTCGCCAGCTTCGGCCGCAACATGACGCAGTCTAGCCTGCTGTTCGTCAGCGAGGCCGGCCTGCAGAATGACATCGCCAAGAAATTCGGCCTGCAGCGGCCCATGGTGGCCGTGAAAGGGTGCCGCACCGTGACCAAGAAGGACATGGTGCATAACAACTACATGCCCAAGATCGAGGTCGACACCGAAACCTATGTCGTGCGCGCCGATGGCCAACTCCTGACCTGCGAGCCGGCCAAGGAACTCGCCATGGCGCAGCGCTATTTCCTGTTCTGAGCGAAGATGCTGAAAGCAACCGAAGTCGTATCATCGGGCCACTGGCCCTCTGCTGCCCGCAAGGCGGTGGTCACGCTGGCGCATCATGACCGTCATCGCCGCCGTATCCGCCTGACGGCCGATGACGGCACCAGCTTCCTGCTCGACCTGGCCGAGGCCACCGTGCTGCGCCATGGCGACGGGCTGAAGCTGGAGAATAATGCCGGCTATATCGAAGTGCAGGCCGCGCCCGAACCGCTGATCGAGGTGCGCGCGCCCTCGGCCCAGCTGCTGGCGCGACTGGCCTGGCATCTCGGCAACCGGCATTTGCCCGCCGAAATCCACGCCGACCGGATTCTCATTCGCGACGACCATGTCATCGTCGACATGCTCAAGGGTCTCGGCGCACAGGTGCAGGCCGTCAATGCGCCCTTCGATCCTGAAGGCGGCGCCTACGGCCAGCACAATCACGACCCTTCGCATCCCTACGGTCTCGGCTCGCGCTACGGCAAGGGCGGCGAGCATGCCGGCGGCCACAGCCATGACCACGGGCATGATCACGGACACGGCCACCACCACCATCACGGCGATGACCACGACCACCACCACTAGGTCAGGCACCACTGATCTGTACCGGCTGCTGGCCTGGTTCTCGCCGAGCTATCCGATCGGCGCGTTCTCCTACAGCCATGGCATCGAATATGCCGTCGAGACGGGGCGGATCAAGACCGCCGCGCAAGTCAGCGACTGGATCGGCCATATCCTGCGCCATGGCGCCGGCTGGGTCGATGCCGTGCTGCTGAAGGAAGCCCATGCCGCCGCCGATGACGCAACGAAACTGGACGAACTCTGCGATCTCGGCGCGGCTTGGCGCGGCACGGCCGAGATGGCGCTGGAATCGAACCAGCAGGGCGGCTCGTTCGTCACCGTCACCCGCGCCGCCTGGGGTCATCCATCGCTCGATGCCTTCGCAAAGCTGCGTGAAGACAAACTGGTGCCGCTCTGCATCGCCGTCGGCGTTTCGGCCGCCGCCCATAAGCTCGATCCGGCTGCCGTGCTGGGCGCCTATCTGCATGCCTTTGCCGCCAACCTGGTCTCGGCCGCCGTGCGCCTGATCCCGCTGGGCCAGACCGACGGCCAGCGCGCGCTCAATGCGCTGATGCCGGTGGTGGACAGCGTCGTGCCTTGCGCGCTGGCCTGTCCGCTGGAAGACTGCGGCACCGCAGCTCCAATGATCGACCTGACATCAATGCTGCACGAAACCCAGTATACGAGGCTGTTCCGCTCATGAGTTCAAATCCGCTGCGTGTAGGAATTGGTGGCCCGGTGGGCTCGGGCAAGACCGCGCTGGTCGAGCGGCTCTGCCGCCACCTGCGCAATGACTGGAACATCGCGGTCGTCACCAACGACATCTACACCAAGGAAGATGCCGAATTCCTCACCCGCGCCAATGCGCTGGACCCTGAGCGCATCGCCGGCGTCGAGACCGGCGGCTGCCCGCATACGGCTATTCGTGAAGACGCGTCGATCAATCTCGCCGCCGTCGCCGACATGCAGAAGAAATTCCCCGGCCTTGACGTGATCTTCGTCGAATCCGGCGGCGACAACCTGGCTGCCACCTTCTCGCCGGAACTGGCCGACATAACCGTATATGTCATCGACGTTTCGGCCGGCGACAAGATCCCGCGCAAGGGCGGTCCCGGCATCACGCGCTCCGATCTGCTGGTGATCAACAAGATCGACCTCGCGCCGCTGGTCGGCGCCAATCTCGACGTGATGGACCGCGACTCGAAAAAGATGCGTGGACAACGCCCCTTCATTTTCGCCAATCTGAAAGCCGAACAGGGCGTCGCCGAGATTGCGGATTTCATCCTCAAAAGCGGTGGCCTGAAAGAATAAGCGCCCCGGCAACCGGCGGGCGCGGGAGGGAACCGTGACCGCCATCTTCGACCGCCTGCCGCCCGCTCTCGATCCGCGCCGCCGCCTGCGCCGGCAGTCTTACCTGGTTTTCCACATCGTCATGCTGGCGGCCGGCTTCATCCTGCCGCTGCTGGCTGCCGCATTGGCGCCGGTGCTGCCGTCGCTGCCCGACAATCTGGAGGACTCGACGCCGCTTCTTCTCATTGGCGCCGTGGTCGGTCTGGCGCTGACCCTGCTGGAACTCACGGTGGTGGCGCGGCGCTGCCACGATGCCGGCTGGACCGGCTGGCTCTGCCTGATCATCTTGCTGCCGTATGTCGGTTTCGCCTTCATGATCCTGATGCTGTTCATGCCGGGCAGCAAAGGCCCCAACACATATGGCCCAGATCCGCGTGCGGAGGATGCCGTCACGGCCTAAGCCTCCTGAGTCATTCCGCTTAGTCCCGCACCAGCCTAGCCTGCACATAAACCGGGAGGATCATCATGACCGACACTGCTGCGCTGGCGGAACTGCGCCGCCTCAATGCCACCTTCATCCATAATTTCGTCACCAATGACGTCCCATCGCATGATGAGATCATCCACGACCGCTTCACCTGCATCTCCGCCAATGGCGCGCGCAGCAACCGGGCCGATTACCTGAAAGCCTGGGCAACCGGCTTCGATCCGGATGTCATCATCTACTGGGACTATCGCGACGAAAGGATCACCTTGTTCGGCGATGTCGCCCTGGTCGGTTCGACCAACCGCTGGGTCCGCGTCCGCGATGGCGTCGAGACCGTTGGCATGACCAGTTATACGGACACGTATCTGCGCGAGGGCGGCAAATGGCGCTGTATCCAGGCGCAGCTCACCGGCGTCCAGCCCGAGCATTACCCACCCGACAGCACCATCGTGCGGCGATATATCCGCGGCCAGCTGCAGCCGGTTTAAGGCAGTAGCCTTTTCCCCGCCGGCCCGGCTATCCTCACCGGAAACCACGGGAGGAATCATGCCGGACAAGACCGCCGATCGCAGCGCTGCCCTCGACGCCATCCTGGGCCAGGTGCCCGTCATTCCCGTGCTGGTGATCGAAGACGCCGCCCATGCCGTGCCACTGGCAAAAGCCCTGGTCGCCGGTGGTGTCACCGTACTGGAAATCACGCTGCGTTCGGCTGCCGCGCTGGACGCGATCAAGCGCATTGCTTCCGAAGTACCGGAAGCCCGCGTCGGCGCCGGCACCGTGCTCAATCCCGCGCAGTTCGCCGCCGCCCAGCTGGCCGGTGCGCAGTTCGTGATCAGTCCGGGTGCGACCGAGGCGCTGTATTTCACGGCCAAGGATACCGGTCTTCCCTTCCTGCCGGCAGTGGCCACCGCCAGCGAGGTGATGCGCGCGATCGAACAGGGATTCCTGCGCGCCAAGTTCTTCCCCGCGGAAAGCAACGGCGGCGTCGGTGCGCTGAAAAGCCTGGGCGGTCCGTTCCCGCAGATGCGCTTCTGTCCCACCGGCGGCGTCACGCCGCAGAATCTGCGCAGCTATACCGCGCTGCCCAATGTCTTTGCCGCCGGCGGCAGCTGGTTGGCGCCGAAAGAGAAAGTCGCGGCCGGCGACTGGGCCGGCATCACGGCTTTGGCCAAAGAAGCGATCAAGACCGCGAAGGGATAAGCGTCATGCTGGAGCTGCGTCCGAACTGCGAATGCTGCAACACCGATCTGTCGCCGGCGGCAGATGCGATGATCTGCAGCTTTGAATGCACCTATTGCCGTGCCTGTGCGGAAAACACCCTGAAGGGCATCTGCCCGAATTGCGGCGGCGGTCTGGTGACGCGGCCGATCCGTCCGGCGGCGAAGCTTGAGAAATTCCCGCCCAGCACCAAGCGCGTCTTCAAGGCCGAAGGCTGTGCGGCCGCTGCTGAATAAGCCATGAACAAATACGTCCTCGCCATCGACCAGGGTACGACATCAAGCCGCGCCATTGTTTTTGACGCCGCCGGCCTGCCGGTCGGCATGGCCCAGACCGAGCTGCGCCAGCATTATCCGGCCGATGGCTGGGTCGAGCATGACGCCGAGGATATCTGGCGCGACGTCTGCCAGGTGATGCGCGAGGCGGTGGCGAAGGCGGGTCTGCGCGGCGGCGACATCGCCGCCATCGGCATCACCAACCAGCGCGAAACCACCGTGGTCTGGGAGCGCAGCACCGGCCGGCCGATCCATCATGCCATTGTCTGGCAGGATCGCCGCACCGCCGACGTCTGCCGCAGGATCGTTGCCGATGGCGCCGGCGGCCTGGTGCAGTCGCGCACCGGGCTGCTGGTCGACAGCTATTTCTCCGCTACCAAGATCGCCTGGCTGCTCGACAACGTTCCCGGTGCCCGCGCGCGCGCCGAAAAAGGCGAACTCTGCTTCGGCACCGTAGACTCGTTTCTGCTGTCCCGTCTGACCGGCGGAAAGGTGCATGCGACGGATGCGACCAATGCCTCGCGCACGATGCTGTTCGATATTCACCGGCAGGAGTGGGACGACACGTTGCTCAAGCTGTTCAACGTGCCGCGCGCGATGCTGCCCGAGGTGAAGGATTGCAGCACGCTGTTCGGCGCGGCCGCGCCCGAACTGCTTGGCCATGCCATCCCGATCACCGGCATTGCCGGCGACCAGCAGGCCGCCACCTTCGGTCAGGCCTGTTTCCAGCCCGGCATGATCAAATCCACCTACGGCACCGGCTGTTTCGCTCTGGTCAATATCGGCGCCAAGCCGGTGCAGTCCGACCATCGTTTGCTCACCACGGTGGCCTATCGGCTGGACGGCAAGCCGACCTACGCGCTGGAAGGCTCTATTTTCGTCGCGGGTGCTGCGGTGAAATGGCTGCGCGACGGGCTTGGTATTGTCGGCAGCGCGGCAGAGACGGCGACGCTGGCCGCCTCGGCGCCCGACAATCACGGCGTCTATCTGGTGCCGGCTTTCGTTGGCCTCGGTGCGCCTTACTGGGATCCGGATGCGCGCGGTGCGCTGCTCGGTCTGACGCTGGATACCGGCCGCGCCCAGATCGCGCGCGCCACGCTGGAATCCGTCGCCTTCCAGACCCGCGACCTGACGGCGGCGATGCGCTCCGACGGCGCGGTGGCGCCGACCGCGATCCGCGTCGATGGCGGCATGGTGGCGAATGACTGGCTCTGCCAGTTCCTGGCCGACATGCTGAATGTCGCCGTCGAACGGCCGAAGGTGATCGAGACCACGGCTCTGGGTGCCGCCTATCTCGCCGGCCTCGCCGCCGGCGTCTACAAGGGGCTGGATGCGGTAGCCTATGGCTGGAACTGCGAGCGCCGCTTCGAGCCACGCATGAACCCGGCGCTGCGCCAGCAGCTCTATGATGGCTGGAAAAAGGCCGTCCAGCGGGTGCTCACCGCGTGATGCGGTACGCGGTGATATCCGGGCTTCTGCTCCTGCTCGCCGCCTGCGTCACCACCGGCAAGGCCAGCCGCGAGAGCGGCGAACGCGTCACCTGGAACAGCGTTGCCTGTACCGGTCAGCCGGTGGTGTGCAACGGCATGGAAGCGGTCGGGTATTTCTTCGCCAAGCCCGGCGCGAGTTCCGCTGTGCTGGTCACGCATGGCTCACAGGGGCTGGACCTGCGGCTGTTTGAATATGCCGATGCGTTGCTGGCGCAGGGCCATGCCGTGCTGGTGATCGACCACTGGACGCCGCGCGGTATTTCCGTGACGCATCAGGATTATGTCGCCGCAGCGTTGAAGGGCGGCAACGAGTTCAATATGGCTTTCGACAGCCTGACCGGCGCCGACTGGCTGCGCCGCCGCGGCTTCACCCGCATCGGCAGCATCGGCGAATCCCAGGGCGGCGCGGCGGCGCTCTATCTGGTGCAGCGCTGGCTGCATGAGACGGTGGCGCGCAATGTCACACGGCTCTATGGCCGGCCCTTCACGGTGACGCCGCTGGATGCAGTGGTCGGGCTCTATCCCTATTGCGGCTATCGCCATGCAGTGCGCGATGCCTATGTCGCCACGCCGCTGCTGCTGGTCACCGGGGCCGAGGATGACGAGACGCCGAGCCGCTACTGCGAACGCTATGTGCCGTGGATGAACGGGCGCGGCGGCAAAGGCGAAATCACTGTGCTGCCCGGCGTCGGTCACAGTTTCGATGCGCCCTATCGCCGCCGTTTCGGCAACGGCCCGCAATACGCCAATTGCGATATCTTGGTCGAACCGGGCCGCGTCACCGAGCTGAACAGCGGCGCATCGACGCCGGGCGAGGACAGTCGGGCGCTGTTCGCACAATGCCTGAGGCAGGGCTACCACAGCGGCTATCTCGGCGACCGTTTCGTCGCCGTGCCGGTCTGGACCGGCTTTTTCCGGAAAACGCTCTAGCGCTTGCCGGTCGCCAGGTCCTGCGCCCAGCGCTGCATCGTGGCGATCATCTCCTCGGCGCGGCCCTCGGCGGGCAGCACCGGCAGCAGGCTCGGCCGTACGGCCAGGTCGCGCACCTCGCGCGGCGTCATGCCGAAGTGGCTGCGGAACAGGCCGCTGAAATGGCTCTGCGAGACGAAGCCGTAATCCATCGCGATATCGAATATCTTGCGATGCGACTGGGCCGGCGCGCTGATCATCCTGAAACAGGCGGCCAGCCGGCGGCGCTGGATATGCTCGCGCACGCCGCCCATCGGCTGGAACAGGCGGTAGAGCGTGGCGCGCGAGCAGCGGAACTGCGCGCATAGTGTTGCAGCATCGAGATCGGAATCCTGCAGATGCACGTCGATATAACGGCAGATCGCGCCAAGGCTGGCGCTCTGCGCCGCGCCGGCGGTGATGTCATTGCGCTTCACCAGCGCATCCAGCAGGCCCAGCGTGCCCTGCATGATGCCTGGCGCATCGCCGGCCGACATGCTGCCGATATGCTGGCGCAGCGAGGCGAGGTGGTCGCAGAAGATGCGGGCGGAAGCGGATTCCGGATCGAAGATCGCGCCGCAGGCATCGGCCAGCTGCGGCAGTTCGTTCAGCAGCAGCTGGCGCGGCATCGCCAGCAGCACCACATCGGCGTCGCTGGAGGCGGCGTCGATCTGCCGGTTCATATTGACGGCGTAGATGTTGCCCGGCTGCTCGGTATAGACATGCTCGCCATTAGCCACGGTGTTGATGCCTTTGACGAAATGCTGCAGCAGCACGTAGTCGATGTCGTCATGCCGGGCCATCCAGGCGGCGTCGCGGCGAAAACGCTGCGCCGGGAAGGTAGCTTCGATGAATAGCGCCTGGCCGAGATGGTACTGGTGGATGCTGGGCAGGATCGGCACGCTGCCATCGCGACGTTCGATCGGGATGGCGTCATGGAAAGGCGCCACACTTTGGCGCCACATCTCGGGCAGCAGCTCGTCCGGCAACATGCCCGGTGCCAGCGACGCGCGCGGAATCCCTGCCTCGATCATCCCAGTCTGCATTGGTTAACGCCCCCGGGTTAACCATGCCACGGAGATGGTTAAGGGGCAACGAATGGTTGTGCTATCGGAAAACAATATTGCTCCAAAACCGGAGTAACCCCAGAAAACATTGATAAATTCAGAAGCATGAGACTCCGGGAGAAGTTTTCTGCGACGACGGCGCAAGACAGAAAAACACAAGCCCTGATAGTGTGCCTAGGCCTCAGAAGAGGCGCGGCTGGAAGAATCCTGCATCGATTCGCTGGCCGGCAACCGCAGAAAGGGGGTCCCGTGTTATGGGAAATTCCGTCAATACCAATGCAGGTGCACTGACAGCGCTGTCTTCCCTGCGTGTCAACAACACCGCACTCAGCGTCACATCCCGCCAGGTCCAGACCGGCTATCGCGTCGCCGACGCCAATGACGATGCTGCCATCTTCTCGGTGGCGCAGGGCGTGCGCGGCAACGTGAAGGCCTATGCCCAGGTCCAGTCCTCGCTCTCGGCCGGCATCGGCCTGGGCGAAGTGACCATGTCGGCGCTCAAGGGCATCGACAACCTGACCGGCGACATCAAGGCCAAGATCATCGCCTTGTCCGACGGTTCGCTGACCTCGGCGCAACAGAATGTATACCGCGGCGACATCCATGCCCTGATCAGCCAGGTCAACAACTACATCAGCCAGGCCACCTATAACGGCAAGAACCTGCTGACCGGCGATGCGCGCGCCACGCCGCTCAGCTTCGTGGCCGATGTCAGCGGCACGACCTTGAGCTATTCCACCATCCACCAGCTCAACTGGGACTCCGACGAAGCGCTCGGCCCGAACGTGCTGTTCCCGACGCCGAACGACGTGACGGATACCATCAACGCCAATCCGCCGAACACGACCACCGCCATGGCCAGCCTCAACCAGTTCATTGGCCGTGTGGTGGAAATGTCGAGCACGGTGGCATCGCAGATGCGTTCGATGCAGCAGCAGCGCGACTTTGTCGACAATCTTGCCGATGCCATGAAAAAGGGACTTGGCGCGCTGGTCGATGCCGATGTCGCGGCACAGAGCGCCACCCTGCAGTCGCAGCAGGTGGCGCAGCAGCTCAACATGCAGGCGCTGTCGATCGCCAACCAGCAGCCCAACGTGCTGCTCAGCCTGCTGCGCTAATCGCCGCCGGTTTGAAATTGCAAACGCCCCGGCTGGTCCGGGGCGTTTTGCATGTCAGGGCTCAGCTCGCGACATAGATCAGCAGTACGCTGCTGCCGAAGCCGAGCAGGATGCAGGCTGCCGCGTAAGCCGCGTACCAGCCGCGCCGCTGCGGCACCAGCCGCGTCGTCAGGCTGAACAGCACGATCGCCGCCACCAGCACGCTGCCGGGCACCGCCTTGGCCGGTCGGATCAGGTAAGGGCCGTAATGCTCCAGCATGCCGGGTGAGAGCTGCTCGGCCAGCGCCAGCGTGATCGTCGCCGCCAGCGGCAGCAGCGCCAGTCCGCCGGCGATGCGCGCCGTCCAGATTTTCCAGGGATCGCGCGGATCGGGCACCCGATGACGCCGCGTCGCCACCAGGCCGATCGCCGCGATCGCGATCAACGCCAGCCCGCCGATCAGGCTCGGTCGGCCGATATAGACCAGGATGGGCCACAGTTCGCTCATCGGCCCGACACCTCCGATCTCTCTGTCAGATATAAATGCACCAGCAGGCAAAGGGGTCCCGGCCAGGCTGCGCCGCGGCTAAGGTCTTTAGTCATATGAGCGATGTTTGTTCCCGTCGGCCTGCCGGCGGATAAGGGTAGTGCCGCCGATCCTGACGCGGTCTGGCGCAGGCAGGGCGCGTATAGGGTCGTGACGGGCTGCCTGTGCGGGAGTTTATGTGCGCAAATCGCCCAATCGATGACTGCGCAGGTCAGTGTTTCGGGATTGGCAGTGCAGTGCGACAAAAGGCTTGCGCCATGCGGGCCCCGGGCTGTTGCGCCCCCCAGACCCGTATGCTAGTTAAACGCGGCTTTCGCGCCGGGGGGGCCGTAAAAAAGCTATAGCCACCCCGAAAATTCCTTAAGTCGTGCAAAGTCTTAAGCGGTGCATCGAGCGGCAGGCCGATCTCCCCAGGTCGAGTCCCGAGCGATGGCGCCGGTCCATGTAAGAAGAAGGGTCGTTCGTGGCTGAAACTACGCTCGTCTCCGGCATTGCCGGCCGCTATGCGACTGCGCTGTTCGAACTGGCGCGCGATGCCGGCCAGCTCGATGCCGTCGCCAAGGATCTCGATGCTCTGGCCAAGATGCTGGCCGAGAGCGCCGATCTGGTCCGTCTGGTCCGTTCCCCGGTGTTTGGCCGCGAAGAGCAGGCCAAGGCCGTTGGCGCCGTCGCCGAAAAGGCCGGCCTGAACGACCTGGTCCGCCGCTTCCTCGGCGTGCTGGCGGGCAACCGCCGCCTCTTCGCCGTCAGCGACATCATTGCCTCGTTCAAGACGCTGCTGAGCCACCATCGCGGCGAAGCCGTCGCCGAGGTCGTCTCGGCCGTGCCGCTGAACGATGCGCAGCTCGCCCAGATCAAGTCTTCGTTGTCGTCGGGTGCCGCCGGCAATGTCGTGGTCAACGCCAAGGTCGATCCCTCGCTGATCGGCGGCCTGATCGTCAAATTCGGTTCGCGCATGATTGATGCGTCGATCCAGACCAAGCTCAACAATCTCAAGTCCGCCATGAAAGGTGTTGCGTGATGGATATCCGCGCCGCAGAGATTTCTGAAATCCTGAAGAGCCAGATCAAGAATTTCGGTGCTGAAGCCGAGGTTTCGGAAGTCGGTCAGGTTCTCTCCATCGGTGACGGCATCGCCCGCGTCCATGGCCTCGACAAGGTCCAGGCCGGCGAGATGGTCGAGTTCCCCGGTGGCGTGAAGGGCATGGCCCTGAACCTGGAAACCGACAACGTCGGCGTCGTTATTTTCGGCGATGACCGCGGCATCAAGGAAGGCGACATCGTCAAGCGCACCGGCGCCATCGTGGACGTCCCCGTCGGCAAGGGCCTGCTGGGCCGCGTCGTCGACGCGCTGGGCAATCCGATCGACGGCAAGGGCCCGCTCAAGGACGTCACCCGCGCCCGCATGGAAGTGAAGGCCCCGGGCATCATTCCGCGTAAGTCGGTGCACGAGCCGATGCAGACCGGCCTGAAGGCGCTCGACGCCCTGGTGCCGGTCGGCCGTGGCCAGCGCGAGCTGATCATCGGCGATCGTCAGACCGGCAAGACCGCCGTCGCGATCGACGCCATCCTGAACCAGAAGGCCACCAACACCGGCGACGAGAAGAAGAAGCTCTTCTGCATTTACGTCGCGATCGGCCAGAAGCGTTCGACGGTTGCCCAGGTCGTGAAGACTCTGGAAGAAGCCGGCGCCATGGAATACTCGATCGTCGTTGCCGCCACCGCGTCGGAGCCGGCCCCGCTGCAGTTCCTGGCCCCGTACACCGGCTGCGCCATGGGCGAGTTCTTCCGCGACAACGGCATGCATGCCGTGATCGTGTATGACGATCTGTCCAAGCAGGCCGTCGCCTACCGCCAGATGTCGCTGCTGCTGCGCCGTCCGCCGGGCCGCGAAGCCTATCCGGGCGACGTCTTCTACATCCACTCGCGCCTGCTCGAGCGCGCCGCCAAGATGAACGACAAGATGGGCGCCGGTTCGCTGACCGCCCTGCCGGTCATCGAAACCCAGGCGGGCGACGTGTCGGCCTACATTCCGACCAACGTCATCTCGATCACCGACGGCCAGATCTTCCTCGAGACCGAGCTCTTCTATAAGGGCATCCGTCCGGCGATTAACGTCGGTCTGTCGGTCAGCCGCGTCGGTTCGGCCGCGCAGATCAAGGCGATGAAGCAGGTTGCCGGCACCATTAAGCTGGAACTCGCGCAGTATCGCGAAATGGCTGCCTTCGCCCAGTTCGGTTCGGATCTCGATCCGGCGACCCAGCGCCTGCTGAACCGCGGCGCCCGCCTGACCGAGCTGCTGAAGCAGGCGCAGTACCAGCCGCTGCCGGTCGAAGAGCAGGTCGTCTCGATCTATTCGGGCGTGAAGGGCTATCTCGACAAGCTGCCGGTCAGCAATGTCGGCCGCTTCGAGCAGACCCTGCTGAGCACGGTGAAGGCCAAGCATGCCGACATTCTCGCGGGCATCCGCGAGAAGCAGGCGCTGACGCCGGAACTGGAAGAGAAGCTGAAGGCCGTGCTCGAAGAGCTGGCCAAGACCTTCGCCTGAGCCGCTGAACCAAGGGTAGAGCTTCATGCCTAGCCTCAAGTCACTGCGCGTTCGGATCAACTCGGTCAAGTCGACCCAGAAGATCACGAAGGCGATGAAGATGGTGGCAGCCAGCAAGCTGCGCCGCGCCCAGGAGGCCGCCGAAGCCGCGCGTCCTTACGCTGAGCGTATGGCCGGCATCCTGGCCTCGCTGTCGGCCGCCCAGTCGGGTTCGGACAATGCGCCGAAGCTGCTGATCGGCAACGGCAAGGATCAGGTGCATCTGCTGATCGTCGCCACGGCTGAACGCGGCCTGTGCGGCGCGTTCAACTCCTCGATCGTCAAGCTCGCCCGTCGCAAGATCGACGAGCTGACCGCCGCCGGCAAGACGGTGAAAATCCTCTGCGTCGGCAAGAAGGGCCGCGACCAGCTGCGTCGCGACCATGCCAGCAAGATCGCCGACACCGTCGACCTGTCGAAGGTGAAGAAGGTGGGCTTCGCGGAAGCCCAGGAGATCGCCGATCGCGTCCTGGCCATGTACGAGGCCGGCGAGTTCGACGTCGCCCATGTCTTCTACAACAACTTCAAGTCGGTGATCAGCCAGATCCCGACCGTGCAGCAGCTGATCCCGGCCATGGTGTCGGGCGATGCGGCCGGCGCGGCTCCCGATCTTGGCGGCGCGATCTATGAATTCGAGCCGGACGAGGAAACCATTCTCGACCAGCTGCTGCCGCGGAACCTGTCGATGCAGGTCTACCGCGCTCTGCTGGAGAATGCGGCTTCCGAACAGGGCGCCCGCATGTCCGCGATGGACAACGCGACGCGCAATGCCGGCGAGATGATCAAGAAACTGACCACTGTCTACAACCGGTCGCGTCAGGCCCAGATCACCAAAGAGCTTATTGAAATCATCTCCGGCGCCGAGGCGGTCTAAGACCGCGCGCTGGAAGAGACGGAAAAGAGAGAGCGGAGCAGCATCATGGCTACGAACAAGACGGGTCGCATTACCCAGGTCATCGGCGCGGTTGTCGACGTTCAGTTCGACGGTTACCTGCCGTCGATCCTGAATGCCCTGCATTGCACCAACCAGGGCAACCACCTGGTGCTCGAAGTGGCGCAGCATCTGGGCGAACAGACCGTCCGCACCATCGCGATGGACTCGACCGACGGTCTGGTCCGCGGCATGGAAGTCACCGACACCGGCAGCCCGATCTCGGTGCCGGTCGGTCCGGAGACGCTCGGCCGTATCATCAACGTGATCGGCCAGCCGATCGACGAGCGCGGCCCGGTCAATGCCAAGCAGGCTGCCCCGATCCATGCGCCGGCCCCGGAATACGTCGACCAGTCGACCGAACAGAAGGTGCTGGTCACCGGCATCAAGGTCGTCGACCTGCTCGCGCCGTACGCCAAGGGCGGCAAGATCGGCCTGTTCGGTGGCGCCGGCGTCGGCAAGACCGTGCTGATCATGGAGCTGATCAACAACATCGCGAAGACGCATGGCGGCTACTCGGTGTTCGCCGGCGTGGGTGAGCGTACCCGCGAAGGCAACGATCTCTATCACGAAATGATGGAGTCGGGCGTTATCAAGACCGACGGCCCGGGCTCGAAGGTCGCCCTGGTGTATGGCCAGATGAACGAGCCGCCGGGCGCCCGCGCCCGCGTCGCGCTGACCGGTCTGACGCTGGCGGAATACTTCCGCGACCAGGAAGGCCAGGACGTGCTGTTCTTCGTCGACAACATCTTCCGTTTCACCCAGGCGGGTTCGGAAATGTCGGCGCTGCTCGGCCGTATTCCTTCGGCGGTGGGTTACCAGCCGACGCTGGCCACCGACATGGGCATGCTGCAGGAGCGCATCACCTCGACCAACAAGGGCTCGATCACCTCGGTGCAGGCCATTTACGTGCCGGCCGACGATTTGACCGATCCGGCGCCCGCCACCTCCTTCGCGCACCTTGACGCCACCACCGTGCTGTCGCGTCAGATCGCCGAGCTGGGCATCTATCCGGCCGTCGATCCGCTCGACTCGACCTCGCGCATTCTCGATCCGCGCATCGTCGGCGACGAGCATTACGAGATCGCCCGTAAGGTTCAGTCGATCCTGCAGAGCTACAAGTCGCTGCAGGACATCATCGCCATCCTGGGCATGGACGAACTGTCGGAAGAAGACAAGCTGACCGTCGCCCGCGCCCGCAAGATCCAGCGCTTCCTGTCGCAGCCCTTCGACGTCGCGCAGGTCTTCACCGGTTCGCCGGGCGTGCAGGTTCCGCTGGCCGAGACGATCCGCGGTTTCAAGGAAATCGTCGACGGCAAGCACGATCATCTGCCGGAGTCGGCCTTCTACATGGTCGGCACCATCGACGAGGCGATTGCCAAGGCGAAGAAGCTGGCCGCCGAAGCGGCCTAAGACCTTCGCACAGAGGAGTTAGACCATGGCGGAGACCGTCAGGTTCGAACTGGTATCGCCCGAGAAGCTGCTTCTCGCGGTCGATGCCGAGATGGTGGTGGTGCCCGGCGAGGCCGGTGATTTCGGCGTCCTGCCGGGTCACAGCCCGCTGATCTCGACCATCCGCAACGGCATCATCGAGGTGACCGTGAACGGCCAGGTGACCGAGCGCATCTTCGTCGCCGGCGGCTTTGCCGAAGTGGCGAACGACAAGCTGACCGTGCTGGCCGAAGAGGCCACCCCGGTCGCCAAGCTGGACCGCGCCAAGGTCGAGGCCGCTCTCAAGGACGCCCGCGAGGATTTCGAGGACGCCAAGGACGACCATGCCAAGGCCCGCGCCAACGCGCAGGTCGAGAAGTACACGGCGATGCTCGAGGCGGCGGCGTAAGCCACCGTTCCATACCGAATACGAAACGGCCGGGCTTGTCCCGGCCGTTTACGTTTCAGCGCTTCAGGATGTGGTCTTCCACCTTGCGGCGATGCTCCCAGCCGGCACGTTCCAGCTCGGGCGTGGCATGTGCCTCTTCGGGCCAGCCGACGCATAAATAGGCCACCAGCTTCCAGTCGGGTTCGACCTCCAGGTCATGCGTCAGGCTGTCCGGTTCGAAGATCGAGACCCAGCCGGCGCCCAGACCGGCCGCTCTTGCCGCCAGCCAGAAGCCGTAGACGGCCATCACGGCGGAGTAATCCAGCATCTCGGGCATAGTGCGGCGGCCCAGCCCGTGGCCCTGCAGCGTCGCTTCGTCGCAGAAGACGGCGAGATGCACCGGCGCTTCTTTCAGTCCGGCGAGTTTCAGCGAGGCATAGAGTTTCGCCTGCTCGCCGCTGTAGTCGGACAGCGCCTCCTTGTTGGCGCGTTCAAAATTGGCGACGACTTTCGCGCGGCGCGCGGCATCCTCCACCAGCACGAAACGCCAGGGCTGGCTGTTGCCCACGCTGGGGGCGAGGGCGGCGACCTCCAGCAGCCGGGCGACGAGGTCGCCCGGCACCGGATCAGTCCTGAACCGGCGCACGTCGCGCCGCCAGGCCATCAGCTCTTTCAGCCGGGCCTGGAAGGCGTCGTCGAAAACCGGAGGAGTCAGTGGAGAGCCTCTGCTGTTACTGCAGGCCGGGCTGCTGGATCGCGCTCAGCAGCCATTTGCCGCCGGTACCGCGCATGAAGGTCCAGACTTCGGTGCTCATGCCGCGCTCGGTGCGGCTGCCCTCGACCGCGGCGCTATTGTCGATACGAGTGGTGTAGTCGAGTGCGCTCCAGCGCATCGCCACGGTCGCATAGTCGATGCCGTCCTCGCTCCAGCTTTCGGCCAGGTCGCCCTGTTCGAGCGTCACTGCCTCGACATGATTGGCCAGGCCCTTGCTCGCCAGCAGCGACAGCTCGCGGCTGAAATAACCGATCATTTCGGGCGTGGCATGGCGGCGCAGCGCCTCGAGATCGCCCTTGGTCCAGGCGCTCTGGATATCGCCCAGCGCCTGCTGGAAGGCCTCGAAATCCTGCTCGGTGATCTGCAGGCCGGTGCCGCCGGCAACCGGAATGTCGGCCATGCGGGCCTGAGTCTGCGCCGGCGGAATATCGGCCACGCGGAAATCGGTCGGCGCGCCGTTCGCCGAGGCCATCTGCGGCTGCGGGCCGCGCATGCTGCGGTAGATGCGCAGGCCAAGCCAAGCCAGGCCGCCGATCAGCGCGATCTGCAGCAGCAGGCCGAGGATGCCGGCAAAGCCCATGCCGGCGCCACCGAAGAGGCCGCCGCCGAACAGCATACCGACAAGGCCGGCGCCGACCAGGCCGCCCAGCATGCCGGCCATGAAGGGATTGCGCTGGAAGAAGCCGGCCGGCTGCGGCGCCGGGGCGGCCGGGGCGGGGGTGGCCTGCTGCGCCGGACGCGGCGCCTGCGCGGGCGGAGTGGCGCTGCGCTCGACCGGGGCGGCCGAGGGCGCGGTGGGGGTGGCGGGCGCCGACTGGGTGGTGCGGCTGCCGCGGCTGCCGGCGCTGGTGCCGCCACCGGCCTTGGCGGCGGCAAGCGCTGGCGCCAGCGCGATGACGAGACTGGCGGCCAGCGCGGTCGCCTGAATGGATGTGCGGAAATGTGACATGGCCTACCCCTGTTATGCCCGCTCTGCCGTCGGGTTCAATCCATGTAAGCAGTGGCAGCCGGCGGTGCAAGGTGCCGGCTGCCGTGCGCCAAGAAAAAGCGCAGCTATTCCGAGGGCTGATAAATCTCGGCGCCCTGCTTGCGGAAGCGCTCCGCCATCTCGGTCATCCCTGTCGAGGCCACGTCATTCTGCTGCCGAGCGGCGTCGCGCACCTCCTGGCTGATTTTCATCGAGCAGAATTTCGGCCCGCACATCGAGCAGAAATGCGCCGTCTTGTGCGCCTCCTTCGGCAAGGTCTGGTCGTGGAACTGCGCCGCCGTCTCCGGGTCCAGTCCCAGGTTGAACTGGTCCTCCCAGCGGAATTCAAAGCGGGCACGGGAGAGCGCGTCATCGCGCCGGGCAGCACCGGGATGGCCCTTGGCAAGGTCGGCCGCGTGCGCCGCGATGCGGTAGGTGATCACGCCGGTCTTGACGTCGTTGCGGTCGGGCAGGCCGAGATGCTCCTTCGGCGTGACGTAGCAGAGCATGGCGCAGCCATACCAGCCGATCATCGCGGCGCCGATGCCGCTGGTGATGTGGTCATAGCCCGGCGCGATGTCGGTCGTAAGTGGCCCCAGCGTATAGAAAGGCGCCTCGCCGCAGCTTTTCAGCTGCTTGTCCATATTGGCCTTGATCTTGTGCATGGCGACATGGCCCGGCCCCTCGATCATCACCTGCACGCCCTTGGCCCAGGCGATTTTCGTGAGCTCGCCCAGGGTTTCCAGCTCGGCGAATTGCGCCGCATCATTGGCATCGGCCGTCGAGCCCGGCCGCAAGCCGTCGCCCAGCGAGAAGCTGATGTCATAGGCCCGCATGATGTCGCAGATCTCGGCGAAATGCGTGTAGAGGAAATTCTCCTCGTGATGCGCCAGGCACCATTTCGCCATGATCGAGCCGCCACGCGAGACGATCCCGGTGACGCGATTGGCGGTGAGCGGGATATAGCTGAGCCGCACACCGGCATGGATAGTGAAGTAATCCACGCCCTGTTCGGCCTGCTCGATCAGCGTGTCGCGATAGATTTCCCAGGTCAGGTCCTCGGCGCGGCCGTTGACCTTCTCCAACGCCTGGTAAAGCGGCACGGTGCCGATCGGAACCGGCGAATTGCGCAATATCCAGTCGCGGATATTGTGGATGTTGCGGCCGGTCGAGAGGTCCATCACGGTATCGGCGCCCCAGCGGATCGCCCAGACCATTTTGTCGACTTCCTCGGCGACCGACGACGTGACGGCGGAATTGCCGATATTGGCATTCACCTTCACCAGGAAATTGCGGCCGATGATCATCGGCTCCAGTTCCGGGTGGTTGATGTTGCAGGGGATGATGGCGCGGCCGCGGGCGATCTCGTCGCGCACGAATTCGGGTGTCACAAAATCCGGGATCGATGCACCGAAATCCTCACCGTCGCGCTTGGCGAGCTCTTTCCGCGCCTCGTTCTCGCGGATGGCGACATATTCCATCTCGGGCGTGATGATGCCTCGCCGCGCATACTCATATTGCGTGACCGGCGCGCCGCCTTTCGCGCGTAGCGGTCGCGGATGCTGCGGAAAGGCCGGAACGGAGGCGCTGCCACCATTGTCTTCCGGCTTCACCAGCCGTCCGTCATAGACTTCCACATCGCCGCGCGCTTCGATCAGGCGGGTGCGCCAGCGCGGCAGGCCCTGGTTGATGTCGATCTCGGCGTCGGGGTCCGTGTAGGGCCCCGAGGTGTCATAGACCGGCAGCGGCGGCTCGTTCGCGGAGGGATGCGTGGCAATCTCGCGATGCGGCACGCGGATATCGGGATGCAGGAGGCCGGGCTGGTAGGCCTTCACCGAGGCGGGCAGGGGGCCCGTGGTGATGTGAAAGTTGGGGGCGTCGGTAAGCTTGTCCATAAGGATCTCCGTGTGCTGGACGACAGGAGACCCGGGGTGTGGTGGATGTTCGCGGAATACAGGCGCATGACGGAGATCCCGCGCGCGCCTTCGACCGTTCCCTCCGCCGGCATGACCCGGATCAGGTTCTCAAGTCCGCGCAGCCTGTCGTGGTGACAGGCGTGGCGGTCTTCAGGGTCACGGCGTCGCGGAGATGAACTCCGCCGGCCGAATCTCAGCGCCCTAGCGGCGCCCCCCTCGGTAAGGCGAATGGTGGCGCAGACCGGCCGCAGGGTCAACCGCCGGCCCGGGATAAGGCGGTGCAACTCTTGCCTGCGCGGCATATCGAATTACGCGATTTACAGCGGTGAATCTCGCGCGCAGGATATGCGCAATGACACGGGGGGAATCAGAATGAGCCCGATCCTGGATTTCTTCGCCACGGATGGCTTCCTGCCGCACGGTGTGTGCCTGATCTGGAAGCCTGAAGTTTTCTGGCTGCATTTCGTCTCCGACACGCTGATCGCGCTGAGCTATTTCGCCATTCCTACCGCTTTGCTCTATGTGGCGATCCGGCGCGCCGATCTGGTGCCGCGCTGGGTGCTGGCGCTGTTCATCGCTTTCATCGTGCTGTGCGGCCTGACGCATCTGCTCAGTGTCTGGGTACTGTGGAATCCCGATTACGGCATCGAAGGGCTGGTGAAGGCCGCCACCGCACTGGCCTCGATCGCCACGGCCGCCTCGCTGGTGCCGGCGGCCCGCTGGGCCGGCATGATGCCGAGCGCCGGGCAATGGGTGGAAACCAACGCCCGGCTGAACCGGCAGGTGACCGAGCGCCGCGCCGCCGAAGCCCAGGTGCGCGCACTCAATGCCGAGCTGGAAGACCGCATTCGCGCCCGCACGGCGGAGCTGGAGCATGAGGTGGAGGAGCGCCGCATGGCGGAGCAGCGCTTCCGCAACGTGGTCGAGCTTAGCGTCGACTGGATCTGGGAATCCGATGCCGAGCTGCGCTACACCTATATGTCCGACCGCGTCGAACAGGTCACCGGCCTGAAGGTCTCGGATTATATCGGCCGCTCGCGCATCGAGATGTTCGGCGACATCACCGGCGATCTGTTCCTGCAGCAGCATGTCGACGACTGCCTGGCGCATCGCCCGTTTTCCGATGTGGTGCAGTGGCTCAACCGGCCGCGCGGCCTGGTCTGCATCAGCGTTAGCGGCCGGCCGCATTTCGACGATCAGGGCAACTTCACCGGCTATACCGGCATCGGCCGTGACGTGACCCAGGAACAGCTGCAGCGCCGGCGCCTGGAAGACATGAACGTGGCGCTGTCGGGGGCGCGCGACCAGGCGTTGCGGGCGTCCAAAAGCAAATCCTCCTTCCTGGCGCATATGAGCCACGAGCTGCGTACGCCGATGAACGCCATCCTCGGCTTTGCCGAGGTGATGAAGGAACAGGTGATCGGCCCGCTGGAGGAGCGCTACCGGGCTTACGCGGGTCATATCCATGACAGCGCCCAGCATCTGCTCAGCCTGATCAACGACGTGCTCGACCTGTCCAAGATCGAGGCCGGCGCCTATGAGCTGCAGGAAGGCGTGGTCGACTTGCCGGCTGTCGGCGCACGGGCGATGCGCCAGCTGGAAGGCCTGGCGCATGACGGCGACGTGCGGCTGGCGCTCGATATGCCGCGCGACCTGCCCGTGCTCTGGGCCGACCAGCGGGCGATCTTCCAGATCAGCCTCAACCTGCTGACCAATGCAGTGAAGTTCACGCCGCGCGGTGGCAATGTCGCGTTGTTCGCGCGAGTGGAAAACGGCGGCGGCATCGCCTTCGGTGTGCGCGACACCGGCATCGGCATGAATGAGGCCGAGATCGCCAAGGCTTTGCAGCGTTTCGGTCAGGTCGACAATGTGATGACCAAGGATCACCAGGGTTCCGGCCTCGGCCTGCCGCTGGTGCAGGAGCTGGCGCTGCTGCATGGCGGCGCGGTGAGCGTACAGTCGGAGCCGGGCGAGGGCACGACGGTCACGGTGCGCTTCGGCGCCGATCGGGTCGGACAGCGCAGCTAAAACGGGGCGGTTAAGCCAGAAATAAAAGCGGGTTGACAGCGCACTGCTTCGCGCTAATACTAAACCATATGGTTAAGTATAAGGAACAGGCCCTCGACCGCATGTTTGCAGCCCTCGCCGATCCCACCCGGCGGGCGTTGCTGGAGCGGCTGGAGGCTGAAGACAGCATCTCGGTCAGCGACCTGGCCAAGCCTTTCCCGGTCTCGCTGCCCGCGATCATGAAGCATCTCGACGTGCTGTCGGATGCCGGGCTGGTCACCCGCAGCAAGACCGGCCGTACCGTGACCTGCCGGCTGAATGCAGGGCCCATGGAGCAGGCAATGGACTGGCTGCACCGGTATCAGCGGTTCTGGACCGCATCGCTCGACCGTCTCGCCGCTTTTGTTGAGGAAAAGTCATGCCCGCCGAAGCTCTCTCTGGTGCCCCCATCCGCCCCAGCCTCACGCTCAAGCGCCGCCTCAAGGCCAGGCCCGAAAAAGTCTGGGCCGCCTGGACGGACCCCGCGCAAATCGTGATGTGGTTCGGACCGGGCAACTGCGACTACCTGGCCCATGAGATCGACCTGCGCGTCGGCGGCCGGTTCCGCGTCGCCTTCCGCACCGATATCGACGGGAAACCTGATGAAACCCACGAGGTGGGCGGCACCTATCGCGAGATCGTGGAGAACCAGAAGCTGGTCTTCACCTGGAACTGGGTGACCACGCCCGAGCGCGTCTCGCAGGTGACGGTGACCCTGAAGCCCGATGCGGACGGCACGCTGCTGACCCTGCATCACGAACAGCTCTGGGACGAGGCCTCCAAGACCGGCCATACCCGTGGCTGGACTGCCTCGCTCAACAAGCTCGAAACCCTTTACGCCTGATCGGTGCCATGAAGAAGACCTATACAGGAAGCTGTCATTGCGGCGCGGTGCGCTTCGAGGCCGATCTTGACCTCGAACAGCAGACCAGCAAATGCAACTGTTCGGTCTGCACCAAGGCTCGGTTCTGGAAGCAGGTTGTGCCGCCCGAGGCCGTGCGGGTGCTGAAGGGTGAAGGGGCGCTGACCGACTATCGCTTCGGCAGTGGCAACATCCAGCACCTGTTCTGCAGCCGCTGCGGCATCAAGCCCTTCGGGCGCGGAGAGGTGGAGGGCTTCGGCCGCTTCGTCGCCGTCAACGTCGCCTGCCTGGATGATGCCGGCGATATCGCGCTGGCGGCAGCACCCATCCTGTTCGAGGACGGCCGTAACAACGACTGGACCCAACCGCCGGCGGAAACCCGGCATCTGTAAAGGGAGACCTGACCATGGACGCCCATAAAGTCGTATCCCGTGAAGACTGGCTGAAGGCGCGCCGCACCCATCTGGCGCGCGAAAAAGAAGTCACCCATGCCATGGACCGGCTCTATGAAGAGCGGCGGGCGCTGCCCTGGGTGAAGGTCGACAAGGCCTATATGTTCGACACGGTCGGCGGACGGAAATCGCTGGCCGACCTGTTCAACGGCAACAGCCAGCTGATCGTCTATCACTTCATGTTCGGCCCGGACTGGGAGGCCGGCTGTCCCGGCTGCTCTTTCCTGTCCGAT
>Ga0102594_1000859_pt1 | contig 22824 bp, 35 predicted proteins | sample AraplaCol_mLB_r2_2_FD_76863 | JGI IMG/M metagenome (GOLD analysis project Ga0102594, IMG submission 76863) | Arabidopsis root microbial communities from North Carolina, USA - plate scrape MF_Col_mLB_r2 (SPADES assembly) (version 2) | ecosystem: Host-associated > Plants > Roots > Endosphere...
GCTGTAGCAGTTTCGCTGGACGTGAGCGGGCAGGAAGTTGCGTTCACTTTTTTTCTCGCGGTCGGCGGCACGATGGGAATGCTATGGCGTTTGATACGCATACGATCGACTGCCGCCATTTTTCCGTTTGCCGCCCCCCATCTGCTCATCTCCGGATGGCCGATTTGCCTGCTTGTGGCGTGCGCCTGCAACGCTACAGCAATGTCCAAGGCCGAGGATCTTCGAAAAGCGCTTCTTTCGAAACCTCAAGAGGTATCGCTTGGCCGAGCCTACGGTTTATTCTGTCGGGCGCAGCCCAAGCACTACTGTGGTTTCTACAGCTATCGCATCGATCTCGATGATCGAGGTTCGCTTGAAGCAAGCCGTTTGATTGTCAGATTGTTCGGCGAACGTCGAGTGGCGCTGAGCCTGTTAACGGGCCAGCTTTCTCCTCCTGAGGCTTGATTGGAGACTCGAAAGCAAGAGCTCATGAGTCAATTTCGCTGGTCGCGATGCCTGCCTGAGCGGCGCGGCCTCGCTGGCGCCTTCCCCCTCACACACTCGGCCGCAATGATGCGGTGGTCGTCCATACAGCTGTTCGACAACAGTTCGTTCTGCATTCACGACCCGCCAAGAGCGGCGCAGAAGCAGGGGCGTTCATCCGCGAGTCGGCTACTTTCTAGGCACGATCAACAGCTCGCCCGGCAAAACGTTCAACGCATGCGCGAGGCGGTGAATATTGAACAGCGATACGTTCTTCAGCCCGCGTTCTATCTGGCTGATATAGGTGACGTGCATCTCGCCAGCATCGGCAAGCTGTTCCTGAGTGAGATCCTGCGCTTCACGTAAGGCGCGCACCGCATTACCAAAGCCAGCAAGGATTTCCTCCTTGCCCGGCAGTTTGGCTGACGACTTCCCCATGGCAAGGAGTCTGTTCAGTACAAGACGATAAATCCATAGACGATGAATCTACATCTGGCAAACTGCCTTCGCTTTCATAGATTCAAACGTCTACAACTGGAAGGACACCATGAAGCTTCGCCGATCTCCAAGGAAGCGTTCCGATCCACCGCGAATCGACACTGCGTCAGGGCGCCCCGGGCAACCTGACAGAGACAAAGCTGCCGGCGGAATGCAGCGTCGCTCTCGCGTCGGGTCCACTTGCGTCGCTGCGACGGCGGTGAGCCAGCCGGCCGCCTTCCGTGACGGCCCGCTTGCGCAATGCGCGTGCCCTGGACTCCCATGCCAGCGTGTCCGCGACCAGCAGCCCCGACGGCTGCACATGCGAAGTTTTGCGTACTCCCGCATGACGCCGCGCCTCAGCCATCACTTCATGCATCGGGCGCTGGGGGTTGGTCGACCGTGGGCGCGGAGCAGTGGCGCACTGGTCTTAGCTGTTTCCATGGCCGGTGACCTGAATGGCCGCTACAGCAAATTGGCCCGGTGCAAAAGAACAGGTGGAATCGACCCGGCAGACGTGAATTCATGGAGCGCTGGGCCCCGTCGTGTGAGTCAACACGGCGGGAATGCCTGGGTCAACGATCTGGCGAGCCCTCTCTTCCTTTCGCTCGACGGTGCCGGGCACGCGCTATGACCTCCGAACCGATCAAGTCTGCAAATGTTGGACGGCTCCACGTAGCGCTTGTTCAGATCCGAACAGCGTTCCTCTTTGCGATCTTCCTGCTGGCTCTGTGTCTTCTTTGGTTTTCCTACTCAGAGCGCAGAGGCGAAGCTCGCGCCGCGGAGTTCTGCGCGGGCACAAAGATTGGAGATAACGAACAGAAAATCAAAGGAAGGCTCGCCCAAGCCGGACCAAAAGAGCAGGCTCAGCGCCACGAAGACTCGGACGGGGTAGTCTGGGCACTAACCTTTTTTGGGCCGCTGAAGTCCCGGCACATTTGCCTGCTGAAACTGAAGAGCGATGCCGTTGTGAAAATAGAGACGCGCTTTATGGACTGAAATGTCTAGCGCATAAGTCCTATCCGAGGAGGCTGATGATGTCCCCGTCGGGGCCAGCGTAAAAGAAGAATGGGCGATTCTTACCTGCCCCTTGGAAAGCACCACTGCAGCCCTGCGCTAGGCAAAAAAAACCCCCGACGAGCGGGGGAGAAGACCTCTGAGAGGGGCCTGGGAGTTGTCCGAGATCGAGTGTAGGGGCGCGTGACTGGCTCGGACCCTGTCCTTTCGCATAGGGAACGGTGCGATCGCACCAGGCTCGACGGGCGATGTCGTCGCAGTGCAACCCAGTTGTTTGATGAAGCGCTGAGGCAGGTCGCCGGTGAGCGCCCTGCTGATCGGCGTGGGTCGGGGCGCTGGCCTTAATGGCATTCCTTCCGAGCGCTGAACCCTCCCTCGAAGGACGCACGTGGCGCCCCTGACCGCTACGTGCTGGGAGAGTCCGGTTGACCGGACTTTTTCCTTGACCCGCTTCCAGTCGAAGAGTCGGAGAGAGAGAGGTCGAAGTCGATGCCGTTCCTTCCCTGGTGTTCCGTATCGGTCTGAATCGACTGGGATCAGCTACCTGCGTCTCCGCCTGCCGAGCGTGGTTGAAGAAGACCGAGGCGAATATCGAGCTCAACCTATCCGAACGGATAGATGACCGCATGTGTTGGGTGTTCAAAAATTCAATCACATTGACATTCGGTAGCGTGCGAACGTACGACGCGAAAGACTGTTGATCGCGCGTGATCGCTTGCCTGAAATTCCTAGCAGTACAAACCGATGAGCTCCATGAATTACCTTTTTGAACTCTTCAAAGTCATCGCGATGGGGGCGCTTGCGATCGGGGGAATGAGCCTCGCTCTCACCATCGCATACTGCCTTGTGCTGTTTATTCACGAGGAACTGACCACCAAGAGGGAGGGGCATGGAGGCGGCTGAAGAGGATGCTCAGCTTTGGTACGGCTTTCCTCCTTTGCCTCGTTCCGCCCAGGTTGCCGTGCAAACCGGTTGCGTGTCTGAACACTCCTGACCTATCGATCACCTCCCGCACTATGACATATGGACTTTTTCTATGCGCTCTTTGAAACTGTGGCCATGGCCGCCGCTGCATTGGTGTGCTGGTCAGTTGCAGGGTTTGCCCTTTATGGCGTGGGACGATTTTGGCTTCGGGAGTTTCAGCTATCTCGCGCTCTGAAACGCTTTTCTGGCCGCCGTTGATTGCTTGATTTCGATTACGCCGTTGGCGTAAATCACGTGACGATAGTTGGATAATGAGTAGGTCTCAACCGGTTTACCAGACGTTTTATCTGATAGAGCAAATCGATCCCGCGTTGGCCTCGCTTGAGCGTCATCGTCTCGGTGGCGCAGCCCGTCGATACCTGAATGTATCGGGCCGATGGAACGCGCGAGGTTCGCGGCCGGTTCCGTTGCTTACCTGGGATTCATTGGATGCCGCAGCGGTCGCGGCGCGGATCGCCTGCAAGTCGCGTGACCGGGAGATCGTGGCCGCAAAGATGTCGGGATTCAGATTGATCGCGCACCACTTCACGCGATATGAAGACCGCTTTGCGCCGGCGCTTGAGGGCCCGCTGTCGTACGCCACATCCCGAGATCAGGATCTTGTCGACCAAGGCGCGAAAGCGATCGACTGCGCCGCGGCGCTGTTACGTCTATCTGGGGTCGGCAATCTTGACGCCCACCGCGATTTGTACAGAGCCGAGAGCCGAGGATTGATGCTGGTCCATCGAATCAGTCTTTTTAGCGCTGCGCAGTACTTGACCGGCAGCAAAGCGGCAAGAGTCATTGATCTACTCCGATCGGGCGCCCTCGAACCGGACAGAACGAAACTCTCCGCGGATGAACTGAATCAAGCCGTTCAATTGGCGCGGAGCGCAGCCAAATGGATGCGGCCCCATAGGCAGAAGTGGTGCCCGTCCCCTAGTTCGCAGGCACATCCGTCGCAAAGCGACGGCGAAGCGCCGCGACTTGGTGTTGTTCCATGACAGCTATCGCTGCGAAATAACTTGCGGCCGAACCGCGAGTCTGGATTTACCGGTCGTGAATCCGCGCATCGATTCCGAGAATTTGGGTTGCTTGGGTGCCCAGTTTCAGCGCTGAGCGCCCGGTCTCCCACTCGAGGAAAAAGCCGCTGACCGTTGGTGTCATCTCACTGTTACCTGAATCCGTGGGATTCTTTACGATGCATTCGTGGCTCCTGGCTAAACTGTAGCCAGCCATCCTGGCAATTGGAAAGTGCATGTCGAGATGGTGAGGCCGCGGTTTGAGAAATTCGAATCGCGGCCGCCTTGTTCAAGAGATGCGCATTCCTTCCACGGGGCCGAGTACCCGCGAACGTGATGCTCGGGATGTGAAGTGGGAGGCTTCCGGCGCCTAGCTTGCGGCGGCCCTGATGAGCATGCTTATCCCAACGGGTTGACGCTTCGGCATCCCCTCATCTTTTGCTTCGACAAGGTTGCGAGAAATGGGCGATGCGGTGTTGAATGCCTATACCTTCGGATAGGACCGTCTTGCTGCCGAGTTCCTCAGAATTCCTCCGGTCGCGTCGACTCATCTTGAGCGATCGAAGTCTCGAACATCAATCTCCGGCCAGGGCCTGACCTCTATGAACCACACCACGCCGCAGGAACACTCCACTCAAGCACCGCTGCCACTGTTCTACAAGAAACCCGTGCTATTGAATTTCGATTCGCACCGCAACTGTGGGGTGACTGCGAACAATGGCTTCAGCTTCGCTCGTGAGGCAGCTGCGGTGCCGGTCTGTGCGTCTGAATTCGTGGAGGCTTCGCGCCATTATCCTCTTGTGTTCGGCGAAGTCGGTACACCCAACGCCTTGGCCGTGCTCGGCGTTGAGCAGGGCCGAAATCTCATTGTCGACGAGGATGGCAATTGGCGGGCCGACTACTACCAGCCTGCGTACGTACGACGCTACCCTTTCACCGTGGCTGAAGTCGTTGACAAGCAAAAGCAGCTTCTCGCCATCGACTCCGCCTCAGACCGCTTCGTGGAAGCATCCCACCGGGTTGCAGGCGTCAGTCCGCTGTTCGATGAGAGCGGGGCCGCCTCGTCAACAGCCAAGTCGGCGATCGAGTTTTGCTGTCTGTACCATCGTGAGCATGTTTCTACCGTGGGCTTTGTTCAAGCCCTTGAACAGCAGGAACTGTTGGTCTCCAAACATGCGACATCGCACTTCGGAGACGGGAGCTCCTACAAGCTGGACGGATTTCGTGTGGTCGATGAGCGGAAATTGCGGAATCTGCCGGCCGGTGTGGTGTGCGATTGGCACAGTCGTGGCTGGCTTGACTTGGTGGTGCTGCACATGGCATCCCAGCGAAATTGGCAGTCGCTGCTGTCCCTGCGAGCAGGGGGCAACGTGAGCGAGCCAAACGTGGCTATGGCTAGCCGGGGCCTAACGCACTGATCTCTGCACCAAGCGAGCTCGCGGCCTCGTCGCGCGCCCGAAGAGATGCCCTTTCCACCCTACTGATTGATCATCTATGCCTCTCTGGCCTCCTATCTGCATTTTTCTGGTGGCAGTGCTGCTGTCCCTGGCTCCGCTCGCCCACGCAGGATTGTTCGACAAAGCGAAATCGATCAAAGGCGAGATTGACAAGGCCGCCAACACCCCGACAAAGGTGACAATCGGGAAAGGGCGGTTGGAGGAGAGCGAAGCGGATATCGTCAAAGTATTTACCGCCTTCAAGAAGAAGATCGGGACGTCGCCAGTGATGGTGTACGGGGCCAGTATTGGCTTCCGCAACGACGCCCACATTACTTATCAGTCTGCCTACAACCCCGACACACTGGAGACGTTGCATTTCATCAAGGGCGAGATTCAGGGGAAAGCGACGAAATTCACTTTGACCGGTGACAGTCCCAAGGTCAAGGACAATGTTTTCAATCTCGACAAGGTCAATCTCTCGGTGATTCCCCAGCTTGTAAAGACTGCACGCGAGAGGACCTCCGAGGCGAATAAGGGGCGTAAAACCTTGGGCGCATCCGTCAAAATTGTTCAGGCTTGGACAAGGGGTAAGCCGACCGAGCTTCGCATCATTGTGACCGTTGCAGCAGACGACGGAAAGTCGACCGCGACAGCTGTGGCAGAGGCGTTCGACTCGATCAAGGGCGAGGAGATTCCGAAGAATACGTCGGTAGGCCAATTGACCGCGGACGAATCGGGTAGGGTTCTGGGATTTCGAACCTTGTAAGGTGTGTAGAGCGAGCAAACCGGGCCTGCAGTTATTGCCTGACAAGTTTGAACAGATTCATCATCTCGAACCAACCAGGTCGATGATGGGATTGCCCGGTTTGATCGCCGCGATGGCTCGCCAGCACACTGTTCATTCAGCCGCGACGAAAATCGCGGTTCTGCAGGTCGTCTCTAGCGCCGTGCTTCTGCGGAATCGAAGATGTCCCGAGCTCGTTTTTTCGCCTCGGCCAGTTCAACCTTGCTGATCTGCGGCAGGTCTAGACCCTCGTCGCCTTCGGCGTACAGCGCGCCGCCGAAGTCGCTGTTGTAGAACTGCCCATCCCGTTGCCCACCGTCGTGATAGGCACGCATGGTGGAGACAGTCAGATCTTCACCGTGCAACAGCGCCAGATGCTGCCATTGCCAGGCATCCGTCGACTGGTTCTGGTCGACTGCATCGATAGCCAATGTGCGAATAGCATCCAAGTCCCCAAGCGCAGCGAGCTGCTTCAGTGCGTCGACGTCACCTCGTCGAGCCAGCACTGACAATGCGTCGATCGATCCCTCATCCGCGGCAACGCGAAACCATTTCATGCGGTGTGTTTCGTCAGGCGCAATCGCAGCCATGCGGGCTGCGTCGACATGGCCAGTCATCTGGTCGACTGCCTCGTACGCTGTACGGCCGGTCACGACCTCGGCATACTCGAGTGCAGCCATCCGATCGCCAAGTGACGTGGCAGTCCGAAGATGGCGAAAGTATTTCTCGTACACCGGTGCGGCGCGCAAGTAGTTATCGGCCCAGCCTTGCTCGATGGTCGACAACTTGCGGCCTTTGAGAGATTCCTCATAGAGGTATGGGCTCGGTCGGTCGCAGCGGTAGAAAGTGGCAAGTGCGAAGTGTGCGACGGCGTCATTTGGGCGAAGCTTGACCGCACGCTCGAGGCAGTTGAGGAGCAGAGGCGAGGTAGTGAGTAGCCGTTGAACTTGCACCTTAGTTGCAGGATCAGAGCCCGACCCGCGTTTCGGCTCGTCGGTCTCCCGATGCTCCTTCCAATCCCCCTCCCAGTCGTCCTCCGACCACTCATCTTCGTCGTCCAAGTACTCTCGAGCATGCGGCGGTGTTCTGTGCAGCACGGACGCCAGTTTCTCGCGTTCCACGAACGATAGTTTCAGCTCTTCAACCAAGCCGCAGAGTGCTTGGGCGACCCTCAGGGCGTCTGTCGCTGGAATTTCGAGCTGAATGGCGCGTCCCACGATAAGCGCGTGAGCCTTCAGATCTTCACCGTCGGTGCCTTTGTCAGCCAGGAATGCGGCTGAGTCGAATGCGGCCCACGTTTTAAACCGTGCTGCCGCGGCCAAGAGCTCGAGCACATGGCCGCGCTTCACTGGAAACGCTGTTGCAGCCTTGAGACGAAGCTGTGCGAGATGCATCAGTTCCTTCAACGTCATAAGAAACTCCTTCGTTGTCGACGCCGCGCCTCGGAAACGATGTGCGCGTTTAACACCCGAGGACGACAAGCGTCGGAAGAAGAACTGCGTTGAATGAAGAAGAAAGCGGCCTTTTTCTACTCGCGCACAAGTAAGGTGGGCACCTGCGCGCAGTTTAGCGCAAGGGTTTATGGATGATCAATAGGAACGCTCGGCAGGGTTTGCCGCAAGCGCGACCCATGCGCGCGTTCAGCGAACGTGCCAATGTCGGCACCCACGTTTGCCCGCTCGCGGATGGGATCGCGGGCGAAGCCTGAACCGATGGCGGTCATCCCGCCTGTTCACACATCAAACACCCGGTGCAGGTCGCACTGCGGGGTTCCAACTCTCCGGCGGCGCGTGCTGTGCATCGCGTGGAGTCCAGCTTCGAGCTTGTCAATATCGCGGCGGTGGGTCTGGCACGTAGCCTGGCTTCGAGTGGGGGAAGGGCGAGGGACCAACGGGGCGAGTTTGGTGAGTAAGCGGACCGACAGGCAGGACGCCTGCGGCTACGAGAATCTCGCGACTGTCGTACCGTATCCGAATCACCGCGTTGGGCGATGACTGTGCGCGCTCAAAGGTGGTGTTGCTCACGTAGGAAGTCTCGCGGCGGCCATGCGCGGTGCCCAAGCTTGGGCTGGGCGCCGACGGGCGAGACTTGTTGATTGCTGTGGCGTTGCTGTCTAAAGGGGCCGATGGCTCCTTTTCGACCGAATTCGCCATCGGCGACTCGTTGCGTTGATCGCGCTCGCTGTATCCGCCATGCGGATGATAGGGCGCGATGCGCGACTGTTTAGGCATGCGTTCGCGAAATACCGCAATGCCCAGCACGCCGACATCGTCCGGCCTGCCAGTGCGGCTCGCATAGGAGCTTCGAGCCGCAGCGAACTCGAATGCCGCAATCTGCGAATCGCTCTTGCGCCATCCCACAATGTCGCTGCGCTCATGTGCATCGAAGACATACCCGTCCTGTTCAACGCTCGCGGTCTCACCGGTGATGACGTTGATGCCATCCACTGACATGACAGCCATGACGCGCTCGCCCACCATGTTGCGGGCGCGAATGGCGTAACGCGTGCCAGGGCGGCCCGCCACCCAATACTCACCTCGATGGTGATAAATCGGAAGTTCTGCACCTGTTCTACGGTCGACCACACTGACCTGCATCAGCGAGCCTAGTCGCGCAACAGGCTGATCTTTTGCCCAGGCCGGTAAAGTTGATGTAAAAGCGGCGGCGCTCAGGGCTAACCGGGTCAAAGCGAAGCGACGGTTCATGATGTGTTGGTTGGAAGCGGATTGGTGCAGACGTTGCGGCGTGTCGGTTAGGCGCCTGTGTTCAAGGCTCGCGGCGACGGTCTGCGATGGTCAGCTGAAAAAAAGGCACAACCGTTTGTCATCGCTCACGAAGGCTGGCGCTTTTCTCGATGAGTCTTCCGCAAGAGTGCTGCATGGTGAGCCGGGGAATGGCTGCTATCGAAGCTGCGGACAAATCGTATCGGTGTCAGGTCGACGCGCTGATGAAGCCGGACGCCTCTCAAGAAAGAGGGAAATTATCAACAGCGCTAAAGTCGTGACCGGAAGGATAAAAATGCCGATCCTCTCGTTTACAGGCATGCCGATGAATCCGGTAGTGATAGGAAGATACTCAATAAATGCGGCGAGAGGATTGACGGTCGCCCAATCGCCGGCGCGAATTTTCAGAAAGAACAGCAGGTGCGTAGCCGTCAGCAGGTGGAAGCCGGCTGAAGCCGTCGTGAAGATTATCAGCACCGCGTCTAGTCGCAAGCGCGAGAGTTTTGCCGACCCACAAAAAAGGCATGCGGCTGCCATTAATCCGATCGTTAATGTGGCAAACACGTTCCAGTGTGACAAAGCCATTGATAACCACCGACTGCTTTTGCTTTCATTGAAATACCTGAAAACCAACCAGCAGAAAGGGCAAACCAAGCTATCGATAGAACAAAGCGCATGCTAAATGAGAGAACTAAGTTGGCGGCGAGCCGGATCGTTTCGGCGTCGCTGACTGTGGTGGAAGGCTGCCCTTCGCGTGTTCCGCAGGCAGTTCATCATGCAGCGTGGCTGCGTACAAGGAAGCTGTACGATGGGATAGGAGACTGGCATCGCACCTCATGTCTAAGCGAGTGAATGCGCGGTTCAAGTACCGTGGCTTTTGAGTGATGCACGACAGAAACTCCAGTCGCGAAGCCTTGACAGGCTTCGTCGGTCGCGCTGAGAGAGGTATGTTGAGGCCTGTTCTTGAATCCTGGTGAGAGGTCAAGGCTTTGTGTCTACTTCTCCGAACAGCGACCCGTTCGGTTCGAAGTCGAGCTTCAGCTGGGTCGGCTTCGGACCTAGCCGGAAGGGCCGGCACGCGCCTGGCGTGAAAGACGGGCCTCGTTTCGGCACGGTCACGGGAAGCGCCCGTTGATGTGTCGCAAGTACCCTTGCGTGCGCTCCCCAGCAAGTGATCGAAGAGGGTGCAACCCAAGTGAATTGTCCGATGCCTGTTGATCTTGCGCGTGGATCAAGGCCTTGACCGGATCGGAAAGTTCGCCGGCCGCCAGTAGGTGCATGAGGGGATGGCTTCACCATCCTCGCCGCCGGGTGAGTGATCCAGGCGAACTGCATACCGCACATTGAGCTCCGTATATCGGACCAATTGCTGGTATAGCCTTGCAAGAATCGGCTGACGATGTTCGGCCTGCTGCAGGTCGATCCTGACGCCCTTGCTTTGCAGCTCTGTAACCAGAAGCCATTCTTCGCTTTCGACCTCCTCAGGCGAGGCCTCTCCTCGCGTCGCCCGGCTGATGCAGGAGATCCTTTCGATGAGCATGCGCAAACTGCGCGAAAGGATCGGTGTTCACAGAGCTTGTACTCACGCGCCGCGGTTGTGCGCACACTGGCAGTCAAATTCAAGCCGCACACTGCGCCGCTCCCGATGAGCAAAGGTTTGTTCGCAGTCCTTCACGGGCCACCAGCGAATCTCAGTGCGGTGGTGAATGCCAGCACTTGGTGGACCTGACCAGCGCATTTATGTCATGGCTCGTCGAAGATCCCAGGGGTTGCAATGATGAACTTTGCCAGTGCGCTACAAGCTTCCTCGTTCAAGCGCTTTCCGTTTTCTACCAGACCGCAGCGGTAGCGCACCGCCGCTTCGACACTGCGGCCACGAATGGAGCGCGAAACCAATTTGGAAAAGAACTCGGCGCGCTCCAGTGCTGCGGCGCGTGCCTGATGCGATTTCAATTGGATTCAGCTGCCCTGCGCCGAGACTGTGGCCTCAGCATCAATGAAACCGCAAGCAATACGATCGTTCCAATCGGAAGAATGCAGAGTCCTTCCACGCCGAACGGCATACCAATGAATTGAGTGGTCGTTGGAACGTAATGGAGGAGGACGAACAAAAGTTTTATCCTCTCGGGATTAGACCCTTCGGTGGAGAAGGAAGCTATCGTAGCCACTGATCCAGCTAAGTGAATTGCTGCAACGAGCGCCAGGACGGCGGCAAGTGCAATGGAAAGGCGATGGCGCGTGAGCATGGTTACCCCGGCAACCATGCACAGAGTGGCAACGGCTACGACCATAGCCGCGTGAGGGCCTAGACCGACGTGAGCGATGAACTGGTAGCCACCGTATCTTCTGGCTAACAACGAGACGCATGAGAGCCAGCCAGCGACAACCCCCATCCAAAGCAGAAAAAATGCATAGCGCATGAATCGAGTCATTGGTGGTAATGATTTCAGGCGATTGCAGACAAAGCTATTCCTGGCGATCCTAAAGATGTCGGCAAACTAGGAAGCATAGACTTCAGGTTCTGGCGTGGGAAATCTGGTAGCGGTACGCAGGCATTCCTCCCTTTAAATCAGAAGATGAGTGCAAGCAAGATTACTCGATTTCTTTGGATGAAGACCTGTTCTTTCGTATAAGCCAGCCGCAAGCATCGAAGCGCTTGCATCCATTGTGCTGACTGGTCTCCTGTATACGTCGGGGATCTCCTGACCCCCTTCTTTCAGTCGGTATGCGAGATCCGAACAGCGCGTTTGAGTCTTGGTGAAATTATTCAATTTCGCTGTGATGTTGGAGGCAGTCGGCACGGCCGGCGATGCACGGGATTGCGCGGGCTCGGGGATGCGTCTGCCGCAAGCCAACGGCCACGAGGCGAGAGCCCGCTCGACCGCTTCCCCACCAAGCGCGCGAAGCTGCCCGAGTTCTGGCAACCGCGCGGCTGGCGCCGCCCGACGCTGGAGAACGGCAAGGCGCTGCCCGACGACGCGCTCGACAACCTCGGCCAGATGCTGACCTTCCCGACCAACGAGGAGATCTACGGCGGCATCGCGGTGGTCAAGGAGGTGTGCGACGCCGGCTCGCTGGCCGAGTTCGCCTGGGACGCCTTCACCGCGTGGCTCGAGGCCGGCGGCCCGAGCAAGGAAGGCTGGGCGCTGAAGATGCTCGAGCTTCTTCGGCAACTACGACATTCAACTTTCCCGGGGTTCGCCGCGTTTCCTGTGCGCTGGAAGAGAGGGACGACTGTTCAACTTTCAAGCAGACGACAACCTGTTCGTCTTCAAGAACGTCTCGAAAATGGGACACCCGGGCAGTTCCGCCACTTATGGTCTACCCGAGAATTGCACTCGGCTGGTAGGGATTCGAGCACAGCTAAGTTGGTTCGTAGCGAAGAAAAATCTCAATCAGCCTCAGTTGCCCTGCGCCAAGTCTGGGGCCTCAGCACCAATGAAGCCGCAAGCAACACAATCGTTCCAAGCGGAAGAATGTAGAGTCCCTCCAAGCCGAACGGCATACCAATGAATTGTGTGGTTGTTGGAACATATCGGTTGAGGGTGTGCAAAGGCTTCATCCTCTCTTGCCTTGGCCCGTTATTAGAGAAATATTCGATCGTAGCCAATGATCCCGCCAAGTGAATTCCTGCAACCAGCGCCAAGACGACGGCGAGTGCAATGGGAAGACAACGGCGCGTGAGCACGATTACCCCGGCAATCATGCACAGAGTGGCAGCTACTCCGGCCATAGCGGCGGGTAGGCCCAGGCCGACGTGAGCGATGAACTGGTAGCCGCCATAGCGTCTGGCGATTAAAGAGACGCAAGAGAGCCAGCCAGCGACAAGCCCCATCCAGAGTAGAAAAAATACGTAGCGCATGAATCGAGTTCTTGGTGGCAAATATGGCAGGCGTAGAAACGGCTAGTACTAACGATCTAGAGATGCTTGCAAACTAGGGAACATAACCTTGAGGTTCTGTCGCCGGAAACTTGGTGTCGGTACTCAGGCGTTAGCTCTCCCTGATCGAAGAAGACGAGTAGAAGCAAGCTTACGGGACTTCTACGAATAAAAGGCCTTTGCTTTCGTATATCTATCGCCGCGGTGTTGCACAACAGCCAGAAAACGTCGCTCTCCTGTCAATTCCTGTTTCACCAATGCCTTATTAACAAGGACAGGTCCGGCATGAAAGCTGCAGAGTGAACCTAGGCAGACGTATTGGAAATCGAGTGTCTGTGCGCAGCATCGTGGCTGGCTCGGACCCCGTGCGGGTTACAGCGACATTCACCTAAATCTCGTGCTTGCGATCCAATGCGGCGCTTGCAAAATCGCCTTCATTCCCTTATCAAACCAGGGCAAGTACCCTATTTGGATCTCTGATCACAGCAAATCATGGATAAACACTTCATCCCGTTTTCGTGCGCAGAAAGCTCGAACAATCAAGTCGATGACAACGGACGACTCGGCCAGTGCGCGTTCCGAGAGGGGATGCAAGGCGGCCGGATCTGCGTCAATCAGACGAGCCATGCGACGCCGGCGACGATAAGCACAAGAGCCGCCGTGCGTTCCGCAAGCAGTTGATCATGCAGCGTTGGCTGCGTACGGCGAAGCTATACGATGGGATAGGAGACTGGCGTTGCACCGCATGTCTAGACGAGAGAATGCGCGGTTCAAGCACCGTGGCTTTTCGAGCGATGCAAGACGAAAACTCCAGCGGCGGAGCCGTGACAGGCTTTGTCGGTCGCGCTAAGAATGAATCGCCCTTTCAGCGTGTAGCTCAGCGACGTGGCGCCGCTTACGCCAGGAACTGCTGGGGGCGGTAGCTTTCGCGTCGGATGGTGATAAAGATGCAGCGCGTCCGAACGAATCAGCAATGACAGGCAGGAATGTCCGTGCTCCCAACGGGACCATAGCTTTGTGAAATCGCATTAACCTGATTTCCAGTCGCAGCTTTCCAAATGCGAGTTTCACTCTAGGAGTACCCGTCGGTGAGAAGGCAGTAGCCATCCAAGCCAAAGCTGATCTTGCTCACCGCTCTGCTCGAAGCTGCAAGCACCACGGGTTTAAGGCTACGCTGAAAAAGGTCCACCGCCATCCCGGCTGATTCGTTGATCAGGGCATGAAGCAACAGACCTTGGCGATGGCAGCCGACAAAGGCTTTGAGCAATTTCGCCGCCCCACGAAGCGCGACGTGTTCCTCAACATGATGGACAGGATCATGCCCTGGGAGGAGCTTTGCGCGGTGGTGCAGCCACACTACCCCAGAGGCGAAGGCGGGCGCCCTCCCGTTGGACTGGAGCGGATGCTGCGCATGTTGTTCGTGCAGCATTGGTTCAATCTTGCGGACGAGGCGTGCGAAGAGGCGCTGTACGACAGCGCGAGCCTGCGCAGCTTCGTGGGCATCGACCTGGGCCGTGAGCGTGTTCCCGATGCGACGACGCTGCTGAGGTTTTGCCGGCTGCTCGAGAAGCATCACCTTGGGCAGGCGTTGTTCGCCAAGGTGGGCGAAGTGCTGCAAGGCCACGGACTGAAGGTAGGCACCGGCACGATTGTGGATGCCACAATCATCAGCGCGCCCAGTTCCACGAAGAACGCGGACAAGAAGCGAGATCCCGAGATGCACCAGACGGCTAAGGGCAAGAACTGGTTCTTCGGCATGAAGCTGCACATTGGCGTGGATAGCCGCACGGGGCTGGCCCACAGCGCGGTGGTCACGGCGGCCAACGTGCACGACAAGCACCCGCTGCCCGAACTGCTGCACGGCGAAGAGTTGGAGGTCTACGGAGATTGCGCCTACGCGGGCCAGCAGGAGCTGATCGCCAGCAAAGCGCCTGCGGCGCTGGATTGCACCAATGAGCGTGTACGCAAGGTTGACGGGGTGCCCGATGAGGGCCAGCGGTTGCGCACCGCAAGAAGTCCAAGGTGCGTGCGCAGGTCGAGCACGTGTTCGGTGTCGTCAAGAGACTGTGGGGCTTCAGCAAGGTCCGATACCGCGGACTTCACAAGAACGCGACCAGGGCATTCACGGCCCTTGCGCTGGCCAACATCTACATGAGCCGAGGGCTGCTGTTGGTGCGAGTGCGCCTGTAAAACGGCCGAGGCCGCCCAAAGCGGCATGCTGATGCGCAAACACGCGCAAACCTGTCATCTTGAGTGCCGACAAGCGCAATGCGGACCGTGCAGCACACTCAATCTTGAAAATGGGTGGCTACTTCAGCGTAGCCTTAACGCCCAAGAATCGTCTCAAGAGGATGACTTTTCCGCTGTTAAGTCCAATGGCAAGTGGTGCACCTGTGGGATCGAATGCGATGGCGGTCACATGGTCGCCTTGCGTTTGCCGGCGACCAGCCCATCTTTCAGGTCGACCCAGCAGATATAGCGAGAGATGGGCGAGAACTCTGTGAAGACCATTGGCCAAGTATCGGTGTACGCATCCCTCGATCTGCAAAGATTGCCTCGGGTCCCCAGGTGACGCGTCAATTGCTGCTTTGAGTTGAGTCTCTGTCGAGCCGACTCGTGGTTGATCACAGAATTCCTCTGATCTCGATGTCGCCAGTTTCTCCCAATAAGAATCCACCGGAAAGCAGCGCAATGATCAAGCACAGGAAAACGAAGGCTGTCTTTAGCCGTACGAATGCGATGTAAAGTTTTCTCCTTGAATGGGGCGACCTCTGATTTTTCGACCCGCAGTCTGAGGGCGCGTCGGAGCATGTCAGACATGAAGATGGCGGCAAATATGTACGTCCGTTTAAGACGTCGCCTCCGCGAATTCGTTTGAAGGCTTGCGCTGTAAGCGGCTGCGCGCCCCATCTTGATATGCGTACTTAGTGCCTGAACGATGGCGTCCATCTAACTTAGCTGTAAACCTATGGACGTGAATCCGAAGCAACGCCGCCGTCATACTCAAGAGTTCAAGGCCCAGGTCCTCGCTGCCTGCAGTGAGCGCAGTGCCTCAGTCGCGGCGGTCGCCCGGTCATTCGGACTGAACGACAACCTGGGCATCAATGGCGCCGCGGACGCGGTGCAAACGTCGACCGGCCAACCGATCTAGGCGCTGTAGCCGGCAAGTCGCTGCAGTTCGTCGCGATGTCGTTGCCGGCGCCTGCGCCGATGGAGACGTCGGCGTCGGTCACGGCCACTCACGCGCACGTGCAGGTGTTCGAAGAGACGATGGCTGAGGACGAGGCGGCCCTGCAGGCGCAGTTGGAGCAGTTGCAAAAGCAGCAGCAAGCCAAGCAGCCGAAGCCTGCCGATGAGAAGGACAAGGAGCCCCGCAAGCCGCGTCGTGAGCATCATCCCGAACACCTGCGGCGCGAAGACCACCTCAACGACCCGCAGGACACCAATTGCCCCTCGCCTGATTGCGGCCGCCCCATGCGCGTAGGCGAGGACATCAGCGAGAAGCTGGACATCGTGCCGGCCGAGTTCTTCGCCCAGCGCCACATCTATGGCAAGTGGGCTTGCCGCTGCTGCCAGTGCCTGGTGCAGGAGCCCGCCGTGCCGCAGATCATCGACGGCGGCATCATGGCGACCGGCCTGATCGCACATACGGTGACGAGTCACTTCGTGGACCACCTGCCGTACTACCGTCTGGAACCACTGCACGCATCCGACAGTGTGATGGGTGCTTCCACGCTCTAAAAGCTGCGCCGATATGGAAACCAATTCGCGGGAACAAATTCTTTCTTCGTGCAATGAGTTGGACAGGCTACTTATCGGAGCGCGTCCCGAGGTCGATGACGCAAGGCTTGGCCGCATTGCATCCCTTTGTGCAAACCTGGAGGGTGACTCCCGCATTCGGGAGAAGGCTAACAGGCTTGCCAAGCGCGCCTCGATCTTCTTCAATGCCCGAAGACACCTGACCTATCACGGCGGGGCAAGTGCCGTGATGCATGAGATGCGATTCAGCCTGTTGCAGGAAATCCTTGAGCAGATCGCTGCTGAGGCACGATGCGAGGGTATCCGCGATGTCGCTGCGCGAGGTTCTATAGTCGAAAGGAAGGGGAGGAGCTCTCAACTTGAACCCTGCGTTCAGCAGCCAGTGGTCAAGCGCAGATTCGGACGAGTGGTTGTCAGTGATGTGCTGTTAGGCCGAAGCGAGGTGGTCGCGGAGAGAGAAGCGCCCTCCCGCGACTAAAAAGATACTTGACGCGTGAAGACAAGGTTCCCAATGTGACCGAGCGCTGGCTGCTGAAAATCCAACGGCGCGATTGGCCTCGAGCAGACGGCCATTAAAGGGAGCGGATGCCTAGGAGAAAAACCAGTCTCGCAACAGACCTGATGGATTTGGTGGCAATGCTGCCCTGGTGGGTGGGCGTTGTCTTCGCGGTAGTCAGCTACGTGCTCGTGCACAGAATGGCAGCGCCTCTGACTGCGGTTGCAATCCAGCCTGGTCGGCTCGGCGACGGAGTTGCCCGGGCATTGGGTGCGGCGTTGTCGGGCTTCGGTCAGTATGTACTGCCGGTGATTTGCTTGGCCGGTGCAGCCGTTTCCGGTTGGCGGCGGCAGCAACGCCGAACCCTGGCCTCCAATGCTGTCCAAGGCAAGGGGGTGGAGGCGCTGGAAGGTATGTAGTGGCGAGAGTTCGAGCTAGTGGTTGGCGAGGCTTTTCGTCTGCAACGTTTTAGTGTGACTAAGACTGGCGGCGGCGGGCGCGATGGCGGTGTCGACCTCGTCCTCTCAAAGGGCTCGGAGAAGTTTCTAGTTCAGTGCAAGCAATGGAAGGCGTATACGGTCGGCGTGGCCGTGGTGCGCGAGTTGTACGGCGTGATGACCGCCAGAAATGCGACGGGCGGCGTTGTCGTGACTTCAGGAAGCTTCAGCGACGATGCCAAGGCCTTTGTCGAGGGCCGCAACGTCAGGCTTGTGGACGGAGATAGTTTGGTTGGAATGATCAGACAGGCGCAGCACTTGTTGTCATCGCGTTCCGGCCTGGTCGAGAGGCCGCGCCATGTCGTCCCGGCGATGCTGCCGGATGTTGAGGTCGGCTCCCTTCCTTGCCCGGCGTGCGGCTCAAAAATGATGAAGCGCACGGCCAAGAAGGGGGCGAATGCCAGCGGAAAGTTCTGGGGGTGCTCGCGCTATCCATCATGTCACGGCGTTCGGTCCATCGCTTGAAAGCGCCCAGACAACCATGCGCCGAACCGTGGACATCACCACCAGTTTGTTGGAATCGGGTTGCTACGGATCTATCGGCCAAAGGCCAGCGACTCGAGCGCCCTGTCAAATCCTGTACCAAAGGGTAGGGTGGTCTCCGAAGATGATTCCGTAGACTGGCAGCTCTCCCTCATCGACCACCAAGGTCTTCACCCCGCTTCGGCGGGGTTTTTTCTTTTCGGTGCTAACTCCAGAACGACCCGCGTCCCAGATTGCATGCCATCCCGGCGCGCTCGTCGAGGTTGGCGACCACCACGACTCAGATGAAGATGAAAAAGGCGTTTCCGTCCACTCTCTCCGAACTCCTGGAAGCCGTTTCTCGTGGAGGCTTCCATGCCTGCGCAATGACCGATGGTGACGAAGACATGTCGGTCAACGCAGCGGTAGACCTGCTGGTGAGCGACACAAGCTGAATGAGCCAACTGGCGCAGATGAAAACCAGTACGCAGGTTCTTGATTAGAAAAGTCATCGCGAAGCGGAACGGAGGCTTGCCCTGTGGTGCTCTGTGGGAGGGCCAAAGTTGAACTCGAGTCAGGGGGTGCGGACGAAAACTTGGACTATCAGGAGGTAGTTCATGTATTCCCACGAAGAGATCGGATTCGAGCAGTTGAGCTCTACTTCAAGCTGGGCAAGCGCGTGCGGCCGACTATCCGTCAGCTCGGACTTGAGCGTATCGGCGCATCCACGACATGCTGCGCCCGCACTTCCCGGGCGTGAACCACAAGCGTGTCTACAGCCTGTACAGCGCGGCCAACTTGGCGGTGCGCAAGCGCAAGAAGGTCAGACGCCCCACCAACGAACGCGTGCGGCTGGAACTGGCCATGACGGTCAATGAGGTGTGGAGCATGGACTTCGTCAGCGACAGCCTGAGCACGGGACGGCGCATTAAGTGCTTGACCGTGGCCGATGCTTCAGCCACGAGTGCGTGAGCATCTCGGTGGACTGGGGAATCTCGGGGCAATACGTTACGCGACTGCTGGCCGAATTCCTCTACCTCAACAGATTCGCTGAAATTGAAGAATTGCAACCGGCCTACGCGGCTACATTCACTACTACAACCATCATCGCATCAAGCTCAAACTCAATGCCTGAGCCCGGTGCAGTACTGAACTCAGGCATTGAGCTGATAGCTTCCAACCGTCCAACTTCTGCGGGTTAGTTGAAAGCCGGGGCGATACACTTTCGCGCGCCCGCTGGCGCGATTGCATATCAATCCGGCATCGAAAGAGGAGATTTTTCAAGCCTTTGGAAAGTCAATCGTGCTGATGTCCAGCGCTCGGAGGATCTCAATGAGCACTTCTCTAGGACCGCCGCCGCCGAAGTCACAAAGCAAGTTACCGTTCGGTGCAAGTGCTTCCACGTTGTCGAGCTCAACAACGACCTGTGGCTGAATATCGCCATTTTGGAGTGCCATCAGGAAATCTTTTGTTGACAGCATGAGCAGATTGCCCTATCGGAAAACGCGCTGGCTCACTTATCAAGTTTAGAAGACGCGCGGATGGAACCTGCAGTCATTACTAAGCTCGGTTGCTGAAACGTCCCGACTCGCGAAAACGCCAAACTAAGTTGGGAACAGAATTTGCACCACCGTGATTCCCGAAGAGCGCTGCCATGGCAGCGCTCTATCGATCGGCAATTTAGCGGCAGGTAGAAGGCGCGAAATTCGACTTTAGCGTCCCCTTGACGGTCGCAGATCCTGCTGCGGGACCGGCCGACTTTTCCGACAAACATGCCCACAGGATGTTGCTGGGAGGCGGGGTGCCTGCAGCGGGTAGCGCAACAGGAGAGCCCGTGTCAGCGGTATAGGGGTGCAAAACGAGAGTTCCCCCGTTGTCCACCTTCGACGTGAAAGTGATGACAATATCGCCCTTGTCTAGCACTTCAACGCTTTCTACAGCGTCTGTCTTTGACGGCGCGTTCCAACCTGCGTCGTAGGCAGCCCCGTTAGAGGCATTTTCGACTACCGCAGTCTTGGCCGCCGATGCAAGTGACAGCCCCTCAGTGACCTTGGCTCGCTTCATATAGTCTTGGTAAGCAGGCAGCGCGACAGCTGCCAAGATACCGATGATCGCAACTACGATCATCAACTCAATAAGAGTAAAGCCCTTTTGGGCGTAAGAATTGCGCAGCTTCATGTTGACCTCCGGAGTGATGGGTAATGCCGATTAAATTGGCATAGAACCTATGCAGTCGACGTGCCAACGCGTCCATGCCTGGGCAGGTGCTAAATATTTGAGTCTGGCAACAACAGTCACCGGCCACATAACTCTTAGCAACAAATGCTCTGAGATTCACTGCGTCATGTCATAGGTCAGGAAAAAATCGTGACAAAAGTCATCCACGTGTTTTAGTAATGCGCCGGTCGCGTAGGAGCACTGGTCCGTCATTTAGAGAATGTTAGATACGAGAAAGATTTCATACTTCGAGAAAGGTAGCAGGTCATCGGTTTCATCGAGCACGCAGAGCCAAGCGTGCCAATTAGGGAGATGTATGAGCCCTAGCGTGGCATCTCGAGCAACCTCATGGTTGAGGCCACACATCAAAAGCTGAGCAGTTCAGCAGAAAGCTTGTCGAGATCGCGCGCGTGTGGTGGCGCTTCAACTGGTATATGAATAGTGCCGCCCGGGATGACGACATCGAAATCAACACTCCGCTCCTTCTCAAATGACCAGAGCGAGGGGCCGCTCGTAGGGGGGGGGCTGATAGTCGTCGCGAAAGATCGAGAGTCGGTGTCTGCGCGCAATGCCATCGCCGCGCTCCTCGTGCTTGTCCGACGCCTCACAATGCTCGATGGAAATGCCGCGTACTCGATCGGTTGTTGCGGACCCTAGATCTTGCTGTGCGAGATGTCGCTAAAGGACGTGATCATTTATTCTGCGATCTCGTCGCTGCGCCCATAGGGGTTCCAGTTCTCAAACTCTGGTGCGCACAGGTTGCGTATACGCGTTTGAATGGGCGTCTTGGACCCAGCGTATGAATGATCTCGGTGAGACTCCGAGATCGGAGGAAGTTTGATTTGCAGGGATGGCGCGCCTGGATTCACCTAGCCGGACAATCACCTCGGAGTGAAAAAGCTCCACCGCGGCGATCACATGCTCGGGATAACGCGGTGTACCGGGGCAGCACTTCTTTCTGTCACGAGCGGGACTGACCCGGAGTTCGCGCTAGCTCCCCTCAGTGCACTTAGTTGAAGTAGTGCAATGCTGTGGCCACGGGCCGCAGCGCTTCGAAGCCATTTGAGTGCAGCACGTTCGTCCTTTTCGACCCCGTCTCCGCGGGCGTAGCACCCACTCAGGACCTGCATGGAGTTCGGATGACCTTGTTTGGCGGCGAGGTTGAGCCAGTAATGCGCTGAAACGAAGATCCGAGCCTGTAAGAAGAGCTGGCCAATGTCGTCTTGGGCATCCGGGTCTCCAGCATCCGCTAATAAAAGGAGTTCTACGTCCTCACCGCTCATGTTGATGACCGCCGTCGCCAAAGCTTCATCCAGCGAGACGCGCGTTCTACCCATGTGGTCGGGATCTAGCTTTGTGACCTTGCCGCTCTCGATCTTGCGCCACCAAGTGCGTTTTCCTCGTGCTGAGAGTGCAGCAGCGCAGTCCAAGCTGATACCTACCACATTAGGTCGCGCGCAAGTGGTTGCCGCCAGCTCTCGATTCAGGGCGACAGCCGAAAGGTTGGCTGCTGCTGAAGCCATTGTCTGTCTCAACTCACTGCAGCGATTGCCGCAGGCCAATCGAATCGAACTGACTGAGGAACCCCTGGACGCCGGCCTGCTTGCAGGACCTGGAGCAGTATCTCCACCTCAGTGGGCCGTCCTTCGAAAACGTGAACCCGAAACTCGATATGGCGCGGGTCGTCGAAGCTCGGATCCTTCCGCAACCCCCAACTGAAATGGCTTTTGCCTTGCACAGTCGCTAGCCGCGACTGTTGCGCGATCTCTGCAGGTCTGAGCAGCGCTCCGCCCAAGCTGCGCGACAGGATCCGAATGCACCAACTTTCATTGTCTCGATGAGTTTGCTTGAACGCAACGTACGCGTAGTGGTCCTTGATCTCGGCGTCGTAGGCTTCGATGTAGGCGAGTTGCTCGAACGTGTACTCGTCGTTGGAAACAGGGGTCTGAATCAGTTGGTAGGTAGCTTGCGTTGACATGACTGTGTGCAGTCCGTTTCCCCAACACCTGAGGAAGTGGTCGGCGGCTTCAACGGCTTGAGCAAAGCACTGATCCAGAACTGGATGCGGTGCACGCCAGAAGGTCATGCTATGGGTGTTCAGATTTCGAACGACCTATACAGAGGTATTTCATAGCCTATTGTCCCAACGCCTCTCGAGTGCAGTAATGGGCGGGACTCGAACTACAACTGGTACGTTTAATCGTCGCCTGCTGTCAGATTGCCGGGCTCGCTTCGTCAGGTGGGCTGGTGCTCCTGCTCCGGCTTGATGTGTACCGGGATGGCTACGGAGCTGAATCGAGGCGACTTGTCCGACGGCGGCTGTGATTGTATTAGTTCAATGGTGACTGAATTGCAATCACGTTTTCCGATCCTGTACCTCTGTATGGGGTCCGCGCTTCTTGGTGCCAACCAGAATGGAGCGAACTCGCCCTTGTGAAAACAAACGTTCGCCCCCCATCGATATGACGAAATACCGTGCCTATTGGTCCCCTGTCCTAGGCGAGAAGATGGCCTCGGAGGCGCGTCTTCGTCCGTTGGACACACGTGCATCGAAGCTGGAGCTTCCGCGGCACATCACACCCACCGTTCTGACACTTGCTTTGGCCAGTGCATTGATGCTTCCCCA
>Ga0102594_1000861_pt1 | contig 22695 bp, 17 predicted proteins | sample AraplaCol_mLB_r2_2_FD_76863 | JGI IMG/M metagenome (GOLD analysis project Ga0102594, IMG submission 76863) | Arabidopsis root microbial communities from North Carolina, USA - plate scrape MF_Col_mLB_r2 (SPADES assembly) (version 2) | ecosystem: Host-associated > Plants > Roots > Endosphere...
CGCCGTCGCCAGCCTGCCGCCGCGCGCCCGCGCGGTGCTGGTCCTGTACGACGTGGAAGGCTGGAAGCACGAGGAGATCGCCGCCGAACTCGGCATGGCGGTCGGCAGTTCGAAGGCGCAATTGCACCGCGCGCGCAATCTCCTGCGCGACCGGTTGGAGGCACACGCATGAACACGAACCATAACGACGACACCCGCCGCGACGACCTGTCCGATGCGCTGCGCTGGCAGCTGCGGGCGATGCGACGCGACGAAGCGCCGCAGCACGACCTGTGGGCGGGCATCGCGCAGCGCATCCAGGAACAGCCGCGCCAGATCGCGCCGCAACGGCCGCGATGGATCGCGCCGGTCGCGATGGCCGCGACGCTGGTCCTGGCGGTCGGCATGATCGGCTTCTGGCGCAGCGGCGGCGAAGGCCCGTCCAGGCCCGGCGTGGAATCCGGCCAGCGCGATTCGCTGGTCCAGGCCGAAGCGCAGGGCATGAGGCGCCAGTACCAGGCCGCGATGATCGAAATCGGCCCGGGCCGCCCGCCGGCGGAACTGCAGCCGGCGTTCGACGAACTCGACCGCAACGCCGCGCTGATCCTCGACGCCCTGGCGCACAACCCCGATTCGCGCCTGCTGCTGGAGCAGCTGCGCCGCACCTACGCACGCCGACTCGCACTTGCGCAGAAGGTGGCTTATGCCTGAGCTGGCCGCCCCATGATTCGAAATGCCCCGATCCCGAAACCTTTCCACACCCAAGAACGCAAGCCTGATTCCCGGAGAACGTCCATGACCCGCGCCCACATCCAACGCCTCGCATTCGGCCTGGCCCTGCTGATGGCGCACGGCGCCTTCGCCGCCACGCCGATCAACGAGTCGCGTCCGCTGGACCCGCGCGGACGGGTCGAGATCGAAAACGTCAAGGGCAGCGTCGAAGTGCGCGCCTGGGACAAGCCGGAGGTGAAGATCGAAGGCAGTCTTGGCGAGGGCGTCGAACGTCTGCAGATCGAAGGCGACCGCGAACACCTCAGCATCCGCGTGAAGTATCCCAACCGCAGCGGCGTGGGCGTGTTCGGCGGCGGCGACAAGAGCGAGCCGACCGACCTGCGCATCATGGTGCCGGTGCGCGCCGACCTCGACATCGACGTGGTCTCGGCCGACGTGAACGTCGAAGGCGTCGCATCGAACGAGCTGTCCATCGACACCGTCAGTGGCGAAGTCACCGTCGCCGCGGCGCCGCGCGAAGCCGACTTCGACAGCGTCAGCGGCGACCTCACGCTTACCGTCAATTCCAGCCGCGTCAGTGCGGAAACGGTGAGCGGCGACCTCAACCTGCGCGGTCGCCTGGAGGGTGAAGTGCGCGTGGAAACGGTGTCCGGCCGCATCGACGTGAGCACGCTCAGCACGCGCGTGCAGAAGCTGTCGGGTTCCACGGTGTCGGGCGATATCCGCATCAACACCGCGCTGGCGAACAATGGCCGCATCTCGCTGGACACCGTCAGCGGCGACCTCGACCTCACGCTGCCGAAGAACCTGTCGGCGAACGTGCGCGGCGAGAGCTTCAGTGGCGACCTGAGTGCGCCGGGTGCGCAGATCAACCGCCCCAAGCACGGCCCGGGTTCGAACTTCGATCACCGCTACGGCAACGGCGATGGCGATGTGACGATCGAGAGCTTCTCGGGAGATGCGACGCTGCGGCTGGAATGACGGCGACGATCGCCTTCATCGCGAGAAGTCGAAAGGGCCGCCTCGAGCGGCCCTTTTCTTTGATCCTCGATGGGTATCCGCTCAAAAAACGCCGGAAAATAGCCGGTTTTCGCGCAAAGACAGGACTCGCAGATCAGCCGTTCTTCATCCCGAACCAGCAATTGAACGCGATCGTGATGCGCTCATCCAATCCGTAGAACGGCATCACTTCGTGTTGCAGCCATGACGGAAACAACACCAGTTGCCCCGCCTGGAAACGCACGTTCCAGGTGCCGTGGTGGTACGGCGCGCGCAGGCGCGCATTGCCGGCGTCGAGGAAGTAATTGCTGTAGTGGTGCGGATTATGGAAACGCAGGATGCCCGACTCGGGCCGATCGTCCGGCGTCGTGCCCGGATCCACGCAGTACACGCCCGACCAGGACGCCATCGGATGCGTGTGGTTGATGGTGAAGCCGCCGTTGCGCGTCACATGGAACCAGGTGTGCGAGAAGATCTGCAGCCGCTTCATTTCCTCGGCGGTGTAGCCGTTGAGGTCCTGCACCGTGCGGCCCAGCGTGGTCCAGCAGAACTGGCGCAGTTGCTGGATGCACGCGTCCGGCCAGGCGAACAGGTTGAACTCGCTTTCGAACACGCCCGGCTGTTGCTGCAGGGACGGATTGGGGTTGGCGTAACGCGCGCCTTCGCTTTCGCGCGAAAGGATCAGCGCACGCAGCTGCTGGTTGATCGCGGCGGCGTCGGGCAGCACGTCCTGCGCGAAGGGAACCGAAAAAACGGGGCTGATCTCGAAGCTCATGCGGTCGCGGCCGGCGCCTGGAAAAGCTGAGTGTAGCCCGGAAAAAGCCGCGGCCCCTCGCGGGGCCGCAGCAGGTGACGCATGGCGTCAAAGGCTCAGAACTTCTGCGAATAGCGGAAGTAGATGAACCGTCCCGGCAAGTCGTACTGCGGATCGAACGAGTTGGCGAACGCGGTGTAGGCGATCGGCGGGTTCTTGTCGAACAGGTTGTTGATGCCGAAGGTCACCTTCGCGTTCCACGGCGCGTTCCAGTACACGCTGGCGTCGTGGTAGGTCGAGGCACCGACGTGGTGCTCGTTCGCCGCGATGACGGTGAAGTCGTCGCCGCCGGCCGTGCCGTCCCAGATGCCGTTGCCGTTGGCATCGGTGGGCACGCTGCGGAAGCGGTCGGTGGTCGTGCACAGCCAGCCGTAACCGTAATCCTCGAAGGTCTGGCAGGGTTCGGTCTGGTCGGAGTAGTAGCGCACGTTCCAGGTCGCGCCCCAGTCGCCCTTCTCCCAGCGCGCCGCCAGGTTCGAACGGATGCGCCAGTAGTTCAGCAGGTTCGGGCCGTCGTACTCGCCGACCAGGTTGCCGCCTTCGTTGGCCGCCATCGGTGCGCCGATCGCCGGCTCCCTGAAGATGTCCTCGCCATACACGCCGTCGCCGTCGTTGTCGTTGAGGAACTCCGACAGGTACGTCGTATCCCAGGTGAAGCTGAACTTGCCCCACTCGGTTTCGGGCAGGCGATAGCTCACCGTCATGTCCCAACCCTCGACCTTGGTGCCGCCGATGTTCGTCGTGGTGTTGAGCAACGTGAGGATTTCGCCGCCGGGCTGGCGGCTGTACAGATCGCAGGTCGCGCCGGTGCCACCGGAATCGATGCACTGCTGGATGATCGCGGTCGCGCCGACCGTGGTGATCGCGTCTTCGATCTTGATCTTCCACCAGTCCAGCGAAACGTCGAGGCCTTCGACGAAATGCGGGCTGTACACGAGGCCGGCGGTGGTCGATTCGGCCTTTTCAGGCAACAGGTTCGGGTTGCCGCCGACGGTGATGCGGATCTGCGTGTTGTTCTGCGCGTAGCCGCCGTTGGGAACGCCTTCGGCCTGGCAGCGTGCCTGTGCCGGCGGCGTCTGGTTGCCGAAATTGGCCTGGTTGCAGGGATCGCTGACCTGCGGGAACGAATCGGCCTGGCCGGCGAACAGTTCGGCGATGGACGGTGCGCGGAAACCTTCGGACCAGTTGCCGCGGACCAGCAGGTCGTCGATGGGCTTCCAGCGGAAGCCGAACTTGCTGTTGAGCGTGTCGCCGAAGTTGCTGTAGTCGGAATAACGCGTGGCCACCGAGAAATCGAGCAGCCGTGCGCCGGGCACGTCGGCGAGCACCGGAATCGCGAGTTCCAGGTACGCCTCGTCGACCGTGTAGCCGCCGTTCGTCGCGGTGCGCGCGTTACCGGTGGTGTTGCCGGAATTGATGAGCGCGTCGGGGGAGTCATAACCGTCTTCGCTGCGATGTTCCAGGCCGACGGAGAAGCCCAGCGGTCCACCGGGAAGATCGAACAGATCGCCGCCGATGTTCGCGTAGTAGGTCTTCTGCGTGTAGCTGTATTCGTCGTGCGCGACGAAGGTGGAATAGTCCAGCATGTCCTGCGTCATGCTGCCCACGCCGCCGAGCATGTTCATCGGAACGCAGCCGGCGATCGGCGTATCGGGCGTGCCGCAGGTCGGCGTACCGTCATCGGCGATGAACGACGGACCCAGCGCGTTGCCCAGCGAGATCACGTTGAACAGGCCGTTGGTGGTGTTGTTGGCCTTGTTGCGGCCGTAGAAATAGCCCGCTTCCCAGTCGTAATACTTGTCGGAGAAGTTCAGCGTGCCTTCGAAGCCGGCGTTCATCGCGAACGTGCGCACGTCCTGGCTGAACCTGCGACCGCCGGTCTCAACCGCGCGGCGCTGCACCCAGTCGATGTCCTCGCCGAACGGGTTGTAGATGCTGTCGGCGCTGATCACCACGTTGCCGGCGTTGGTGCCGGCGACGGGCACGCCCAGCGTGATGGGCATCGCCGCGAGCAGCTGCTCGGACTGGCGTTCGTTGTACGTCAGCGTGGTCTTGAAGCGGACGTTGTCGGTGATCTCCACCGACGCGTTGCCGAACACGGAGCGGCGTTCCTGCGGCGTGAGCAGGTAGTTGTCCGGCGCGAAGTTGTAGATGTCGTTGTTGGTGAAGTTGCGCCAGTTGGCCGCGCCAGCGCCCTGGTTGTAGGTGAAGCTGCCCGGCGTGCCGTCGGGACGGCAGCGAGTGGCGGTGTCGGGATCGGTCGGATCGGTGAAGCACTCGCCGAAACGCACCGAGAAGTTGCCGTTGGGCGTGGTCGAACTGCCGCCGAGCGCGGCGCCGGTGGTGTAGATCGGCTCCTTGGAGATGTAGCGGTCGCCCGCCATCACCGGATCTTCCTTGACGTAGCCAAAGCCCAGCAAAACCGCGAAGCGGTCGGTCGTGCTGCCGATGGTGAAGTCGTAGGACTGGCGGAAACCGTCGCCCTTGTCGTAAACGCCGAGATACGCGTTCGCTTCGGCGCCTTCGAAATTCTGGCGAAGGATCACGTTCACGACACCGGCGATGGCATCGGAGCCGTAGATCGCCGATGCGCCATCCTTCAGTACTTCGATGCGCTCGACCGCTGCGGTCGGGATCGAGTTGAGATCGACCTGTCCGCCCAGGCCCGTGCCCGATGCGCCGCCGACCCAGCGACGGCCGTTGACCAGCACCAGCGTGCGGTTCGCACCGAGGTTGCGAAGGCTGACGCCGGTGTCGCCGTTACCGCCGTTGTTGAAGGTGGTGTTGAGCGTGGAACCGTTGGCGGTGATGTTCTGGATCACATCGCCGACGGACGTGAGGCCCTGCGCGGTGATGTCGTCGCGACTGAGCGAGAAGATCGGCTGCGAAGTCTCGACATCGGCGCGCTTGATGCGCGAACCGGTGACTTCGATGCGGTCTAGGGTGGTGGCTTCCTGCTGGTTGGCGGCAGGGGCGGGTTCCTGGGCCTGTGCTGCACCCATGCCCGCCGCGGTGGTCGTGCCCAGGGCTAGCGTCACGCGAATTGCGTCCCGGAGCTTCGTTGTTTTCGGATTCATCGCTCTCTCCAAGTCGGTCTAAGTTGTTCCCATGGGAACCACACCGGGCGGAGCAAACAACCGCGCCAAGTCCGGCAAGGTCGGGCCCGATGGTAGACCTGCAGAGCGAATACTTAAAGTGTTGTTAATCTTCAACAGTCTGAACGCGCATTGTTTCATTTCTGAAACGATCGCAAAAAACTACGGCCCCTTTCGGGGCCGTAGTGGTCGTGCAAGTGCTGTAAGTACCGATCAGAACTTCTGCGAGTAGCGCATGTAGAAGAACTGGCCCGGGACCTCGTACTGCGGGTCGAACGTGTTGGCGAAGGCGTTGAGCACGATCGGCGGGTTCTTGTCGAACAGGTTGTTGATGCCGACCGCGATCTTCGCGTTCCACGGCGCGTTCCAGTACACGCTCACGTCGTGGTACGTCGTGCCACCGATGTGGTGCAGGCTTTCCTTCTGCGATTCGATCGTGTCGCCGCCGGCGGTGCCGTCCCAAACGCCATTGCCGTTGGTGTCGGTCGGGATGCCGATGAAGCGATCGGTCTCGGTGCACAGGTAGCCGAAGCCGTACTCTTCGAAGCCCGGATCGCAGACTTCGTCCTGGCGCGAGTAGAAGCGCATGTTCCAGGTCGCGCCCCAGTCGCCCATTTCCCAACGGGTGGCCAGGTTCGAACGGATGCGCCACTTGTTGTCGTTCTGGGCGTATTCGCCGACCAGGTTGCCGCCTTCGTTGTAGTTCAGCGGCTGACCGATCGCCGGCTCACGCTGGTTGTCCTCGCCGAAACGGCCGTCGCCATCGACGTCGTCCATCTGCTCGGCCAGGTACGTGGTATCCCAGGTGAAGCTGAACTTGCCGTACGGCGTTTCCGGCAGCTTGTAGCCGACGGTCAGGTCGTAGCCTTCAACGCGCGTACCACCGATGTTCGTGGTGGTGTTGAGCAGCGTGTTGATGTCGCCAGCCGGGTTACGCGTGTAGAGCGAGCAGCTCGGGCCGGTGCCGCCGGAATCCAGACACTGCTGGATGATGGTGGCGCCGCCGATCGTGTCGATCTTGTCTTCCAGCGTGATCTTCCACCAGTCGAGCGAGATGTCCAGACCTTCGACGTAGTGCGGGCTGTACACGAAACCGAAGGTGTACGACTCGGACTTCTCCGGCATCAGGTTGGGGTTGCCACCAACGGTGATGCGGATCTGCGCGCTGTCCTGGCGGTAGCCACCGGCCGGCACACCTTCGGCACGGCACTGGGCCTGGCCGACACTGGTCTGCGTGTTGTAGTTGGCGGTGTTGCAGGGATCGGGCAGGGTCGGGAACGAGTCGGCCTGGCCGGCGAACAGCTCGGCGATCGACGGAGCGCGGAAGCCTTCGGACCAGTTACCACGCACCATCAGGTCTTCGATCGGCTTCCAGCGGAAGCCGAACTTGCTGTTGAGCGTGTCGCCGAAGTTCGAGTAATCCGAGTAGCGCGTGGCCAGCGAGAAGTCGAGCAGCTTGGCGAACGGCGCGTCGGCCAGGACCGGGATCGCGAGTTCGACGTACGCTTCGTCGACCTTGTAGCCGCCGGCGGTCGCGGTGCGCGCGTTACCGGTGGTGTTGCCCGAGTTGATCAGCGCGTCCGGCGAGTCGTAGCCGTCTTCGGTGCGGTGCTCGGCACCAACCGAGAAGCCCAGCGCGCCAGCCGGCAGGTCGAACAGGTCGCCGCTGAAGTTGGCGTAGTAGTTCTTCTGCGTGTAGCTGTACTCGTCGTGCGCGGTGAAGCTGGAGAAGTCCAGCATGTCCTGCGTGATGCCGCCCACGCCGCCGAGCATGTTCATCGGGACGCAGCCGGAGATCGGCGAGGCGGCCGTGCCGCAACGCGGGGTGCCATCGGCTTCGCGGAACGACGGGCCGAGCGCCTGGCCCAGCGCGATCAGGTTGAACAGGCCCTGCGTGGTGTTGTTGGCCTTGTTCTGGCCGTAGAAGTAACCGGCTTCCCAGTCGTAGTACTTCTCGCCGAAGTTCAGCGTGCCTTCGAAGCCGGCGTTCATCGCGAACGTGCGGACGTCCTGGTTGAACGAACGACCGCCCGTCTCGGTGATACGACGGTTGATGCGCGAGACGTCGGCACCGTACGGGTTGTAGATGCTGTTGCGGCTGATGAAGACGTCCTGCGCCAGCGGCGTCGCACCCGGGGCCAGGCCCAGCACGACCGGCATGGCGGCCAGCAGCTGCTCGGAAATGCGCTGGTTGTAGGTGACGGTCGTCTTGAAGCGGACGTTGTCGGTGATGTCGACCGACGCGTTACCGAACACCGAACGACGTTCCTGCGGCGTCAGCAGGTAGTTTTCCGGAGCGAAGTTGTACGCGTCCACGCCCGGCACGTACGGGCGGGCCGGGCTGCCGGCGCCGTCGTAGGTCCAGGTGCCAGCGCCGCCGTTGAAGTTGGTCTGGCCGCCGGCGCAGGTGTTGGTCGCCGGGTTGTAACCACCCGGGCACAGCGCGAAGCGACCGTTCGGGCTGGTGCCCGAACCGAAGAAGTTACCCGTGGTGTAGGTCGGCTCCTTCGAGATGTAACGGTCGCCGGCCATGACCGGCTCTTCCTTCACGTAGCCGTAGCCCAGCATTGCCGAGAAGCGGTCGCCGCTCGTGCCGATCGTGAAGTCGTAGGCCTGGCGTGCGCCGTCGCCCTTGTCGAACTGGCCGTAGTAGGCGTTGGCTTCGGCGCCGTCGAAGTTCTGGCGCAGGATCACGTTCACGACGCCGGCGATGGCGTCCGAACCGTAGATCGTCGACGCGCCGTCCTTCAGCACTTCGATGCGTTCGACCGCAGCCGACGGGATGGTATTCAGGTCGACCGCGCCGCCCAGGCCCGTGCCGCCGATCCAACGACGACCGTTGACCAGCACCAGCGTGCGGTTGGAGCCGAGGTTGCGCAGGCTGACGCGCGTCTCGCCGTTACCGCCGTTGTTGAACGTGCTGTTGAGCGTGGAACCGTTGGCGGTGATGTTCTGGATCACGTCGCCGACCGAGGTCAGGCCCTGCGCCGTGATGTCGTCGCGGCTCAGCGAGAAGATCGGCTGGGACGTTTCGATGTCGGCGCGCTTGATGCGCGAGCCCGTCACCTCGATGCGATCGAGGGTCGTGGCCTTCTCGCCTTCCTGGGCGACGGCGATGCCGGTACCGGCAGCCGCGGTGGTGCCCACGGCGAGCGCGAAGGTGATCGCGTCGCGGAGCTGGGTGGTCTTCAAAGTCATCTCTCTCTCCGAAAAACTCAGGGTGGTACTTCCCATGGGGCCCGGCCGACGGAGTCAAATCAGACGCCAAAAACGGCAAGGCTTAACCCGATCCTAACCCCGTCACCAGAAAAGTGAAAGACGCGTTAACTACCGGTTATCGGATCGTGACATCCGAATGCTGCAACGCGGAAAGCCTGAATCGGCAAAGGAAACGGCTCCGGTGGATTCGGGCGGAAGGCAGGGCCGCTTTGGTTGGGAGGCCCACAAAGCGCTTGCCGGAAATGCCGACCGGACTTGCAGTCCATGTGCGCCGCACAAACAAAAGGCGGCCCCTTTCGGGGCCGCCTCGGATTGCTCTACGCGAAGGTAGAACAGCGCGGTGGATCAGAAGCGCTGCTGGTACTTCATGTAGATGAAACGACCGATGTCGAACTGGCCCTGGTAGGACACGTTCGCGTTCGGCTGGCTGTACACCACCGGACCCTGGTGGTCGAACACGTTGTTCGCACCCAGCGCGACGGTCGCGTTCCACGGCGCCTTCCAGCGCACTTCCAGGTCGTGGAAGGTGTTGGAGCCGATCTCGTTGATCGCGCGTGCCTGCGCCGGAACCGGGTTGGCGACGGCGAATTCCGGATTCGAGCACTCATCCGGGAACAGCGCGGCCGACAAGCAGGTTTCCTTCATGCCCGAGTAGTAGCGCATGCCCCAGGTGGCGCTCCACATGCCCATATCCCACGACAGGCTGGTGTTCGAACGCACGCGGAAGGTACCGACGAAGCCCGGCGAGGTGGCGTAGCCGACGAGCTGCTGCGCCTTCGTGGTCGGGTTGGTGTCGGTCTTGATTTCGTCCTTCGTGGTGTACGTCGTCTGCCAGGACAGGTTGAACGTACCGAAGCCTTCCGTCGCCAGACGGTAGCTCAGGTCCATGTCCCAGCCCTCGGCCTCGCGGTAGCCGGCGTTGATGCTGGCGAACGCGAGGTTGTTGACGTAGCCCAGCGTGGCGTCACGCGTGAACAGTGCGCAGCGCGATGCATCGCCCTGGATGTAGCAGTCGTTGAGGATCTGCGTCGGCGAGTCGGCGACGATCGTGTCCTCGATGCGGATGTTCCACCAGTCGAGGCTGACGTTCAGGCCTTCGATGAAGCCCGGGCTCCACACCGTGCCCAGGGTCTTGGACTTGGAGGTTTCCGGGATCAGGTTCGGGTTCGAACCGGAGAAGAACGCGACCGGCGACTGCTGGCCGGCGGCGGTCGCCGGGTTGAAGCCCTGCGCCAGCTGGCGGAAGGTGTTCGGGTTCGGAACCACCGGGGCCTGCGTGCCGCACGAGGCGCGGACGGCCGGGTTGGTCGCCGATGCACCGAAGGTCGTGTCGCACGGGTCGGTGAAGAACGAGAACGTCTGCGAGCCGCCGCCGTACAGGTCGGCGATCGTCGGCGCGCGGAAGCCTTCAGCCCAGGTGCCGCGGAACAGCAGCGAGTCCAGCGGCTTCCACTTGAAGCCGAACTTGCTGTTGACCGTGTCGCCGAAGGTGTCGTAGTCCGAATAACGGCTGGCGAGGCTGAAGCTCAGTTCCTTCGCACCCGGCAGGTCGGCCAGCACCGGGATGAACAGTTCGGCGTAGATTTCGTCGACGCTGTAGCTGCCCTGCGTCGGGCCGCTTGCCAGCGTGGTCGAGTTGCCCGTCACCGCCTGCGCGTCCGGGATGAAGCGGCCTTCTTCCTTGCGGTTTTCGACACCCACCGCAACGCCCAGGTCGCCCGCCGGCAGCGTCGCCAGCGAACCGCTCAGGTTGGCCGCGTACACCGTCGTTTCGGTTTCACCCGACGAGTTCAGGCGCTGGAACAGCCAGTCCTGCAGGGCCTGGTTGCCCGTCAGGCCGCCGTCGCCGACGCGACCGTACGGGATGAAGGGATTCCACGGCACGCAGCCCAGAATCACCGCACCCGGCGTACCGCACTTCACGACGTTGTCGGTATCCAGGAACGAGGCACCGGTCGACTGCTTGGCGCGCTCGACGTTGAGGTTGCCGTAGTTTTCCTGGTGGACCTTGTTGTTGTTGTAGAGGTAGTTGACGTCCCAGTCGAAGATGCGATCGGCGACGCCGAAGCTGCCTTCCACCGCCGCGGCGAAACGCCACGTGGTCGACTGCGGCTGGTCGACGCGCGGCACTTCCCACGTACGACGGGTGAAGTTCACCGCGTGCGGGTTGGCGAAGCCGTGCCAGGTGCCGACCGGGTTGTAGTAGCTGTTGGCCGCCATCTTGAAGCCGCCCGGCACGACGCCGGCCGACGCGCTCTGGAACGGATAGCCGGCGACCTGACGCTCGGAGGTGCGGTCGGTGTACAGCACGTCACCGCGGAAACGCACGTTCTCGGTGATGTCGAACAGGCCGTTGACGAACAGCGACTTGCTTTCCAGCGGCGTGCGCAGGTGCGTCTGCTGGTTGGTGTTGCTCTTGTCGACGGTCGAGCCGTTCGGATCCGCCGCCGTCGCACCGGTGTTGGTGTTCTGGGCGTGGTAGTTGGCGACATTGCGCCAGTCGGCGCCTTCGTTGAGCACCAGGTTGCCGACGCCGAACGGGTTCGTCGAGGCGCTGCGGCCGTCGGTGATCTGGCCCCACTGCGAAGCGGTGGTCCAGCCGCGGGTCGGGTGCTTGTAGCTCTGCGGGTAAGCGGAGTACTCGCGATCGCGTGCGAAGACTTCCTCTTCCTTGCGGTATTCAACGGCGGCGGTCAGCGAACCGCGGTCACCGGTGAAGCCCAGGATGCCCGAAGCGCGCGTGGTCTCGCCGTCGCCTTCGCTGTACTGGCCGTAGTACGCATCGACCGTGGCGCCTTCGAAGTTCGAACGGGTGATGATGTTCACCACGCCGGCGATGGCGTCGGAGCCGTAGATCGACGAGGCGCCGTCCTTCAGCACTTCGACGCGCTCGACCGCGACGGTCGGGATCAGCGACACGTCCTGCAGGCCGCTGGTGCTGATGCCCAGGCGCTTGCCGTTGACCAGGATCAGCGTGCGCGTGGTGCCGAGGTTGCGCATGCTGATGAACTGGCCACCGACGTTCTCACCGGCCGACAGCGGCGAAGCGCGGCTGATGGCCGGGGCGCCGACGGCGGAGATGTTCTGCAGGATGTCGGCGACCGACTGGAAGCCCTGCTGTTCGATGTCCGCACGGCTGATCGTGAGGACCGGTGCCTCGGTTTCGATGTCGACCTGGCGGATGCGCGAGCCGGTGACTTCGATGCGGTCGAGGGTGGTGGTCTGCTGCTGCGTTTCCTGCGCGAACGCCGTGCCGGCGACCGCGGTGGTGCCGACCGCGAGCGAATAGATGATCGCGTCGCGGAGCGGGGTGGTCTTCAAGTTCATCTCTCTCTCCAAACGTGAGTCGATGGATCCCATGGGACCTGGCCGACGGCGCCAAAGAAGACGCCAAAAACGGCAAGGCGACCCGATCCTAACCAGCTTGGACGAGAAGTGAAAGTGTCGTTAATGCACTGTAGTAAACTCGTGAAGTCCATACTGCACGGTATTGCTGCGTATGGTTGTCGCGCGGCTGCAAAACGCATGCCCACGCGAAGCGGCCGCGCTGCAAGGTGCGGCCAGTCATTGATTTCATTGGAAATTTCACCGCGCCCAGGCGGGCGGCAGCAGGCGGATCGTCAGAGATCCTGCTCGTAGCGGACGTAGGGCACGGTGCCTTCGTCCTTCTCGCTGTTTTCCGGGGCGAAGGGGTTCTTGCCGCGGGTGACGACATTTTCTGCGCCGACCGTGAGCTGTCCGCTCCACGGCGTGCGCCAGGTCAGGCCGACGCCAAGGCCTTCCCACTGGCCGGGTTCGCCGGGCGTGTCCACGACGCGACCGACGATGTTCGCGCTGAAGTTGCCCATGCCGGCACCCACCGAAACGCTCCGGGTGTTCCAGCGATCGGCCAGCGCGGGCATCTCGCCGGCCGGAATCAGCTTGGCTCGCGCCCAGGTGCCGCCGATCGATACGGTGGCTTCGCGGCCGATGTTCTTCTGGCCGTACACGGTGAGCGTGTTCTGGTCGACCTTGCTGAACTTCGAGTTCGGGCTCAGCCAGGCGGGCAGGGTGTCGCGACCGGTGCCAAGCGCCAGACCGATCTTGCCGCCTGCGCGGCTCAGCGCGGCGCCGACCGAACCCTGGCGGGCGGCCGAATGCTCGTCGTCATCGTCCAGCGTGGCCAGCATGCAGTGGTTGGCAAGGTTGCCGATGGCGCCCGCCAGGCCGGTCTTGCGATCACAGACCAGGCCGAGCGTATCGCCGGCTTCCACGCCGAACGCGGCGTCCAGGGTATTGCTGCCCACGCGCCAACGCGCGCCGGCGACCGGCGTACCGGTGGGTTCGAGCTGCAGGAGGTATTCGAGCTTGCCGCTGGTCTGGTTCCAGACCGGCAGGTAGGTCGTGTCCGCGGCGGTCCGCTTGGCCTGCGCGTGCACGCCCGACGCCACGCCAATGGCGAGCATCAGGGTCAACGGCAGTCGAAGCAGGCGCGTGTTCATGTCTAGGTTACGACCGGGTAAACCGGGCGGAGTTCCCCTCTCCTGAGGACCGCGACTATAGAACGTTTATGTTTATTTAACAATTCCCCCGGGGCACTCCGGCCGGTCATTGCACCCTGTCGGGCGCCGCCAGTTCCGTCGTGGCCACGGCAAACAAGCTAGCGATTTCCTTTGCGTCGAAACGGTAACTCTGTCCGCAAAACTCGCAACGGATCTGGGCGGCGCCACCGGCCGCCTCGACGGCCGCCTCCGCTTCGGCCTCGCCGAGGGAGACGAGCATCGACTCCACCCGCTCCCGGGAACAGGAGCATGCGAAGCGAAGCGGCTTGCGCCCCAGCACCTGCACCCCGTCCTCATGGAACAGGCGGGTCAGCAGGTCCTCCGCCGACCATTCCAGCAGTTCGCGCGTGGTGAGCGTGTCGAACAGGGCACCTGCGCGCGACCAGCCATCGTCGTCGCCATGATCACCCGGCAGCTTCTGCAGCAGCAGGGCCGCGGCCTGCCGTTCGTCGGCGGCCAGCAGGAGCCTCGTCGGCAACTGCTCGGACTGGCGGAAGTAGTCTTCGAACGCACCGGCCAGCGAGTCGGCTTCCAGCCCGACCAGGCCCTGGTAGCGCATGGGTTCGCGGCCGTCGAGCGAGGGGTTCTCGATGGTGATCGCCAGCAGCGCGCCGGCGCCCAGATCGCGCAGGTCGCGCGACACGGTGCCCGCATCCTCGTCGATCTGCGCGATGCCGCGCAGCGTGCCGGCGGCGGTGCATTCGGCGAACAGGGTGCGCAGCGCGCCATGGCCGCGCAGCTGCACCGACAGGCGGCCATCGACCTTGGCGTGGCCGGTGAATGCCGCCGAGGCGGCGAGCGCCTCGCCCAGCAGTTCGGCTGCGGCCTGCGGGTACTGGGCGCGTTCGCGGACCTGCGTCCAGGTATCGGACAGATGCACGCGCACGCCGCGTACGCCGGCGGTTTCGATGAGGAAGCGGGTCAACTGGTCGCGGTCGCCGACGGGCGCGGTATCGGTCTGGGTCATGCGGAACTCGTGCGGTTGGCGCGCGTCGTTGGAATAATGCGCGCGATCGTGTGAAGAGGCGTGGAAACCACCATGGGGATGGAGTGCCGCTCGTGCAAGAGTTGAATGTCGCCACGCCGCCGTCGCAGGCGCCCGCGCAGCCGCTGCCGCGGCGCCGCCGCCGCTGGTTGCGCTGGCTCATCGCGATGCCGCTGGTCGCGCTGGCGCTGAGCGTGGTGCAGGTCGCGACGCTGCGCTTCGTCGATCCGCCCTTCAGCGCCTTCATGTTGTCGCGCCAGCTGGAAGCCTGGGCCGAAGGCGACTGGTCGTTCCGCATCGCGCACGACTGGCGCGACCTGGACGAGATCTCGCCCTACGTGCCGCTGGCGGTGATCGCCTCGGAGGACCAGAACTTCGCCGAGCACTTCGGCTTCGATCTCAAGGCCATCGAGCGCGCGCGCAAGAACAACGAACGCGGCCGCAAGGTGCGCGGCGGCAGCACCATCAGCCAGCAGACGGCGAAGAACCTGTTCCTGTGGAGCGGCCGCAGCTGGGTGCGAAAGGGCATCGAGGCCTGGTACACGCTGCTGATCGAGGCGATGTGGCCCAAGCACCGCATCGTGGAGGTGTACGTGAACGTGGCCGAGTTCGGCGACGGCGTGTACGGCGCGCAGGCCGCGGCGCGCACGTTCTTCGGGACCGATGCCAGCAAGCTTTCCCCCGCCCAGGCCGCGCGCATGGCCGCGGTGCTGCCGAGCCCGCGTCGTTACAGCATCGCCAAGCCGGGCCCGTACGTGCAGCGCCGTGCGCAGGCGATCCAGCGCCAGATGCGTTACATCGGCGGAACCGAGTACCTGCAACGCCTGGAATGACCGCCGGCCAGCGCGTACCGGCTACCATCCGCCCATGGACCGTGAACGCCTGACCATCGTCATTGCCGCATTCAACGAGGCCGACAGCCTGCCGGCGTTGCAGCCGCGCATCGCCGCGGTGCTCGACGAGCTGGCGCGCGATGGCATCGACGGCCAGGTGCTGTATGTCGACGACGGCAGCCGCGATGCGACCTGGCCGGTAATGCTGCAGCTCGCCGCCGCGGACCGGCGCATCGCGCTGCTGCGCCTGTCGCGCAATTTCGGCAAGGAACTCGCGCTGACCGCGGGCCTGGATCGCGTGGACGACGGCGCCGCGCTGATCCTCGATGCCGACGGCCAGGATGCGCCGGAACTGATTCCGCAGTTCGTCGCGAAGTGGCGCGAGGGCTACGACGACGTGCACGGCACGCGCATGGAGCGCGAGGGAGAAGGCTGGATCAAGCGCGCCACCGCGCACGCGTTCTACCGCGTGATCGGCGCGCTTTCCAAGACGCCGATTCCCGCCGACACCGGCGATTTCCGCCTGCTGTCGCCGCGCGCGCTGCATGCTCTGCAGCAGCTGCGCGAACGCCATCGTTTCATGAAGGGCCTGTTCGGTTGGGTCGGCTACAACCGCATCGCCATTCCCTATCACCGCGAGCCGCGCACGCACGGGCGCAGCAAGTTCAACCTGTGGCGCTTGTGGAACCTCGCGCTGGAAGGCATCACCAGCTTCTCCACCGCACCGCTGCGACTGGCCACCTACCTTGGCGTCCTGACGGCGCTGGTCGCCTTCCTCTACGGCACGTGGATCATCTTCAAGGCGCTGCTGTGGGGCGATCCCGTCGCCGGCTGGCCGACGATGATGTCGGTGATCCTGTTCCTCGGCGGTGTGCAGCTGATCGCGCTGGGCGTGATCGGTGAATACCTCGGCCGCCTCTACGACGAGGCCAAGCAGCGACCGCTCTACCTGGTGGACAGCTGGCAGCCGGCGCGACCCGTGCAGCCGATGCAGTCGCTGGGCGGGGGCGAACGCGTGCAGCGACTGCGCGGTTCCTCGGTGGAATGACACCGCTGCCGGAGCCGGCGCGCCTTCGCATGCGTTGACGTCGCCTTGGAGTATGCTCGGCCGCAAGCCCCCTGGCGAAGGAGACGGCCATGCGCACCGTGCGGCAACTGCTCGAAGCCAAAGCGCCGGAAGTGTTCGCGATCGGCCCCGACGCGCCCGTCATCGACGCGATCCGCCTGATGGCCGAAAAGCGCATCGGCGCGGTGCTGGTGCTGGAAGGCGGGCGACTGGTGGGCATCCTTTCCGAACGCGATTACGCGCGAAAGATCGTGCTGCAGGGCCGCTCCTCCGCCGACACCCCGGTGCGCACGATCATGACCGGCGAGGTCATCAGCATCGGCCTGGACGACACCACCGACCGCTGCATGCAGATCGTCACCGACCGTCGCATCCGCCACCTGCCGGTGGTGCACAACGGGCAGGTCCTCGGCGTGGTGTCGATCGGCGACCTGGTGAAGGCGGTGATCGAGGACCAGCAACTGGAACTGGACCAGCTGCAGCGCTATATCGCCAGCTGAGCTCCCGGCTACTTCGTTACTTCGCGTACTTCCCGCCGCAGGACGAATCCTCGCCCGGTCCCAGCTCCAGCGTCGCCAGCAGCGCCGCGGGCGGCGTGATCGTGGCGAGCGTGAGCGCGATCGCGCCACGCAGCCCCACCTTCGCCAGATCCGGATGCACGCCCGGTTTCTTGAACGTGCCATCCACGCGCAGCGGCGTGCGGAACGCAAGCAGGCTGCGGTCCTTCGGACGCGGGCGGATCGTGAGATCGAGCTTCTCGTCGCGCAGGTTCACCGTGCCCGAACCGACCAGGATCGTGTCGGTCGTGTCGAAGGCCATCGAGCGCGTGGTCATCAGGCCGTCCTTCACGCCGAAATCGGCGAACGCGCAACGCACGGGAATCTGCTTGTCGCCACCGAGCTTGAACTTGATGATCTCCGCCAGGTCGATGCCGGCCATCTCCATCAGCAGGTTGCTGATGCGGCCCTGGCCCATGCCGAACGCGATGTTGCCGTCGCTGCTGCCGAGCATCGCGGCGATGGAATTGCCGGTGCCATCGATGCCCACCTGGCCACTGATGCGGCCGATCGCATTCTGCGTCAGCTCCACCTTCGGCAGCAGCTTGCCAAGGTTGAGTCCGGCGAGGTGCGCATCGGCGTGCGTGCGGATCGTGTCGGTACGCGCATCCATGCGGATCCGCGAACGGATGTCGCCATCGGCCACGCCGAAGTTCAGCGGGTCGAGCTTCAGCATGCCGCCTTCGAGCAGCAGGTGCGCATCCATGTCGTCCAGCGGCAGGCTCGGCGCGTTGATCCGCACCGCGCGCAGGCGCACGTCGGCGTCCATGGCGCGCAGCTTGGTCAGGTTGTACGGCGTCTGCGGCAGCACGCGCGGGCTCGCTTCCTTCTTCGCCGCGTCGGCGTTCTGTTCGGCGTTCGCGGTCTCGCCCTTGCCAGTCTGCGGCGTGCCGCCGACGAAGCCGGCGAGATCGTCGAAGTCCAGGCGACGCGACGTCAGGTCCGCGCGCAGGTACGGACGCTTGCCGGCGGTGTCGACGCTGGCATCGCCGTGCATGTCGCTGTCGCCGATGCGGCCGTCGAAGTTGCGGTAGTGCCACACCTCGCCTTCGCGGCTGAAGCGGCCGTCGAGCGAGTAGGGCGGCGTGTGCGGGATCGCCAGGCCGAGGAGCGGATACAGGTCGCCCAGGTCGCGCCCCGACAGCTTCATCTGCAAATCGAACCCGCGCAGGCGCAGCGGATCGAGCAGCGTACCGCGCGCATGCGCGTGCGTCGCACCGGCGGAGGCGCGCACGTTGATGCGGTACGGCTCATCCGGATTGCGCAGCAGCAGCGGCGACGCCGCATTGCCCTGCAGCACGAAGCGGTTGTTCTGCCACAGCCCACCGCCGATCACCGACACCGGCGCGGACGCATCGAGCGCGTTGTCCGACTGGCTGCTCACGCCCACGCGGATGTCGGTGCGCTTGGGTTTGTCGAGGAACTGCACGAAGCCGCGCTGGATGTCGACGCGGCGGAACTGCACGTTCATCTGGCCGCCCTTCTCGCCAAACACCCAGTTGCCGTCGCCGCCCTTCGGGTTGGTTTCCAGCAGCAGGCGCGGATTGTCCAGGCGGATCAGCGGCAGCAGTACCTGCCGACGCAACAGCGGTTTCAGCGCGATGCCGATTTCTGCGCGATCGGCCGTTGCCATCTGCGGCGCGCGCGACCACTCGGCGTTGCCGAAGCTGATCTTCTCGGCCGACACCACAGGCGTCCAGCCAAGATCGACATCGAGGTTGCCGCCGATGTGGAATTCGCGACCCGTGCGCGCCTTGACCTGTCGTTCGATCGGGCCCTTGAACCAGTTCCAGTCCCAGATCGCGATGAGGATGGCGATGAGCGCCGCCACGATCGCCAGCGCCGTCATCACCGGATGGCGATGCGGCCAGGCGCCCGTGCTCGCAGCGCCTTCGTCGTGTCCTGTTCGCCAACCGCGCCAGCGCATGTGGTCACGCGCGTGCGCCGAAGCGCACACGAAGTTCGTCGATGGTGGAGATGCGCGAACGAATCACTGAAGCGTTCCGTCGGGGTTCGGCCCCACCTTCGACGGCGCGCAGTCAAGCGAAAGTGAATGCGTTGTGCGCAGTTCAGCTGGAGAGCAGGCTGCCCGGCGAAACGACCTGCGCCATCACGGCGACGTAATGGCACACGCTGCCGCCGACCACGAACAGATGCCAGATCGCGTGCGAATACGGCAACGACGGCCGGTGATAGAACACCGTGCCCAGCGTATAGAAGAGCCCGCCTGCGAACAGCCAGCCGGTCGTCCACGCATCCAGCGCGCCCAGCAACGGCTTGATCGCCACGATCACCAGCCAGCCCATCGCGATGTAGATGCCGGTGGAGAGCAGCTTGAAGCGTCCGGTGAAGAACAGCTTGAAGATCACGCCCGCGACGGCGAGCGTCCAGATCGCCGTGAACAATCCCCAGCCCCACGGCCCGCGCAGGCCGATCAGCGTGAAGGGCGTGTAGGTGCCGGCGATCAGCAGGTAGATCGCGCAGTGATCGACCACCTTCAGCCGCGCCTTCGCCACCGGATGCTGGATCGCGTGATACAGCGTGGAGGCCAGGTAAAGCAGCAGCAGGCAGATGCCGAACACGATCGCGCCGGCGAGCTGCCAGCCGTCGCCGAACAGCGCGGCGAGCGTGATCAGCACCGCGCCGCCGGCGAGCGCGGCGGTCGCGCCCAGGCCGTGGGTCAGCGCGTTGAAGAACTCCTCGCGGACCGAGTGCGGCTCATGTGAGTGGAGTCCCTCCGTCGCGGACGACCGCGCGGGAGACGCAATGGCCTTGTGGCCGTCATGGACGGAGCGGGCGGGGGACATGGTGCGAGCATCCTAGCGCACGCTGGAGTAAATACTCTGACCCCGGTCAAGCCGGCCGGCCGGGCTGTGACGCCGGCCCCACGATGCGCATCCCGGCGCCCCTGCGCACGCGGCGGGCCAGCCTCTATGATGCGGAAATAGCCAGTCGCGTCCGGGGGCCGATGATCATCTCGCACCAGCACCGCTTCGTCTTCGCCGCCATTCCCAAGACCGGCACGCATTCGGTGCGGCAGGCACTGCGCGAGCACCTGAGCGAGGAGGACCTGGAGCAGGTCGGGCTGTTCGTGAACAAGCGCTTCCCGTTCGAGGAGCTTGCCGCGATCAAGCATGGGCACATCTCGTTGCAGCAGATCCGCCCGTTCCTCGGCGAAGCGGCGTTCGACTCGTATTTCAAGTTCGCCTTCGTGCGCAATCCCTTCGACCGCTTCATCTCCTACTGCGCCTTCATGACGCGCGCCGACGGTGCGTTCCTGAAGAACCCGCAGCAGGTGATGCGCTACATCCTCAGGGACGAGCGGGCCAGCCAGCACATCCTGTTCCAGCCGCAGCACACCTTCGTCACCGATGCCGACGGCACGGTGCTGGCCGACCACGTCGGTCGCGTGGAGGACATGCAGGGTTCGTACGACCTGATCTGCGAACGCCTGAAGCTGCCGGGCGCGACGCTCGGGCAGGTCAACAGCTCGCGCCGCGGCAGTTATCGCGACTACTACGACGATGCATTGATCGCCGATGTCGCGAAGTTGTACCAGCGCGACCTGGAGCTGTTCGGATACCAGTTCTGACTGCAGACGCCCTGACCATGAACACGAACGCCTTCACCCCCGCCGACATCCAGCCCAATCCGCGCAAGACGACGTCGGTGCGGCGGCTCGGGCACGTCGACATCGCGCGCCTGCGTGAGGCGGTGCTGGCGTTGCCGGAAGCGACGTGGGATGCGGAGAACGCCGAGAAGCCGAACCGTTTCGAGGCGCTGGATCGCACGCGCCACATCGTGTTCCGCTTCGTCAGCGACTTCCAGGACTGGCGCAAGCACTACGAACTGCCGTTGTGGGAGTCGTGGCGCGCGCTGCTGGAACCGGTGATGCAGCAGGCCGTCGCGCAATACGGATACGCGAACGCGGAGTTTCCGCGCGTGATGCTCGCGCGAATGGCGCCGGGCGGCGTGATCAAACCGCATCGCGACGCGAACCCCGCCGCGAAGTGGCCGCACAAGATCCACGTTCCGCTGCTGACCAACGAGCGCGTCGTGTTCTTCATCGATGGCACCGGCTACCACTTCGTCGAAGGCGAAGCGGTGGAAGTGAGCAACATGGCCGTGCACGCGGTGGAGAACAACGGCGACACCGACCGCATCCACCTGATCTTCGAATACTTCGACGCGGACCAGCCGGTGCCGGCGTGGGTGGGGAAGTTGCCGTCGCGGAAGTGATGGCCCGCATTCGCAGGATGGGTTTCGCCACGCGAAACCCACCGCTTGCGCCTGATAATGGGTTTCGCGTGCGAAACCCATCCTGCGAAGCTCCGCGACGAGGGCATCACCGCGCCAGGTACAACCACCCCAACAGCGCGAGCTGCACGACCACGATAACCATCATCGCCCGGCGGAAACTCGCCTTCGCCGTCTTGTGCCGGAACAGCCCCATCGCGAACAGCGCGCCCGGCGTACCGCCGAGCAGCGCGAACAGGAGCAGCGTGCGTTCCGGGATGCGCCGGCGCGAGCCGCCGGCGATCGCCTTGTCGTAGCCGTACAGCAGCACGGTGGCGACGTTGAGCGCCAGCCACCATGCGAGCCACATCGGCATCAGGGCTTTGACCTCAATCGAACGCCGCCGCGTGCGCGTGCTCGCGCGTGGCGAGGAAGGTCACGTCCGGCGCGCGTTCCTGCGCGAGTTGCAGGTTCACGCGCGTCGGCGCGAGGTAGACCAGCTGGCCGGCGGCGTCGAGCGCGAGGTTCATCGCGTTCTTGTCGCGGAATTCCTCGAGCTTCTTCTCGTTGTCGCAGCGGATCCAGCGCGCCGTCGCGACGCTGACCTGCTCGAAGCTCGCGTCCACGCCGTACTCGTCCTTCAGGCGGTAGGCGACCACGTCGAACTGCAGCACGCCGACCGCGCCGAGGATGAGGTCGTTGCTCATCAGCGGGCGGAAGAACTGCGTCGCGCCTTCTTCCGACAGCTGCGCCAGGCCCTTCTGCAGCTGCTTGAGCTTCAGCGGATCGCGCAGGCGCGCGCGGCGGAACAGTTCCGGCGCGAAGTTGGGAATGCCGGTGAAGCTCAGCGATTCGCCTTCGGTGAACGTGTCGCCGATGGAAATCGTGCCGTGGTTATGGATGCCGATGACGTCGCCGGGGAATGCGCTCTCGGCGATCTCGCGATCGCTGGCCATGAACGTCAGCGCGTTGGCGAGCTTCACTTCCTTGCCGGTGCGCACGTGGAAAGCCTTCATGCCGGCGCTGAACTTGCCCGAGCACACGCGCATGAACGCCACGCGATCGCGGTGCTGCGGATCCATGTTCGCCTGGATCTTGAACACGAACCCGGTGAGCTTGGGCTCGTACGAGGCCACTTCGCGCGAGGTCGTCGCGCGCGGCTTGGGCGAGGGCGCGTGTTCGACGAAGAAGTCCAGCAGCAGCTGCACGCCGAAGTTGTTCACGGCCGAACCGAAGAACACCGGCGTCTGTTCGCCGGCGAGGTATTTCGCGACGTCGAACGGATGCGATGCGCCTTCGACCAGTTCCAGCTCGTCGCGCAGTTCCTGCAGCATCTGCGTTCCGATGCGCGCTTCCAGCGCGGGATCGTCGATGGACGGGAAGATCGTCGAATCCTGGCGCGTGAAGTTGCGGCCCTGTTCGTACAGGTGCACTTCGCCGGTGACCAGGTGCACCACGCCCTTCAGGCGCTGGCCCATGCCGATCGGCCAGGTGATCGGGGCGCACTGGATCTTCAGCACGCTCTCGACTTCGTCCAGCAGGTCGATCGGGTTCTTGCCCTCGCGGTCGAGCTTGTTGATGAAGGTCATGATCGGCGTGTCGCGCAGGCGGCACACCTCCATCAGCTTGATCGTGCGTT
>Ga0102594_1000862_pt1 | contig 22681 bp, 20 predicted proteins | sample AraplaCol_mLB_r2_2_FD_76863 | JGI IMG/M metagenome (GOLD analysis project Ga0102594, IMG submission 76863) | Arabidopsis root microbial communities from North Carolina, USA - plate scrape MF_Col_mLB_r2 (SPADES assembly) (version 2) | ecosystem: Host-associated > Plants > Roots > Endosphere...
AGCAGCGGCGACTGGAACATCATCGTCTGCGCCTCGCTGAGCATGCGGCCCCACGAAGGCTGCGGCGGCTGCGTGCCCAGGCCAAGGTAGGAGAGGGCGGCCTCGGCCAGGATGGCGATGGCGAAGCGGATGGTGATCTGCACGATCAGCACGGCCGAGATGTTCGGCAGCACATGCTGCATGGTGATGGCGAACGAACCCTTGCCGCAGGCGCGCGCGGCGGCCACGTACTCGCGCGACCAGATCGCATTCGCCGACGCGCGCGTGATGCGTGCAAAGGTCGGGATGTTGTAGATGCCGATGGCGATGATCGCGTTGACGATGCCGGCACCGAACACGGCGGTCATCATGATCGCGCTGAGGATCGCGGGGAACGCCAGCGAGAAGTCGGTGAGCCGCATGATGGCTTCCTCGACCCAGCCGCGCCTGGCGGCGGCCAGCAGGCCCAGCGCGGTGCCCACCACGAGGCCGATGCCCACGGCGATCACGCCCACCAGGATCGATGCGCGCGCGCCCACGAGCAGCAGCGACGCCACGTCGCGGCCATAGGTGTCGGTGCCCAGCCAGTGCGAGCCGGTCGGCGGCTTGAGCTTGTTGGCCATGTCCATGTCGTAGGGCGACCACGGCGTCCACACAAGCGAGATGCCGGCGGCCAGCAACAGGAGCAGCGTCAGCACGCCGCCCAGCACGAAGCTGCGGTGGTGCAGTGCGCGGCGCCAGAAGCCCGGCACCTTGAGCGCGGCAGCGCTCGGGGCGGTCACGGTGTTCATATGTCGCTGGCCTTGATGCGCGGGTCGATCACGGCATACAGCACGTCGACCACGAAGTTCACGATGACCACCATGGCCGCCAGCAGCATCACGCAGTTGCGCACCACGATCAGGTCGCGGTTGCTGATGGCCTGGAAGATGAGGCGGCCCAGCCCCGGCAGGTAGAACACGTTCTCTACCACGATGGTGCCGGCCAGCAGCTCGGAGAACTGCATGCCCATGACCGTGATGACCGGGATCATCGCGTTGCGCAGCACGTGGGTCCACAGCACCATGCGCTGCGACACGCCCTTGGCGCGCGCGGTGCGAACGAAGTCCTCGCGCATCACCTCGAGCACCGCCGAGCGCGTGATGCGCGCGAGGATCGCGGCCTGCACCACGGCCAGCGACAGGGCCGGCAGCAGCAGCGACTTGATGCCCGCGAAGACGCCGTCGCCCCAGCCCTCGAAGCCGCCGGCGGAGAACCACTGCAGCTGCACCGAGAACACCAGGATCAGAAGGATCGCGAACCAGAAGTTCGGAATGGCGATGCCGACCTGGGCCATGCCCATCAGCCCGACGTCGCCGAGCTTGTTGTGGCGCGCCGCCGCCGTCACGCCGACCAGCAGCGCGATGACGACGGTGAGCGCCATCGCCATCATGGCCAGGGGTACGGTGAGCGCGAGGCGCTCCAGGATCAGGTCGAGCACCGGGGAGCTGTAGGCGTAGCTGTCGCCGAGGTTGCCGGTGAGCAGGCCGCCGATCCAGTGCCAGTAGCGCGTCCAGGCGGGCAGGTCGAGGCCGAGCTTGGTGGCCAGCGCCGCCACGGCCTCGGGCGAGGCGTCGGGGCCCATGAGCATCTGCGCGGCATTGCCGGGCAGGATCTCCAGGACGAGGAAGACGATGACCGAGGCGCCGATCAAGGTGCCGATCAGCGTGGCAAGGCGCTTTATTAGGAACAGACTCATGGGGCGGGGCGCAGCATAACTGACTCGTGCAACAAGTGTGCCGGGAATGTGGCCTTTGTCATTCAGGGGCCACTCGGCCGTCGCGCCCCGCGATAATCGGGGGCATGGCCCTCATGATCACCGACGAATGCATCAACTGCGATGTCTGCGAGCCCGAGTGCCCGAACGATGCGATCTACATGGGCGAGGCCTATTACGAGATCGACCCGCACAAGTGCACCGAATGCGTCGGTCATTTCGACGAGCCGCAGTGCGTGCAGATTTGTCCGGTGGCCTGCATCCCCGTGAATCCGGAGCATGTGGAAAGCCGCGAGACGCTGATGCAGAAGTACCAGCGCCTCACGGCGATCAAGGTGACCTCGGCCTAGCCGAGGCCTTCGGGCGTCTGACCCTCGTCGGACTCATTCACCCGGCTTGCGTTTCTTCTTCTTGCGTTGTGGCGCATCGCCGGCCGTGTTGTCGCGCGGCGCGCCGCTGAAGCTCATGCTCGACTCGCGCGGCTTGCGTGCGGCCTTTGCGTCGCGATCGCGCTCCCTTTGCTCGGCCACGGCGAGACGCCGTTCGGCTTGCGCGGCACTCCGGGCTTCTCGGGCGGCTCGGCTGTCGCGCTCATAGGCCGCCTTCTCCAGAGACAGGCGGCTGCGCTCCAGCTGGTCGGCGTTCGACCTGGCGCTTCGGGTGCCGGCATCGGCCGAGCGGCGGTCCTCGTCGCTGCGGTGATCGTCCACCTTCACCGTCTTGCCGCCCTCGCATGGCCGGTCGGAATAGGTGTTGCCGCAGCGCCATGTCTGCGAGCCTTCCTGCGCTGAAGCGCCAGTGGAAAAAGCGCCTGTCGCTACAAAAAACAAAGCAACGGAGGTGATGCTGGCCTTCGTTGCTTTGCTTCTTCTACGTTCTCTCTTCATTTTTAGTTCTCTCCCTCCCTGCACTCCGGTGGCCGGCTAGGTGGCGGCAGGCGTGCCCCCGTCGCCGGGCTCCCGCCGCGGCGGCTTCGGCCGGGGCGGTTTGCTCGTGTGAATCAGCAGCGTCGCTTTTTCCATTTCGCCCGCGATCAGCGCGGGCACGGCATGGAGCGTGCGGACGACGGCGTCTTCGATCGCTTCACGTTGCTCCTTGAGCGGCTTCTTCAGCACCCAGTTGACGACCTCCGACTTCACGCCGGGGTGCCCGATGCCGAGGCGCAGGCGCCAGTAGTCGCCAGTGCCGAGCTGCGCATGGATGTCGCGCAGTCCGTTGTGGCCGGCGTGGCTGCCGCCGAACTTGAGCTTGGCCTGGCCCGGGACCACGTCGAGCTCGTCGTGCACCACGAGGATTTCCTCCGGCGCGATCTTGAAGAAGCGGGCAAGGGCGCCGACCGACTTGCCCGACAGGTTCATGAAGGTCTGCGGCTCGAGCAGCCAGATACTCTGGCCGCCGATGCTCGCGCGCGCCGCGAGGCCGTGATAGCTGCGCTCGGGAACGAGGTTGAGTTTCCAGTCGCGCGCGAGGGCATCGATCCACCAGAAGCCCGCGTTGTGGCGCGTGGCTTCGTACTCTGGGCCCGGGTTTCCGAGGCCGACGAACAGCTTGATCATGGTCGTGGATTATCCCGTCCGCCAAAAGCAAAAGGCCCGCACGGGGCGGGCCTTGGTGTCGACGGACGCAGGAAGTTGATTACTTCTTGGCAGTCTTGGCAGCGGGGGTCTTGGCGGCCGGAGCCTTGCCACCCTTGCCGGCCGGAGCTGCCGCTGCATCCGCAGCAGCTGCGCCTTCGGCGGGCGCTTCGACTTCTTCGGCAGCCGGAGCGACGGCCGAAGCCAGCACCGGGTTCACCTTGCCGTGGCTGACCCACTTCACGCCGCGCGGCAGCTTGATGTCCTTCAGCGTGACGGTGCCGTTCTTCTTCAGGCCCGACAGGTCCACTTCGATGAACTCAGGCAGTTCGGAGGGCAGGCAGTTCACTTCCAGTTCGGTCGTGACGTGGTTGACCAGGTTGTGTTCGAGCTTGACGGCATCGGACTCTTCCTCGCCCTTGAAGTGCAGCGGCACCTTCATGGTCATGCGGGTCTTGGCATCGACACGTTGGAAGTCGATGTGTTGCACCAGCTGGCGGAACGGGTGGTATTGCACGTCACGCAGCAGAACCTTGCTGACAGCGCCGGCCAGTTCCATTTCGAGCACGGTCGAATGGAAGGCTTCCTTCTTCAGGGCGTGCCACAGTGCGTTGTGATCGATTTCGATCAGTTGCGGCTGGGTGTCGCCACCGTAGACGATGCCAGGGGTCTTGCCCGAGATGCGGAGACGGCGGCTCGCACCCGTGCCCTGCTTTGCGCGCTCAAAAGCGACGAATTTCATATCTAGCTCCTGTGAGAGTCCACCGCGACCAGTGCGACTCCGGTTCAAAAAGGCTTCCTCAGTAAGAGGAAGCCCGCTCTTCGCCTCGGGTCAGAACAGGTTGTCCTGGTCCGAGAACAAACTCATCACCGACTCGCCCTTGGCAATGCGCTGGATCGTTTCGGCGATCAGCGGTGCCACGGAGAGCTGGCGGATCTTTCCGCAGGCATTCGCGCCGTCGGAAAGGGGAATGGTGTTGGTCACGACCACTTCGTCGAGTGCCGTGCCCTTGGTGATGCGCTCGATGGCCGGTCCCGAGAAGATCGGGTGCGTGCAATAGGCGTAGACGCTCTTGGCGCCGCGTTCCTTCAGCACCTCGGCAGCCTTGACCAGGGTGCCGGCGGTGTCGATCATGTCGTCCATGATCACGCAGTTGCGGCCGTCGATCTCGCCGATCACGTTCATGACTTCGCTGACGTTGGCCTTCGGGCGGCGCTTGTCGATGATGGCGAGATCGCAATTCAGTTGCTTGGCCAGCGCGCGGGCACGGACCACGCCGCCCACGTCGGGCGAGACCACGATCAGGTCTTCGTAGTTCTTGGCGCGCAGGTCGCCGAGCAGCACGGGCGAGGCGTAGATGTTGTCGACCGGAATGTCGAAGAAGCCCTGAATCTGGTCGGCGTGCAGGTCCATCGTGAGCACGCGCTCGACGCCGACGGTTTCCAGCAGGTTGGCCACGACCTTCGCCGAGATCGGCACGCGGCTCGAACGTGGACGGCGGTCCTGACGGGCATAGCCGAAATAGGGGATCACGGCGCTGATGCGTTCGGCCGAAGCGCGCTTGAGCGCGTCGACCATGATCAGCAGTTCCATCAGGTTTTCGTTGGTCGGCGCGCAGGTCGACTGAACAACGAACACGTCACGTGCACGCACGTTCTGGTTGATCTCGACGGTGACTTCGCCGTCAGAGAAGCGGCCGACGCGGGCGGCGCCCAGCGAGGTGCCGAGGTTCTGCGCGATTTCTGCAGCAAGGCCGGGATTGGCGTTGCCGGTGAAAACCATGAAGTCAGGGTGATTAGCCTGCATGAGCGCGTCCCGGCAGTGCAAGTTGGCTTAGGAAGCCGCCAAAAGGTTTGTGATGCATGGCGACCGGTGGGCCGCCGATTATTGCAGCGGGTGGGCTGCAAATGAAGACTGCGGCCGTTGGGCCGCAGTCTTTGAAGATTTGGCAGGGGAGAAAGGATTCGAACCTTTGCATGCTGGAATCAAAATCCAGTGCCTTAACCAGCTTGGCGACTCCCCTACACGGGTCAACGGCTTTCGCCACCAACCGATATATGTCGCATCGAACCGCGTGAACGATCCGATTATCTTCAGGTTGCCCAACCGCACAGCGGATGAGTTTCCAGGTTGCTGCAATGACGAACCTGCCAGCCATCAGGGGCTTCCAGCAGTTCCGCTTCATGCGGCGCTTGCGGCAACTTCGCGAATACCGAACTTCCGGAGCCGGTCATTCGTGCCTTCAATCCCAACGCGCCGAGCCATTCGATGGCTTCGGTGACTCCAGGACAAAGTCGCTGTGCAACCGGCTGCAGGTCGTTGTGGCCGAAATCGAAAACCGAGTCACTCAAAACCGAGCTTTTCAGGTTTGTCGCTTCTAGCGATTCGCTATCTGCAGCAAAGCCTGAGATTATAGCAACAGGAGTAGCGCGTTGCAGATCCGTTGCTGAAAAAATTAGTCGGGTATCGAGTCCCTCGGGAGGTTTGACCACCGCGAAGTGCGCGGGAGCGAGTGTAACCGGCGTCAGCAGCTCTCCGACGCCTTCGACCCATGCATTTCGACCACCGAGGAAAAAAGGGACATCGGCACCCAGCTTCAGCCCGATGTGCGCGAGCCGCGAGAGCGGCAGGTTTAGTCCCCAGAGGCGATTGAGCGCGAGCAGGCATGTTGCGGCGTCCGAAGAGCCGCCGCCCATGCCTGCCTGCGAGGGGACATGCTTCGCCACGCCGATGTGTGCACCTTGCCCGGGAGCGGCGTGCGCCTGCAGTGCTCGCGCCGCGCGCAACACGAGGTCGTCCGCGGGCAATTCCGTCGTGAGGTCCTCACGGCTCAACTGGCCGTCGCGGCGCAGTTCGACGTGCAGCGTGTCGCACCAGTCGATCAGCATGAACACCGACTGCAGCAGGTGGTAGCCGTCGTCGCGCCGGCCGGTGATGTGAAGGAAGAGGTTGAGCTTGGCCGGCGCGGGAAGGTCGTAGAGCGCCTTCATGACCGCTCGAACACGATGCGCAGATCTGCGCGCGGGTTCGGCGATTCGCGCACGGCCTGCAGACGGCCATTGCCGAGCTGCGCCAGATCGGGCTTCCAACCGGGCACTGGGTCGCTGCGGCCCGCGAGCCAGCCGAACAGTGCGCCCACCGGAATGGCCGCGCCCGTGGCAGCTTCAATCAATGCATCAACCGAATCGAAGCGGCGTGTGTGATTGCCATCCTTCAGCAACGCCTCGCCCGGCGCCCAGTGCAGTTGCGCAAGCGTGCTGCCGTTGGGGGTGGTCAAGGTGAGGTCACCAGCCTCGGCCGAGCCGCGAAGCTCGAACAGCGCCGCGAAGGTCTGCACCGGTTCGCTCTCGATGCGAAGCGACATTCGCCCGCTCCAGCTGTCCGAGCGGGCGGGGGGCGCAGACGAACCGCCCGAGAACTGCGCACAGCCCGCTATCAAAAGAACTGCCGCGCCGCCCGCTGCCAGCAGCGTGCGGCGACCCTGGTCGACCCGCGTCATGTCAGGGCTTCACCCGCAGGCGCTTGAGCGTTTCCTGCAGGGTTTCGTTTTCGGCATCGCTCAGGAGCGCTTCCTTCCAGATCGTGACGGCGCGATCCTTCTGGCCGGCCGACCACAGCACCTCGCCGAAATGCGCGCCGATTTCCGGATCGGGCCGCGTCTTGTATGCGGCCTCGAGGATGCGGATGGCCTCGTCCATGTTGCCGAGCCGGAACTCCACCCAGCCCAAGCTGTCGGCGATGAACGGATCGTCGGGTGCGAGCTGCACCGCTTTCTGGATCAGCGTGCGCGCTTCGTCGAGCCGGATCTTGCGATCGGCGAACGAATAGCCAAGCGCGTTGTAGCCGTTCTGGCTCTCGGGCTTCAGCGCAATCAGCCGCCGCAGCAGCCGCTCCATGTCGTCGAGGCGGTTGAGTTTCTCGGCCACCATGGCCTGGTCGTAGACCAGGTCGGCGTCGTCTGGCGATTCCGCAGAGGCTTTCGCCAGCATGTCGTAGGCGGCCTGGTATTGCTTGGCGTCGCGAAGCAACTGAACTTCTGCCAGGAACTTCTGTTTCTTGTCTTCCGCAGTGCGCTCGGGCAGAGCGCGGATCACTTCCCGCGCCTGCGGGAGCTTGCCCTGGCGGGCCAGCAGTGCCGCGCGGCGGGTCTGCGCGGCAACCAATTCGTCTGCGCCGTCGATGCGCGAGAGCCAGCGCTCGGCAGCCGCGTAATCCTTGCGCCGTTCCGCCAACTGCGAGAGCGCCAGGTACGCCTGCGACACGCTGCGCTTGCGGTCGGCAGCGTCGGTATCCTTGTTGCTCGGGCTGTTCGACAGGTCGATGAAGCGCTTGATCGAGGTCTCGGCGGCGGCGTCCTGCTTGGCCTGCATCTGCAGGCTGCCAAGCAACAGCCAGGGTTCCGCGAGTTCGGGGCGCGACGAGGTCACGGCCTGCAACTGCGTGGTCGCGTCGGCGTAGCGGCGGTTTTCCACCAGCACGCGGGCGTAGGCGATGCGCAGGTCGGGCGCGGCCTTGGGGTTGTTGTTCAGGTAGCGCGTGACGATCGGCTCGGCCAGCGGCTGTCCGGGGTCGATCATCTCGAGCGCCAGCGCCACGGGCGCGTCGGAGGCCGGGTCGACTTCCTGGCCCTTGCGCGCCGCCTCGAGGGCACCGGAGGCATCGCCCGCATTGAGGCGCAACCGTCCCACGGTGGCCCAGGCCAGTCCACCCATCGTGGGGCTCTTGAGTTCGTTCGACAGCGCTTGCTCGACCACCGAGGCCGCGAGCTTCTTGTCCGCAGCGCGCGAATAGTTGCGCGCGATCACCGCCATCAGCAGCGGGCGTTCGACCTGCGAGGTTGCCGCCACTTCGGCGCGCAGCGGTTCGACGGTCTCGCTGATGCGGTTCAGGGCGATCAGGATCTGAAGTTCGATGCGCCGTGCATCGCGCGAGGTCGGCAGGGTTTCCTGCCAGGCTCGCGCGGCGGCCAGCGCAGCGTCGCCGGAACGCGATTGCAGTGCGATCTCGACGGCGCGCTGGAACAGCTTGCCGTCGCGCAACCGGCGTGCCGCATCGAGCACCAGCGCGTAGCCTGAGCCGGGATCGCCGGAACGCGTCGTCAGCTCGCCCATCAGGATTTCGTAGAACAGGTCGGCCGTGAGCGCGGAAGGCTGCGCGATGTCGGCCTCGCTGGCCGGCTTGGCGGCGGCCACCACGCGCGGGCGGGCCGGCGGCTTCGGCGGCGCGGAGCGTTCGATGACTGGCGCGGGGCTGTTGGGGGCTGCGGGATCGGAGGTTTGTGCGTGAATCGCACAGGCGATCAAGGCAAGAGACGCGGCCGCCGCAAGGCGGTGTCGGCGGGGCGAAAAGTTCATCCGACCATAATAATCCAGCCTTTTGAACGAGCGCCGCGTGGGGCTTCAACGCCGATGGCGTTTGCCGGAGATTTTTTCATGCCTGAACTACCCGAAGTCGAAGTCACCCGACGCGGCTTTGCAGACCGCATTGCCGGTGCACGCATCGACGCGGTGCGCATCGGCAAGCCCCTGCGCTGGGCGCTCATGGTGCTGCCCGAGGCGCTGGTCGGGCGAAGGGTGCTGCAGGTGCGCCGCCGCGGCAAGTACCTGCTGATCGATCTCGATCGAGGCATCCTGTTGCTGCACCTGGGCATGTCGGGAAGCCTGCGCTTCGATGCGGCGTTGCCGCCGCCCGGCCCGCACGACCACTTCGACCTGGTGACTGACCTCGGCACGCTGCGGCTGAACGATCCGCGGCGGTTCGGCGCGGTGGTTTATGTCGATCACGAGGATTCACCCTGGGCCATCAAGCTGCTCGGCGGTTTGGGTATGGAGCCGCTGGGCGACGCGTTCGACCTCGATGCGTTTCATGCGGGTCTCAAAAAGCGCAAGACTGCGGTCAAGCAAGTGCTGCTGGCGGGCGACGTCGTGGTGGGTGTCGGCAATATCTATGCGTCGGAAGCGTTGTTTCAGGCAGGCATCCGGCCGACGCTCTCGGCCGCCCGCATCAGCCGCCCGCGTGCTGCCAGGCTGCATGCCGCGGTGCGCGAAATATTGGCCAGGGCGGTCGAGAAGGGTGGAAGCACGTTGCGGGACTTTTCGAATGTGGATGGCCAGAACGGCTATTTTCAGCTTGAGGCGACTGTCTACGGGCGGGCTGGCGAGCCATGTCGGGTTTGCGCAACGCCGATCCGGCTGCTGCGCCAGGGCCAGCGCTCCACGTATTACTGTCCGAATTGCCAGAAGTAACGATGCGCGAGTCGGCCAACATCGTGATGGAATGCACAAGAAATGGTTGCTGAACGCTTCCCGATGCTATATTTGTAAGCTCTTTCTTACATATTTCCCTTGAGCCGCTCCTTCAATCAACAACTCGATCAGCACGGTGCCTGGCGAAGCAATTTCGCGCGCCGGCTGCAGTGGCTGTCCCGCTGGCTGACCGAGAACGAGTTGCTCGACCAGGCGGTGGCCGAGCGGCTGCGCGGGCTCGAGACGCAGATCCGCACCAGCAAGGTCATGGTCGCCTTCGTGGCCGAGTTCTCGCGCGGCAAGTCGGAGCTGATCAACGCGATCTTCTTTGCCGGTTATGGCCGGCGCATCATGCCGGCGAGCGCCGGACGCACCACGATGTGCCCGACGGAGCTGGGCTACGACCCCGCGCTGGCACCCAAGCTTCGCCTGTTGCCGATCGAAACAAGGCTCGAGCCGCATTCGCTCGCTCACTGGCGCGACAAGCCGACGCGCTGGACCGAGATCGCCATCGACGTGGGCAACGCCGAGCAACTCGCACAGGCCATGGGCAAGGTGGCCGAGGTGCGCTGGGTGGCCAAGGACGAAGCGCGCACGCTGGGCTTCTGGGACGACGACACCCCCGACGACAACCCGGTGCAGGACGCCGAGGGGCGGGTCGAGATCCCGCGCTGGCGCCACGCGGTGCTGAACATGCCGCACCCGTTGCTCGAGCAGGGGCTGGTGATCCTCGACACCCCCGGGCTGAACGCGATCGGCGCCGAGCCCGAACTCACGGTGAGCCTGATTCCGCAGGCGCATGCGGTGGTTTTCATCCTGGGTGCCGAGACCGGCGTCACGCGCTCCGACCTCTCGATCTGGCGAGAGCACCTGATCACCGAAGACGAAGGCAACGACACGCGTTTCGTGGTGCTCAACAAGATCGACACGATGTGGGACACGCTGAGCACAGCCGATCACATCGAGCAGCAGATCGAACGCCAGCGCGAAGGCGCGGCGCGCCTGCTCGAAGTGCCGCTCGCGCAGGTGCTGCCGGTCTCCGCCCAGAAGGGGCTGCAGGCCAAGATCCGGCATGACGCGCAACTGCTGCAGGCCAGCCGGCTGCCGGCGCTCGAATCCCTGCTGGCCGAAGGCGTGCTCGGCAAGCGCGAGACCATGCTGCGTCTGGCGGTCGATGCGGGCATGACCGCACTTCGCGCCGAGGCCGAGCGCATCCTTAAGGTGCGCCAGCGCGACCTGTCGGAACAGGCGCTCGAGCTGCAGGGGCTGCGCGGCAAGAACGTCTCGGTTATTCGCCACATGCGCGCGCGCATCGACCAGGAGCACGCCGAGTTCGAGGGCAGCAACACGCGCATCCTCGCGCTGCGCTCGGTGCAGGGCAAGCTGCTGCGCGAGGTGTATGCCGTGCTCGGCCGCACTGCGCTGAAGGCCGACATGGTGAAGCTGTCGGCCGCGCTGAAGCGACCGGGCGTCAAGCTCAACGTGCGCAAGGTGTACGCCGAGACCTTCGATTCGCTGCGCAACAACCTGCGCGAAGTGCAGGCGACCACGGCCGAGATCCAGTCGATGCTGCATGCCACCTTCCGCCAGCTGAATGCCGAGCAGGGATTCACGCTGCAGGCACCGGCCGAGCCCGATCTCACGGGTTTCGAGCAGGAACTCAGCCAGATCGAACGCAGCCACATCCACTACCTGGGCGTGGGCAACCTCCTGAAGCTCGCCCAGGCCGACTTCTGCGACAAGCTGGTGCGTGCGCTGGCCAGCCGGCTGCGCCTCGTCAACGAGGCCGCCATGACCGAGGTCGAGCGCTGGAGCAAGGGGGCGAGCGCGCAGATCGACGCGCAGCTCAAGGAGCGGCGCCGCAACTTCACCAAGCGCATCGAGGCGATCGAGCGCATCCAGAGCGCGGCAGGCAATCTCGACGAACGGTTGCTCGAACTGGCTGCGCAAGAGCGCGACCTGGCCGAACTGCATGTGCGGTTGCGCGAGTTCACTTCGCTGATCGCGCAACCGGGCAAGCCGCCTGCCACGGCCACTGTCGGCGAGCTGCGTGCGGCCTGAGTCTTCCGCCTCCGCGGCTGCGACATTGCAATTGCCTCCCGATTTCGCCGCGCAGGTGGTGACCTGGCAGCGCAGCCACGGCCGCAGCCAGTTGCCCTGGCAGAACACGCGCGATCCGTACCGCGTGTGGCTGTCCGAGGTCATGCTGCAGCAGACGCAGGTTTCGACAGTGCTCGGCTACTTTGCGCGCTTCCTGGAGCGCTTTCCCGATGTGAAGGCACTGGCCGCCGGCACCGAAGACGAAGTGTTCGGCCTTTGGAGCGGCCTGGGCTATTACAGCCGTGCGCGCAACATGCACCGCTGCGCCCAGGAAGTCGTTGCGCGCTTCGGCGGCGAGTTTCCTCGCACCGCGGCCGAGCTGGCCACGCTGCCCGGCATCGGCCGTTCAACGGCTGCCGCCGTTGCCGCGTTCTGCTTCGGCGAGCGCGTGGCGATCCTCGACGGCAACGTCAAGCGCGTGCTGACGCGCGTGCTCGGCTTTGCGGGCGACATGTCGTCCGCGGCGCAGGAGCGTGCGCTGTGGGATCTCGCCACGCAGCTTCTGCCGCCTGCCGAACAGCGCGAAGCCATCGCGCACTACACACAGGGCCTGATGGACCTGGGCGCGACGGTGTGCCTGCCCCGCAAGCCCAGTTGCATGATCTGCCCGGTCAACAGGAGTTGCGTGGCGCGGCGCGAAGGCGCACCCGAGCGCTATCCGGTGAAGACCCGCAAGCTCAAGCGGAGTGCGCAGTCGCTCTGGGTGCTGCTGGCACGCGATGCGCAAGGGCGCGTATGGCTCGAGAAGCGGCCTGCAAAGGGCATCTGGGCGGGGCTTTATTGCCTGCCCGTGTTCGACAGCCGCGACGACCTGCTGGCCGCATTGCCCGCTGCGGCGCGAGATGGGGTGCACGACCTGTCTGCCTTCACGCACGTGCTGACCCACAAGGACCTGCACCTGCATCCCGTGCAGCTCCGAGGCGGCCAGCCGCAAGGCGAGGGTGCACGCTGGGTTGACGCGCAGGAGTGGAGCCGGCTGGGCTTGCCGGCGCCGATGCGCAAACTGCTGGAAAGCGGCGAGGCCTGAGCGGCCGTTTTCGTCGGTCCCTCTGGCTGGGCTGGGCTCGTCAGGCCGCGTCGAGTTCGCGGTGCCGCTTCAGCGCACCCCAGCGGGTGCCGAACGATCGCGCCAGTTGCTCGACGAGAAACACCGACCGGTGCTGCCCACCTGTGCAGCCGATGGCCACGGTGACATAGCTGCGGTGGTCGCGCGCCAGCGCGTCGAGCCAGTGCGACAGGAACTGCTCGATGTCGTCGTACATGCGCGCCACGTCGTCGTGCTCGCGCAACCATGCGATCACCGGCTCGTCGCGCCCGGTGAGCGGGCGCAGCGCGGGAACGTAGTGCGGGTTGGGCAGCATGCGCACGTCGAACACGTAGTCGGCGTCCAGCGGCACGCCGCGCTTGAAGGCGAACGATTCGAAGACCAGCGTCAGCGCGCTCTGCGGCGCGGAGATCAGCGACTTGATGTAGCTCTGCAACTGCGCCGGGCGGATCAGGCTGGTGTCGATCACGTCGGCACCGTCGCGCAGGTCGGCCAGAAGTTCGCGCTCGAGCTCGATGGCCTGCACCAGGACGCGGTGCTGCTCGGGAACGTCGGTGCGGCCTTCCTGGCGCGACAGCGGGTGGCGACGGCGGGTTTCCGAATACCGGCGCAGCAGGGCGTCGGTGGTGGCGTCGAGGAACAGCGAGCGCAGCGCGATGCCGCCGTCGCGCCGCAGCGCTTCGAGTTGCTGGGGAACGATCGGCAGCGACACGCCGCTGCGCACGTCCATCGCAATGGCCACGCGCGGCGTCTGCTGCTCGTGCTGCAGCGCGATGAACGACGTCAACAGCTCGGGCGGCAGGTTGTCGACGCAGTAGTAGCCCGCGTCTTCGAGCGCATGCAGCGCAACGGACTTGCCGGAACCCGACATGCCCGTGATGAGCACGAGATCGAGGTTCATGGCGTCGTGGCCGAGACCTTGTGGCCCAGCATTTCCCGCGCGTGCGCGAGCGAGGTCTGCGAGACCTTCTCGCCGCCCAGCATGCGGGCAATTTCGTTGGCGCGGCTGTCGTCGTCCAGGCGCGAAACGCCGCTTTCGGTGCGCGGGCCTTCCTTGCCGGCGGCCGTCTGCCGCTTGGCGACCACGAGGTGGTGATCGGCACAGGCTGCAACCTGCGGCAGGTGGGTCACGGCAAGCACCTGGCGGTCGCGTCCAAGCTGTTTCATCAGGCGGCCGACAGTCTCGGCCACCGCACCGCCGACGCCGGCATCGACCTCGTCGAAGATCAACGTCTGCGCAGTCCCGAGCTGGCTCGTGGTGACCGCGATGGCCAGTGCGATGCGCGACAGCTCGCCGCCCGATGCCACCTTGCCGATCGCGCGCGGTGTGCTGCCTGTATGGCCGGCGACCAGGAAGGCCACGTCCTCGAGGCCTGCGCGTCCGGGCTGTGCCAGCGGCTGCAGTTCGACCTCGAAGCGACCGCCATGCATGCCGAGCCCTTGCATGGCGTCCGTGACGGCCTGCCCCAGGCGTGGCGCTGCCTGCTTGCGGGCCTTGCCGAGCGCCTTCGCTTCCTTCATGTAGACCTGCTGGGCCGTCTGTTCGGCGCGTTCGAGGCCGTCGAGATCGCTTTGCGCATCGAGCGCCTGCAGTTCTGCCTGCCAGCCTGCCAGCAATGCCGGCAACTCGGCGGGCGGTCGCTTGTAGCGGCGCGCGAGCGACATCCACGAGCCCATGCGTTCGTCGAGTTCGGCGAGCGTGCGCGGGTCGGTGTCGCTGTCGCGCAGGTAGCCATGGAGCGAGTGCGCCGCGTCGGAGGCCTGCGCCACGCAGGACGCCAGCACTTCGCCGAGATTGCGGAACTCGGGTTCGATGTGTTCGCAGTTCTGCAGCAGCGCTGCGGCACGCGACAAAGCGGCAAGCGCGCCGTTGTCGTCGTCCTCCAGCGCCTGGCTGGCACCTTGGGCTGCGTCGATCAGCGCCTGCGCATTGGAGATGCGCGAATGGTTGGTCGACAGTTCGTCCCATTCGTCGGCGCCGGGCGCGAGCTTGGCGACTTCGGAGATCTGCCACTGCAGCCGTTCCCGCTCGCGCTGCAGCGAATCCTGTGCCGAGCGCGCATGCTCGAGCGCGGAAAGCGCCTGGCGCCAGCCTTGCCAGGCGGCGTCGAGCGCATCCGTGCGTACGCCGGCGTAGGCGTCGAGCAGGCCGCGCACGGCTTCGGGGCGCGTAAGGCTCTGCCAGGCGTGCTGGCCATGGATGTCGAGCAGGCGGTCGCCGAGCTCGCGCAATTGCGTGGCGGTGGCCGGGCTGCCGTTGATCCAGCCACGGCTGCGTCCCTGCAGGTCGACCGTGCGGCGCAGCAGCAGGGCGTCGCCGGCTTCGAAGCCGCCTTCGTCGAGCCATGCGCCCAGGGCCGGATCGGCGTCGAACTCGGCGCTCACATCGAGCCGTTCGGCGCCTTCGCGCACAGCGCCGGCGTCGGCGCGGTTGCCCAGCGCCAACTGCAGCGCGTCGATCAGGATGGATTTGCCCGCGCCGGTTTCACCGGTCAACACCGTGAAACCTCCGGACAGGTCGAGTTCGAGTGATCGCACGATCACGAAGTCGCGCAGTGCGATGCGTCGCAATGCCATCTCAGTTGTTCCTCCAGGTTCCGGGCAGGGGCTGTTGTGCGAAGTCGCAGGGGGCAAGCCATGAAACACCGCGAAGCCGGCCTTGCCGGGCCGCTGGTGTTGTCCCCTGCAAGGGGGTTGGCGGTGCGCAGCGAAATGCGCGCAGCCTAGGGGTGTGCTTCATTCAGGAGCCCCCTTCGTTCCAGTGAAGTTTCTTGCGTAGCGTGTCGAAGTAGCTCCAGCCGCGCGGATGCAGGAAGCGCACGCGGAAATCGGAGCGGCGCACCAGGACGCGGTCGCCGATCACGAGCGAGGCCAGCGACTGCATGTCGAAATTGGCGCTGGCGTCGCGTCCGCCGACCAGCTCGATGACGATCTCGTCGGCATCCGGCAGCAGCACGGGGCGGTTCGACAGCGTGTGGGGCGCGATCGGCACCAGCACCCAGCCCGGCACTGCCGGATGGAGCAGGGGGCCGCCGGCGGACAGCGCATAGGCGGTCGAGCCGGTCGGCGTTGCGATGATCAGGCCATCGGCGCGCTGATTCGCCACGAAGTGGCGGCCCACCGACACGCGCAGCTCGACCATGCCGGAGGTGGCGCCGCGATTGACCACCACGTCGTTCATGGCGAGTGCGTCGAACACGAGCGCGCCGTCGCGCATGACCTGCGCATGCATCAGGCTGCGGTGATCTTCCTCGTACTCGCCGGCCAGCATCGGAATCAGCGTGGCCTGGTAGTTGTCGAGCGGGATGTCGGTGATGAAGCCGAGGCGGCCGCGGTTGATGCCGATCAGCGGAATGCCGTAGCTGGCGAGTTGCCGGCCGATGCCGAGCATCGTGCCGTCGCCGCCGACCACCAGGCCGAGGTCGCAGCGCTGGCCGATTTCCTCGACCGAGAGGGCCTCATAGCGCGGGTGGGCGGGCGCGGTAGCGTTGGCCTCCGCGCAGGTCGAGCGTTCGACGAAAACCTCGCAGCCCTGCGATTCCAGGAAGGCACCGATGCTTTCCATCACGCCGTCGCGCGCATCAGCCTGCGCTCGGGCGCCGGAGGCCTGGTATTTGCCGATCAGGGCGACGTGGCGGAAGCGAGAGGTCATATCTCACAAATTACAACACTAAAATCTTGCAATGCTGGACGACAGAGCCAAGTTGCTCCTCAAGACGCTTGTTGAGCGCTACATCGCCGACGGGCAACCCGTTGGATCGCGCACGCTGTCGCGTTCGTCGGGGCTGGACCTGTCGCCCGCGACAATCCGCAATGTCATGTCCGATCTCGAGGCGCTGGGATTAATTGCCAGTCCGCACACCTCGGCTGGGCGCATCCCGACGCATCGAGGCTATCGTCTCTTTGTCGACACGATGCTGACCGCGCAACGGGAGCAGATGAGTGCGCCGAGCCTCGCGCCCGACCAGCCGCAGAAGGTGATCGCCAACGCCGCGCACTTGCTGTCGAACATGTCGCAGTTCGTGGGGGTCGTGATGGCGCCGCGGCGCGCGTCGGTGTTCAAGCAGATCGAGTTTCTGCGCCTGTCGGAAAAACGCCTGCTGGTGATCATCGTGTCGCCCGACGGTGATGTGCAGAATCGTGTGATTTTTCCCGAGGCCGACTATTCGCAGTCGCAACTGGTCGAGGCCTCGAACTACATCAACGCGAACTACGCAGGGCTGACGATCGAGCAGGTGCGCGACAAGCTCCAGTCCGAGATCGAAAAGCTGCGCGGCGAGATCGCCACGCTGATGCAGGCTGCAGTGCAGGTCAGCTCCGAGGTGCTGACCGAAGCGCAGGAAGACGACGTCGTGATTTCCGGTGAGCGGAACCTGCTGGCGGTGAGCGACTTTTCCAGCGACATGGGTCAACTGCGTCGCGCCTTCGAACTTTTCGAGCAGAAGGCGCAACTCATGCGGCTGCTCGACGTGTCGAGCAAGGCGGAGGGAGTGCGCATCTTCATCGGCGGTGAAAGCCAGGTTGTGCCGTTCGAGGAACTCTCGATCGTCAGCGCCAATTACGAGGTGGATGGACAAGTGGTCGGCACGCTCGGCGTGATCGGGCCGACGCGGATGCCGTACGAGCGGATGATCCAGATCGTCGACATCACATCGCGGCTGGTGAGCAACGCGCTGAGCCATCGCAAGTAGCTTGCGGCGGCCCGCATAGAATCCGTGCCGCGTGGGCCGTTAGCTCAGTTGGTTAGAGCAGCGGACTCATAATCCGTTGGTCGATGGTTCAAGCCCATCACGGCCTACCACTGCTTGTTTTGCCGTCTTCAGGCAATGTTTGAATGTCATTCGAAAGATGGTCCGAAAACGGGCTATAATCGGGAGCTCAGCGGCTGTAGCTCAGTTGGATAGAGTACTTGGCTACGAACCAAGGGGTCGTGGGTTCAATTCCTGCCAGCCGCACCAAAAATAAAAAGCCCGAAGGATTCGTCTTTCGGGCTTTTTTCTTTGCCGAGTATTCGTGGTTTGATCTTGAAGGCAGGAAAGACCGCAGAAATGCAGGCTATAATTGCAAGCTGTGCGGCTGTAGCTCAGTTGGATAGAGTACTTGGCTACGAACCAAGGGGTCGTGGGTTCAATTCCTGCCAGCCGCACCATCATATAAAAGCCCGCAACGAAAGTTGCGGGCTTTTTTCTTTTTGGAGGATTTTGCGTGAGCAAGGCATTCACCAAGGAAACTGATTCCGATGGGGACGAGGATGGCGCCGATGGCGCGCTGCCTCCGTTGCCTGCCGGTGGCAAGAACTACATCACTCCAGTCGGCTACGCGCGCTTGCGGGATGAGTTGCTGCACCTGATGGACGAGGAGCGGCCGAAGATCGTGGAAGCGGTGCACTGGGCCGCCAAGAATGGGGATCGCTCCGAGAATGGCGACTACCTCTACGGCAAGAAGCGGCTGCGCGAGATCGATCGTCGCATTCGCTTCCTGACCAAACGCCTCGAGATCGCGGAGGTTACCGACCCGTCCGTACACCATGGCCGAGACCAGATCTTCTTCGGTGCAACGGTGCTCTATGCCGACGAGGCAGGTGACGAGCGCACTGTCACCATCCTTGGCATCGACGAGGCGGAGAGCGCCAAGTCACAGGTCAGCTGGATCTCGCCGATCGCGCGGGCGCTGCTCAAGGCGCGCGAGGGCGACGTCGTGAAGCTCGTGACGCCGGGCGGTGCACACGAGGTCGAGATCCTTTCGGTGAGCTACCCCGCGCCTGGCGGTGCCCAACTGCCGTAACGAGCTGCTGTCAGAGTGCTGGAACCGTTCGCGAGGCGGTCAGCACCGATGCGGTTCGTCGCGCGGCTCGCAGCACCGCGTCGAGGTGGGCGCGATCGCGCACAGCGATCACGAAGCGCAGGTCGGTCGAGTCCTGCGGGGTCTCATCGGCCATTTCCACGTGCGTGATGTCTGCTTCGGCATCGGCCAACGTCGCAGCGACTCGCGCCAGCACGCCCTTGTCGTTGCGCACGGTGATGACGACACCGGTTTCGAAGGTGCGTGTGGGTTCGTCCGCCCATTCGACCGCGAAGAAGCGCTCGCTGTCCTTGTGCCGCAGCCGCTGGCCAACGCCGCAATCTTCCGTATGCACCACCAGACCTTCGCCGTGGCCAAGGTAGCCGACGATCTGGTCGCCCGGAATGGGGCGGCAGCAAAGGGCAAAGCGCACCGACGAGTTTTCGCTGCCATCGAGGGTGACCGCGCCTTGCGACACGGTCTCGTTCGAGATGAAACGTTCCCTGCTCAACAGCAGCGCATCGGGCCGCTCACCAAGTTCCGACAGCATGGACACGAGCCGCTTCGCCACGATGCTGGCGATGCGCTTGCCCAGGCCAATGTCTGTCAGCAGTTCGGAGCGGGTGCGGTTGCCGGTAAAACGCAGCAATTTCTCCCAGAGCGGCTGGTGTTCCTCGTCGTTTTCCGGAAGCTTGCCGAGACCCTCGGCGCGCAGTGCCTGCGCCAGCAGCTTTTCGCCCAGTCCTTCGGATTCCGCATGGGCCAAAGTCTTGAGGTAGTGGCGGATCTTGGAGCGTGCCCTGCCGGTTCGAACGAACCCCAGCCAGGCGGGATTGGGCGTGGACACCGGCGCCGTGATTACCTCCACCACGTCGCCGTTCTTGAGCTCGGTGCGCAGCGGCACCTGGTCGCCGTTGATCCGGGCAGCCGAGGTGTGATCGCCGATGTTGCTGTGGATTGCGTAGGCAAAGTCGACCACGGTGGCGCCGCGCGGCAGCGCCATGATCTGGCTCTTCGGCGTGAAGACGTAAACGGCATCTGGAAACAGATCGACCTTGACGTGGTCCCAGAACTCCGCGGCGTCGCGGGTCTCGTCCTGGATGTCGAGGAGTGATTGAAGCCACTTGGTGCCCAGTCGGTCGTTGCTTGCAGCGTTCGGCTCGGCCGCCTTGTACAGCCAGTGCGCCGCCACGCCCGATTCGGCCACCACATGCATCGCCTCGGTTCGCAGCTGGAACTCTACGCTCACGCCGGCCGGCCCGACCAGCGTGGTGTGCAGCGACTGGTAGCCGTTGAGCTTGGCGATGGCGATGTGGTCCTTGAACTTGCCGGGCAGGGGCTTGTACATCTGGTGCAGGATGCCGAGCCCGGTGTAGCACGCGATCACGTTCGGCACGATCAGGCGGAAGCCGTAGATGTCCGTCACCTGCGCGAAGCTCAGGTGCTTTTCTTCCATCTTTCGGTAGATTGAATACAGCGTCTTCTCGCGACCCGCGATGCGCAGCGTCATGCCCGCGGCCGAGAAGGCAGTCTCGACTTCTTTCTGCACCTTCTGAATCAGGTCGCGCCGACGGCCCCGCGCCTTTGCCACGGCTTTCGACAGCGTGGCATATCGCCACGGCTTCAGGTGCCGGAATGACAACTCCTGGAGTTCGCGGTATGTCTGGTTGAGCCCCAGCCTGTGCGCGATGGGTGCGTAGATGTCGAGCGTCTCGCGCGAGATGCGGGCCCATTTTTCGCGCGGCGCATCGGCCAGCGTACGCATGTTGTGGGTGCGGTCTGCCAGCTTGACCAGAATGACGCGTACGTCGCGCGCCATCGCCAGCAGCATCTTGCGGAACGACTCGGCCTGATTCTCTTCGCGGGTGTTGAACTGCAGCTTGTCGAGCTTGGTGAGACCGTCGACCAATTCGGCAACCGGGGCGCCGAAGCGTTCGATGAGCTCCGGCTTGGTGACGCCGCAGTCCTCGATGGCATCGTGGAGCAGGGCGGCCATCAACGCCTGCGCGTCGAGCTTCCATTCGGCGCATTGCGCCGCCACGGCAATCGGGTGAGTGATGTAGGGCTCGCCGCTGTTGCGCAACTGGCCGAGGTGGGCCTCATCGGCGAACCGGTAGGCACGCCGCACCAGTTCGGTGTCTTCGGGGCTCAGGTAATCGAGGCGCGCGGTCAATGCGGCGAAGCTTGCGGCGGCCGCATTCAGCGCGGCCGGGCTCGGTTTCGGCGCGCCTTTGGGGGCATGGGACTGGGATTTGGCTACCGCGCTCATGTCTACCACTTTAGCGTGACCGCTGTATGGGCGTGTCCGGACATAAAAAAAGCACCGCCTCGCGGTGCTTTTTCGTTGCAGGGCTGCGTCAGATCAGCCCGGCACCTTCTTGAGCATTTCCAGGCCGATCTTGCCTTCCGCGATTTCGCGCAGTGCAGTCACGGCGGGCTTGTTCTTGCTCTCGATCTTCGGTGCGTGACCTTGGCTCAGCATGCGCGCACGGTAGGTCGCAGCCAGCACGAGCTGGAAACGGTTCGGGATGTTGACGAGACAATCTTCGACGGTAATGCGGGCCATGATGAGAATCTTTCGGTCTGTGACGATCTGTGAGCGGTGAACTCGGGAATCAAGGGATGTTCAGTGAGGCGAATGTGTCGGCTCGCGCACGGCGTTGCGCGGAATACCGAAGCCGCTGAGCGTGGACGATCGCCTTGAGATCGAAAAGCGCGCGCTCGAATACCTCGTTGATTATAACGAAGTCAAATTCTCCTGCCCGCGCCATCTCATCGGCCGCATTCTTCAGGCGCAATTCGATCACCGAAGCACTGTCCTCGCCGCGCCGCTCGAGTCGCGATCGAAGCTCTTCCCAGCTGGGCGGCAGGATAAAGATCATCACGGCGTTGGCAAACGTCTTGCGAATCTGCAGCGCACCCTGGAAGTCGATCTCGAGGATCACGTCCGCCCCCTGGGCGATCCGCTCCTCGACGGCCTTTTTCGAGGTGCCGTAGCGGTGGCCGTGCACATGAGCCCATTCCACGAAACCGTCGGCCGCGATCATGGCCTCGAACTCTGAAGGAGAGGCAAAGAAGTACTCGCGACCGTGCTTTTCCTGCCCGCGTGGCGATCGCGTCGTGTGCGAAACCGAAGGCTGCACGGCAGAGTCGAGCTCCATCAGCGCCTTGACCAGGCTTGATTTGCCGGCGCCACTGGGCGCCGCGACCACGAAGATGTTGCCGGGGTAATCCATTCTTTCGCTCGTCATTCGATGTTCTGCACCTGCTCGCGCATCTGCTCGATCAGCACCTTCATGTCCACGCCAATGCGCGTGAGTTCCAGAGCGGCCGACTTCGAGCCAAGCGTATTGGCCTCCCGATGCAGTTCCTGGATAAGGAAGTCGAGGCGTTTGCCGATCTCGCCGCCCTTCTTGAGCAGTCGTTCGATCTCGTCCAGATGCGAATTCAGTCGGGTGAGTTCCTCGGCCACATCGATGCGGATCGCGAAAGCGGTCGCTTCGGTGAGGGCGCGGTCCTGGGCGGCTTCGGGCAGGGTGCCGCCGGTGCCTGCAGTCAGGCCCATGGCTTCCTGCCACCGTTCCAGAAAACGGGTGCGCTGCTGCTCGACCAGCTGCGGAACCAGCGGGCCGGCCTGCTGAACCAGGGTTCGCAGTTGTCCCAGATGGGCTTCGAGCATCTTGGCCAGCCGCGCGCCCTCACGCTGCCGGGCCGAAATCAGGCCGTCGAGCGCCTTGCCAGCGACATCGAGCAGGTCGGCACCCCAGTCACCGCGGGCGGCGCTGTCGCCTCCGGCCAGGCGCAGCACGTCGGCCACGCTGAGCTCCCGGGCGCTGGGCAGCCAGGCCTTGATGCTGTCCTGCACACCGTTCAGCCGCTGCAGCAGCTTGACGGAGGGCTCGACGACGCCGGCTTGGGGTGTGGTCTCGATCGCGGCCCGAACCTCGACCTTGCCTCGCTTGAGCTTGCCCGTCAGCAGCTCGCGCAGGGCGGTCTCATGCTGGCGCAGCTCCTCCGGCAACTTGAAGGTCAGGTCGAGGAAGCGGCTGTTGACCGAGCGGATTTCGACCCCGAGTCGGCCCGCGGCGGAAGGCCGTGCTTCGGCTTCGGAGTGGCTGCCTGCGGACCCGTTCTGGCCGCTGGCGTAGCCGGTCATGCTGTAAACTGGCATTGCGCCTCACTGTGGTTTTGCTTGCATGC
>Ga0102594_1000864_pt1 | contig 22630 bp, 24 predicted proteins | sample AraplaCol_mLB_r2_2_FD_76863 | JGI IMG/M metagenome (GOLD analysis project Ga0102594, IMG submission 76863) | Arabidopsis root microbial communities from North Carolina, USA - plate scrape MF_Col_mLB_r2 (SPADES assembly) (version 2) | ecosystem: Host-associated > Plants > Roots > Endosphere...
GCCGCTTCCTGCATGGACTCGACCTGGTCTGTCCGAAATGCAATCAGGAACTGCGGCATTTCGGCGTCGATTATGGCCGGCCGGGCAGCATGCTGCGCTGTCGCGCCTGTCAGCAGGTGATGAACGAGCCACGGCCCAGTTTCCATTGCCTCGACTGCCAGACCGTCTCGCGTGGCGACGAAGTGCTGCCGGTCGACTATTTCCAGTATCGCCTGACCGAACGCGGCATCGCGGCGGCGCAGAGCGGCGTGCTGCCAGCCCATGCCGGAGCGGAAACCGAAACCGCCTTCCCCCGCACCTTCACACTGAAAGCCTTTGATCTGCTGGTGCGCGAACAGGCCCTGGTGGCGCGGCGCTATGACCGGCCAATGGTGGTGGGCCGTCTCCGCATCGGCAATCTGGCCACTCTGCGTCAGCAACAGGATCCGTCCGGCAACGGCCCCGGCAGCAGCACGATCCGGTTGTTCTCGCAAATCCTGGTAGAGTCCCTGCGCGAAACCGATTTCGTCGCCGTGCCGCGCGACGGACTGATCCTGGTGGCAATGCCCGAGACCGATGCGGTCCAGGCCCAGGTCGTGTTCGGCCGCATCCGCGCGGCCGCCGCGCGCCACCTGGCCACCGCCGTCACGCTTGATTGCGAGGCCGTGCCCGCCGCGCAATCAAGCGAACTGCTGGACGCGCTGGCGTCATGACCGATGACCTCGCTATGACCCTGGCCGCCGGCCTCGATCTGCTGGCGGCGCTGGACCTGCAGGATCTGGTACCGCTGTTCTGGTTCATGATCGTGCTGGAGCTGCCGCGTTATTTCGCCGGCGCGCTGGTCTTCCTCGGCGGCTCGCTGCGCCAGCGCGGCCTGCTGCAGTACCGGGATTCCTCGGCAGAGGATCCCGGCCAGCCGCCGCTGGAGCGCCGCAAATTCTCCGTCATCATCGCCGGTCATAATGAGGCAAAGGCGCTGCCGACCTGCATCCACTCGATGCTCGACCAGACCGTGATGCGCGATACCGTGCTGGATACGCGACGCTGCCAGATCGTCGTGGTGGACGACGGCAGCAGCGACAACACTGCCGAAGTGATAGCCGATCTGGAGCGCCGGGGCCTGATTGATACCGGCCTGTCGCTGGAACTTCGCGGCGGAAAATCCGCCGCCACCAACCTGGCGCTCGGCTATTGCCGGCACGACATCATTATTGTCGTCGATGCCGATACCACCTTCGACCGCGACGCGTTTGAGCGCATGATCGCGCATTTCGACGATCCGCGCGTCGGCGCGGTGGGCGGCAGTCTGTTCGCCCGCAATGCGCAATACAGCCTGACCACGCTGTACCAGGATATGGAATACCGCATCTCGATCTCGCTGGGCCGCCGTATCAGCGCGATGATGGGTATTCTCGGCATCATCTCGGGCGCCTTCGGCGCCTTCCGCCGCTCTGCCGTCGACCAGGTCGGCGGCTTCGATGTCGAGGTCGGCGAGGATGCCGACCTGACCATGAAGCTGCGCGCCGCCGGCTGGAAGCTGGTCTTCGAGCCGCGCGCCCGCGCCGGCACCGACGTGCCGACCAACGTGATCGGCCTGATCCGTCAGCGTCTGCGCTGGGACCGCTCGGTGATCACGGTCTGGCTGCGCAAGTACAAGCAAATGCTCAATCCCTTCCACGCCAATTTCGATCTGGCGAACGCGCTGGTGATCTGGGACGTGGTGTTCATGCAGGTGCTGATCGCCGGCGGCTTCTTCGTCTATCTTGGCTGGCTGATCTTCACCTTTGGCTGGTTCGCATTCGTGCTGCTGCTGGCCACCCTGGTCGTCTACATGGCGCTCGCCGCCATGATGCTGCTGATCGCCGGCCTCGCCGATAACGATGACGAGGTGCTGCATCGCTTCCTGTTCCTGCCCTATTACGTGCTGTTCGCCTGTTTCGTCATGCGTGCCGTGCGCGTCTATTCCGCCATCGACGAATGGGTGCTGCGCAGCTCGTATCACGATACCTATGTGCCGCGGCGCGTCATGCGCCAGGTCGAAGATTACTGAGCATAAACCACCAAGGATCGCGAATAATGCGACGACTTCGCCTGCGCCCCCGTCCCGACGGCCTGAACAACGACATCCGTCGCCAGACGGTTATCTGGACCCGGCTGGTCTATCTCGGCATCCTGGGCACACTGGGCCTGTGGTTCACCGACTTCCTGTTCGGCGCTTATGTCTACCTGAAAAGCGAAGGCATGGTGGTGGCGCCGAGCGCCACGTTGGCCACCGAATATCCGGCCACCATCCGCGATATCACCGTGCGCGAGGGCGACCGCGTTGTGGCCGGCCAGCGCATCGCCGGCATGTCGTCGCAGCAGGTGACAGAAACCATGGCGCGGCTGACCAGCGAGCTGGCACGCTTGCGCGCACAGGAAGCCGATCTGCGCATCCAGGCCGAGAAGAGCGCCGCCATGGTGCCGTTGGCCAGCCAGCGCAGCGCGCTCGCCGCCGATACGCGCGAGCGTTACGAGGAACTGCAGAAACGCGGCATCCTGCCGATGGACAAACGCATGGCGGCGGTGGAAACGGAATATCGCTCGCGCCTGGATGTCGGTGCGCTGCAGGCCGAAACGCAGGCGATCCGGCAGCAGCTCGAACGCCTGGCGCCCGCCATCGACAAGGCGGAAGCGGCACTGGATGACCTGCAGCGTCTCTATGGCAAAGGTGAGCTGGTGGCGCCGATCGACGGCATCGTCGGCCGTCGCAATGTGGAAGCCGGCGTGGTGATCGCGCCGGGCGAAGTGGTGGCGGAGATCTATGGTTCAGGCAGCTATGTACTGGCCTATATGCCGACCGGCACGCTTTATAGCGTGACTGCGGGCGACGGCGTCACCATCGAATGGGGCGTGCGCAAGACCAGGGGGCGGATCGCCGCGATCGAGCCGGTGGCGATGGCGCTGCCGAAGGAATTCCAGACCGCTTTCAAGCCGGTAGCGCGCAACCAGCTACTGCGCATCGACTTCGATCCGCCACGCAATGGGCAGCCGGAAGGCGATCACGAAACGCCGCCGCTTTTCACCAAGGTGAAAATCCACGGCAACGGCGTCGTCGCGACGGTTCTGGGAACGATCTTCTAGTCATCGCCCTCGCCATGGCCGCTGTGGCGGCCATAGCGTTTTTCCTTGGGCTTATGCGTCGGCCGTTCCGGTCGTGACTGGGGTTCATCCAGTCCTTCCGGCTTGTCGAGCCGATCGTCGAAATCGGCCGGCAGTTCGGCGGCGAACTGGTCGTTGCCATAGGTGCCGGGGCCGTAGCCGGCCTGGCGCGGCGCGTTCTTCACCAGCGGCTCGCGATGCAGCGGCCCGTCGCCGCGGCCGTTGTCGCCGGGCTCAAGCGTGAACTGCTGCGGCGTTTTCGGGGAAACGATCTTGTCAGACATGGGGCACTCCTCCGGTTAAGAAGAGAACCCCGCGCCACGGCTCAGGTTCCGCGCTTTTTCCAGCGCGTCAGCGCCAGGACAGCGCCGCCGGCGATCAGCCCCCAGAAGGCGCCGCCGATGCCATGGATGGTCAGGCCTGAAGCGGAAACGAGGAATGTGATGGCCGCTGCCTCGCGGCTGTCCGGATCGGTCAGCGCCGCCACCAGCGAACTGGCAAATGCGCCCAGCAGGGCCAGGCCGGCGACGGCCTGGATCAGAATGGGAGGTGCCGCCGCGATGAAGGCCGTCGCCGCATTGGCGCCCAGCCCGAGCAGCAGGTAGGCAACGCCGGCTACGGTGGCGGCTATCCAGCGCTTGGTTTTGTCGGGATGCGCGTCCGGCCCAGCGCAGATCGCCGCCGTGATGGCGGCAAGATTGACCGCATGGCTGCCAAAGGGGGCTGCCACCAGCGAGAAGATGCCGGTATCGCGGAACAGCGGCGACGGGTCGGGGTGATAGCCGTTGGCGTTCAGCACCGCGATGCCGGGGATATTCTGCGAGGCCATGGTGACGATGAACAGCGGCAGCGCGATGCCGATGATCGCCTGGATGGTGAAGACCGGCATGACGAAGACCGGCTGCGGCGACAGCGATCCCGGCTGGATCGCCGACAAGTCGGTGGTCAGCGCGATGATGACCACGGTGACGATCACCGCGGCGGGCACGGCATACAACCGCTTGAATTTCGCCACCACCGCCCAGGTGACCACGATGACCAGGCCGTAGAGCGGCATGGCCGCCACGGCTTTCACCGGAGCCAGACACAGGCTGAGCAGCACGCCGGCCAGCATGGCATTGGCCAGCGGCGCCGGAATGGCGGCGACCCAGCGCCCGAGCGGCTTCCAGATGCCAGCCAGCGTCAGCAGCAGGCCGCAGACGATGAAGGCACCGATGGCGGCGGCAAAACCGCCCTCACCCAAAGCCGCGACGCCCGAGGTCGCCAACAGGGCAGCGCCCGGCGTCGACCAGGCAATGCTGATCGGCAGTCTGGTGCGCCAGGAGATCAGAATGGCGCAGAGCCCCATCGCGATGCTGAGTGCCATCAGGCCCGAGGCGGCCTCGGCCTGGCTCGCGCCCATGGCGTCGAAGCCCTGCAGGATGACAGTGAACGACGAGGCGAAGCCGACGAAGGCAGCGAGCAGCCCGGCCGCGATGGCGGGCGTGAGAGACGTCCTGTCCGACACGTTACCGCTTCGCCTCCAGCGCCATGCGCACGGCCAGGCCGGCGAGCACGGTGCCCATCAGCCAGCGCTGGATGAGAAGCCAGAGCGGCCGGCCGGCGAGGAAGCCGGCGATACTGCCGGCCGTGAGCGCGATCATGCAGTTCACGCTGACGCTGATGCCGATCTGGATCAGGCCGAGCAGGATCGACTGGCCCAGCACGTTGCCGAGTTCGGGCTGGATGAACTGCGGCAGCAACGAGAGATACAGCATGGCGATCTTGGGATTGAGCAGGTTGGTCACCAAGCCCATGGTGAACAGCTTGCGCGGGCTGTCCTGCGGCAGCTCCTTCACCTGGAAGGGCGAGCGGCCGCCGGGCTTGATCGCCTGCCAGGCCAGCCAGAGCAGATAGGCCGCACCGCCATAGCACAGCGCCTCGTAGGCATAGGGCACCACCAGCAGCAAAGCCGTGATGCCGAAGGCGGCGGCCAGCATATAGAAGACGAAGCCCAGCGCCACGCCGCCCAGCGAGATCAGGCCGGCGACACGCCCCTGACAGATCGAGCGCGAGATCAGGTAGATCATGTTCGGCCCCGGCGTCAGCACCATGCCAAGGGCGACGGCGGCGAAGGCCAGCAGGTTGGCGGTGGTGGGCATGGGGGGGGGAAGGCTCCGGGGAAGGTTTTGGCCATCCTAGCCAAGATGCCACGCCCCTGACAGCAGCGGAATTGTCGGGCGACAATCCCTGCCGGTTGTCTGAAAACGGAAACAGGCAGGCGGGACCCGAAGGTCGCCGCCTGCCCGCCCGGCCCGCCGCTTAACGCGCGGCGGGGATGGCAGCCTTGGCAGCCTGGTCGATTACATCGGCAACCACCTTCGGCTGCGTCATGAAGACCGCATGGCTGGCGGCGACATTGGTCACCTTCGCGTTGATGCGCTTGGCCATATGCTGCAGCATCTTCTGGTCGAAGGCCTTGTCGTCGGTGGCGATCACCGCCCAGCTGGGCTTGGTGCGCCAGGCGGCATTCGTCAGCTTGGTGGCGAAGACCGACAGGCTGATCGGCACCTGCGAGTCCCGCATGAAGGCGGCATCCGCATCGCTGGTATCGGCGGCGAAACCGGCCTTGAACTTGGCCAGATCGACGAAGCCGTAGCCGTCCTTATGCGCGTCGATGACGAATTCGGGCGGAGTGGTGAAGCCCTCATACTGCTGCGCCGTGGTTTCGCCGGCATCGGGCGACAGCGCCGAGACATAGACCAGGCCGGCCACCTTCGGGTCGACGCCGGCCTCGGTGATCACCGTGCCGCCCCAGGAATGACCGACCAGGATGGCCGGGCCGCTCAGGCGGTCGAGGGCGCGCTTCGTGGCAGCGACATCGTCGGCCAGCGAGGTCAGCGGATTCTGCACGATGGTGACGCGGTAGCCGCGGCTGGTGAGGTCGTCATAGACACCGCGCCAGCCCGAACCATCGGCGAAGGCGCCGTGCACCAGCACGACATTCTTGATGGCCTGGGTCTCGGGGATACGGTCGGCCGCATGGGCGGCAGTGACGGTGGCGGCAGCCATGCCGGTGGCGACGATGGCGGCGGCCATAATGTTGCGATGCGTGGTCATTGTGGTGGTCCTTTCCGGGGGATGAAAAGAGTGAGACGTGACTTAGGCGGCCAGCGACAGGCGGACGTTCAGGCCGTTGCGGGTGGCATGCGAGTACGGGCAGACGATATGCGCCTGGTCAATTAGCTGTTGGGCGATGTCGGCATCGACGCCGGGCAGCGCGATGGTCAGCGCCACATCGAGGCCGAAGCCCTGGCCGTCGTCGCGCTTGCCGATGCCGACCGCGGCGGTAACGGAACTGTCATCGGCGATCTTCACCTTGCGCTGACCGGCGACGAACTTGAGCGCGCCGAGGAAGCAGGCGGCATAGCCCGAGGCGAAAAGCTGTTCGGGATTGTTGCCTTCGCCGCCCGGCCCGCCGAGTTCCTTTGGGGTCACGAGGGCGACGCTGAAGGCGCCGTCAGTGGTGGCAGCGCGGCCGGTGCGGCCGCCGGTGGCAGTGGCTTCGGTGCGGTACAGAATGTTCATGGCCCGTCTCCTTTTTGAATTGCGATAATGATTATCGCGATAACTGTCTTTTAGCCTTGCCCCGCTGGCCCGTCAAGCATAATTTTTATCGCGATATTGATTTTTGCGATTACAATGATCACATAATGGTGAAGGAGCCCGCCATGACCGAGAAAAAGCCCAACAATCCCGTGCCGTTAGATGATCAGGTCTGCTACGCGATCTATTCGGCGGGCATGGCCATCCAACGGGTCTACAAGCCCCTGCTCGACCGACTGGGCCTGACCTATCCGCAATATCTCGTCCTCAATGTGCTCTGGCGCGCGGACAAGCAGACCGTCGGCGCCCTCGCCGACAGCCTGGCGCTGGAATCGAGCACGCTGACGCCGCTGCTCAAGCGGCTCGAAGCCGCCGGCCTGCTGCAGCGGACCCGCAATCCCGAGAATGAACGCCAGGTCGTGATCGCCCTGACCGACCAGGGACGCGCCATCCAGTCCGAGGCCGGTTGTCTGGGCGACGCCCTGCTGGCGGCCTCCAAGCAGCCGGTGCCGCATCTGGGCAAGCTGAACCGCGAGATCCGGGAATTGCGCGACGCGATCTACGCCAATATCGACGGTTGGGACGCACCGCTGTAAGACGGCCTGCGTTCATGCGCTGAGTGCGCGCTCGAAAATCACCAGCTGCGCCGGACCGATATCGCGGTCGATCGCCTGCCAGCCGCGCTTTTCGTAGAAGGTCGCGACCTGCGGCCGGGCTGAGAGATACAGCCGCGCGATGTTCAGGGCCGCCGCCCGCCGCTCGATCTCACGCACCAGCGCCGCGCCGATGCCAGCCTTGCGCACATCCGGCGCAACCCAGAGCGCTGCCAACCATGGCGCCAGGTCGGACCGTTCCGGCTCATCACAGACAATCAGCGAGACCGTGCCGACAAACACGCCGTCGCACTCGGCCGCCAGCGTGAAGGGCAAATCGCCCGGTGCGAGATGCTTGCGAAAGCCCTGGCGCAGATCGTCCAGCGTACTGCCCTTGTGCGCCCAGAAGGTGCGCCAGATATTTTCAGCCACCGCATCGAGCAGATCGGGGCGATCGCGCAGGTCATGGATCTGCAGAAGACTGCCCGGAGCGTCCATGCTCGCCTGTAGCATTTACAGCTCGCCGGGCGCGAGAAAAAATCCGCGCCGGGACCGAACACGCCTAGGCCAGGATGTTCTCTGTATGTACCTACGAGCCCTAGCGAACCGAAACCAACCCGCCCGAACCAAAATGAACCAGGCCGAAGCGGGATGAGTCGTCTTGATCGCCTGCTTTGAAGGGTCTAAACCAGCCGCGCCAATCAGGCTTTCCCGGTTATTCGATTCCCTTCAGAGGCTTGCGATGATCCCGCGCTACACCCGTCCCGAAATGGCTGCCATCTGGGAGCCGGAGCAGCGCTTCCGCATCTGGTTCGAGATCGAGGCCCATGCCTGCGACGCCCAGGCGCAGCTCGGCGTCATCCCCAAGGCCGCCGCCAAGGAAGTCTGGAAGAAGGGCAACTGGAAAGTCGACCGCATCGACGCGATCGAGCGCGAGACCAAGCATGACGTCATCGCCTTCCTGACCAACCTTGCCGAATATGTCGGCCCGGCCGCGCGTTTCGTGCACCAGGGCATGACCTCGTCCGACGTGCTCGACACCTGCCTGAACGTGCAGCTGGTGCGCGCCGCCGATCTTCTCCTGATCGGTGTCGACCGCGTGCTGGCCGCGCTGCAGGAGCGCGCCTTTGAATTCAAGCTGCTGCCCACGATCGGCCGCAGCCACGGCATCCATGCCGAGCCGACCACCTTCGGTCTCAAGCTGGCCGGCTTCCATGCCGAATTCCAGCGTGCGCGCAAGCGCCTGCTCGCCGCCCGCGAGGAAGTTGCCACCTGCGCGATTTCCGGCGCCGTTGGCACCTTTGCCAATATCGATCCCTTCGTCGAGGAATGGGTCGCCAAGAAGATGGGCCTGCAGCCCGAGCCGGTGTCGACGCAGGTGATCCCGCGCGACCGCCATGCGGCTTACTTCGCGCACCTTGCTGTTATTGCCTCCTCCGTCGAACGGCTCGCCACCGAAATCCGCCACCTGCAGCGCAGTGAAGTGATGGAAGCGGAAGAGTTCTTCTCGCCCGGCCAGAAGGGCAGTTCGGCGATGCCGCACAAGCGCAACCCGGTACTGACCGAGAACCTGACCGGCCTCGCCCGCCTGGTACGCTCGGCCGTGGTGCCGGCGCTGGAAAACGTGGCGCTGTGGCATGAGCGCGACATCAGCCATTCCTCAGTCGAGCGCGGCATCGGGCCGGACGCCACCATCCATCTTGATTTCGCCCTGCACCGTCTGGCCAGCGTGATCGAGAAGCTGGTGGTCTATCCCGACAACATGATGAAAAACCTCGACCGCTTCGGCGGCCTGGTGCATTCGCAGCGCATCCTGCTGGCGCTGACCCAGGCGGGCCTGAGCCGCGAGGACAGCTATCGCCTGGTGCAGAAGCATGCGCTGAAGATCTGGCAGCATGGTGGCGACTTCCTGCAGGCCCTCCTGGCCGAGAAGGAAGTGACGGCCAAGATCAAGCCGGCCCAGCTCAAGGCGCTGTTCGATCTCGGCTACCACCTCAAGCATGTCGACACCATCTTCACCCGCGTCTTCGGCAAGGCAGGCAAGACGCCCGGCGTGAAGAAGGGCAAGACGGCCTCGAAGAAGGCCCCCAAGACCAAGGCGGCCAAGAAGAAGCGTTGACTTATCCGATCAGGCGTTCTCTCCTGACAAAAACGGGAGAGAACGCCATGATCGAGGCCCTGCGCACGCCCGACGAGCGCTTTGAGAACCTGCCCGGCTACGCCTTCCGGGCCCACTACCTGACCCACGACAACGGCCTGCGCATGCATTACCTCGACGAGGGTAAGCATGGCGGCAAGACCTTTCTATGCCTGCACGGCCAGCCGACCTGGAGCTATCTCTACCGGCGCATGATCCCGCTGTTCACGGCGGCCGGCCATCGCGTGGTGGCGCCCGATCTTTTCGGCTTCGGCAAATCCGACAAGCCGCGCGACGAGGCGGTCTATACCTTCGATTTCCATCGCGACAGCCTGATCGCCCTGGTGCGCGGACTGAACCTGCATGACGTGGTCCTTGTCGTGCAGGACTGGGGCGGGCTGCTTGGCCTGACCATCCCGAAGAAAATGCCCGAGCGTTTCGTCGGGTTGGTCGCGATGAACACCACGCTCGCCACCGGCGACCAGCCGCTGACCCAGGGTTTCCTCGACTGGCGCGCCTGGAACAACAAGAATCCCGACATGGCGATTGCCAAGCTGATGAAGCGCAGTTGCCCGCACCTGACAGAGGCCGAAGCCGCCGCCTACGAGGCGCCCTATCCCGATGCAAGCTACAAGGCCGGCGTGCGGCGCTTCCCCAATCTGGTGGCCGACCGTCCCGATGCACCGGGCGCGGAAAGCGCGCGCCGTGCGCGGGATTTCTGGATGAACGACTGGACCGGCACCAGCCTGATGGCGATCGGCATGACCGATCCGGTACTGGGCCCGCCGGTGATGCAGGCGCTGCGCAAGCAGATAAAAAATTGCCCGGCACCGCTGGAATTAGCTGACGCCGGGCATTTCGTGCAGGAATGGGGCGAGCGCGTCGCCGAGGCTGTGCTCGGCAAGGTCTGAACCAGACGCCCTACTGAACCGAACTCGGCAATATGGAAAAGGTTGTTGCCTTTGGCGTTACGCCTCCAACCTCAACGCCATCGACAATGATCAGCGGGAGAACGCTGACCGTCAGCGTGATCTCGCTTTCACCGGATTTCGGCAGCTCATTCGAAATATAGGATAGCGGTATCGACATCCCGAAGGTGGACAGGCCAAACCGCTGGGCATTGGGCGAGAATTTCTTTGAACGGACCAGAACGTTGTCCTTCTGGTCGACGAAATCATCCTTCACATGCCGTCCGGCCTTGTAAAAAGCGCCCTGCTCGTTGGCGAACATCGCCACCAGCTGCGCCGAACGCCCCTTGGAATTCAGCAGCTGGCCCGCAATGTTGATGAGCAACTGACCGCTGCTCTCATCGTAACGCGTATCCAGGAAATAACCGTTCGCCAGCTGGGGGGAGCTGGCTGCAGCTGGACCGGCCGTCCCTTGCCCCTTGTATTTGAATTTCTCCACCATTCCGATCTGTTCGATACGCTCGACCTCGGCGTAAGGGAGGTAGAAATAGCCATTCTCGCCGAAGTCACTGCCATGGGAGTTCAGTATCTTCAGGGCGCCCGGCGGCGTGTCCTTGAAAGTCACGCGTTCGTCATCGTAGCCAACAATCACCATCGCATGCGCGTCCCGCTGTCTGGCATTGATATTCGTGCGCCAGATCGGTGAATCCTTGTTGACCCCGGCAGAAGCCGCAAAGAATTCATCCACGAACATGACGACTGCAAGTGGATTGTTCCGGCTGAGTTCGACCTTGATATTCTTGAGGTCATTGGCGGCCACTGCGGCATTCCGGAAATAAATGACCGGTCGCTCGAAGAGCAGCATGGGCCCCGCTGGTGTCACGGTCGTCCTGCACTCATCCGCCTGATAGGGCTGCTCTCTCCACAGCGGGACACCGTAATTCGACAGGAAATTGAATGCCCGCAGCAGGGTTAGCCCCTTCCTGCATTCCAGATTCCCTGCGGGACTGACCAGGGAATTATGCAAATAGGCCGGAGACCGGATCAGATCGTCGAAGCCACGATTGGGTTGTTGCAGCTTCTGGATCGCCGTCCCGATTCCATAGACAAGAGCCCAGGAGACACAGGATCCCTGCGTCTCCTGACTCTGGGCCGGCGGGAATGCCCCGCTCAGATCTACGCGTGTTGGAAGCGCCGTCGCGCGCGACGCCGTAACACTGCTCGTCACGGGCGGCGCGGCCGGCAGAATGTCGGTCGGATCGCTCAGAATGGCACCACGCCCGAACCGCGGCTCCTGCGCCATTGCAATCTGCGCCTGGAGACCGCAGATGATCGCGAGGCAGAAGATCGAGGGCCGCATAGCCGTCACTCCAGAATTCGGCTCAAACCATCCTGCTGCTTCGGCAGCTTGCGCGTATAGCCCTGGCCAAAGGGCGGAGACGCCGTGGGCGCCAACTGGCCCGGAGGCGGCATTTCTATGAGCAGCAGCGATATGACATATGTATTGGTGGTCGCGTCCCTGCTGCCATAGACCTTGCCGTCGGCGCCAAAGCCGGTCCCTGAAACCGCGCCGCCGCTCTCAATGGAGCGGTAGCCACGCTCCCGGATGGCGGTCAGCGTCGCCCCTTCCACCCAATAGACCGTTGCCGTCGCGGCCACCTCGTTGCCCATTCTGGCCCGGACATCCGTGGGAGATGGAATCATGGTCGGGAGAACACGCGCGCGCGCCACGTCGCGGATCTCGTATTCCTTCACAAGTCCTTCGGTAGAGCTGGCGGTCACGAACGGGAAATTCGCGTTGGCCTGATAGCCCTGATTGATCACCGAGGTATAGACATTGGCGTCCTGGATAGCCTCGACCACGGCCGTCCCGTTGTTGGAAATAACGCGATAGGGGCTTAATCTGTAACCGCCCCGCGCCGGATCGAGATACATGACCCGGCCGGCAATCTGCTCAAGATTGTTGCCGATTGCCTCTGCACCTTTTTTGTAGAATTCGCGCTCGGAATAATACGGCGGGATGGCGATATTGACGTCGCTGCGATCGGCAAACTTGTAGCTGTTACAAGCCGCCAATGCCGGCAGACACGCCAGCAGCAAGAACCGCTTCATGATCTTCCCCCTTTTTGCCTGCCCTCGCTCCCCAGCGAGCCGGGTTACGAGAGCAGGACAAAGAAGGGTTTGAAACGTCGATATTCCACGCGGAGGGAAATATCTCCGTTGACGCTCAGCAAGCAGAGTTCATCTTAAAAGCGTATTCACTTCGCGAAGATCATGTCGTCATTGGCGAAGGCCTTGAACTCGAGCGCGTTGCCCGAGGGATCGAGGAAGAACATGGTATGCTGTTCGCCGGCTTCACCTTCAAAGCGCACATAGGGCTCGATGATGAAGTTGATGCCGGCCTTGGTCAGCTTGTCGGCCAGCTTCTGCCAATCCGGGATGCTGAGGATGACGCCGAAATGCTTGGCCGGCACCTGGTGGTCGTCGACCGAGCTATAGGCCTTGATGGTGCATTCTTCCGGCGCCAGATGGGCGACCGGCTGATGGCCGTAGAAATCGAAATCGACCCAATGCTCCGCCGAGCGGCCTTCCGAGCAGCCGAGCAGTTCGCCGTAGAATTTGCGGGTTTCCGCGATGTCCTTGACCGGGAAAGCCAGGTGGAACGGGCGGATCGTGGTGTGCTTGGACTTGACCGGGGTCAGGGCATTCATGGGGAAACCTCATAAAGGGGTGGCTGGTAATACGGCGGATAATAGCGACTGGCGCCGAGGCCTCAATCGATTTAAAGTCGCATCGCTATGAGTTTTTCTCATCTATCCGGCCGCCTTCCCTCACTGAACGCGCTGCGTGCCTTCGCCGTCGCTGGCCGGCATCTGAGCTTCACCAGGGCGGCCGAGGAGCTGCATGTGACGCAGGGCGCGGTCAGCCGTTTGGTGCAGCAGCTGGAAACCGACCTCGGCGTCACGCTGTTCCGCCGCAGCCCGCGCGGCCTGGCGCTGACCGAGGCCGGACTGGCCTATCTGCCGCCGCTCTCGGATGCCTTCGAGCGCATGACCGCCGCCACCCGGCTGGTGGCGCGCAGCGGCCGGCCGCCCAACCACCTGGCCATAACCATGTTGCCGACTTTCGCCATGCGCTGGTTCATGCCCCGGCTGGCGGATTTCCAGCATCTCAACCCGGATATCACCGTCGACGTCACTTCGGTCGACCGGCCGGTCGATTTCGCCCACGAGCCGGTCGATGTCGGCATCCAGTATGGCAGCGGGCAATGGCCCGATGAACTGACGGCGGAATTCCTGTTTCCTGAAACCGTCGTGCTGGTCGGCAGCCCGGCGCTGCTGAAGGGCAAGCCGATCAAGAAGGCCGAGGACGTCAAGCGCCATACCCTGCTGACCCATTCGACACGGCCGGAAGCCTGGGCGGAATGGTTCGCGGCATCGGGGCTGAAAAACACAGGCGCGCCGCGCGGGGGACCGGCGTTTGAGCATTTCTTCATGTCGATCGAAGCAGCCGTGAATGGCCTGGGCCTGGCACTGGTGCCGGACTTTTACGTTACCGGTGAAATCCGCGACGGCCGCCTGATTGAACCGCTGCCGGCCCATCGTGTAAGCCGTCCGGGTGGCTATTATCTGCTGCATCTGAAGGCGCGCGACCGCGATCCCGCCATCCGCGCCTTCCGCACCTGGCTGTTCAGCTAACACCGTTCTCTTTTCAGGGAGCCTCTCCATGCCCCGCCTGCTTCTTGCCTGCCTGCTGCTGATCGCAAGCCTGCCCGCCGCTTTCGCGGCCGAGCGGCTGGACCCGCGCCCGCGCATCGCCGTGATGTCGGCCTTCGCGCCGGAATGGCAGGCGCTGAAAGCCGCTACTACCGCGGCGAAGAGCCACAGCGTCAACGGCATCGAATTCGTCACCGGTACACTGGCCGGCCGCGAGGTGGTGCTTTTCCTGAGCGGCATCAGCATGGTCAATGCCGCCATGAGTACACAGATTGCGCTCGACCGCTTCGACATCACCGGCATTGTCTTCAGCGGCATCGCCGGCGGCGTCGATCCGGCACTGCATGTGGGCGACGTGGTCGTCGCCGAGCAGTGGTCGCAGTATCTGGAGGCGACGTTTGCCCGCGATCTTGGCAACAACAACTGGGCGGTGCCGCCGTGGCAGAGCCGCGACACACCGAATTACGGCATGATCTTCCCCGGTCCGGTGGAGGTGCGCCGCACCGGCGCCGCCGCGCCCGAGAAGAAGCTGTGGTTCGCCGTCGATCCCGGCATGCTGGGGGCGGCAGCGAAGATCGGCGATGTCACGCTGCAGCATTGCACCGCGACCAACACCTGCCTGAAGACAAAGCCGCGCCTGGTCGTTGGCGGCAACGGCGTCTCGGGCCAGGCTTTCGTCGACAATGCGCGCTTCCGCGAATATGTCTTCGCCACCTTCAAGGCCCAGGTGCTGGACATGGAAAGCGCCGCCGTCGCCATGGTGGCTTACGCCAACGGCGTGCCGTTCATCGCCTTCCGCAGCCTGTCGGATCTGGCGGGCGGCGAGCATGGCGGCAACGAGATGGCCACCTTCATGGGCCTGGCCTCGACCAATGCCGCCGTCGTCGTGCAGCGCTTCCTGCAGGCCTGGACACCGCCTCGCTAACACTTCCAACTGTGACGGTGGACATATCGGAACGGCGCATTATCTCTTCTGATATCCCTGTCTCGCTCGACACATAAAAAAGTCTCCCCAATGCTCGCCGGTCTGCGCCAGTCGCACTCCTACCCCCTCCTGCTGCTGATCGCGACCGGCGTGACGCTGGGCGCCGCCCCGCCGCTGGCCAAACTGGCGACCGGCAGCGGCATCCCGCCGGTTGCCTTCGCCTTCTGGCAGAACCTGATCGGCGGCCTGCTGCTGCTTGCGCTGACCTATGCGACCGGCAACCGTTTCCCGCCGCGCCATATCCGCTTCTATGCGATCAGCGGCCTCATCACGCTCGCGATCCCCAGCGTACTGATCTTCCTCGCCGTCGCCCGCATCGGCGCCGGCCTGCCCAGCATCGCGTATGCCTTCCCGGCGATGATCACCTATGCCATCGCGCTCGGCCTGCGCATGGAAGGCTTCGTCTGGCAGCGCGCCGCCGGCATCGGCCTTGGCGTGGTTGGCATCCTGCTGATCCTCGGCCCGCGTTCGGGCCCGGTCTCCGATGCCGATCTGCCCTGGATGCTGCTGGCCTTCATCGCGCCGGTCTCGCTGGCGCTGGGCAACATCTACCGCACCCGCGCCTGGCCGAAGGATGCGGCCGGCCTTGCCCTTGCCGCCGGCACGCTGCTGGGCGCGGCCTTCTGGCTGCTGCTCGCCAGCCTCGCCTTCGGCACGACCTATCTGCCGTCAGGCACGGATTTTGACTGGGTGCTGCCGGTGGCCGGTGTCTTCGCCTGCCTCAGTTTCATTCCCTATTTCGAACTGCAGCGCGTGGCCGGGCCGGTTTACCTGAGCCAGATCGGCTATGTGATGGCGGCGACCAGCCTCGCCGTCGGGACCTTCGTCTTCGGCGAGCGCTATGGCCTGCTGGTCTGGATCGCGGCGGCCGTGATCGTCGCCGGCATACTGCTGGTCAACCGCCGCCCCATCCCCAAGGCATAAAAAAAGCCGCCGGCTTTTAAACCGGCGGCTTTTTCATTCCGGAAACGACGGCGCTTACGGCGTGCGTTCGATCATCGTGCCGACGCCGTGCGCCGTGAACAGTTCCAGCAGCAGCACATGCGGGATGCGGCCATCCAGGATATGCGCCGCCGAGACGCCGCCGCGCACGGCATCCAGACAGGTCTCCACCTTGGGGATCATGCCGCCCGAGATGGTGCCGTCGCCCATCAGCACCAGCGATTCTTTCGCCGTCAGGCTGGGGATCAGCTTCTTGTCCTTGTTCAGCACGCCGGCCACGTCGGTCAGCATGAGAAGCTTGGTGGCGCCCACCGCGGCGGCGATCGCGCCGGCCGAGGTATCGGCGTTGATATTGTAGGTCTCGCCATTCTCGCCCACGCCGATCGGCGCCACGACAGGGATGACATTGGAATTCTGCAGCGTGTGCAGGATGTCCGGATTGATGCGCACCGGCTCGCCCACGAAGCCGAGGTCGAGCAGCTTCTCGATATTGGAGCCCGGATCGCGCACGCTGCGGCGCAGCTTGCGGGCCTCGATCAGGCGGCCGTCCTTGCCGCTGAGACCGATGCCGGTGCCGCCGGCCTTGCTGATCGCGGTGACGATGGCCTTGTTGATCGATCCGGCCAGCACCATCTCGACGATCTCGACGGTGGCCTGGTCGGTGACGCGCAGACCATCGACGAATTCGCTCTTGATCTTCAGCCGCTCCAGCATCGCGCCGATCTGCGGGCCGCCGCCATGCACCACGATGGGATTGATGCCGACCTGCTTGATCAGCACCACGTCGCGCGCGAACTGCTCGGCCAGCGCCTCGTCGCCCATGGCATGGCCGCCGTACTTGATCACCATGGTCTGGCCGGCGAAGCGGCGCATATAGGGCAGCGCCTCGGAGAGGACCTTGGCGGTCTGCTGCAGATGCGCTTCCAGCGGCTGCGGGCCGGTTGTCGTCTTCATGGTGTTTCTCGGCGGGTTACGGGTGGACTTTTATAAGCGGCGTCAGGCCAGGGCCGCAAGCTCGGCCCGCAGCTCGGCAATGCCGATCTCGTCATGGCTGGAGGTGGTCCGGATGACCGGATGGGCAGCAACATGTTTCTGCAATGCAGCCGCCACAGCCGCCTTGACCTTGGCCAGATCGGCATCGGAGGTCTTGTCGGCCTTGGTCAGGATCACCTGATAGATGACGGCCGATTTATCCAGCAGCTTCATGATGTCTTCGTCGCCGGTCTTTAGGCCATGGCGGCCATCGACCAGCAAGCAGACCCGCTTCAATTCCGGCCGGCCCTTCAGGTAGGCCCGGGTCGTCTCGGTCCAGGCCTCAGCCTTGGCCTTGCCGACCGAGGAATAGCCATAGCCCGGCAGGTCGACCAGGCTGAGCGTGCCATGGCCGAGATCGAAGAAATTGAGCTGCTGGGTGCGGCCCGGCGTATTGGAGGTGCGCGCCAGCGCCTTGCGGCCGCACAGCGCGTTGACCAGCGACGACTTGCCCACGTTGGAGCGTCCGGCGAAGGCGATCTCGGGCCCGCGCGCCACGGGCAGCTGCGGCATGGTCATGGCGCCGGCGAAGAAATCGCAGGGACCGGCAAACAACAGCCGGCCGCGCTCGAGCGCGGCCGGGCTGAAGCTTTCGTCTGCCGCCGGCAGGTCGGCCATGCCGGTTACTTCTTCGGCTTGGCCGGCGCCGGGTCGGGCTTTTCAGCACCGCCGCCGATCTTCACGCCCATGCGCTTCATGATCACATACTGCTGCAGGATCGACAGCGTGTTGTTCCAGCTCCAGTAGATCACCAGGCCGGCCGCGAAGGAGCCGAGCATGAAAGTGAAGACAATCGGCATCAGCGCGAAGATTTTCTGCTGCACCGGATCCGGCGGCTGCGGATTCATCTTCATCTGCAGGAACATGGAAATGCCCATGATGATCGGCCAGACGCCGATCGACAGGATCTGCAGCGGGCCCAGATGCGGCACATCCCAGGGCAGGAAGCCGAAGGCGTTCATCCAGGTGGTCGGGTCGGGCGCGGAGAGATCGTGGATCCAGCCATAGAAGGGCGCATGGCGCATCTCGATGGCGATGTAGAGCACCTTATAGAGCGCGAAGAAGACCGGAATCTGCAACAGGATCGGCAGACAGCCGGCGGCCGGGTTGACCTTTTCCTTCTTGTACAGCGCCATCAGCTCCTGCTGCATGCGGGCGCGGTCCTCGCCATACTGCTCGCGCATGCGCTGCATCTCAGGCTGCAGCTTCTTCATCGAGCTCATCGCCACATAGGACTTGTAGGCGAGCGGGAAGAACAGCAGCTTGACGATCACGGTGACCGCCAGCATGGCCAGGCCGATATTGCCCAGCACGCCCTTGAGCCATTCGATGCTGTAGAACATCGGCTTGGTCAGGAAGTGGAACCAGCCCCAGTCGATCGAGAGTTCAAAGCGCGGAATCTTGTACTGCTCTTCATAGCGGTCGAGCAGGCGCACTTCCTTGGCGCCGGAGAACAGCAGCGTGGTGGCGCTGATGCTCTTGCCCGGCTCGAGCTGCTGGCCGGCTCCGAGATAGTCGGCCTGGTAGCGTTCGGGGCCGGCAGCCGGCTTGGCGTGGCTGAAGCGCGCCTTCACGGTCTGGTCGACGCCCGGCACCAGCACGGTCTGCCAGTACTTGTCGGTAAAGCCGACCCAGCCGCCGACGGTGTCGTATTCACGCGTCTTGTCGTCGGAGAGGTCCTTGTAGCTCAGTTCCTTCAGCGTGCCGTTGTCGCTGGCCTTCTCGCGCGTCACGGCGACCGGGCCTTCATGCAGGATGTAGAGGCCATCCGTGTGGGGCGTGCCGTGGCGCGAGACCAGCGCATAGGGGAACAGCGTGACGGCCTGGCCGCCCTTGTTCTCCACGCCCTGCGTGATGTTGAAGAGATAGTTGTCGTCCAGCGCGATCTTGCGGGTGAAGACCAGGCCCTGGCCGTTATCCCAGGTCAGCGTCAACGTCTCGCCCGAGCGCAGCACGGTCTTGTCGGCGGTCCAGCGCGTCTGCGCATTGGGCAGCGCGACAGCGTTGCCCGCGGCGGTCCAGCCGAATTCGGCGTAATAGGCCGACGGGCCACCGGCCGGCGACAGCAGATGGATCGCCGGGCTGCCGGCGGCAATGGTTTCCTTGTATTCGGGCAGTACCACGTCGTCGATGCGGCCGCCGGTCAGGTTCAGCGAACCGGTCAGGCGCTTGCCCTCGATCTTCACGCGCGGGCTGTCGCCGAGCGCCTTCTCGCGCGACACGGTGGCGTCCAGCGGCTGGCCCAGGCCAGGCAGCTGCGGCAGGCCGGCGGTGGTGTTGGGCGCGATCGGCGCCTGGGTATCGGTCTGCGCCTGCTGGGTCGCCTGCTGCTGACGCAGCTTTTCCTGCTTCGGCGCTTCAACGAAGAACTGGAAGCCGAGCATGATCGCGACCGAAACGACGATCGCGATGATGAGATTCTTCTGGTCGGACATCAGACGGAGCCTTGCTGAACGGATGAAGACGGAACGCTATTCGGTTTTTGTGACGCAAACTCGGACGCGACGGGCGGCACGGGATCGTAGCCGCTGCTGCCGAGCGGATGGCAGCGCGCCAGCCGCCGCACGGCGAGATAGCCGCCGCGCGCCGCCCCATGCTTCTCCAGCGCTTCGAGCGCATAGCAGGAGCAGGTCGGCTGGAAGCGGCAGTTATGCCCGATCCAAGGCGACAGCACGAGGCGGTAGGCCTTGATTGGCAGGCTGAGAAGGCGGGCCAGCGGCGTCATGCCGCACCTGTGGTATTCGGTGCCGCGGTCTCCTGCCAGAGCTTCAGCTTCCTGAGCGCGGCTTCGAGATCGCGGCGCAGCGCCGCGAAATCGCGGGCCGGCGTGGCCTGACGCGCGACCAGGACATAGTCATGGCCGGGCATGGCGTGATGGGGGAGGATTTCGTGCACCAGCGCCTTCAGGCGGCGGCGGGCTCGATTGCGGGCAACAGCGTTGCCCACCTTGCGCGAAGCAGTGAAACCGACACGGCGACAGCCGTTCTCACCGGGCGCGGCCTGCAGCAGCAGTCCCGGCAGCGCCACGCGCCGCTCGGCCGCCTGCACCCGGAGATAATCCGCGCGGCGGCGGAGTCGTTCGACACCGCCCGACGCCATCGCGGACTGACTTACGCCGAGAGCTTCTTACGGCCCTGGGCGCGACGGGCAGCGATGACCTTGCGACCGCCGACAGTGGCCATACGGGCGCGGAAACCATGGCGGCGCTTGCGCACCAGCTTGGAGGGTTGATAGGTCCGTTTCACAGCGGCTCTCCATCTGACAGCCGGCTTTTCCTCGGTTTTCCGCGAAAAAGCCTTAACAAAACATGCACATGCAGGGGCCCGCAGGGGCCCCGGCAAAATCGGTCCCGCTGTATAGGGGGTCGCCGGGACGGAGTCAACGCGGGATTCGGCACATTTGCCCGGCATTTAGCTGCCCCTGCAGCCCGTTAACCACTGGCTCGCCGCTTCGGGCCCGGAACCGGCCAAAAATGGGGTTTTGCGTGTTGACGGCCAAGACCCCAGTCCCTATAACCGGCCACCAAATTTGCGACCAACACTTGGAAAGTCAGAGGTTCATCATGGCTCGTCGTTGCGAAGTCACCGGCAAGGGCGTTCAGAGCGGCAACAATGTCAGCCACGCCAACAACAAGACCCGTCGCCGGTTCCTGCCGAACCTGCACGTCGTCTCGCTGATCAGCGAAGCGCTGGGCCGCGACGTGACCCTGCGCGTCTCCAGCCACGGCCTGCGTTCGGTCGAGCATAACGGCGGCATCGACAACTGGCTGCTGAAGCAGCGCGACGACCGCCTGTCGGACGACGCCCGCGTCATCAAGCGCAAGATCAAGAAGGCCCTGGCCGCCAAGGCCGCCTAAGCTTTCGATCCATCGGATCTGAAAACGCCGCCGGTAGAAATACCGGCGGCGTTTTTCGTTATTATGGGTCGAGACGGAAGACCATCAGCAGCGTGCGCTGCAGGCGGTTCTGGTTGTCGTCCGACATCACATAGAGCCAGGTGCTGCCGTCCTCGGCACGCCGCACATCCAGCGCCTCCATATTGTCGACCGACACCGGCCGCGCCCATTCCGCCAGCAGCGTCGCCTTGAGCACGGCGCCGGGCTGGATATCGGCAGCGGCAATGCGGCTGATCCGTGCCTTCGGCCCGACCAGCGGCGTGTAATAGCGCTGCAGCAGCAGCGCATCGCCGTTAGGCAGCGCGACGGCATCGGTCGGCTTGAAATCGTCGCGCGCCGGCCAGGCGAGATCATGCCACTGGCCGCCACGCAGCAGCCAGACCGCGCTGTCGTCCTTGTTGCCGCCGACCAGCGCCGGCTTTTCCTCGCTGAACATCAGCAGTTCGCCATTGGCAAAGCTTGCCACACCCTCGATGCCGCCGTTATCGGGTTGCTGCGCAACACTGGCCGGGACTTCCAGCGTGGCGGTCGCCGGCCCGCCCGGCTCGCCGTAGAACCACAGGCGATGCGCGCGCTCGAACGACACCAGCCAGCGGCCATCGGCCAGGCGGCGCAGTGATTCGGCATCGCTCAAAACCTTGCGCGTGATCGGTGCACCATTGGCGTCACGCAGCGGCAGGATCTGCGCCGCGGCGATTCTCTCGGGCAAACCAATCGCGTTACGGCTGAAATCCAGCCGCAGCCAATGGCCGGTATCAGCGATCGCCCACAGCCCGGCGCCATCGGCATCGACCGCGATTCCGGAATAGCCGCCGAACTCGCCATGGTCCGAGGCGAGTATCAGTCCGCCCATATAGGTCAGGCGGCCGACCCGCCCCTGATCAGGCTGGTCGGGGTTGAGCAGCAGGACCGCGCTACGCACCTCCAGAGGCTCCGCCCGAGTCGCCGCCGGCAGGGCCGCGACCAGCAAAAACGCCACCAGAACGTGACTTATCAAATGTTTAGCTTGGCTCAGAACTCGCATTCGGTATGCTTCCCATAAGTGGAGGAGTATCCGGTATTCATGTCCGACAAGGTTGCACATCCTTCCCGGGCCGCTCAGGCGCCCGCCAGCCTGATGCGCGCGCCGGCGCTGTTCGTCGGCGCCATGGTGCTGCTGCTGGCCGGCATGCTCAGTCTGCAACTCTATCGCCAGTATAATGACGAGATTGCGGCCGGCCGGGCAACCGCGCGCTCGATGGCCAACCTGCTCGAAGAGCATGCCGGACGCAGTCTGGGTGCCATCGACATCTTCCTGATCAATTTCGCCGAGACGCTGAGCGGCATGGCCGGTACCGGCCAGATCGGCAGCATGTCGGCCCTGCGCGAACGCATGAACGCACGCCTCGCCGACCTGCCGCAGGTGCGCGCCTATATCGTGCTCGACGAGAACGGCGATTCCGTGCTCGACAGCGGCGCGGTGCTGCCGCGCAGCTTCAACGGCGGCGACCGCCCGTATTTCACCGCGCATCGCGACCACGCTCATGCCGGCCTGTTCATCGACCAGCCGCGCCAGAGCCGCATCAACGGCATGTGGGGCATCAGCGCCAGCCGCCGCATCAACAAGCCCGATGGCAGTTTCGGCGGCGTGATCTCGGTCTCGATCGAGCCGGAATATTTCCTCAGCTTCTATCGCAGCTCGGTACTGGATGCCGAGAATTCGATGGTGCTGTATCAC
>Ga0102594_1000877_pt1 | contig 22388 bp, 26 predicted proteins | sample AraplaCol_mLB_r2_2_FD_76863 | JGI IMG/M metagenome (GOLD analysis project Ga0102594, IMG submission 76863) | Arabidopsis root microbial communities from North Carolina, USA - plate scrape MF_Col_mLB_r2 (SPADES assembly) (version 2) | ecosystem: Host-associated > Plants > Roots > Endosphere...
GATCGAGATAATGCCGATAGAGGCCGAGATCGAGATCGCGGCCGTCGATGCGTTCCAGCCCGAACCAGTCAACAAAGCTCGCCGGCGTTTCGGTCTGCAGGTCGAGCAGCATGCTGCGCCAGGCATCGAGTGTGAGTTTGCGCCGCAGCAGGCCGCGCACCGCGCCTTCCATGCGCGCCCGCGTCGCCGTGTCGAGTTCGGCGGTCTCGTCGGCCAGCGTGTCGCTCAAGTTTTTGGTCAGGCGGTTGAGCGGTTCCAGCAGGCGCTCGATGCCGGATGCGAAAGACAGTGCCGCATCCAGCAGCCCGTCGACCGGTTCGCGTGTCGGGCATTCCAGGCCGTAAGGAGAATCTGGCTGCGCGCTGCGCGCCAGGATCTGCTGGCGCGCTTTGGCAAGAAACTTTTCGCCGCTGCCGTTGGGCTGACCTTCACCCAGCCGCGCCAGCCAGCCTTCGCCGGGCAGGCAGCGCGCATGTTCGACGATGGCTTCCAGCGCCGCCTTGCCGGCTTCGTCCTGCGCCACCAGATCGCCGATGCGGTTGGCGAGCCCGCGCGCGCGGCTGCGCCGCCCGCCTTCCGGCCCGCGCAGCCAGCGGCGCAGGTCGACCGCTTCCATGCCGGTGAGATGCGCGGCAAACGCGCCGTCGGCGGCCTCGAACAGGTGATGGCCTTCGTCGAAGACATAGCGCAGCGGCTTCTGGGAATCGTCTTCGCCCATCGCGGCCTGGATCATCACCAGCGCATGGTTGGCGATCACCATCTCGGCCTTGCGCGACTTGCGCACGCTGCGCTCGATGAAGCATTTGCGGTAATGTGGGCAGCCGGCATGGATGCATTCGCCGCGCTGGTCCGTCAGCCCCAGCGTGCGGCCGCGCCCATGCAGGTCGACCGCCCACGCCGGGAAATCGCCGCCGGCGAGATCACCGTCGCGCGTCGCGCCGGCCCAGCGGGCAATGAGGGAGAGCGGCACCAGATCCTGTGGCCGCGCCGCGCCGCCTTGGGCGGCATCTTCCAGATTCAACAGGCAGAGATAATTCTCGCGGCCTTTGCGCACGACGACTTTCGCGGCCTTCTCGGCCGGATCGGCGAACAGCCGGTCGAGTTCGCGATCTAACTGTCGTTGAAGATTCTTTGTATACGTCGAGAGCCAGACCGTGCCGCCATTCTTCTCGGCCCAGACGCTGGCCGGCGCGATATAGCCCAGCGTCTTGCCGATGCCGGTGCCGGCCTCGGCCAGCACGGTCTCGGGCATGCCGATCATCTCGCGCGGCGCGAAAGCCTGCGCGGCGGTGGCGGCGTAATCGGCCTGGCTTTCGCGCAGTTCCGAGGTGGTGCCGAGCAGGCGGGCGAGCCGTTCGCGCGCTTCCACGGGCGATACCGTTTGCGTATCCGGCGGCGGCGGCGGCGCGTAATCCACCCATTCGGGCAGTTCCTGCCAGATATCCAGTCCGCCGAAGCCGCCGGCGGGAACGGTCATGGCTTCCGGTCCCAGGCCGATCAGCAGGTACGTCGCCCATGGCCAGCCGGCCTTGTTCAGTGTCTGCGCCAGCCGCATGCTGCGTTTCAGCGCGCGCGGCTGCTGGCGCGGCAGGTCCTCCAGCAGCATTTGCGCGGCATGATGCAGATACTGCACGGCCTCTTCATCGTCGGCGGCATCGAGGCCGATGCGCGCCAGCAGGCCATGCGGCGTCGGCAGGCAGAATTTCGCCGGTCGCACGAAGGCGAAGAGATCGAGCAGGTCGTAGGACGGGAAGGGCTCGACGCCGAGCCGCGTCGCCGTCGCCTTGCCATGCACCAGCAGCGGCGGTGTGGCGCGGGCACGACGCGCGGCGGCATCGGCGGAAATCTTTTCCAGCTGGCCGTTCTCGAACCACCAGGCAAAGCCGCCGCCGGCGACCAGCGCCGGCAGCCGGCCCAGAGCGGCTGCGAGCGATTCAGTCATGACTTACTGCGCGGCCCAGACGATGCGGGCGATCCAGGCGATGTCCTGGATGTCAAAGGCGCGGTCGGGATAGGCCGGATTGAAGGAGGCGAGCTCGATGCGGGTCAGCGTGCGGCGTGCCAGCAGCTTGCACATCACCTCGCCCTGCACGGTTTTCGCGATCACGCGGTCGCCGCGGCGCACGCTGGCAGCCGGCGAGACGATCACCACGTCGCCGTCGCGATAGACTGGCAGCATGCTGTCGCCGCTGATCTCCAGCGCATAAGCATTGGGATCGCCGATCTCGGGGAATGGCACCTTCTCCCAGCCCTCGCCGGTGGGAAAGCCGCCATCATCGAAGAAGCCGTCCTTGCCGGCCTGCGCCAGGCCGATCAGCGGCACGCGCTGGGTGCTGCGCGGCACGCCGCCGGTATCGGCCAGCAGGTCCATGAATTCCGGCACGCTGGCGCCGGTCGCCTCGATGACTTTCGCGATCGATTCCGTCGACGGCCAGCGCTGCTTGCCGTCGCGCGAGACGCGTTTCGAGCGGTTGAAGGTGGTGGGGTCGAGTCCGGCCTTGCGCGCCAGGCCCGAGGCAGTGAGGCCGTAGCGTTCGGCCAGCCCGTCGATTGCGGCCCAGATCGCGCGATGTGTCAGCATGGGACGATAGTCTTGTAAAAGCAGGGATTTGGCTACAGGAATATTCTCTTTTTACACGTTTGACATGGGAACATTATAGGAATATAAGGTCATATACAGGCGTGTATTTCGTATATGTTCTTCCCGTTTAGGGGCCGGATATGAAACAAACAGCCCGGAATCAGGTCAGGCAGGGACTGTCGTCACGTCCCGCGGGTGTATCCGATCCCGCGCCGGCCGGCCGGGCGGTGGTGGTCTTCGTCGAGGAAACCCGCCTGCCCAAGCTGCGCCGGCTCAAGCCCGGCTTCCGCCACTGCTATGCCTACCTGGCCCAGGAGAGCGGCTGGGTCGGTATCGATCCCCTGTCTCATCGCATTGAAATACGGTCATTTTCAGGCTGGGACGCGCAGGCCGACCTGGCCGGTCATCTGCGTGGCCTGGGGCAGTGCGCGCTCACCGTGCCGCTGCTGCAGCCGGCGTTGCGGCTGGCGCCGCCGCTGCCGTTTTCCTGCGTCGAGACGATCAAGCGGCTGATCGGCCTGCACAGCTGGCACATAAGAACACCGTGGGAACTATTTCTTGAATTGCGGAAAATATCCCTTGATAATGGATTTGTTTCGTTCTATTTTGACTCTGGAAAGAACATTTAAGCAACTTCTGGCAAGAAAAGCGCCGGAATCTGCCACAACTGCAGGAAAGGTCAGCCTCATGGGTGGAATTTTCTCGTCGCCATCGCCGCCGCCTCCACCCCCGCCGCCGCCCGCACCGGATCCGGTGCCGACCGAGAGCGAGGCCGAGGTGGCCGAGAAGGCGGCGCGCGAACGCCGCCGCCGCGCCCAGTCCGAAACCATCGCCACCTCCTGGCGCGGCGTCGAGAGCGGCGGCGCGTCTTCGGCACCGGCGCCCAAGCGCCTGCTCGGAGAATGACCATGACCGCAATCGCTCCTGCCACCGCTGACGACCACGATCCGCTGCAGCCGGCCAATCTGCGTCGTCGCCATGAGCGCGCGCGCAGTCAACGTAGCAGCTGGGATGCGCTGTGGCAGGATTGCTATGACTATGCGCTGCCGGCGCGTCGCGGTGCCGGCACCAGCAGCAACACGGGCAGCGCCAGCCGCGTCAGCGATCGCCTGTTCGACGCCACCGCCGCCGATGCGGCCGAGCAGCTCGCCGCCGCGCTGCTGTCGCAGCTGACGCCACCCTGGTCGCGTTGGTTCGCCTTCCAGCCCGGCCGCGACATCCCGCAGGAGCAGCATGGCGCGGTCTCGGCCGAACTCGACAAAGCGGCAGAGCTGCTGCAGGCGCAGTTCGACCGCAGCAATCTGAGCGTTGGCTGGCGCAGGACCCCAACCGCATGAAGCTGCTGGCCGTCACGGCATCGGACAGGCGCTTCGTGCTGGCGCAGCAGCTGGCGCAGGCAGCTTTGGCCGGCGAGCTGGCCGACTACACCTTCGGCGCGACGCATTACCACGCGGTCGATGTCGCGCCCAGCTGGGCCGCCGGCCATACGCCCTGCGTGGTGATCGGCCGCCATGCCTTCTACAACGACATCGCCTGAAGGAGCATCGCCATGCTGGACAAGCTGCTGGCCGCGACCGCTGCCACACCCATAGAGGCCATCGGCAACGTGTTCGACAAATTGTTTACCTCCGATGACGAACGCGCCCAGGCCGAGGCCGTGCTGGAAAAACTGCGCCAGCATCCGGCCGAGCTGCAGGTCGAGCTGAACAAGATCGAGGCGGCGCATGCCTCCGTGTTTGTCGCCGGCTGGCGTCCTGCGGTGGGCTGGATCTGCGCCGCCGGTGTCGGCTGGGCTTATCTCGGCCATCCGCTGTTCCTCTGGGCGGCGGCGCTCTGGTCGCCCGGCCTCAATCCGCCGGCGATCCAGACCGACAGCCTGTTCGAACTCGTCCTGGCCATGCTGGGCATGGCGGGGCTGCGCAGCTTCGAGAAGGCGAAGGGGAAGGCGAAATGATGACGGCGCGGCGGCCATCTGTTATGTCCATCGCATGACCACGATCTACCGCATCATCAGCCAGGCCGACTGGGCGACGGCACAGGCCGCCGGCGCCTTCGCCGGCACGGCGCATGACATCCGCGACGGCTTCATCCATTTCTCGACCGCGAAACAGGCGGCTGAAACAGCCGCCAAGCATTACGCCGGCCTGACCGACCTGCTGCTGCTCTATGTGCGGGATACCGCGCTGACTGCACCGTTGAAGTGGGAGAAATCGCGCAACGACGATCTCTTCCCGCATCTTTACGGCGCGCTGCCGGTCTCTGCGGTGCATCGCGTGGAAAAGCTGCCGCTCGATGCGACCGGCCGTCACCTCTTCCCGGAGCTGGAGCCGTGAGCGGCTTCACCGGCGATCCGCTCTGGCAGCAGCCGGCCCAGTCCTACAATATCGCCGCCATGGCGGAAGCAGCCGTGCAGCAGGACGCCGCCGCGCTGATCGACCGCGTGGCCGGGATCGCCGGCGGGCGTGACCGGCTGCACATCGCGCCGCTCGATACGCTGCATCTGTCGCTCTATGGCGTCGCACCGGTGCGCAGCCGTTTCGACAAGGATGCCTACTGGGCCGACGTGCAGTCCATCGTGCTGCAGGTGCTGCGCGACTGGGCGGCGCGGCAGGCCGTTTCGACTTTGCGCTTCCGCAGCCTGAAGGCAACCTCCGCCGCCGTCATCGCCGTGGCCGAGCCGCATGACGGCATTTGGGCCCTGCGCGCTGCGCTGGCCGCCGCCCTGCCACCGCCGCCGGGCGGCGCGCCGAAATACGACCTGATCCACATGACGCTGGCGCGCTATGCGCAACCGCAGGCGCTGCCCTCCGACTTCGCAGCACGCATTGCGGCGCTGCCGGTGGCACTGGAGTATCCGCTGCGGCAGGTGATCCTGATGAAGGAAACGCAGTATCCTTCGCTCGGCTTTGAAACCCTCGAAACCCAGGCGCTGCGCGCGCCGGAGATGATCGCATGAGTCTCTACAAGAATCTCGTCTGGCCGCTGGTGCAGAATCTGGATGCCGAGGATGCGCATCGCCTGACGCTCAAGGTGCTCAGGACCGGCTTGGTGCCGGCCTTCTGCGGCACTGCTGATCCGGTGCTCAGCACCACATTGTTCGGCAAGGCGGTCTCCAGCCCGGTCGGACTGGCGGCCGGTTTCGACAAGAATGCCGAAGTGCCCGATGCGATGCTGAAGCTCGGCTTTGGCTTCGTCGAGGTCGGCGGCGTGACGCCGAAGCCGCAGCCGGGCAATCCGCGCCCGCGCGTCTTCCGCCTGGTGGAGGACCGCGCGGTGATCAACCGCATGGGCTTCAACAACGACGGCCTCGATGTGATGGCGGCGCGGCTGGAAGCGCGGCGGCATCGCACAGGCCTGCTTGGCGTCAATCTCGGCGCCAACAAGGACAGCACGGATCGACCGGGCGACTACGCGATTTCTTACGCGCGTCTTGCGCCGCTCTGCGGCTTTGCGGTCGTCAATGTGTCGTCGCCCAACACGCCGGGCCTGCGCAATCTGCAGGGCCGCGAGGAACTCGATGCACTGCTGAAACGGCTGCAGCCGCTGCAGGCACAGTATAAAACGCCGCTGCTGGTCAAGATCGCGCCCGACCTCGCGGATGAAGACATCGATGCGGTGGCGGAGCTGGCGCTGTCCTACGGTCTCAGCGGCATCGTCGCCAGCAACACCACGATCGCGCGGCCCGACAGCTTGCGGAGCCGCAACAAGGGCGAGACCGGCGGTCTGTCGGGCCAGCCCTTGTTTGAAAAATCCACGGATGTGCTGCGGCGGCTGCATGATCAGGTCGGTGATCGCCTGACGCTGATCGGCGTCGGCGGCATTGCCAGCGGCGAACAGGCCTATGCCAAGATTCGCGCCGGCGCCTCGGCCGTGCAGCTGTACTCGGCCCTGGTCTACGAGGGTCCGGCCCTGATCGGCCGCATCCGCAGCGACCTCGCCGCGCTGTTGAAGCGCGACGGGTTCAAGAGCGTCGCCGAGGCGGTCGGCCGGAAATAAAACGGGGCGCCTGAAGCGCCCCGTTCGTCGTCCGAAATCCAGTCCGCTTACGCGTTCTTCACCGGGTTGCGCAGCAGGCCGACCTTCTCGATCTCGATCTCGATGATGTCGCCGTCCTTCATGTAGACCGGCGGGTTGCGCTTGGTGCCGACGCCGCCCGGGGTGCCGGTGGCGATCACGTCGCCAGGTTCCAGCGGCGTGAAGGTCGTCACATACTTGATGATCTTCCGGATGTTGAATGTCATCAGGTCGGTGTTGGACGACTGCATGACCTGGCCGTTCAGGCGGCTCTGGATCGCCAGCTTCTGGGCGTCCGGGATTTCGTCCGCCGTCACCATCCAGGGGCCGAAGCCGCCGGTGGCGTTGAAGTTCTTGCCCGGGGTGAACTGGCCGGTATGGGTCTGCCAGTCGCGCACCGAGCCGTCGTTGTAGCACGAGTAACCGGCGATGATGCTGAAGGCGTCATCCTCGGACACCTTGTAGCCGCGCTTGCCGATGATCACGGCCAGCTCGGCCTCGTAATCCAGCTTGTCGGATTCGGCAGGCTTCAAGAGGGGTTGGGCATGGGCGACCTGGCTTTCCGGGAAGCGCACGAAAATGGTGGGATGGCCCGGCGGTTCGCGGCCCATCTCGCGGCGATGCTCGTCGTAATTGACGCCGACGCAGACGATCTTGCCCGGATTGGGCACCACTGGCAGCAGCGTGGTGCCTTCCAGCTTGGCGTCGGCAGACGCGCCCTTGGCGGCGGCTTCCACCTCGGCCAGCGCGCCGGCTTTCAGCACGGCGACCAGGTCGGGATACTTGGAACCCAGCTTGGCGCCCACATCGACGATGCCGTCGCCAACCACCACGCCGTAAGAACTCTTGCCATTACGGACGAAGCTCACCACTTTCATCAGACTGCTCCCTGCCGGAAAAAGAAAATGCGTTATAATTCGGGTGCAGACGATACGCCCAGCCCCGCAGCCCGACAAGCACCCCGCAGCTTCATCCAGCCATGACACAGTTGAAAAAATCGCTACCAGCCTTGCTGATTCCGCGACTCTGGCCGGTCGGCCGCCCCGACCTGCGCCGTCGCGTCGGCATCGCCTTCGGCTTCCTGGTCGTGGCCAAGCTGGTCAATGTTGCAGTGCCATATCTGTTCAAGCTGGTGGTGGACCAAGTCGGCCAGATTGGTTCAGGGGCCATCGCCATCACAGCAGTGCTCGGCCTGGTCGCCGCCTATGGCCTGGCCCGCATGGGCGCTCAGGGGTTTGGCGAGTTGCGCGACGCGGTGTTCGCCAAAGTCGCGCAGGCCGCGATCCGCGACCTGGCGCTGGAAACCTTCAACCACCTGCATGCGCTGTCCTTGCGGTTTCATCTGGAGCGCCAGACCGGTGGCCTGTCCCGTGTGATCGAGCGCGGCACCAAGGGCATCCAGTTCGTGCTGCAGTTCATGACCTTCAACATCGTGCCGACGATTGTCGAAATCGGTCTGGTCGGCGGCGTACTGTGGTGGCTCTACGGCTGGCTCTTCGCGCTGATCACGGTCGCCACCATCGGCGGCTATATCTATTACACGCTGGCGATCACCGAATGGCGCACGCAATACCGCCGCCAGATGAACGACGAGGACCAGCGCGCCAATACCCGCGCCATCGACAGCCTGCTCAACTACGAGACGGTGAAATACTTCACGGCGGAAGCGCATGAGGCCAGCCGCTATGACGAGGCGCTGCAGCGCTACGAACATGCCGCGGTCAAAAGCCAGACCACGCTGGCGCTGCTCAATCTCGGCCAGGGCGCGATCATCTCCATCGGCCTGATCGCGCTGATGAGCCTCGCCGTGACCGGCGTGCGCGACGGCACCATGACGCTCGGCGACCTCGTCATGGTCAATGCCTATCTGATCCAGCTCTACCTGCCGCTCAACTTCCTCGGCTTCGCCTATCGCGAGATCAAGCAGGGCCTGATCGACATGGAGGCGATGTTCAAGCTGCTCGTCGTGCCGCAGGAAGTGGAAGATGCGCCCGATGCGCCGGCCTTGGCTGTTGCGCAGGGCGAGGTCGAGTTCCGCGACGTGCGTTTCGCCTACGATCCGCGCCGGGAGATCCTGTCTGGTGTCAGCTTCCGCATCGCGCCGGGCCGCAAGATCGCCGTGGTTGGTTCATCGGGTGCTGGCAAGTCGACGCTGTCGCGGCTGCTCTACCGCTTCTACGACATCCAGGGCGGCAGCATCCTGATCGATGGCCAGGATATCCGCACCGTCACGCAGCTCTCCTTGCGCCAGGCCATCGGCATCGTGCCGCAGGATACCGTGCTGTTCAACGACACGATCCTCTACAACATCCGCTACGGCCGCGTCGGCGCCAGCGACGAGGAGGTGATGCAGGCCGCGCGCATGGCGCAGCTCGATCATCTGATCGCGCGGCTGCCCGATGGCATGGCCACCATGGTGGGCGAGCGCGGCCTGAAACTCTCGGGCGGCGAGAAGCAGCGCGTGGCGATTGCGCGTGCGCTGCTCAAGAACCCGAAGATCATGGTGTTCGACGAGGCGACTTCGGCGCTGGATACGCATACCGAACGCGAAATCCAGGCGGCCCTGGCGCGCGCCGCCGAGGGCTGCACGACGCTGGTGATCGCGCATCGTCTCTCCACCGTGGTGGATGCCGACGAGATCATCGTGCTGGACGAGGGCCGCATCGCAGAACGCGGCCGCCACCAGGCGCTGCTGGGCATGAACGGGCTCTATGCCGCGCTGTGGCAGAAGCAACAGGAGGCGCGGGCGGCGGAAGTGAAGGCAGGCACGGAGAGTGCGGCCATTCTATCCGCGGCGGGTGATTAAGTTGGGGATTTATCTTCGCTTTCTTTGATGCGGTGATGCCGCTGATATTTATCCTTAGGGACGATCCGGATGGCGTCGAGGGAAGGCTTTTTGCTGTTTCCTATGAAAACGCCGTATCCAACAGACGATTCACATACTGTATTCACGTCTGTTTTCTTGAATGCATAGTAGCTAGGGCTGATGAGAATTAAGCAGCCATAGAATGTGTTGTCCTTGTTCTCTTCTGACACCAAGGTCACAGGTATATTTCCGCCAGCATCGAGAATACTCAGGCCATACTCAACAAAACGAGCTGCACCCGGAATCCAAAGTAGAAGTATCAGTGAAACAAAAGCACCAGCACCTGCGATTGCTCGCCAAGCAATCGGAATAAAAGAAAGTATGGAATGTGCGCAGAGCAACAGCAAAATACCTGCGTAAAACACAGTATATGCAATGACAGTCTCCTGCGTAGTAAGGGCACCAAACAGCCATGCGGGAGTTACATTGGATGCGGCTTTATCAATGATCCATTGGCCGAGCGGTTCTAAGAACCTGAGGATCAATACAAACCAACCAACGATCCAGCCAATGCTCAGAGCATTGGCCAAGAAATGAGATGTTGATATCTGCACGATGTTCGACGCATCGAGCGGTAAAGCCAGTTTCTTTTTTGCATGCCACAATGTGAATCCGAGAGAGATCGATATACTTGCCGCGGCAAGAATCTGCCAAGGGATTATTGCTTCCATTCCGAAAGCTATTGGAGAAGATATGGTTGCGATTATGAGCCCTGCATAATGCAAGAAGTATATGCGAAGCTTATAATCAGGCTTATATCCTTTGATCGAAAAGATCATCATCTTCGAATATACCGGCGCTCCAATATAAAAGACCGTAATTACGGTCAAAAGTATTGAGATCACCGACACCGCAACGATGAAGTTCAGAGAGCTCACGCAATCCAAAAGAACGCCCGTGGCCCCCTCGCTCTGGAGATAGAGTCCCAATGCCGGAAATCCGATGATCGGCCCGACCAATGCGCTAAATTTAAAAACAGTTGCCGTGATTTTTGTAATTTCGGCGATTGTGTCGGCGATGATGACTGCTTCGGGATTTAGGCGGGATATGCGTGGGTAGTCATCAATTTTGATATTCGCGCTTGGATAAAATGAATCGGGCATGGTTTTCTCTTGCTTTGAATATTCGTTTTGAATGATGGGAAGAGGCATTGGAAAAAGTAAAGGCCGGCATTTCTGCCGGCCTTTTGCATTCGATGGTATGTCGTAGCGAATGACTCAGTCAGCCTTGGCGCCGCTGGCCTTCACCACCTTTTCCCACTTGGCCAGCTCGACCTTGATATAGGCGCTGAACTCGTCGGGCGTGTTGCCGACAGCGACCGCGCCCTGCTGGGCCATCTTCTCGGTGAGATCCGTGGTCTTCATCGCCTTGACGACGTCGGCCTGGATCTTGGCGACGATCTCCTTCGGCGTGCCGGCCGGGGCGAGCAGGCCGAACCACGAGGCGGCCTCGAAGCCGGGCACGCCGGCCTCGGCCACGGTCGGCAGGTCGGGCATGGCCGACGAGCGCGTCGCGGTGGTCACCGCCAGGGCCTTCAGCTTGCCGGCCTTCACATGGTTGATGGCCGACGGCATGTTGTCGAACATCACCTGCACCTGGCCGCCCATCATGTCGGTCAGGGCCGGGGCCGAGCCCTTGTAGGGGATATGCTCCATCTGCACGCCGGTCATCACCTTGAACAGCTCGCCGGCGAGATGGATGGACGTGCCGTTGCCGCTGGAGGCCATGTTCAGCTTGCCGGGGTTTTTCTTGCCATACTCGATCAGCTCCTTGACCGAGTTGACCGGTAGCGCCGGGTTGATCACCAGCATGTTCGGCACGGCGGCGACATTGGTGATCGGCGCGAAGTCCTTCACCACGTCATAGGGCATCTTCTCGTAAAGGCTCGCGTTGATCGCGTGCGTACCCACGGTGCCCATCAGGATGGTGTAGCCATCGGGCGCGGCTTTCGCGACCATGGCCGAACCGATATTGCCGCCGGCGCCGGCGCGGTTGTCGACCACGACCGGCTGGCCCCAGGCCTCACTCAGCTTCTGCGCGGTCAGGCGCGCGACAATGTCGGTGGTGCCGCCGGCCGGGAAGGGCACGATCATGGTGACCGGCTTGGACGGATAGGCCTGGGCGAAGGCGGCGCCGCTCAGGGTGAGGGTGGCGGTGAAGGCGAGGGCGAAACGGCGGAGACGCTGCATGGGCGCCATGGTTATTCCTCCTTGGAAATCCGGGTCGGGGGGCTTCCGCCTAGCATGAACCGGGCGGGTCTGAAAACCACCCTTCCGTATACTGTCATTTAAGGCAAGGCTTTGGCCCGGTAGGCCTTTAAGCGGGGAGAGGCAATCGCTACATTGCATCCGCGTAAAAACGCCCCTGATTTCTTTTGAAGGATGACCGCGTCCATGGACACGATCCGTTCCGTTCTGGTGCCGATCCACCGCGAAGGCTGGAAATTCATCGCGCTCTTCGCGATCGCCACGCTGGTGCTGTTCTGGATTGCCACGCCGCTGGGTTGGGTGGGCGTCATCCTCACCTGCTGGTGCGCCTATTTCTTCCGCGACCCGGCCCGCGTCACGCCCGACCGCGAGGGTCTGCTGATTTCGCCGGCCGATGGCGTGGTGCAGATGATCGAACGCGCCGTGCCGCCGGAAGAGCTGGGCATGGGCACCGATGCCCGCATGCGCATCTCGGTCTTCATGAATGTCTTCGACGTGCATGTGAACCGCGCCCCCATCGAGGGCGTCGTCACGGCTCTCGCATACCGCCCGGGCAAGTTCCTCAATGCGGCCCTCGACAAGGCCAGCATCGACAACGAGCGCCAGTCGATGCGGCTCAAGCTGAAGAACGACAAGGAAATCGCGGTTGTTCAGATCGCCGGCCTGGTCGCCCGCCGCATCCTGTGCGAGGCCCGCGAGGGTGAGACCTACAAGGCTGGCGAGCGCTTCGGCCTGATCCGTTTCGGCAGCCGCGTCGACGTCTATCTGGATGACGGCATGGTGCCGCTGGTGGTGACCGGCCAGCGCTGCATCGCCGGCGAGACCGTGATCGCCGAGGATGGCGCCACCGAACAGCCCCGCACGGGCACCGTCCGTTAAGGCACCGTTCGTTAAGGACGGCGTTAATATCACTGTAAGCCGGGCGGTGTAGGCTGCCCGGCACAGGAGACTGGCCATGCCGATGAAGCCGATCAAGCTGCGCAACCTGCCGCTCAACACGCTGGCGCCGAATATCCTCACCATCATCGCGCTCTGCGCCGGGCTCACCGCGATCCGCTTCGCGCTGATGGGCCAGTTCAAGTTCGCCGTCTTCGCCATCGCCACCGCGGCGCTGTTCGACATGCTGGACGGCCGCGTGGCGCGCCTGCTGAAGGGCGCGTCGAAATTCGGCGCCGAACTGGATTCACTTTCGGATTTCCTCAGCTTCGGCGTCGCGCCGGGCATGGTGCTGTATTTCTGGACCCTGCAGGAGTTGGGCAGCGGCAATACCGGCTGGGTCGTCGTGCTGGCCTTCGCTGTCTGCGCCGCCTTGCGGCTCGCGCGTTTCAATACCGCGCTGGATGACACCGAGAAGCCGGTCTGGACCGGCAGCTTCTTCACCGGCATTCCGGCTCCGGCCGGCGCGGGCCTCAGCCTGCTGTTCCTGATCATCAGCCTCGAACTGGAAAGCGACTTCTTCCGCTCGGCCGGGCTGAACGCGATCTGGATGCTGGCCATCGGTGGCATGATGGTCAGCCGCGTGCCGACCTATTCCTTCAAGCGCGTGCGCGTGCCGCGCGAATATATCGGCCTGGTGCTGCTGGCTGTCGGCCTGCTGGTCGCCGGGCTGCTCAATCAGCCCTGGTACACGCTGGCCGCCATCGAGATCGCCTATATCGTCTCGATCCCCTTCTCGCTCAAGGCGCATGAGAAGCTGAAGCGCGGCGATGCCCGCGACAAGACCGCCGCCAGCATGACGGCCGAGAATGTGCCCATGAGCGAGTCTGGCGATGCGTCGGCCACCGACAGCGACCAGCCGCGCCTGCATTAAGCGCCTCTAGCTTTTCCGTACTGGCCGCGTCATCTTCGCGGCATGGATCGCCTGCGCGAAATGGAAGTCTTCGCCGCCGTTGCCGCCAGCGGCAGCCTGTCGGCGGCGGCGCGCCGGCTCAATCTCTCCATCCCGGTGGTCAGCAAGCAGCTCGCGGCGCTGGAACGCCGGCTCGGCGTGCGGCTGATCAACCGCACGACGCGTAAACTGGCGCTCACCGATGACGGCCTGGCCTTCTATGACCGCTGCAAGGGCATCCTGGCCGAGGTGGCCGATGCCGAACAGGCGGTGGCCGGCGCAGACGGCAAGCTGACCGGCACCATCCGCATCACAGCACCCGTGGCCTTCGGCCGCGCCTGGATCACGCCGCTGATCGCCAAATTCGCGCTGCTGCATCCCGATCTCACTTTCCACCTGCAGCTCACCGATACCATCGTCGACCTGCTGGACGACAATATCGATCTGGCCTTGCGCATGGGCGATCTGGCGGATTCTTCGCTGCGGTCGCGCCGGCTGGTGAAGAACCAGCGGCTGATCTGCGGCTCGCCGGCCTATCTCAAACGCCGCGGCATGCCGCAGACGCTGGCCGATCTCGACACGCATGACTGCATCGCCATCTGCGGCAGCGGCGGGCCGGGACAGGTCTGGCGTTTCACCGGCCGCAATGACGATACGGCGCTCCGCATCACCGGGCGGTTGTCTGCCAACAACGGCGAGGTCGCCTATGCCTGGGTGCTGGCCGGCCTGGGCCTGGCGCAGAAATCGATCTGGGATGTGGCCGACGATCTGCAGGCCGGTCGGCTGACCGCCGTGCTGGGCGGCTATCGTCGCGAGGAAGACGTGCATGCCGTCTTCCCGCCGGGCCGCCAGGTGCCGCATCGCGTGCTCTGCTTCGTCGATTTCCTGGTGAAGGAACTGCAGGCCGCCGAACGCAAGGTGTTCGCCGCGATAGACGCAGCGCCAAAGAAAAAACGCGCCAGTAGAAGCTGACGCGTTTTCTTAGTTCCGGATTTTCTTTTTTTGTCACCCCCGGGTCAAGCCCGGGGGTGACGGGCTATGGTGATCACTCCGCCGGTGCGAGCGCGCGCTTCGGCGCATCGCCCCAATGCCCGAGCGCCGTGGCGCCCAAGCCGATCAGCGCCAGCCCCGCGCCGCCCAGGGCCGTCGCGGCAATGCCGAAGCCCTGGTCGATCACCAGGCCGCCGACCCAGGCGCCGATGGCATTGCCCAGATTGAACGCGCCGATGTTGAGCGTGGCGGCGAGGGCGGCCGCATCGGCGGCCTTGTCCAGCACACGGGTCTGCAGGCCCGGCACGGTGGCGAAGCCGAACAGGCCGACCAGCGTCACCAGCACCAGCGTGGGGATCAGCATGGCGGCGAACAGGTACTGCGCCACCAGCACGACGATCAGCAGCGTCAGGATGCCCATCAGGCCCGGCATCAGGCTGCGGTCGGCCACCTTGCCGCCCAGCGTGTTGCCGATGGTGACGCCGATGCCGAACAGCACCAGCGCCACCGTCACCATGGTCTGGGACGTGTGGGTGACATCGAGCAGCAGCGGCGCGACGTAGGTAAAGGCGGCAAACACGCCGGCAAAGCCGAAGACGGTGGTGGCCAGCGCCAGCAGCACGCTCGGCTTCATGGCGACCTTGAGTTCGCGGAAGAAGTTGCTGTCTTCCACTTTGGCGATCGTCGGCACCAGCAGGCTGATCGCGATCATGGCGGCGACGCCCAGCGCGCTGACGGCCCAGAAGGTCGAACGCCAGCCATAGATGTCGCCGAGGAACTTGCCGAACGGCACGCCGAGGATATTGGCGATGGTAAGCCCGGTGAACATCAGAGCCACGGCGCCCGCGCGCTTGTCAGGGGCGACGAGGCCCGCGGCGACCACCGAGCCGACGCCGAAGAACGTCCCGTGGGTAAAGCTGGTGACCACGCGGGCCGCCATCATCAGGCCGTAGCTCGGCGCGATGGCGCAGAGGATATTGCCGATGGTGAACAGTGCCATCAGCGCGATCAGCAGCGTCTTGCGCGGGACCTTGCCGGTGAAGGCGGCCAGCAAAGGCGCGCCGACGGCGACGCCGAGCGCATAGCCGGTGACGAGAAGCCCGGCGCTGGGCACCGAGACGGCGAAATCAGCCGCCAACTGGGGCAGCAGCCCCATGATGACGAATTCGGTGGTGCCGATCGCAAAAGCGCTGACGGACAGCGCCGCAATGGCGATGGAAGGATTGCGGGTCATGGGGGGAGGTCCTTTTCTTTTTACGGTATCACCCTGCGCTGCCGCAGGTCATCGAAAAGAGTCATAAACATTTGCCGGGTCTCGACATGCTCGGTGAAGCCGAAGCGGCGGGCCTTGCTGCCATCGGCGAACATGTCGTAGTGCCATGAGAAAACAAAATCGGCGAATGCCCAGGCCGAGACGTCTTTATAGGAATGCGGTGCGAGGCCGTATTTCGCCTGCATCTGCCGCCACAGCGGCTCCTTGTCGGCCATGACGACAGACAGCTGCATGGGCAAAGGCGGCGCGACTTCCAGGCCGAAGTAAGCCGCAATCGCCGGCCACATCTCGCTCCAGCGGAAGAGATCGCCATTGTTGATGTTGAAGGCCTGGTTGGCAGCTTTGGGCTCGGTCGCGGCCCAGGTGGTGGCGCGGGCGAGCAGCCCGGCATCGGTCATTTCTATTAAAGACTCATAGGCTCCAGGACGGCCCGGGAAGCGCAGCGGAATGCCCAGCTCCTTCGACATCGCCGCATAGACGGCAATGGCAACCGCGAGGTTCATTGGATTGCCCAACGCGAAACCGCCGACGACCGACGGCCGGATGCCCGACCAGCTCCAGGTCTTGCCCTTTTGCCGTTGTTCGAGGAAGCGCTGCTGGTCGACATTGAATTCCGGCGGCATGTGGCGGCCGGCATCGTCTTCGCGCGCCGGGGTCTTGAAGGGCCCGAGATGCGCGCCATAGACCTTGTAGCCCTGCATCAGGCTGATATGCCGCAGCCCCGGCGCCACCGGTTCGATGGCATCGACCATGTTGGTCAGCATCGCCATGTTGGGCGGCACCAGTTCGGCCCATGTCGGGCGATCCTGGTAGGCGGCATAGAAGACATGCGTGATGTCGTTCAGGCCGGCGAGCTTCGCGCGCGTATCGGCTGCATCCAGCAGGTCGACGCTCAGATGGCGCAGGCGGTCGGTGCTTTCGCCGCCGCGACGCGACAGGCCGGTCACGCGCCAGTCGGGCCGGGCGGAAAGATGGTCGATCAGGTTGCGGCCGATCACGCCCTGCGCACCGACGACGAGCGCAGTCTTCACAGAGGATGTCATTGTTTCAGCCGGGGAGGCGGTGAAGTTACGCCCCGGAAGGTAAGCGGCTTTCCATTGGCGACTAGCCGCGCCGGCGAACAATCAGTTTTTCTGTTTTGGAAAAAATCGGCAGAAAAGCGAGCCTAGTGACTCTTGCGCTTCTGGTTGGCCAGCTTCTCTTTCAGCTTGGTGGCGAAATCGCCGCCATCCTTCTTCTGCGCCAGGAACAGCTCGATCGCCAGCATGGCGCGCTCCTGGTCGGTCACCGCCGGGCCCTTCTTGGCCACCTTCTCGGCCAGCTTGAGCAGGGTGGGCGGCAGCTTGGCGCGCAGCTCGCGGATCTGCGCCGCCAGCTGGGTGCGCAGTTTCTGGCTCTCGGCCTCGTCCTTGGCCGGACCCTTGTAGACCTGTTTGGCGGCTGGCTTGGCCGGCTCGGCCCCGAACAGCCGGGCCAGAAGGCCCGGTTTGTCGGGCAGCTTGTTCGCCCCCGGTTTGCTCGACTTGGGTTTGGACAGAACCGGGCTCCTTTCGCCCTGTGGTTATTAATAATTGTATCAGCGACTTATGCTGAAACTTTAAGTTCTTGCTAAGCTTCGGGGTGCATCATACATCTGTCTCATGAGCATATTCATCCCTCCGGTGTCATCCCTGCCGGCGGCGCAGCCTGCAACCCAGGCGCCGACCCCCCAGCAGGCCCCGACCGCAGCCCAGGCCGCCGCGGCGGTGACGGCCGTGCCGGTGGGCACCACCACGCGCCAGGCCGCCTCGGCCGCTGGCAACAACAGCGGCGCGGCGGCGGGCAAGCGGGAAAAAGGCTCGAAATCCGACAACGCCGCCAATGCCACCGAGGCCCGCACCAACGGCCCGCGTCCGCGCGGCATGGGTCGCAAGGCCGACCTGAGCGTCTGATCCTTTCCGTATTGTGAAGATTCCACGCGTCGGGTGAACCACATCCGCGTTGCGACGTTTGGCTGCCACGACCAGCGCATCATGCCGGTCAGAGGAGCGCAGCCCATGGCCAAGTCTGTGGTCAACCCGATGCAGTATCCCCGCTATGCCCGCGTCGAGGTCGTCGGCATCGACCAGACCAAGGCCGGGCTCAGCGTGATCGAGCGCGGCAGCAAGCTGTATTTCAGCAACGACGTGCAGCCGCTGGTGCTGCAGGCCTGCCGCGCCCATGGCATCAGCTTCGACCTCTTCGCCACGCGTTTCTCGATGCCGCGCGGCGCGCTGGTGCTGATGCTGAAAGGCCATGATCCGGTGCCGCGTCCGGTGAAGCGCGCGATCGAGGATTTCGTGCTGCGGGGCCTGAGCCGCAATGCCGGCGTCACCGCCTGGCAGGCCGCAGCCGCCACGGCCCAGGATCGGCTGTAAAGCGCGGCTCCATCACGCATTTGTCCTGTGGTGATCACATGGCCGGGGGAATTTCCCGGCCATTGTGCTGTTTGGATCACAGCGGCGGCGCCCGCCTGCCGACGGAGATGCTGGATGAGTTTTCTCACCGACCTGAACCCGGACGACGACTTCCTGCTGGATGACGCGCTGCCCTGCCTGCGCAAGGAGGGCAAGCTCTACTATCTCAGCGACGTGCAGCCGCGCGTGCTCGACGCCTGCCGCTGCTTCGGCCTCAGCTTCGAGCAGCTGGCCGACAAGCTGGGCATGATGCGGCCGGCGCTGGTGCTGATCCTCAAAGGCTACGATCCGGTGCCGCCGAACCTGAAGGCGATGCTCGACCGGCTGGTGCTGCAGGCGGCCACCATGCAGGGCGACATTCCGGCGAGCGAATCGGCCACGCAAAGCGATGCACCGGTCGATGTGACGGCCGAACCGGTGCCGGCTGCGGCCTCTGCCGCAGTCGACACGCCGGCGCAAAAAGTGACGATCATGTCGATCCCGGTGCCTGAACCGGCAGCGGCGGCGGAGGCACCGGAGGAAGTCGTGATACCCGATGTTGTGTCACTCGATCGGCCAGCCACACCGCATGTCGTGATCCCGACGCCGCCGGCCTTCGAGGAAGGTCTGCCCGGCGTGACGACCGGTCTGCGGCGTGCGCCGCGCGGCGCGCTGCGCCGGAGCAGTGGCGGAAAACCGGGTCAGTTTTTGTTAACCTAAACTGCCCACTCTCCCTCGCGTGACAAGTGATTCGACACGCGATTCGCCCGAGGGGGATAAAGACATGCCGGCCCGTATACGGCACCTGCGCACCATTCTTGCGTCCATCAACGAACAGCTGCAGCAGGACGGTCTGCGTCCCGAAGCCCGCGCCTATCTCGAACGCACCGCCGATGCCTGCCGCACGGCGATCCGCGATCTGGCCATCAAGTTGTAAGTCGATTTAAGCCGGCTTGGCCTGCGGCAGGAGCCGCTTCCAGATGCCGGCATTCACCATCAGACCGAACAGGATCAGCGCGGCGCCGCCGAGCTTGATCTCGGACGGCGTCTCGTCCAGCACGAGGCCGGCGCTGATCAGGCCGAAGACCGGCACCAGCAGGGTGAACGGCGCGACGATGCTGGCCTTGTACTGCCGCAGCAGGAAGCTCCAGGCGGCGAAGCAGGCCGTGGTGGACAGCAGCCCGATATAGAGCGTGGTCAACACGCCTTTCATGCCGAGGCCGCCAAGGGCGGCGGCGATGGCATCCTGACCCTCGAAGATCCATGACAGGCCGAACATCGGCAGCGGCGGCACCGCGCTGACCCAGACCATGAAGGCGAGCGGCTGCGGCGCGGCCGCCTTGCGCGTGAGGATATTGGCAAAGCCCCAGCAGGCCGCGGCCAGGATCACCAGGCCGAAGGCGACGAGCGACGCGCCGACTCCCATGTCGACGCCGATCACGGCAAGGCCGACAGCTGCAATCGACAGCCCGAGCCATTGCGCACCGCCCGGCCGTTCGCCCAGCAGCACGGCTGCGAAGATCACGCTGAACAGCGCCTGCGCCTGCATCACCACGGACGCCATGCCGGCCGGCATGCCATGCGCCATGGCGACGAACAGCAGGCTGAATTTCATGATGCCAAGGACAAGCCCGGTGCTTAAGACCCAGCGCCAGGGCACGCCGGGCTTTGGCAGGAACAGCAGGAAGGGCAGGCTGGCGACGGCGAAGCGCAGCCCGTTGAACAGCAACGGCGGAAACGCGTCGAGGCCGAGCCGGATGACGACGAAGTTGAAGCCCCAGATCGCGGCGATCAGGACGGCAAGCGCAATATGCGGAACGGACATGACGGGTCTGGGGGTGGTTTGTTTGGCGGCAATCTGCGCCTGGGCCGGCGTCGATGCCAGCGGAATATTGTCGGGGTGCATTCGCGCGCCCGATATTTTCCAGCTGCTTAGACGGCTGCGCTATTGTCGGGGCGCAATTTGTCGCTCGACAGCATCCGGCCGGGCTGGTTAGGAGGCTGGACGCACAACGGAAGATGCATGCGATGACCGACCAGACTCCCCTGCAGACCCTGCTGCCCAACCAGCGCGCGCTGTTCGACATCCCTGCCGACATCGCCTATCTCAACGCGGCCTATATGGGGCCGATGCCGAAAGTGGCGGCCGAGGCTGGCACGGTGGGCATGCGCGCCAAGCTCAAGCCCTGGACCATCGCGCCGGTGGATTTCTTCACCGAGTCCGAAGCGGTGCGCGGGCTGTTCGGCAAGCTGGTCAACGCCACGGCGAATGACATCGCGCTGGTGCCGAGCGTGTCCTATGGCATGGCGGTGGCCGCCAATATCCTGCCGCTGAAATCAGGCCAGAGCATCGTGACGCTGGCCGAGCAGTTTCCTTCCAATGTCTATCCCTGGATGGAAATGGCGAAAGCCTGCGGCGCGCGCTTCATCAACATTCCGCGCCCGAGCGACGACGACTGGACGTCGCTAGTGCTGGAACAGATCGATGCCAGCACCGGGATTGTCGCTTTGCCGCATTGCCACTGGACCGATGGCGGCCTGCTCGATCTCGTCGCCGTCGGCGCCGCCTGCCGCAAGGTTGGCGCCGCGCTCTGCATCGATGCCACCCAGTCGATGGGCGTGATGCCGTTTGACGTGAAAACCATCCAGCCCGATTTCCTGGTTGTCGGCGGCTACAAGTGGATGCTGGGGCCGTATTCGTTCGGCTATATGTACGTGGCGCCGCGCTGGCAGTCGGCCGCGCCGCTGGAGCATAACTGGATCGCGCGCAAGGATTCGGAGAACTTCGCCGGCCTGGTCGATTACAAGGCCGAGTTCCAGCCCGGCGCGCGCCGCTTCGATGTCGGCGAGCGCAGCAACTTCGCCCTCACGCCGGCGGCGAAAGCCTCGCTCGACCTGCTGCTCGACTGGGGCACCGCGCGCATCTATGCGACGCTGAAAACCCGCAACGACAAGGTGGCCGAGCGCGCCCGTGCCGAACTGGGCCTCGACAGCGCGCGCGCCGACCGCCGCGCCGGGCATTACATCGGCCTGCGCTTCCCCGATGGCGTGCCGGGCGATCTTCCAACGAAGTTGGCGGCTGGCAAGGTCTATGTCAGCGTGCGCGGAAAATCGATGCGCGTCACGCCGCATGTCTACACCACCGATGACGACATCGAGCGGCTGTTCACCGTGCTGAAGGCGGCGCTGTAACGCGGCGCCGTCAGACGATCGGATACCAGTATTCGATTTCCGGCGCCGGGTCGCCGGCTTCGCGGTTGAAGATCGAATTGCCCAGGATATGCGCGACGCGTTCGCCGCTCTTGTCGCGCAGCGGCAGGGTCAGGCGCTCGAACGAGCGCGGCATATGGATGTCCGGCACGTTGGTATGCACGCGCTGGAATCCGGCGCAGGGCCGTTCCAGCACGCGGCGCGACTGCAGTTCCAGGATCGGCACGACGGCGGCCGGGAACAGGTCCTGGTAGCTCAGCCCCTTGGTGTTGCGGCCATACCAGGCCTGCAGCGTCTCGCCCATCAGGCGGAACCGGAATTTGCCATCGTCATCGGCGTCGACGATCCAGGCATCGGACAGCGCGCGCGGAAAATTCAGCGGATCGATCTCGGCCAGCGTCGGGATCGCGCCGGTGCTGCGATACAGCGCAAGCCAATGCTCGGCCACGGCGCGATGGCCGGGCAGGTCGAGATCGTCGAGCAGGGAGGCGAGGGGGCGGTCCATAATTATTATTTGCAAAATCAATAAAAATACCCGGACAGCATAACCGTCCGGGTATGACGAATACAATCGCGCCCGCCTGCGCGAAATCGGCGCAGGCGGTTACGTGATGGAGAGTCGGTTCTACATGCTCCGGCTTACGTGCCCCGGCCCCAGAGGCCGCAATAGCGGCGCGCGACGAAAGGCAGGTTGTTGGCATAGCCCGGCCAGCTTTCATACTGCGGCAGCTTGAAGTCCTTCTCCGCCGTGTCCCAGCATTTGCCGTCCTGCGCGAGAATCTTCATCGCCGCCGAGGCATCTTCGAGGAATTTGAGCTGCGCGCGCACGTCGTCCTTGGTGCCGAGCCGGTCATTCGGGCCGGGATGGCCGGGGATCAGGCGATCCCAGTCCATCTTCAGAACCGTTTTCATGAAGGCTTCGCTTTCCAGCGGATGGAAGTCGATCATGCCGCGGCCGGGCACCTGGCCAACCGGGATGGTGTCGACGATGAAGATGATCTTTTC
>Ga0102594_1000883_pt1 | contig 22335 bp, 19 predicted proteins | sample AraplaCol_mLB_r2_2_FD_76863 | JGI IMG/M metagenome (GOLD analysis project Ga0102594, IMG submission 76863) | Arabidopsis root microbial communities from North Carolina, USA - plate scrape MF_Col_mLB_r2 (SPADES assembly) (version 2) | ecosystem: Host-associated > Plants > Roots > Endosphere...
GCTGACGGTGGACGTCTGGGAACACGCCTACTACATCGACTACCGCAACCTGCGCCCGAAGTTCGTCGAGACCTTCCTGGCCAAGCTGGCCAACTGGGACTTCGCGGCGAAGAACTTCGGCTGATACCGAGCGTCGCCCAACGAAAAAGCCGACCTCCGGGTCAGCTTTTTTTGCGCTCTTCGAGCCTGGAGGCGCCAGGAACTCAGCGTTTGGTGGCCGCGAACAGCTCGCCGCCGATCTTCGCACCCTTCTTGATGTTCTTCTTGGCGAACCAACCCTGGTTCATCTCGAGCACGTATCGCACCGGTTCCAGCGAGCAGTGCGAGTTCTCGGTCATCGGCTGCATGTCGACCAGGTTGACGATGCGGCCATCGTCGGCCACGAAGGCGGCGGTCAGCGGAAGAATGGTGTTGCGCATCCAGAAGCACTGCGTGGCAGGTTGCTCGAAGACGAAGATCATGCCTTCTGCCTGCGGCATCTCCTTGCGGAACATCAGGCCGATTTCGCGTTGCCGAGGGGTTTGCGCGATCTGCGTGTCGATCTTGTAGAGGCCGATCGACAGCTGCGTGCGTTGCAGGTCGGTCTGGGGAAGCTGTTGCTGCTGGGCGTGCGAAGACGTCATGAAGGACGCGGACACGAGGAGCAGGGCGGCGAGACGCTTGAACATCGGACGACTCTTTCAGGACGGGATCGAGGCCCCGCCTAACTCAAAAAATGCCAATAAAAAATGCCCGCTGATGCGGGCATTGCCGGTAGGCTGGAAAGCTTACACCTTCTTGGTAGCGGCGGTGTGAGCCTTGGCCACGTGACGGACCTTGTGCTTCTTGGCGGCAACGTGCTTCTTGGCAGTGGCGTGCTTGGCGGCCTTCGGCGCTGCGGGAGCGGCCTTGGCGGGTTCGGCTTGTTGAGCGAAAGCACCAGCAGCGAAGAGGCCGGCGACCAGGGCTGCGAGCAGCTTGTTCATGGAGAAATCCTTTGAAATTCGTTGATCTGGATAGCCCTTCCCCTCGGAAGGTAGACATTCAACGGACCCTGCACGAAGCGGTTGACAGTCATTCCACGACGATGAGCGAAAAAAAAGCGCTCCGATGGAGCGCTTTTTTCGGGAGGCCGGCCGAATCAGTTCGGGGTGCCGCCTTGGGTCGACTTGCGCTTGATGCTGCCGTCCTTGTTGCGACGACGTTGGTCGCGGGTTTCAGCGCGCTTCTCGCCAGAGGCAGCGGCCTTGTCGGCACCGATGGCGCCGCCTTCGGGTGTCTTGGCTTCGTCGCCGGCAGCAGCCTTGACTTGACCAGCGGGCTTGCCAGCCTTCTTCGTTTCAGCGCGTTGTTGCGACTTGCTGTTGCTGGCGTTACCTTGCTCGGGCGTGGTGCCGGTGGGGTTTTGGGCATATGCACCGGCGGCAAACAGGCCGGCGATCATGACTGCGAGAACTTTGCTCATTGATGATTCCTCTATCGAGAATTGGTTGGAAACGCCTCCCGGCGAGCAGAAGGTCAGCCACTAACGAGCCCATTGGCTCGCCGGTTGACAAACGCCCGCTGATGGGTTGCGTCTAAAATGTACAGCGATTTGTTCACAGTCTGTACAGCGAATCCACCCCGTGTCTGAATTCGCTGACACTCGTCAAAATTAAGTCGATCCCCAGAGCCCAACCCCCTCATGACCAGTTATCAGCACATCAAAGTCCCGACCGAAGGTCAGAAGATCACGGTCAATGCCGACAACTCGCTCAATGTGCCTGACGAACCGATCATTCCTTTCATCGAAGGCGACGGCACCGGCCTGGACATCACGCCCGTCATGCTGAAGGTGGTCGATGCCGCAGTGGCCAAGGCCTACGGCGGCAGGAAGAAGATCCACTGGATGGAGGTCTATGCCGGAGAGAAGTCGACCAAGGTCTATGGCCCCGACGTTTGGCTCCCCGAGGAAACGCTGCAGGCGGTGCGCGACTACGTCATTTCCATCAAAGGCCCTCTCACCACGCCCGTCGGTGGCGGCATCCGCTCGCTGAACGTTGCGTTGCGCCAGGAACTCGACCTGTACGTCTGCTTGCGGCCCATCCAGTATTTCAAGGGCGTGCCCAGCCCGGTGCGCGAGCCGCACAAGACCAACATGGTCATCTTCCGCGAGAACTCGGAAGACATCTATGCGGGGATCGAGTTCGAAGCCGAAAGCGACAAGGCCAAGAAGCTCATCAAGTTCCTGCAGGACGAAATGGGCGTCAAGAAGATCCGCTTTCCCGAGACGTCGGGCATCGGCGTCAAGCCCGTGTCGATCGAGGGCACCGAGCGCTTGGTGCGCAAGGCGTTGCAGTACGCCATCGACAACGACAAGCCCAGCGTCACCTTGGTGCACAAGGGCAACATCATGAAGTTCACCGAAGGTGGCTTCCGTGACTGGGGCTACAACCTGGCGGCCAAGGAATTCGGCGCCGAGCTCATCGACGGCGGGCCTTGGATGAAGTTCAAGAATCCGAAGTCTGGCAAGGAAATCACCGTCAAAGACAGCATCGCCGATGCGTTCCTGCAGCAGATTCTTCTGCGTCCCGCCGAGTACAGCGTGATTGCCACGCTCAACCTCAACGGCGACTACGTGTCCGACGCGCTGGCCGCGCAGGTCGGTGGCATCGGCATTGCCCCCGGCGCGAACATCAGCGACACCGTCGCCATGTTCGAAGCCACGCATGGCACCGCTCCCAAGTACGCCGGCAAGGACTACGTCAATCCTGGCTCCGAGATCCTCTCAGCCGAAATGATGCTGCGCCACATCGGCTGGAAAGAAGCCGCCGATCTCATCATCCGTTCGATGGAAAAGTCGATCGCCAGCAAGACGGTGACTTATGACTTTGCGCGGCTGATGGATGGCGCCACGCAGGTGAGCTGTTCGGGTTTCGGGCAGGTCATGATCGACAACATGTAGTTGCTTCCCATCTTTCCGGTGTCTGGAACACCGCGCCAAGGCCCTTGAATTTCCGCAAAGGAATTCAAGGGCTTTTTTGTTTCGGGTGGTCTGCAGATCAACTCGCGTTTTTATTGCCGCTACTACTTTGGAAATAGGTTGAACTGACTCGAATAGGCAAACTTCACGGATCAATTGCAAGCCTCTTGCGAGGTAACGATTGATTGAAACTGTGCTCGTCGTGCCCCTCGGCAAGGCCTCCAGAATCGCGCTCATTCCAGAAAGCATAGGGAGCGCAAAGTGGACGAAAAGAAGGCGAGGAAGGTTCCGAGAACCCTGGGTTCGGCCAGCAAATCGGCAGGACCTGCAGCCGCATGCTGCATGCCTGAAGTCGTGCGATGACCATCGCGCGAAGGGCCCTGTTTGGCAAGCTCGATCTCACGTTGTTTCGTGGCATCGAGTCCGCGACCGCTTTCGCGCGGCTTCGCGGCAATCCCCATGTCGAGCTGGTGCATTGGCTCCACCAACTCTGGCAACTCAACGACAGCGATCTGCATCGCATTTGCCGTCACCACGATGTCGACATGCCGACCGTCGGCAGGGACCTGGCTTCCGCCTTGTCTACGCTTCCATCCGGCGCGACGTCGCTGACCGATTTCTCGCACCACATCGAACTGGCCATCGAGCGCGCATGGGTGCTGGCCAGCCTCGAGTTCGGGGATCGGCGCGTCCGCGGTGCGTGGCTGCTCGCCGCCTTGATGCAGACCCCCGAGTTGCGCCGCACGCTGCTCGGCATCTCGTCGGCATTTCAACGCATTCCTGTCGACGGGTGGGCCGATGCGGCGGCTGCCATCTTCGTCGGCTCCCCAGAAGACAACGAGGGACCGCACGACGGCTCCGGCCTGCCGCATGCCATGCCGGGCGAGTCCAGCGGGGCCATCGCCGAAAGCGCTGACGGCAAGTCCGCGTTGGCCCGGTATTGCACCGACTTGACCGAGCGCGCACGCGAGGGGCAAATCGATCCGGTCGTTGGCCGGAGGCATGAAATTCGCACGATGGTGGACATCCTCCTGCGGCGCCGCCAGAACAACCCTCTGCTGACCGGAGAGGCCGGTGTCGGCAAGACCGCGGTGGTCGAAGGCCTGGCTCTCGCCATCGTCGGTGGTGAAGTCCCGCCAACGCTGCGCAGTGCGCGCCTATTCAGCCTCGATGTCGGCGCACTGCTAGCCGGTGCAAGCATGCGGGGCGAGTTCGAATCGCGACTGAAGTCACTGCTCGAGGAGGCGGCAGGATCGGCGCAACCGGTGATCCTGTTCATCGACGAGATGCACACCCTGATAGGTGCAGGTGGACAGGCCGGCATTGGCGATGCAGCCAACCTGCTCAAGCCTGCATTGGCGCGCGGCACGTTGCGGACCATCGGAGCGACGACGTGGAGCGAGTACAAGCGCCACATCGAGAAGGATCCCGCCCTGACTCGTCGCTTCCAGACGCTGCAGGTGGCAGAACCCGAGGAAGCCAATGCCATCGAGATGGTGCGAGGACTGGCTTCCACTTTTGCCGCCCATCACGGCGTCACTGTGCTCGACGAGGCCGTGCGTGCGGCGGTCACGTTGTCCCATCGCTATATCCCGGCGCGGCAACTGCCCGACAAGGCGATCAGCCTGCTCGACACCGCGTGCGCGCGAGTCGCCATGTCCTTGCATACGCCGCCGGCAGGAGTCGAACGGTTGCGTGAGCAAGCCGAGGCCTTGCAGGTCGAGCTCGACCTGCTGTCGCAGGGGCATCTTGTGGCGCACGACAGGGATAACCGCGCCAAGGCAGTACAGGCCGCAAGGGCGAAGCTCTCCGCCACCGTCAACGCCCTCGTTGTGCAGGAGGCAAGGTGGCATGACGAACTCGCGGCGGTCGAGGAACTTCATGCATTGAGAAAGAGTGAGGGAGGCCGCAGAGAAGAGGCGGGCCGCGCCGAGGGCGATCCGCTCTCGGCGCGGCTCATCGCCCTCGAAGAGGACCTGCGCTCGCGGCGGCAAGACATGCAGGACGCGCCGTTGATCTTTCCGCAGGTCGATGAGTCCGTGGTTGCGGCGATCGTGGCCGACTGGACCGGCATACCCGTCGGCCAAATGGTCAATGACGAAGTGGCAGCGGTGTTGAGCCTGCAGTCCAGGCTAGGAGAGCGAGTGATCGGCCAGGACGAGGCGCTTGCCGCCATCGCCGAGCGCGTTCAGGTTGCGCGGTCCCGTCTTTGCGATCCGGGCAAGCCGGTGGGAGTGTTCCTTCTCGCAGGTCCCTCCGGCGTCGGCAAGACGGAGACTGCATTGGCGCTGGCGGAGTCGATGTATGGCGGCGAGCAGAACCTCATCACCATCAACATGAGCGAATTCCAGGAGCCGCATACGGTGTCGACGCTGAAGGGGGCACCACCGGGATATGTAGGGTTTGGCGAGGGAGGCGTGCTGACCGAGGCCGTGCGGCGCAGACCGTACAGCGTGATCCTGCTCGACGAGATCGAGAAGGCACATCCCGAGGTGCATGAGCTCTTTTACCAGGTGTTCGACAGAGGGTGGATGGAGGACGGCGAGGGCAGGCACATCGACTTCAGGAACACCACGATCCTGCTGACGAGCAATGCTGGCGCCGGGCAGATTGCAGGCCTTTGCGATGGCGCCACGGCGACACCCGGCGTTGAGTTGCTTCGCGAAGCGCTGCATCCCATCCTGCGCGAGGTCTTTCCTGCTGCCTTCCTGGGACGGCTGTCGGTGGTGCCCTATGTGCCGCTTGACGCGGAGGCCTTGCGCAGCATCGTTGTGCTGCAACTGGATCGGCTGGTCGATCGCATGAAGACGCAACACGGCGTCGAGCTTGCCTATACGCCAGCGGTCGTTGCAGAGGTCATTGCGCGTTGCGATGCCCACGAGAGCGGTGCCCGGCGACTGACCGGTTTCATCGAACAGAAGCTGTTTCCGGTTCTTTCACGCCAGTGGCTCGGCGCATTGCTCGAACGCAGGACCATCGTCCGGATGTCCATCGACGCGAACCCGCCCAACAGTGCCATCGGCCACGAATTCCAAGGAGGGGAGGCCATCGTCTGCCACACCGAGTACGCCTGATTTTTTCGGCCCGCCGCCTTCGGTCCCCCGATTGCGTCCGGTCCTTGTTCCGTCTTTTTTCAGCAGGGAGTTTTAATGACCAACAACAGCAGTCAGAAGTTCATCGCCCGAAACCGGGCGCCGCGCGTACAGATCGAATACGACGTGGAGATCTATGGTTCCGAAAAGAAGATCGAGCTGCCCTTCGTGATGGGTGTGCTGGCCGATCTTTCCGGCAAGCCCGTCGAGGCGCTGCCGCCGGTCGTGGAGCGCAAGTTCCTCGAAATCGACATCGACAGCTTCGACGAGCGCATGAAGGCCATCCAGCCGCGCGTGGCGTTTGCAGTGCCGAACACGTTGACGGGCGAGGGCCAGCTCATGGTCGACATCACCTTCGAGAGCATCGATGACTTCTCGCCCGCCGCAGTGGCCCGCAAGGTCGAACCGCTGAGCCGCCTCCTCGAGGCACGCACGCAGCTAGCCAATCTGCAGACCTACATGGACGGCAAGGCTGGCGCCGAAAGCCTGGTCAACAAGCTGCTGCAAGACCCGGCGCTCATGAAGTCACTGGCACAGGCTCCCAGGCCCAGCCGGCCGGCCCGCAACGACGAGTCCGCCGCCACATCGGCGTCCTGACCCCATCGCACGGAAAACCAGATGATCACCACCAGCGACCCAGTCCGCCATGTGCCAGAGGTGGCACAGCATGCCAGCCCTTCCGACTTCGCATCCTTGCTGGATCGTGAGTTCAGACCCAAGACCGAAGAGGCACGTGACGCCGTCGAAGCCGCCGTACGCACGCTGGCCGAGCAGGCGCTCGTCAATGCGGCGACCATGACAGACGACGCATACAGCAGCATCGAAGCCATCATCGCCGAGATCGACCGCAAGCTGTCCGAGCAGATCAACCTCGTGCTTCACACCGAGGACTTCCAGAAGGTCGAGTCGGCCTGGCGCGGCATGCACCACCTCGTCTACAACACCGAGACCGACGAGAAACTCAAGATCCGTTTCATGGACGTGTCCAAGGACGAGGTCCGCCGCACGTTGCGTCGCCACAAGGGCATCGCTTGGGACCAGAGCCCGATCTTCAAGCGCATCTACGAGGAGGAATATGGCCAGCTCGGCGGCGAGCCCTATGGTTGTCTCGTGGCCGACTATTACTTCGACCACACGCCGCCCGACGTCGAACTGCTCGCCGCCATCGCACGGATATCCGCGGCGTCCCATGCTCCTTTCATCGCGGGTTCGGCGCCGTCATTGCTGGGCATGGAGTCGTGGCAGGAACTCGCGAATCCTCGCGACCTCGCCAAGATCACCTCGAACCTCGAGCATGCGCCCTGGAACTCGTTGCGCAGTACCGAGGATTCGCGATACGTCGGCCTCGCGATGCCGCGCTTTCTCTCGCGCCTGCCTTACGGGGCAAAGACAAATCCGGTGGACGAATTCGATTTCGAAGAGGAAACCGAAGGGGCCGACCATCGCAACTATGTGTGGAGCAATGCGGCCTACGCCATGGCTGTCAACATCAACCGAAGCTTCAAGCTCTACGGTTGGTGCACCATGATCCGCGGCGTGGAATCCGGCGGCACGGTCGAGAACCTGCCTTGCCATACGTTCCCCACGGACGACGGCGGCTTCGACATGAAGTGCCCGACGGAGATCGCCATCTCGGACCGCCGCGAAGCCGAGCTCGCCAAGGCTGGCCTCATTCCGCTGGTGCATCGCAAGAACACCGACCATGCCGCCTTCATCGGTGCGCAGTCGGTGCAGAAGCCGCAGGAGTACATGGACCCTGACGCGACGGCCAACGCGAACCTGTCGGCACGGCTGCCCTACCTGTTCGCCAGCACGCGCTTCGCTCATTACCTGAAGTGCATCGTGCGCGACAAGATCGGCTCCTTCAAGGAGCGCGAGGACATGCAGCGCTGGCTCAACGAATGGATCATGCATTACGTCGATGCCGACCCCGCCAACTCCTCGCAGGAGACCAAGGCCCGCCGGCCGCTCGCCGCAGCCGAAGTCGTGGTCGAGGACATCGAAGGGAACCCGGGCTACTACAGCGCCAAGTTCTTCTTGCGGCCGCACTTCCAGCTCGAAGGGCTGACCGTCTCGCTGCGGCTGGTCGCCAAGCTGCCGTCTCTCAAGGAAGCCGCCTGATCCTTCGCGGCGAATCGTTCGATGAAGTGGCGCGCAGATGCCACGTTCCTGGTTCAAGGCGCCGCCAAGAGCGCCAGGACCTCGTCACTGTCACATCACAAACATCACAAGCTCAGGGAGTATTCATGGCTCAAGACATTTTTCTGAAGATCAATGGCATCGAAGGCGAGTCGCAGGACGCCGACCACAAGAACGAGATCGAGGTGCTGGCTTTCAACTGGAAGGCTTTCCAGGAATCCACCATGCACGCAGGCTCGGGCGGCGGCGCCGGCAAGGCGACGGTGGACGACCTGGAATTCGACCACTACGTGGACCGGTCGAGCCCGAACCTCATGAAGTACTGCCTGACCGGCAAGCACGTACAGGAAGCCAGGCTGACCGTGCGCAAGGCAGGCGGCAACCCGCTCGAGTACCTCAAGTTCACGTTCAGCGACGTGATCATCACGGCCATCCAGCCTTTCGGCTCGAACTCCGACGAAATGCGCGTCAAGGAGCGTGTGCGCCTGTCGTTCTCCAAGATCAAGCAGGAATATGCGGTGCAGAACGCACAGGGCGGCAGCGGCGGCGCCGTGACCGCAGGCTACGACATCAAGGGCAACAAGGAGTCCTGAGTCATTCCGCTCGGCCCCTGGATTCGTCCAGGGTTTCCGGCACTGGGCCGTGCGCCGCGCCTTTGCGCGCTACATGGCCCGGTGCCGGGCTTTTCGACGCTCAGCCTCTTCTTTTTCGTCTGCACAACATGGCCTCCAATGTGTCCGGATTCCGCGGATTTCTCGTCGCAAAGGTGACCTTGCTGCTTGTTTCCGTAGCGCTTGCACTGGGCAGTGCTTTGCCTGCCCATGCGCAGTTCTCCTTTCCCCGGGAGCAGACCAGCCTGAACATCACCATTGCGGCGGATGCGGGCGTCAACCCGGACGACAAGGGCAGGGCGGCACCGATCCTCGTGCGCATCTACGAACTGAAGTCCGAGGCCACTTTCGAATTGGCCGACTACTTCTCCCTCAACACGAACGACAAGGCGGTCATGTCCGGCGACCTGCTGACGCGTGACGAGTTCATCCTGCGCCCGGGCGACGTGAAGACCATCAAGCGCAAGTCGCATCCGGACATCGGTGCCGTCGGCGTCATTGCAGGCTACAGAGAGCTGGCCCAAGCCGACTGGCGTGCGGTGCAGAAGGTCGACCCGGCACCCGAGGCGGCGTGGTACCGCTCGGTCGTGCCTGCCAACAAGCTCAGGCTGCAGATCAATCTGCAGCCGAAGGGCATACGGCTCACGCCCATCAAGTGAGCCCGGCGACTCGCACTCACAACGATCGATCTCATGAGCTGGTACAACAAAGTCGCGTGGAGCGAAGGGCTCTTTCTGCGCCCGCAGCTGTTTCAACAACAGGAGCGATACCTCGAGCATCTGGCGCACAAGCGAGCCGCGTCGCTCAGTCCGTTCTATTGGGGATTCAGCCACTACAGCATCGATGCCGAATCGCTGTCGCTCGGCAAGCTGGTGCTCGGTAGCGCCGCCGGCATCTTTGCAGATGGCACACCGTTCGATGCGCCTGGCCAGACAACTCCGCCCGCGCCACTTACCGTGCTGCCCGAGCACATCGAGCAAGTCATCTGTCTCGCCGTGCCCATCCGCACACCGAATGGCGAGGAAACCACCTTTGACGATCCGGCTGCTTCAACGGCCTCGTTAGCGCGTTTTTCGGTGTTCGACACCGAACTGCGCGACGCCAATTCCGTCGGTCAGGGACCGAAGACGGTGCAGCTCTCCAGACTGCGCCTGCGGTTGCTCCCGCAGCGCGAGCTGACCGATGCCTGGATCGGTCTTCCGCTTACCAAAGTCACGGTCCTGCGTTCCGACGGCAGCATTGCGATCGATTCGAACCTCATTCCGCCGGTGTCAGGCTACGGCGCAAGTCCGCTGCTGACGGACTGGCTGACGAACCTCCATGGCCTGTGCCGGCTGCGGGCGCAGTCGGTGGCGGCGCGGCTCAGCGGCAACGACGGCAAGTCGAGCGAGGCCGCAGAGGTGTCCGACTTTCTGCTGTTGCAGATCCTCAATCGCTACGAACCCTTGCTGGAGCACTGGCTGAGAGTGCGCGAAACCTCGCCCGAATCGCTCTACACCGCACTGCGGACCCTGAGCGGGGAACTGGCAACCTTCGTGCGCGCGAGCACTCGGCGACCCGAGTCCCACCCCGCATACCAGCATGTCGACCCGTATCTGTCCTTCAGGGAACTGGTGGGCGATGTGCAGGCGCTGCTCAATGACGTGCTGGTGCGCAGCGCCCAGAACATTCCTTTGGCCGATCGGGTCAACGGCGTGCGCGTTGCGAGCGTCGAACCGTCCGAGTTGCAGGGTTTCTCGAGCCTCGTGTTCGCAGTGGCTGCGCACGTGCCCCCCGACCAGCTGGCCAGCCAGTTCCCCGCGCGCAGCAAGGTCGGTCCCAGCGACCGGCTCGCCGACCTCATCCGCTCGCACCTGCCAGGCATTCCGTTGCAAGCGTTGCCGGTGCCTCCGCGACAGATTCCGTTCAATGCGGGTTTCGTCTATTTCCAGATCGACCCCCGAGGCCCTTTGTGGGAACACATGGCCAGGCACGGGGGCCTCGCGCTGCACGTGGCAGGCGAGTTTCCCGGCCTGCGCCTCGAATTGTGGGGCGTGCGAGAGAAATGACTCACCGGAGCAATCCATGACCACGCCCATCACCAGCCTCCAGAAGGAGTACATCCGCCTGCTCGACAGCAGCACGGCGGCGATGACCATCGCGGGCGCCGACATGGCGCCTGGAGCGTTCGTCGGTGTCTCGTGGCGCAACCTGACCTTCTCGGGTTGCGACTTTGCCGGCGATGGCAACGTCAAGCTCAGTTCGATGAGCGACTGTCATTTCATCAACTGCCGGTTCCTCGCGCCGAGCCACGACTTCGGCGTGATGGAGCGAGTGAGCTTCAGCCAGTGCCGCTCGCAAGGGCGTTCCATCTTCAGCGGTCGGGACGGCAGCCGTGGCGTGGTGTTCGAGGGCTGCACTTTCTCGGGAGGCAGCTCTGCGCCGGCGGAGTTCGAAGGCATCGGCTGCACGGGAGAGGTCATGTTCCGGCGTTGCACCGGCCATGGCGACGTGCTCGTGGCCGGCACACGACTGACCATCGAACACTGCCAGTTCGACAACATGACCTTTGTCATCGGACGCCAGCGCAGTCGGGGCGCGCAGCTGGCCGCCACCGTCGTGATAGAGCATTCGCAAGGCACCGGCGTCTGGCGACTGGTTGACGGGCGCATGAAGACCAGCCGTATCCAGAACAGCAGCTTCGAACGAATCGTCAACGACGGTTCCGAGTGCGAGGCCTGAGCACGCGCGCGTTTCCCATTTCCTTCGGCCCATCCATCTTTCCACGCGCCATGCTCTACAAAGAAGAATTCGACGACACGCTCGAAGGCACAAACCGGCTTGAACCCCACGGCGATCCGCTGGACGGCGCACTCCCAGCCCACGGGTTGAGCGAGGATCCGCCCCTGGCCCCGGAAGCAGCGGCTCAGAATCGGCTGCTGGCGGTGACTGCTGCCCAGAACCCATTGCTCGAGGCGGCCCAGCCGCTGTTGCGAGCGTTGGCCGACATGCCAGCAACGCTCGGTGAAGACGGACCCGCAGTGATCCATCGATTGCTGGAGCGCGAGGTGGCGAGTTTTCAGTCGATCTGCAGCAGCGCGCAGATCAGGCACGAGCATGTCGTGGCTGCGAGCTATTCGCTGTGCACGGCGCTGGATGAAGCGGCCAACAGCACGGAGTGGGGAGGCGGAAAGAACGGCGAAGCCGGCGTCTGGGCCAGCCAGCAGCTGGCAGCCAAGTTTCACGGCGATACGAAAGGCGGCGACAAGGTCTTCCTGCTTGTGGGGCGCCTTGCCGCGAGTCCTCAGGAGCATATCGACCTGCTCGAGCTGATGTATCAGATCCTTGGCCTCGGGTTCGAAGGGCGTTTCAGCACCGCGGCCAACGGGCGACGGCAACTCGAGACGGTCCGCCATCGGCTGTTCACGCTGCTGGGCGTCGCACGAGGCGACGTCCCGCGTGAACTTTCACCGAACTGGAAAGGGGGCGGTACCGGCAAGTTCCGCCTGCTGCGCAGCGTACCTGTCTGGGTGACCGGCTCGGTGCTTTCGCTGGTGCTGTTCGGTCTTTTTGCTTGGTACAAGTACCAACTGCTTCATCTCAGCGCCGAGGTGGAGGGGCGCATCGCAGCCATCGGTCGCATGCGGCCTCCGCCGCCTCCGCCCGCCAGGTCGCTGCGCCTCAAGGAGCTTCTAGCGCCCGAGATCGCTCGCGGGACCGTCAGCGTGGAAGAAGACGAACGGCGCAGCGCAGTCACCTTCAAGGGCGACGACATGTTCGTGGCGGGCAGGGCGCGATTGAACGACAGGATCCTGCCGGTCCTGGCCAAGGTGGCCGATGAAATCAAGCAGGTTCCCGGCGCTGTGCAGGTCACGGGCCATTCGGACAACCAGCCCATCAGGACCCGCGATTTTCCCGACAACCAGGTATTGAGCGAGAAGCGTGCTGCGGCCGTCGCCGACGTGCTTCGGGGAAGGGGCGTAGCAGCGGCGCGCATCCGCACCGAAGGCCAGGGCGACGCCGTGCCGCTTGCCGACAACGCAACGGTCAGTGGTCGCGCGAAGAACCGCAGGGTCGACATCGTCGTTGCCCACGGCGCGCAGCAGGCGCAACAACCTTCCGCAAGGCGCTGAGGCCACCAAGGACGCTTTCATGCAACACCTCAAGAAATTCCTGGCTTTCCTTTTCTCGCGCCAGATACTGGCCTTCGTCGCCATCGTGACACTGGCGCTTGCGATCTGGTTCGTCGGCCCCTTGCTGGCCATCGACGGGCTGCGTCCACTGGCTGCGACGGGGGTGCGAGTCACGTTCATCGTGCTGCTGTTGCTGCTCGGCATGCTCTGGCTGGCCTCGGGGCCGTACAGCCTGGTGGGCGTCGCCGCCTTGTGCCTTCTGGTATGGCACGCCGGGCCTTTGCTGTCCGTGGGCGCTGCCAAGCCCTTGGCATCGGCTTGGGTCCGCCTGGTCATCGTCAGTGTCGTCCTGCTGGCATGCGCGCTGTACTGGATCTACAGGCTTTGGCAGGCACTTCGCAACAACGAAGACTTGCTCTCCAGATTCCTGAATATCGGGCGCGGCACTGAAAATGCCGATGCGGCAAGGGAAGAGATCAAGAGCGTGACCGCTGCCGTCAACCGCGCCCTGGCGCAACTCAAGGGTTTGCGCGGTGTCGGCGGGCTGCGCCGCGTACTGGAAGGAAGGCGCTATCTGTATGAGCTGCCGTGGTACATGATCCTCGGCAGCCCCGGGGTCGGAAAGACCACCGCATTGCTCAACGCCGGGCTGCAGTTTCCGATGAAGCGCCAAATGGCACGAAGCCCGAAGCGCATGGGGCTTCAGTCGGCAGGCGGCACGCTGAATACCGACTGGTGGTTCACCAACGAAGCCGTGCTGATCGACACCGCCGGCCGCTACACCACCCAGGAGAGCAGTCCCGTCACTGACGCCGTCGAGTGGCGCAGTTTCCTCGGCCTCTTGCGCAAGCACCGTACGCGCGCGCCGCTGAACGGTGTGATCGTCGCGCTCGACGCGGCCGAGTTGTTGACGATGACGGCCACGCAACGCGCCGAACATGCCGGCATGGTGCGGGACCGGCTGGCCGAAATGCGCGAGGAACTGGGGATCCGCTTCCCCGTGTACGTCGTTGTCACCAAGGTGGATCTGCTGCGCGGCTTCAGCGAATACTTCCAATCGCTGACCAGCGAGGGACGCAGTCAGGCCTGGGGTTTCACGCTGCCGTTCCATGGCATAAAGAATTCGCACGGGGCAGGTCAAGGGCGCGATGCCCTGCGGTCGCAGGTTGCGGCAGAGCTGACACTGCTCCAGCAGCGGCTCGCTGCCGGCCTGCGCACACGCCTGGATGAAGAGTTCGACGTCGAGCGCCGCAAGCGGCTTTTCGCGCTGCCTCAGGAGCTCGGTGGCTTGACCATGCCGCTGATCCCGGTGCTCGACGACATCTTCCTGTCATCACGCTTCGATCGGACGCAGTTGCATGACACGCTGCGCGGCGTGTACTTCACGAGCGGCGAGCAGTCCGACGAGGATGTACCTGCAGACCCGGACACCGTGCTCCAGCGGCTGCGGCGCAGTGTTGGCATGCTGCCGCGCCGGACAGAAAGGTCGGCCCCTGCGCGCGGAAAGCAGGGCTTCTTTCTGCAGGACGTGTTGACGAAGGTGATCTTTCCCGAAGCTCACCTGGTGCGTCCGAACCTGCGCTGGGAGCTCCGCTTCCGCGTTCTTCGGCTCGCAGGGCATGCACTGTCCGTCGTGGTCTTTCTATGGCTGGCCAGCGCGCTGGCGATGAGCTTCGGCAACAACCGCGAATACCTCGGCAGCGTCGGCCAGCGTTCGGAGGCACTGACGGGCCAGGTCCGGGCGCTGTTCGCCGATTTCAAGCCGACAGGTGTTCCCGATGTACTGAATGGGGCGCGCGAACTGCCCGCCTACAGCGGCCTCGACCTCTACGCCCCTTCGGGCGCGTTCCTGTATGGCTTGTACACGCCGCCGCCGATTCTCGCCGCGACCGTGGAGACCTACGCCCGGCTGCAGGATCACATGCTGCTGCCAACGATCCTGCAGCGCATGGAGGCTGCGTTGGCGCAAAGCGTGAAGGACGGCGATGCCAAAGGCGCCTACGAGACGCTGCGTGTCTACAAGTTGCTTCACGATCGGGAGCGCTTCATGAAGGGCGGAGCGCGCGACGTGCGCAACTGGGTCCTCAAGGACTGGGAAAACGCAGACAGCGCAGCCGTCTTCGGTGGTCGGGCCTCGATGATCGACCACGTGACGGCGCTGTTCTCGGGCGAGCGGCTGGTGCAGTCGAATTCCTTGCCCAATGAGGCCCTGGTGCGTTCGGCGCAGGACTTCCTGAACGGCAACACAGCGACGCAGCGTGTCTACGAAAGGGCCAAGGCGGCGATGCTTGCCGAGGCACCTCAGGAATTCACGCTGGTCCGGGCGGTGGGGCCGCAGGCCGGCACGGTGTTCTCCAGGGCTGGCGGGCTGCCGCTCGAAAAGGGCGTGCACGGGCTGTTCACCTATGACGGGTACCACGAAGTCTTCAACAAGCGCCTGCCCGAGTTCGTGGGAAGAGCGCTGGACGACGATGCCTGGGTGATGGGGCGCGGAGCAGCAGCGGGTTCGGCCCGGGGCGATGCCGCATCGCCGAAGTGGGTGAACGAGGCAGCCCGAAAGTTGCAGAACGACCCTCTGCTCGAAGACATTCGCCGGCAGTACCTTGCCGAGTACGCGGGACACTGGGAAACCTTTCTCGACTCGGTCCGCACGGTCAGCGGCAGCGACACCACCGGCACCAGCCTGGGTTTCGATCTGAGCGTGCTGCGGCAGTTCGCTGCGCCGGATTCACCGCTCGCGCGGCTGGCACGCGCAGCGGCAAGGGAGACCACGTTGTCGCGGCCGTTGACCGTTCGCGCTCAGGACGATAAAGGTCTTCTCGACAAGGCGACGGACGCGCTGGACAAGCAGACCAGCGCTTTGGGGCGAAGCCTGGGCATCCGGGCCGAAGAGCGACTGGAGAAGCAAATCGTCGACCACCGCTTTGCAGCCCTGCGCGAGGTCGTGACCGGACAGCCAGACATCGGCACCGGGGTCACCACGGCAAACGCCCGGCCGGGCCTCGAACTGATCTCCGGGCTGATCAACGAGTACTACACCCTGTTGGTCGTTGCCGATACGGCGCTCGCGGCAGGAAGCCTGCCGCCTGGTGGAACCGAGGTCGGCGCGCGGATGAAGCTGGAGGCTGGCAAGCTGCCAGCGCCTTTTCGCGAGGTGCTGACCGCACTCGCAGTCAGCGGCAACGACAAGGTCGTGCAAGGGTCTGCGGGAATCCTGCGCAGCCAGGCGCAGTTGCAGCTCGACCGCATCATGGGCCTCATGGCAATGCAGGTCGGCGAGCCTTGCAAGCGCGGCGTGGAGGGCCGCTATCCGTTGGCGGAGGTGGCGCAGGATGCCTCCATCGAGGACTTCACGCAGGTGTTCGCTGTCGGCGGTGCCGCAGACGAGTTTTTTACCAAATACCTCGCGTCGTACGTCGACACCAGCGTGCGTCCATGGCGTTACAAGGATGCGATCGCTGCGAGTGCCATGGCTGGAGCAGAACGTGCCGCACCCCACCCGGCGTCCACACCCGATGCCGCGGGACCGACGCTGTTGGGCGAGCTTCTCAAGCTGCTGGCGCAAAGCGGGCCGAATCTCGATGCCTTCTACCGCGCACAGCAGATTCGCGACCTTTTCTTTCGCGACGCGGGCGGCAAGAAGTTTGCATGGAAGATGGAAATGCGGGTGCTGGAGCTCGAACCGGGCATCACGGACCTGGTGCTCGACATTGACGGACAGGGGCAGCGCTACGTCCATGGCCCGGTTCAGCCATTTCCCGTTTCCTGGCCCGGGTCGCGAGGTGGTGCGACAGCCGAGATCACTGCGAATCCGCGCATTTCCAGCACGACGTCGACCATCCTGGCAAACGGGCCCTGGGCGCTGTTCCGGCTGATCGAGAAGGGGCGCATCGTGAATACTGCGACACCGGGCCGGCTCAGCATCGAATATGCCTTCGACGGTCGCAAAGCCCTCATCGACATCAGTTCCGGCAGCCAGCCCAACCCGCTGAGCAGCGATGTACTCAAGGGCTTTCGTTGTCCTGGCAGGGCAGCATGAGCATCTGGAGCCGCTCGATCGGCCGATGGCATATCACGCCGCCTGCCATCTGGGGAAAGCTGCCGGCGCATGCCGACTTCGTGCGTAGCGCCGTGCGCCATGGCGAAGTGGATGCATGGGTGAGCTGGCTCGATGAGCAGAGCCGTGGATCGCGCATGGATGTGAGGGTGCGGACTGCCGCGTTGCCGGTTGCATTCGTGCTGCCGCCCGGGACACTCGCGTTTGCGCCGCGGCGCTTCGTGCTGGGTGTGATCGCACCGTCGGTCGACAGGGTGGGGCGCCATCATCCGCTTCTGGTGTACCAGAAGGCCCGACCGCGTTGGGCGCGAAGTCATTTCGAGGCGCAGCTGCGGCAGCCTTGCGACTGGCAGTTCTGGATGGCTCGCGCGCTGGTGCATCACATCGATGGGCCTGGTCCTGCGAATCTCTCGGCGTTGCAAGGTACGTTGAATGCGCTATGGCGCGCGCAGACCACGTCACCCGGTGCCTGTGACGCCGATGGCCGGGCCGCGGTGACGCGCCAGGCGATCGGGCTGATCGATCGGTGGACCGGTCCACTGCCCGACAGGGATCTTCGGGCGGGGCTTCATGGCGTTCGGTATCTGCCATGGGCCGATTGGCCGGCCCGGCTGGAGGGCGTGCAAGCCGAAAGTGCATTCTGGCAGCAGGATTTGCAGGGGCGCTTCGTGGGCGCAGCCAGCCGGTTGCAACGACTGTGGGGAGACCTTCCATGAGTGAAGCAAGTGCTCGGCAACCATCCGGGGAACAGGGCGAAAGCGCTCCGCTGTGCCTGCGACTGACCCACAACCACGGCGAAGCCCGCCGCGTCACATTGCAAATCCCGGCGTCCGGCACCGGCATGGCCGACGCCCTTGAGCTGAGCGGCGAACGACATGGCGGCGCCCATTGGCGTCTCGCCAACATGTGCCGCATTGCGTGGCGTGCAGATCGTGGGCATTGGCAACTGCTGAATGGCAGCTATACGTTGACGTGCGTTCTCAACGGTGAGCGCGTGTCCGGCGGATGTTCGGTTCGTATTGCAGAGGGAGACTGCTTGGAGTTGGGGCTCTTGCGCTTCGTGGTGGAGCAGAGCGACGGCGAAGCGGCAGGCATCGAGTCCGTACCCAGGGAGTTCCATCGCAGCAGCCCTGTCGAGCAGGATGAACTCTCGTCGTTCGACTTGCGTGACCTGGCCGGAGACGCGGACGGGGGCTCGGTTGCCGCCGCAGGTCTCGACGGCTCGTTTGCCGCTCCTTTCGGCATGTTCGGCTTGACCGGCGACAGGCCAGCGAGTTCGACGCCGGACGTGCTGTCGGCCTTGCTCGGTGACCCTGCGCGGTCCTTGGAGCAGCCCCAGTCCAGCGTCATTGCCCCACCGGCTTCCCCGCGCGCGGATGGCCCACGGACCTTGCTGGAAGAACTTCACGACGAGTTCGTGCGTGTGGTTCGCGACCCCGGCGAACTCGCGGGCCGCGCCGACTGGGAAGGCCTGCTGACCACGGAACTCGAGCCCGCACCTTCGCTGGACGATCTTCGGAAGCAGGCCGAGCCCTATGCGTTGCTGCGCGACATTTTGTTGCCGCGAAAGGGCATCGACCGGTTGATCGAGGAATTCGAGCCGTTGGCGCCCTCCGGCCTGCTGGACACCGTAGAGCCTGACGACGTGCTGGGCCTGTTCGCTCCGGAACTGGCGCGCGACGCGAAGAAGGCACTGCCGGACCTCACGCGGCGGGAGCACCACGCGGTGTCGCCGGACAGCCATCTGCGCATCGGTGCAGCGCGTGCCGAACTCCGCAATGAGAGCGAGCCGGGTTGAAGCAAGACGCAATGCCAACTCTTCGGCCGATGCTTGCACAGCTGCGCCGGACGCCATGGAAGTTCGGCTTTCTCGCGTTGCTGCGCCGGCTGGATGCGCGCGATGTCGAGTCGCCAGCCATCGGATGCGCAAGCCGTCCACAGCAAGAGCCTTTCAGGCTGGGCCAGACGGCAGCTTTGACCTTCGCACCACGCGAGATCGCGGAGGCCGTGCTGCCGGACGAAGAGGGTGAGCAAGACCTCCATACGTCTGGCGATCCGCGGCGCCGCCTGGGAAACAACCGCGGGCTCCCGATGATCAGGGTTTATGGCCTCGGCATGCTCGGCCCCCACGGTCCCTTGCCGCTGCACTACACCGAGATGGTGCGCGAACGCACCGAGAACCAGAACGACACGACGCTCGCGGACTTTCTGGATCTGTTCCATCACCGCTACCTGACGCACATGTACCGCGCGTGGGCGCAGAGCCAGGCTGCAGCGGGGCTCGACCGCGCAGGCGACGAGGTCTTCAGCCGCTATGTCGCGCGCCTGACCGGACACGAACCTTCGGAGATTCGCAATTCGGTGCTTCCAGCCCACGCCCGGCTCGCCGCTTCGACGCACCTGGGCCGCGAGGCCCGCAACCCCGACGGCCTGGCCGCGACGTTGGCGCGCTTCTTCGCCGTGCCGGTGCGGTTGCAGGAGTTTGTTCTGCACTGGATCCGTATCGACACCGATGACTGGAGCCATCTTGGCCTTGCCCGCGACTCGAGCGTGATGGGCAGGGGGGCGATCGCAGGCGAACTCGTGCCCGATCGGCAGAACAAGTTCCGGCTGGTACTCGGACCGCTCAGCCTGGAGAAATACCTGCGATTCACGCCACAGGGGCAGGATCTGCCTCTGCTCGTCGAGTGGGTGCGCGGCTTCGTGGGGCACGAATTCGTCTGGGAGGTCGAACTGCGCGTGCGCAACGACAGCACGCCTCCCGCGCGCCTGGACGACGCCGAAAGGCTCGGCTGGTCGACCTGGCTCGGCGGAGCGGAGGGCGCATCGGGCGCCGGTGCTTGCCTGGCCTCCGCCGGCGTCGATACCCCTGGTTACGCATACACGGTCGGGATGGTCTTCGAACCCGAGCAGTACATCGGCGTTTGCCATGGCAATGCCGTATTCACAACCGACGGCGCATCTTCGTGCGCACCGACATGACTCACCTTGCTTCACCCGATGTCTCCCCGGAGTCGGTCCCGCGCATGCCCCTTGACCGGGTACCCGACTGGCTGCACCCGGTCAGCGCCGACTTTCCCTGCGGGCCGAGCCTCGAATACGACGCCGAGTACGCTGTGCTGCAGGCGCGCATGCTGCCGCGTGGTGCGGCGCAGTACGGCGACTTCGTCGGGATGCCGGAGGCGCCCAACTGGGCAGAGGTCGAGCGCGACTGCCGCCGGCTGCTGTTGCGGACCTGGGACGTCAACCTGCTGGTCTGGCTTTGCCGGGCCCGAACCCGACTTGCCCAGGCTGCGGGCCTTGCGCAATCGCTGGTTGCGCTGGCGGAGGCCTTGCAGACCTGGCCAGAGGCAATCCATCCCCAGCTGGTGGTGGAGGGCGAGCACGATCCGGGCGTTCGTGCCAACGCCCTTTCGGCACTGGCTGATCCTGAAGGTTTGCTGGGCGATGTACGCGACATCGTGGTCGCGGCGAATGCCGCCCGGCACCTGACAGTGCGAGAAGTGGAGCGTGCTTGGCAAGTACCTCGGGCGCCCGACGCCCTCAGCCCTGATGCAGCAGCGCAGCAGCTGAGCGAATTGCATCGGTCGTCCGTGGGCGACGCGTCGGCCCCTGTTCGGCAACTGGCCGCGGCTTCCCGGGCCGTACGCCGCATTGCCGCCTGGGGAGCTTCCAACATGGGTTCCGACGCACCATCGCTGCAGCCGCTGCTGCGCCTGTTGCAATTGTTCGAGCCGGCTGAACCGCCGAAGCGCGTGAAAACCGAGGAGGTCATTGCTCAGGCCCCAGGTTTTTCATCGCGAGCAGCAGCCGCTACTCCCGCGGTGTCCAGTCCTGCCGCGGCCGACATCTCTTGGCGAGAGTCTGTCCGCGGCAGTATCCGTAGCGCACGCGAATGGCTGGAACTCCACGAGCCGAGCAGTCCGGTCGCGGTGCTGCTCAAACAGGCCGAACGCATGATCGGGGAAAGGTTCTGCGACGTGGCGGACATGGTTCCTCTGGATCTGCTTCGCAAATGGGATGCCGAAGGCGAGCGGACGTGATGCAAGGATTTCCCCTCGGACTGACGGTCTTGTGCTTCGGCATAGGCATGCTCGGGAGCCTGTTCGGCGCCTGGTTCTCGACACGGAAGTCCGCCGCCAGGCTGGACGCGTCGTGGCAAGCCCTTGAACAGGATCGCGAAAAGGCGCAGCGCGAGATGCAACTGGCCTCGCTGTGCGTGCCCCAGTGGGTGCAGCAGGCTGTCCGGCTCGAATTCGAGCGCCTGGACAATCAGCAGTCACAGCGCTGGAGCGAACTGTTCCGGGAGCAGTTGCGCTGGCAGGCCGAACAGGATGCATTGCGTCGCCGGGAGTGGGTGGCTCTGGGCGGCGCCAGCATGGAGGGGCGGCTGCCGCAAAAGCCGTCGCCAGTACCCGGTAACCGGCCGCCAGTGCAGAAACAGCCTGCGCAGACGATTGGCCCCGAACCATTCAAAGCGCCCCCACGCATGCCGGCTGTTTCCCCGGAACTGTCGGGGCAGCAACTCAGCGACGCGGAAATCGACGCCTTGCCGCCCGATTTACCGGCGCCGGCACGTCTTTCCGGAAAAAAGTTACCGGCGCCCAGGGGCCGCGTACTGCGCAATATATGAAACACCGGCCTCGTGCCGGTTTTTTATTTGCAAATTGCGATGTCCCGATCGGCGCAAGGCCCTTGTTTTGTCGAATACGCGCCACCAAGTCTTCGAGCGTCGGCACACCGCTGGCACGCTCTATAGAATCTTTTTCATGGCAACGAGAATTCCCAAGACTCCCAGCACCCCACCGGCGCAGAAACCGGCGGGCGACGACGGAGATTCGGTCGTCCTGGAGCGCCGGCCGCAGAAAACCGCGCCGCCCCAGATGTACCAGGTGGTCATGCTGAACGACGACTACACGCCGATGGAGTTTGTGATCGTCGTGCTGCAGGAATATTTCAGCAAGGATCGCGAAACCGCGACCCAGATCATGCTCAAGATCCACCTCGATGGCCGCGGCGTCTGTGGGGTTTATTCCCGCGACATGGCGGCCACCAAGGTCAACCAGGTGATGGAAGCGGCCCAGCAAGCCGGGCATCCGCTGCAATGCGTCAGCGAACCGGTTGCATGAACCAGTTGAATTGCGCAAGCTCCAACCCATCTGAGAACTTATTTACAGCAAGGCAAAAGGAAATCACATGATTGCCCAGGAACTGGAAGTCAGCTTGCACATGGCCTTCGTCGAGGCCCGGCAGCAGCGCCACGAGTTCATCACCGTGGAACATCTGCTGCTCGCTTTGCTGGACAACCCGAGCGCCGCGGAAGTTCTGCGCGCCTGCTCGGCCAACGTCGACGACCTGCGGGCGTCGCTCACCAACTTCATCA
>Ga0102594_1000894_pt1 | contig 22051 bp, 19 predicted proteins | sample AraplaCol_mLB_r2_2_FD_76863 | JGI IMG/M metagenome (GOLD analysis project Ga0102594, IMG submission 76863) | Arabidopsis root microbial communities from North Carolina, USA - plate scrape MF_Col_mLB_r2 (SPADES assembly) (version 2) | ecosystem: Host-associated > Plants > Roots > Endosphere...
CCGTCGTAGCCGCCGCCCAGGCGCTGGAAGAACTCGTCGTTCACCGGCTGCGTCTTGCCGTCGGCCACCAGGAAGGCCGCGCCGCGGAAGGACATGAGGCCGCCCAGCGTGACCACGAAGGACGGCACGCCCAGCACCGCCGTGAGCCAGCCCTGGTAGATGGACACCAGCAGCGCCACCGCGAGGCCCGCGAGGCAGGCCGTGGGCCACGACCAGCCCGAGGTGTACTGCAGGTAGGCAATGAGCACGCCCACGAAGCCCATCACCGAGCCGACCGACAGGTCGATGTGGCGCGCCACGATGATCAGCACCATCACCGTCGACACGATGCCCACCACCGCCGTCTGCTGCGCGACGTTGTAGAGATTCTCGGGCGACAGGAACACGCCGCCTGACATGACGCTGAACACCACCGCCATGATGACCAGCAGCACGCACATCAGGATCAGCCGCAGGTCGATGCCCGTGCGGCGCCACCAGCCCGGTGTCGGATCGCTCATTCTTCAAACCCCTTGTACTGCAGGTGCGCAAGCGCCCTGCGGCCGAGCCCGCGCGGGCTGGCCGAAGGCCGTGTTGCGTCGAGGGAAACACAGGGCCGCGCCGGGCGGCGCGGCATTCGTCCTACTTGCAGGCCGCGGGCGCGCTCGCACCCGACACGCCCTTGCAGAGCTCTTCCTTCTTGATCCAGCCGGCCTTGACGACCACGTCGAGGTTGTCGCGCGTGACGGGCACGGGCGTGAGCAGGCGCGACTGCAGCGCGACCTTCTTCGGGCCCGAACTCCACTGCGCAGCCTTGTCGACCGGCTTGCCCTGCGACATGACCACGGCGGCGATGGCGGCCTCGCGGCCCAGCTCGCGCGAGTCCTTGAAGATGGTCGCGGTCTGCGTGCCCAGCGCGATGCGGTTGAGCGCCGCGAAGTCGGCGTCCTGGCCCGACACCGGGATGCCGCGCAGGCCCTTGGCCGTGAGCGCGGCCACCGCGCCGCCGGCGGTGCCGTCGTTGGCAGCCACCACCGCGTCGACCTTGTTGCCGTTCTTGGTGAGGATCTGCTCCATGTTCTTCTGGGCGACTTCGGGCTTCCAGCCCTCGGTGTACTCGTCGCCGACGATCTTGATGTCGCCCTTCTTGATGGACGCGTCCAGCACCTCCTGCTGGCCTGCGCGCAGGAAGTCGGCGTTGGGGTCGCTCGGCGAGCCCTTGATGATCACGTAGTTGCCCTTCGGCTTGACCTTCAGCACCTCGCGCGCTTCCATGCGGCCGACCTCGACGTTGTCGAAGGTGATGTAGAAGACGCCGGGCGCTTCAATGAGCCGGTCGTACGCCACCACCGGCACCTTCTGGCGCGTGGCCTTCGTGACGGCGGGCAGGATCGCGTCCTTGTCCATCGCCAGCACGATGAGCGCCTTCGCGCCCTTGGACATCAAGCCCTCGATGTCGCCGAGCTGCTTCTCGGGCGAGCCGCCCGCATCGGCACTGATGTACTTGGCGCCGAGCTTCTCGAGCTCGGCCTTGATCGCGGCCTCGTCGGTCTTCCAGCGCTCTTCCTGAAAGTTGGACCAGCTCACGCCGACAACGGTCTGCGCCATGGCGCCCACGGCGGTCAGACCGAAGGCCATCGCGGCCAGGGTGTGTTTGAGTTGCATCGATGTCTCTCCGGTTGGTGCGTCCTGCCGTGACAGGCCGTGTAAGAAATTAGTTAGTTTGAAGGGCGAACTAACTATCCCATCCGCACCGTCCGCTGGGCATCCGGGAATTCCCGTGCATTGATGCGTCGTTCGGCCGAAGTTCATCAGAAGGTGCGTTTTGCCTGCTTGCGGATGGATGCGGTCCTACCCGGCGCACGCACGGGCACCGCTATGTTTCGCTTCGCCCGATGCCAAGGGCAACGCACACGACCACCGACCCGACAACGAACAAGAAGGAAGCCACCATGTCCATCAGCACCACCGAAATGCTCAAGCAGATCGCCGCCTCGCGGCTGCCTTCGGTCATGTCGTCACCGAAGGACGTCGATGCGGTGCTGAAGCTGCGAGCTGCGGGCCTCGTACTCGCGATCACGCCCTCTGCCGCCGACCTCGCGAAGATGCCCGGCCTTCGCGTGGTGCAGGTGCTCGCCGTGACGCAGAAAGGCTTCGAGGAACTGCAGAACATGCGCTATCCCGGCGAATTCGCACATGAAAAAGGCCGGGAGGTCCCGGCCTTTTCCTGACTGCAACTGCCGGCCGCACGGAGCGCGTCGGCGCTCCGGCAGCTCAGGCGATCACGCGGTCATCACGCACGCGGTCAGTCGCGCGCACGCGCGGCATTGCGCAGGTCGCGGATCTGGTCATGGTTGCGCTGCGCGCCATCGGCCTGCGCCATCACCACAGCGCGCACATCAGCGGGCAGCTGCTGCTTCAGCGCCTTGCGATAGCGCGCCACAGCGGTGTCTTCGCCGCGCTCGCACGACTCGAGGATCGACAGTTCGCTGTTGGCGCCCAGCGAGCCCTTCACGTGCACCCAGCCGCGGTGCAATGCGCCGCTCGCGGTGCCACCATCGGCCGGCGTGCCGCCATACGCGCTGATCAGCGCGACGAGTTCGGCCTCGGCCTTCTTGCACTGCTCGGCGCGGCTGGCGAACAGCTGCTTGGCCTCAGGGCTCTTCACTTCGTCGGCACAGGCACGGAAGCCGTACTCGCCGTCGCGGGAGTTCTCGAGCAGGTCGTTCAGGACGTCCACCACGTCGCCGTTGGAGAGCACGGGGCCGGTGTTGAGGGTGTCGGCGGTCGTATCGTTGTAAGCCATGTCGGGTCCTTTCATTGCCTGTCTGCATGACAGGACGGGGTTGGAACTTCCAGCCGTCGCATCCGGTAGATGCGGTGCCTCAGGCATTGCCTGCAGCGCGGTGGATGATCGAAGACCCATGGTTGAAAGTTTGGCGGCGCCGCCGCGTCGTCCCATCGGGCGACCGGGCGTAGGCGAAGGACGACCCTGCTGGCGGGCCACGCGAGTGCTCGCGGCACGGCACTCGCGTATCAGCCGATGTTCCAGGCCTGCATCCACACCGCCACGCCGTCGAGCAGTTCGTCGAGCGCCTGCTCGTCGGTGCGGCCGGTGCCGCGCTTCAGCACGTGGAAGGAATGGTCGGCCCCATCGATCTCCAGCACCGTGGCCAGCGGCCCGAGCGCACCGACGGTGGCATCGAACGGCGCGGGCTCGGCCAGCGTGTCGCGCGGGCCGTGCGCGAAAAGCATCGGCACGTCGATCTCCTGCAGGTGTGCCGCGCGCGCGGCCGCGGCGTCGGGCGCACCGGAGGGGTGCAGCGGGAAGCCGAGGAAAATCAGCCCCTCGACGCCGGGCAGGGGGTCGAGCGCCTGGGCCTGCGATGTCATCCGTCCGCCGAACGACTTGCCGCCGGCGAACATGCGCAGCCCGCCGAAGCGGGACGCGGCGCAGGCCACCGCCGCACGCACCGTTGCATGCGCCAGCGCGGGCGCGTCGGTGCGCTTCCTGCCCTGCTCCATATAGGGAAACTGGTAGCGCAGCGTGGCGACGCGCCGCTGCGCGAGGCCCTCGGCCGCGGCCTGCATGAACGGATGCGTCATGCCCGCGCCGGCGCCGTGCGCCAGCACATAGCAGGCCGCGGCGGCGTCGGACGAGGCCGGCGTTACCGCGATGGCGGACACGGTGACGTCCGGCGCCACGGCAATGGAAAGGGTGGTGGATGTGGTCACTTCACAAGTGTGCCCAAGGCGCCGGTGCGAAGACAACCCGCAGGCCTTCTCCGGTGGCACGAAGCGTGCGTCCTTCGGCGGCGTCCGACATGCAAGGCGCCGGACCCCATGTAGATTGATGGTTCTCAAACTTGATGGTTCTCAAACCGGCCGCGCCGCCGGCTTGTAGAGTCTCCATCTTCCTTTTTCATTTTTTCCTGGAGTCCTTGTCTTGAGGCCTGTGAGTTGCTTGCGTCGCCTGGTGATGACGATCGGAATGGTGGGTGGCACCCTCGGCCTCGCCCACGCGGAATCGGGCTGGTTCACCGTGGTCGGCGATCCCCAGGACAAGGTGGCCGACACGGTGCAGGTCGACCCCGACCGCGTGACGCCGCCGGAGGACGCCAGGACGATGAACCTGCGCGTGAGCCGCGCGACCGCGCGCTTCAACTGGGACGGAATCCCGTACCGCTCCTACGAATCGCGCGTGGTGTTCGACTGCCAGTCGCGCCGCGCCAGCTACGTGGCCGCGCGCTTCTACATCGCGCCGCTGTGGCAGGGCGAGCCGCACCACGTCGCCGACTACAGCGCATCGCCCAAGCCGGTGCTGTTCCTCGACATGAAGCCGAACCCGACGGCGCGCATCGTGCGTGCCGCATGCCGCCAGCGTTCCGGATAGCGATCGGCGCTCAGAGCTGCGACGACAGCAGCGACGAGAGGTGCTCCATCGCCTTTTCGTGCAGCGGGCGATCCTTCCACTGCGCGAACGTGAGCCGCTTCGACTGCCGCAGGTCGGCCTCGAACTGCGCGGTCTGTTCGGCGGCGAAGGCCTCGTCGTAGATGTTGAGGTTGGCCTCGTCGTTGAGGCGGAACGAGCGGTTGTCGAAGTTGGTGGAGCCCACCGACACCAGCAGGCCGTCAACGGTGAACACCTTGCAGTGAAACATGGTCGGCTGGTATTCGCTGATCTCGGCGCCCGCTTCAAGCAGCGGGCCCCAGGCTGCGCGCGAGGCACGGCGCACGGTCTGCGAATCGATGATCGGCCCCGGCGTGATGATGCGCAGCCGCACACCGCGCTTCATGGCAGCCACCAGCGCGCCCACGGTGAGGTCGTCGGGCACGAAGTAGGCGCTCGACAGGTCGATGGTCTTGGTGGCCGCCGCGATCGACAGCAGGTACATCAGGTGCATGCTCTCGCTGCCGCCCGAGGGCGAGCTGCTGAACACCTGGGCGCGGCCCTCGCCCGCCGGGGCGATCGGCGGAAAGTACCGCTCGCCGTGCAGCACATCGCCCGACACCTTGACCCAGTTGTCCATGAACACCGCCTGCATCTGCGCCACCACCGGCCCTTCGACACGGTAGTGCGAGTCGCGCCAGTGGTCGGGGTCCTGCGCATGGCCGGTCCATTCGGGCGCGATGCCCACGCCGCCGGTGAAGCCGGTGCGCCCGTCGACCACCAGCAGCTTGCGGTGGGTGCGGTTGTTCATGCGGGCGATGTCGTACCAGCTCGGCTTGTGGAACTTGCGGATCTCCACGCCGGCGCTTTCCATCTCGCGGATGAAGTCGGCGTCCACCTTGGCGCTGCCCACCCAGTCGAGCAGCACGTGCACCTTCACGCCGGCGCGGGCGCGCTCGGACAGCGCATCGGCAAAGGTGCGGCCGATGTCGCCCGACCAGTAGATGTAGGTCTCGAAGGTGATGCTCTGCTTCGCGCCGCGGATGGCCGCGAGCATCGGCGGAAATATCCGGTCGCCGTTCTGGAAGGCCTCGAAGCGGTTGCCGCCGGTGATGGGCGGGCCGAGCATCACGCCCAGGGCGCGCTGGTACTGTGGGTCGTGCAGCGCATATTCGCGCTTGACCTGCTCGTCGAGCTTCTTCTCGCCGCTGGTGAAGTTGAGCACCAGCAGCGTGGCGGCCAGCGTCAGGACGAAGGTCCAGACGACTGCCTTGAGCGTGCCTCGGCGGCGCACGTGGGGGCGTTCCGGGCTCGCGGCGACGCGATCAGTCAATCAGCTGCGTCTTGATGGCGTAGTAGGTCAGGTCGCTGTTGGTGGAGAGGTTCATCTTCTCCATCAGGCGCGTGCGGTACGTGCTGATGGTCTTCACCGACAGCGACAGCGCCTCGCCGATGGCACCCACCGACTCGCCCTTGGCCAGCTTCAGGAACACCTGGAACTCGCGCTCCGACAGGTGCTTGTGCGGCGGCGCGTTGTCCTTGCGCTCCAGCTGGCCGGCCAGCAGCTCGGCCACCGAGGGCGAGATGTAGCGCCGGCCCAGCGCCACGGTGCGGATCGCCTTGGCGATCTCCTCGGGCTCGCACTCCTTGTTGAGGTAGCCGGAGGCGCCCTGGCGGATCAGGTTCACCGCGTAGTGCTCCTCGGGGTAGCCGCTGAGAATGAGCACGCCCAGGTCGGGCGCCTTGGCGCGCACCATGGCGAGCGCGTCGATGCCGCTCTGGCCGGGCATCGAGAGGTCCATGACGAGCACGTCGATGTCGGCGGTACGCACGAGGTCGATGGCTTCCCGGCCGGTGCCGGCTTCGCCGACCACGCGGAAATCCACGAAGGTGGAGAAGAACGCCTTGAGGCCTGTCCGGACGACGGCGTGGTCGTCGACGATGCCGATCTTGATCATGGTGTGCTCCTGCTTGAACGGTGGGCGCCGGAGGTTCGGCGCGAGAGGGAAGTGACGATGCCACAGGCCTGCCACCGCCGGAGGCCCGAAACGCAGGATGCGGCGTTGTCCTGCACGGCAATGCAGGCTTGGCCGTCGCGGGTGTCGGACGCGAGCGACATGCGCGCCGCCCGACGCAGTGCCAGGCCTCAGTGCGCGAAGACCGAGAACCCGCTGCGAACGTTCGCCAGCAGCCGGCTGGCCGCCAGCGGCAGCGGCCGGCCCTGGCGCACCACCAGCCGCACCTGGGCGCTCCTGCACAGCGGATGCGCCAGGTCGAGCGCCACCAGTTCGCCGTCGGAAATCTCCGGCTCGGCCGCCAGGCCCGCGCCGATGAAGGTCACGCCGTTGGTCGACTTGACGAAGCGCTTGAGCCCGACCACCGAGTTGCAGCGCAGGCTCGGGCGCAGCGTGACGTGCTCGGCGTACTCGAGCAATTCCACCAGCCGTCCCACGCCGTAGCCCGGCGGCATCAGCCCCAGCGGGAAGCCCACGATCTGCCGCACGTGCAGCGGCCCCGCGACCCGGGTGAGCGGATGGCCGCGGCGCACCAGCAGCTTGGCGGGCGCGGGCGCGCTGGCGACGAACTGCAGGCGCGGATCGGACTGCGGGTTGTAGGCGATGCCGAAGTGCGCCGAGTCGTCGGCCACGGCGTCCATCAGCGCGTTCACCGGCAGCGCATCGAGCGCCACCGCCAGCTTGGGATGCGCGGCGCAGAACGGGCCGACGACCTGCTCGAGCAGCCCGTCGACGAAGCCTTCGCTCGCCACCAGCCGCACGCTGCCGGCCTCCATCGACTCGATGGCGCGCAGCCGTTCGGCGAACTGCTCCTGCTGGGCCTGGCAGCCGCGCCAGTACTCGAGCAGGTGGAACGCCGCGTCGGTCGGCGACACGCCGCGCGCCTGCCGCTCGAACAGCGTGAGGCCGAGTTCTTCCTCGAGCAGCGCGACCTGACGCGTGATGACCGAGGGCGCGGTGTTGAGCGCGTCGGCCGCGCCGCGGATCGAGCCGCTCACCAGCACCTCGTGAAAGTACCGCAGCCGCTTCTGGTTGATCTCGCGCATGGTGCCGCTCCCGGAACGAGTGTTGCCCGCCGGGCAACGAAGTCTGCAAAAAATTGCAGTTGGTCGAACTCATGCTACCGCAAACAATCCGCGTCACCCCCACCCCGGACCGGCCTTCCTGGCCCTGTTTGAAAAGAGGACGACATGCACGACACCACCCCGAAGCCCACCAGAACCTTCGCCCGGCTGATCGCCGCGGCCGCTGTCGTTCTCGGCGCGGCAACCGCCACCGCGACAGCCGCGGCGGCCGATGCCTTTCCCTCCAAGCCGGTGACGATGCTCGTCGCCTTCCCGCCCGGCGGGCCAGCCGACGTGCTGGCCCGTGCCATGCAGCCGACCATGGCGCGCGTGCTGGGCCAGCCCTTCATCATCGAGAACCTGCCGGGCGCAGGCGGCGCACTGGCGGTGCAGCGCATGCTGTCGCGGCCGGCCGACGGCTACACGCTGATCATGGGTTCGCCGAACGAGGCCATCCTCGCGCCGCTGTCGAATGCATCGGCAAAGTACAAGCCCGAGGAACTGGCACTGCTGGCGCCGATCTCGACGCACCCGCTGGTGGTGATGGCGCGCACCGACCTGCCCTACAACTCGCTCGAGCAGGTGATTGCCGCGGGCAAGACCAACGGCGGCCAGAGCCTCACCTTCGGCAGCCCGGGGCACGGCTCGATGTACCACATCGTCTCCGAATACATCGCGCAGAGCACCGGCGCCAGGCTGCTGCACGTGCCCTACAAGGGCGCCACGCCCATGATGCAGGACCTGGCCGGCCGGCAGATCGACATCACGATCCTGCCGAATCTCGGCGCCTCCACGCAGCTGCTGGAGACGCACAAGATCAAGGCGCTGGACGTGCTCGATACGCAGCGCATGCGCACGCTGCCCGGCGTGCCCGCCATCGCCGAGAGCCAGCTGGCGCAGAAGAAGGAACTGGTCTACGCCGTGTGGCTGGGCGTGATGGCCCGCGCCGGCCTGCCGGCCGACCGGGCCCGCGTGCTCATGGAAGCCTCGCAGCAGGCCATCCAGTCGCCCGAGATGACGCGGGCGCTCGAACTCTCGGGCGTGCAGGCCATGAAGCCGCAGACGCTGGAGGTGTCGGCCGCGTTCTACGCGCAGGAGACCGACCGCTTCAGGAAGATGGCGCGCTCGATCCAGCTCACGCCGCAGTGATTGCAACCTCCAGCACGAACGAAGAAAGCCATCAGTGAACATCCTTGTTGCCGGTTTCCAGCACGAGACCAACACCTTCGCGCCCACCATGGCCTCGTACGACAGCTTCGTGCGCGGCGAGGACTTCCCCGGCCTGGTGCGCGGCGAAGCGGTGCTCGGCCTGCTCGACGTGAACCTGCCGGCCGCCGGCTTCATCAACTTCGTGCGCGAGCGCGGCCACGAGGTCACGCCCGTGATCTGGGCCGGTGCCGGCGCGTCGGCGCACGTGACCACCGACGCCTACGAACGCATCGCGGGCGAGATCGTCGAAGCGGCGAAGACGCAGCATTGCGACGCCATCTACCTCGACCTGCACGGCGCGATGGTGGCGCAGCACCTGGACGACGGCGAAGGCGAGCTGCTCTCGCGCCTGCGCGCGGTGGTCGAGCCGGGCATGAAGATCGTGGTCTCGCTCGACTCGCACGCCAACGTGACGCAGCAGATCCTGTCGCTCGCCGACGGCGTGGTGGCCTACCGCACCTACCCGCACATCGACATGGCCGACACCGGCCGGCGCGCCGGCGAACTGCTGCTGGCGCTGATGGCTTCCGGCCGGCCCGCGCACCTCGTCGCCAGGCGCGTGCCCTTCCTGATCCCGGTCAACAGCATGTCGACCATGATGCAGCCGGCACGCGGCGTGTACGACCTGCTCGAGGAACTGGAGCCGCGGGTGCTGTCGCTGTCGTTCGCCCCGGGCTTTCCGGCGGCCGACTTCGCCGGTTGCGGGCCGGTGGTCTGGGGCTATGCCTTCGACGCGGCCGAGGCCGAGCGTGCGGTGCAGGCGCTGTTCGACCGCGTGTGCGAGCCCGAGGACCAGTGGGCGGTGCAGTTCGAGTCGCCCGATCCGGCCGTGCGGCATGCCATGCGCGTGGCGCGCACCGCGAGCAAGCCGGTGATCATCGCGGACACGCAGGACAACCCCGGCGTCGGCGGCGACTCGAACACCACCGGCATGCTGCGCGCGCTGCTCGCGCTCGATGCGCAGGACGCGGCCATCGGCCTCATCTGCGATCCGGCAGCGGCCGCCGCCGCGCACGAGGCCGGCGTGGGCGCAACCATCGACATCGCGCTCGGCGGCTGCCCGCAGGTCGAGGGCGACGCACCGTTGCGCGGCCACTTCGTGGTGGAGGCGCTGTCGGACGGCAGATTCGTCTACGGCGGTCCGATGATGAACGGCAAGGCCAGCGACCTCGGCCGCATGGCGCGCCTGCGCATCGGCGGCGTGCGCATCGCGGTGAGTTCGGCCAAGGCGCAGCTGCTCGACCGCAACATGTACCGTACGGTGGGCATCGAGCCGTCGGAGATGAAGATTTTGGTGAACAAGAGCTCGGTGCACTTCCGCGCCGATTTCGCGGCCATCGCGCAGGAGATCCTCGTGGTGCGCGCACCGGGCCCGTTCATTGCCGATCCGGCCGAGCTTCCGTGGACCAAGCTGGCCCGGGGCATGCGGCTCAGGCCGAACGGCCCGGCCTTCGAGGGGGCTACAGAGACCCTTCGGTGACGCCGCGCGCGGCGGTCGCGCGCGCCTGCGCACGCACCGCGGCACGGTCGACCGTGCTGCCGGCGAGCCGCTCGACGCCGGCACCGGCGGCATCGCCGTAGAGGTTGCCGGCACGCGCAGCGGCGAAGGCCTGGGCACGCACGCCGGCGCGGTCGGCATCGCGCACGAGCGGCGGTGCCACGCCGGCAAGGGCGCCTTCGCGGTACGGGTCGTCGCCATGGGCGGCGACGACCGCCTGGGCGCGCACGTCGGCACGGCTGGCCGACGAATCGAACTGCAGCACGCCCTGGTACTGCTCCGCGTGGGCGCCCGCGGCGAACAGCGTGGCGAGGGCAACGGCGGTGAGGAGTCTGGAGGTTTTCATGATGGTTCCTTTCGGGTTTCGGTTGGACGTTGAAAGAGATGCGGAGCGCGATCTGCGCCTCGAACCGAGCGGAGGTCCCCGGTCACGGACCCATTCTTCGGCCAGTCCCCCGCGCACGGCGCATTGCGCGTATGCGCGTGTATCCGGGGCGGGTTTCATGACAATGGATTTCATTGGCGTCCCCTTTTTCCGGCACTCGGGCGGCGAGCGCGGGCCGGCAGCCTCAGTGGCGCGTCTCGACCGCGGACGCGAGCACGTAGCCCTCGCTGCGCACGGTCTTGATGTAGCGCGGCACGCGCGCGTCGTCGCGCAGGTGCTGGCGCAGCCGGCTCACGAGCAGGTCGACCGAACGCTCGAACAGCTCCGCCTCGCGGCCCTGCGTGAGATTCAGCAGCTGGTCGCGGCTCAGCACCTTCTGCGGATGGTCGAGGAACACGCGCAGCAGCCGGTACTCCGCGCCGCTGAGCGGCACCGGCGCGCCCGCGCTGTCGAGCAGGTTGCGCGCGGTGGTGTCGACCTGCCATTCGCCGAAGGCCAGCCGCGATGCCGACTCGCTGGCGCGCATGTTGGGCGGCAGCATGCGCGTGCGCCGCATCACGGCACGCAGGCGCGCCAGCAGCTCGCGCGCCGAGAAGGGCTTGGCAAGGTAGTCGTCGGCGCCCATCTCGAGGCCGAGGATGCGGTCGGCCTCCTCGCTGCGCGCGGTCAGCATGACGATCGGCGTGGCCTTGTGCCGGCCACTGCGCAGGTCGCGGCACAGCGCGAGGCCGTCCTCGCCCGGCAGCATGAGGTCCAGCACGATCAGGTCGAACGGGCCCGACGCGTCGAGCGCGGCGCGCATGTGCCGCCCCGTCGGCGCGGTGGCCACGCGCAGGCCGTTCTTCTCGAGGTAGGCGCCGAGGAGCTCGCGGATCTCGCGGTCGTCGTCGACGATGAGGATGTGCTCGGCGGTTCTGGTCGTCATGTCTGCGCTCCGAAGCTGCGGTTTTTCCGATGGCTCCCATCAGATCACCGCACCGCCGGCAGCGGAATTGAACCTAGGTGCAGGCGCCGCCATACGGAGGTATGGGTGGGCTTGCACGGCCGCCATAATCCGGGCGCTTGTTGCCCCGCCATCGCGGCCTGTCCCGCCCCCTGCGCATGATCGATCTCTCCACCCGACGCCTTGTCGAACTGAACGCGGGCACGCCGCGCCTGCACCGCGCCGTCGCGGCCGACGCGCCCTCCGTGCTGGTCGCCGGCCGCGGCAATGCCACGCCCGCGGCGCTGGCGGCGCTGCAGCGCGAATACGCATTCCGCACGGCGCTGCACGACGCCTGGTCCGCCGTGCCCCAGGCGCTGCTGCCGCACGGCGACGGCGCTCTGCTGGTGCTCGGCGATCCGGGCGGTGAGCCGCTGCTGCGCGCCGGAGCGCAACCCCAGGGGCCGGAGGAATTCTTGTCGGTCGCCATCGGCCTGGCCAGCGCGGTGGCCGCGATGCACGCGGCCGGCGTGGTGCACCGCGCGCTCACGCCGCAGCGCTTCCTGCTGGATGCTGATGGCCGCGCATGGCTGACGGGCTTCGGCTTCGCCGAGCGCCTGGACGTCGACGGCAGCGCGCCGCCGGATGCGGGGCTGGAATGGGACGAGAGCAGCTTCGTCTACATGGCGCCGGAGCTCGGCGGACGCATGAACGTGCGCATCGACGAACGCACCGACCTCTACGCGCTGGGCTGCATCTTCTACGAGCTGCTGGTCGGCACGCCGCCGTTCGAGGGCGCCGACGCCGCCGCGCGCGTGCACGCCCACGCCACGCACCGCCCGCGTCCGCCGAGCGAGGCGGCGTATGTGCCGGAGCAGTTCTCGCAGCTCACGATGAAGCTGCTCGAGAAAGCACCGGAGCAGCGCTACGCCGACGCCGCCGGCGTACTCGCCGACCTGCGCCGCTGCGAGGAGCTGCAGCTGCGCCACGGCCACATCCCGCCGTTCGCGCTCGACAGCCGCGCCGCGCTGCAGCGCCTGCACCGCGTGGACCGCGTGCTCGGGCGCGAGCAGGAGCTCGGCGCGCTGCTGGCGCTGTACCGCGCGGTCGCGGGCGGCACGGGCGTGGCCCGCGCGCGCGTGGCCTGGGTCTCGGGCCACTCGGGCATCGGCAAGTCGATGCTGCTGCAGGAGGCGGTGACGCGCATGCAGTGCGTGGGCCATCCGCTGCTGGCCGCCAGCAAGAGCGAGGAAGGCCGGCGCGGCACGCCCTACGCGATCCTGGTGCAGGCGCTCGACCTGCTCCTGCAGTACGTGCTGGGCCGCCCGGACGAGGAATTCGCCTTCTGGCGCGAGCGCATCCGCGCGGCCACCGCGCCGATGGGCCGCACGCTGGCGGCGCTGCTGCCGGCGCTGACGGTCGTGCTCGGCCCCCAGCCGGACGCGCCCGAGGCGCCAGACACCGCGCCCGCGCTGGAGCGCGAACGCCTGCTGCAGGCGATGGCGCGTCTCCTTGCCTGCTTCGCGACCACCGAACGTCCGCTGGTGCTGCTGCTGGACGACCTGCAATGGGCCGACGTCGGCACGCTGCAGGTTCTGGAGCGCCTGCTGCACCAGCACGCCGACGTGCCGCTGCTGCTGGTGGGCGCGTTCCGCTCGAAGGAGGTCGGCGACGACCATCCGCTGCGCGCCGGCCGGCTGGCCCAGGTGCCCGCATCGGTGAACATCGAGCTCGGACCGCTCGACGAACAGGCCCTGCGCGAACTGCTCGCGCGCGCGCTGCACCGCGACGCCGACCCCGCGCTCGACGCGGGCGCGGACGCCGAGGCGCTCGGCCCGCTGGCCGAGGCCATCGGCCGGCGGACCGAGCGCAATCCGTTCTTCGTGCATCACCTGCTGCGCCTGCTGGCCGACGACGGCCTGCTCGCGTACGACGCCGACACCGCCGCCTGGCGCTGGAACCTCGAGCGCATCGCGGACCATCGCGGCGTGGACAACGTGGTGGAGCTGCTGACGCGCCGGCTCGAGCAGTTGCCGGCGGCCTCGCGCTCGGTGCTCCGGCTGCTGGCCTGCATGGGCCATCGCGCATCGCGGCAGGCGCTCGCGGTTGCCGCCGGGCTGTCCGACGCGGAGGCCACGCGCGAGCTGCGCGCCGCGCTCGACGCCGGCTGCATCTACCGCGAGGGGCGCGACTGGGTGTTCTGGCATGACCGCATCCGCGAGGCGGCCTACGCGTCGATCCCCGAGGCGGAGCGCGCGCCGCTGCACCTGGCGATCGCGCGCCGGCAGCTGGCGCACAGCGACGCGCAGGCCGACGTGTTCGCGATGGCCGCGCAGGCCAATCTCGCGCGCCCGGTGGTCCATGGGCGCGACGAGCGCCGCGCCTTCGCGCGCCTGAACCTCGATGCCGGCCGCCAGGCCAAGGCCGCCACCGCGCACCATTCCGCGCTGGCCTTCTTCCGCGCGGCGCTCGACTTCCTGGGCGACGATTCGGGCGACGAGGAGGGCCTCGCCACCCGCAAGCTGTGCGGCGAGGCGGAGTTCATGACGGGTGCGCTCGAAGCGGCCGAGGCGCGGCTGTCGGCGCTGGAGGCCGTGGCGGGTGACGGCATCTTCGGCGCCGACCTGGCGCGGCTGCGCGCCGCGCTCTACACGACGCTGGGGCGCTTCGACCTGGCGCTCGAGGTGGGGCTGGCCTTCGTGCGGAAGCTCGATCTCCATGTGCCGTTGCGCCCCACCGACGCCGACGTGGACCGCGAATATGCGCGCCTGAAGCTCTGGCTGGACCGCCACGGCATCGGCAGCATGCGCGCCCTGCCCAGCGTGACGGACCCGCTGCGCATGGCGATCACCGACATCTTCGCGGACCTGATTCCGCCCGCGCTGTACACCGACCCGAACCTGGTCGACATGATCCTGCTGTCGCAGGCCAACCTGTCGATCGAACGCGGACTGTCCGACGCCACGGCGAACGCCTTTGCCTGCATGACGCAGATCTGCGGCTCGCGCTACGGCGACTACGCCACCGCGCACGCCTTCGGCGAGCTGGCGCTGTACCTGGCCGACGAGCGCGGGCTTTCCAAGTACCGCAGCCGCATCTACATGACCTTCGGCACGCTGGTCGTGCCGTGGGCGATGCCGGCCCGCGCGGCGCGCGACTACATCCATCGCGCCTACGACATCGCGGTGGAGAACGGCGACCACACCTTCGCGATCTACTGCGGCCGCAACGAGGCCACCGGCATGCTGTTCGCCGGCGAGTTCCTGGACGACGTGCGCAGCACCGTCTCGCGCGGCCTGGCGGTGGCGCGCGAAGCGAACTTCCAGCTGGTGATCGACGCGCTGCTGGCGCAGTGGGAGCTGCTGTCCCGCCTGACCGACGCACCGCCCGACCCGGCGGCCGAGACGCTGCGCGCGCCGGTCGAAGGCGCGCCGGCCACGCTGGTGGACTTCGCCTACTGGGTGTACCGGCTGCAGGCCGGCGTGCTGTTCGGCGACCTGCCCGCGGCGCTGGAGGCACGGCGCCGCGCCGAGGCCTGCGTCATGGCGGCACGCACCTTCGCGGAGAACGGCGACCTGCCCTTCTACGGCGCCTTGGCGCTGCTGGCGCTGCCCGAGCGCGACGCCGCGCAGCAGGCCGCGCTGATGCGCCATGTCGAGCAGCTAGAGGCCTGGGCGCGGGCATGCCCCGAGAACTTCGCGGCCCGGCACGCGCTGGTGCACGCCGAACTGGCGCGCGCCGACGGTCGCGTGCTGGAAGCCGGCGAAGCCTACGTGAAGGCCGTCTCGCACGCGCGGCGGCACGGCTTCGCGCAGGTCGAGGCGCTGGCCGCCGAACTCACGGCGCGGTTCCAGGCGGAACGCGGCGACGAGGTCGGTTCGCACGCCTACCTGCGCCATGCGCGCGCCGCCTGGCAGCGCTGGGGCGCACCGGCCAAGGTGCGCGAGCTTCAGCAGCGCCACCCCGATGCGTTCGAGGCGGACGACTGGGCGCCGGCGGCCAGCCGGCTGCAGGAACTGGACGTGCAGGCGGTGCTGCGCATCTCGAACGCGCTGGCGAGCAACATCGTGCCGGCGCGGCTGGTCGAGACCCTGCTGCGCACCGCGCTGGAAAGCGCCGGCGCCGAACGTGGCGCGCTTGCGCTGTTGCGCGACGGCACGTGGCAGGTGCCGGCCCTCGCGCAGGTGGTGGGCGACGCGATCGAAGTGACGCATGAGGAAGCCGCCTTCAGCGCCGAGGTGCTGCCGGTGTCGCTGGTGCACACGGTGGCGCGGACGCAGGAACGCGTGGTGGTCGACGACGCGCGCGACGCGCCGGCCCATGCGCAGGACGACTACGTGCGGCGCCAGCGCCCGCGCTCGGTGCTGTGCGTGCCGCTGATGCGCTATGCCACGCTGGTGGGCGTGCTCTATCTCGAGAACAACCTGGCGGCCAAGGTCTTCACCTCGGCCAAGGCGGCGGTGCTGGAGGTGATCGCCTCGCAGGCGGCCTTCGCGCTGGAGAACGCGCGGCTGTACGAGGACCTGTTCGCGCAGAACCAGCAGCGCGCGCGCGCCGAGGAACAGCTGCGCGCCGCGCTCGCCGAGCTCGGCCGGGCCAGCCGGCTGAAGGCCATGGGCGAGCTGGTGGCGACCATCGTGCACGAGGTCGGCCAGCCGATCGCGGCGGTCGACACCTCCGCCAGTGCCGCGCTGCGCTGGCTGAACCGCAATCCGCCCGAGATCGGCGAGACGCGCGAGATGCTCGCCCACATCAGCCGCAGCGCGACGCGCGCCAGGGCGATCATCCAGAGCCTGCGTGCCAAGGCGCGCAAGGCCGAGCCACAGTTCTCGCCGCTCGAGCTCGGCGAGGCGCTGCGCGAGGCCGTGACGCTGGTCGCCGGCCAGCTCGATGCGCTGCATGTCTCGCTCGAGGTGCGCGGGCTGGACGAGCTGGTGCTGGTGCACGGCGACCGCATCCAGCTTCAGCAGGTGGCGATCAACCTGCTCATGAACGGCGCCGAGTCGATGACGGCGCTGGCCGAAGGCCGGCCGCGCCGGCTGTTGCTGGCCTGCGAGCGCGCCGGCGACGCGCTGGTGCGCGTGACGGTGGACGACCACGGCAGCGGCATCGATCCGGACGTGGCCGAGCGCCTGCTCGAGCCGCTCTTCACCACCAAGGAGAACGGCATGGGCATGGGGCTGGCGATCTGCAAGTCGATCGTCGACGCGCATGGCGGCACGCTGGCGCTGGTGCCGCGGGAGGCCTCGGGCACGGTCGCCGGCACGCGCGCGAGCTTCACGCTGCCGCGCCTCGGGCGCGGGCCGGGCTGAGCACGCGGGGGCGGGCGACCACCCTATCCATTCGTATGAGCGGCCCCCATCTGCGTATGCGGCGAATGGAACACTGTTGCGCCATCTGGTACCGTGCACGCCGTTCCTGCTCCCGTGCAAATCCGCGAACGCCGCAATGCCCAATTCCCTGCCCGTGAATGCCTCCACCGCGATGTCCCGTGTCGTCTACATCGTGGACGACGACGAACTCGTGCGCGGCGCGCTCGGCAGCCTGCTGCGCTCCATCGACCTGGAGGTGTGCGCGTTCGGCTCGACCGAGGACTTCCTCGCAGCGCCGAAGGCGCCCGGCCCTTCATGCCTCGTGCTCGACGTGCGGCTGCGCGGCGAGAGCGGCCTGGCATTCCAGAAGTCGCTGGTGGACAACGGCCGCACGCACATGCCGATCATCTTCATCACCGGCCACGGCGACATCGCCATGACGGTGAAGGCGATGAAGGCGGGCGCGATGGACTTCCTGGCCAAGCCCTTCCGCGACCAGGACATGATCGACGCGGTGATCGCCGCGCTCGACAGCGACGCGAAGCGCCTGGACGCGGAGCGCTCGCTGCACGACCTGCGCACCTGCTGGGAAGCGCTGACGGCGCGCGAGCGCGAGGTGGTGCAGCATGTGGCTGCGGGGCTCATGAACAAGCAGATCGCCGCCGAGATGGGCATCGCCGAGATCACAGCCAAGATCCATCGCGGCCAGGCCATGCGCAAGATGAACTCGCGCTCGGTGGCCGAACTGGTCCGCAAGATGGAAGCGCTCGGCGTGCTGCAGGCCGCGCACTGAGCGCGCCGGCCGCGCCGGAGCGGACCGGCGCCATACCTACATATGATGGCGCCGCGCGCAGGCGCCGCTATTCTGCGAGTGCCGGGCAACGGTGGGATGGTCCCACGCGTTCACCGGGCCATGAGCGGTGATTCCCTTGTCTGCATCCAGCATCGAACTCGTATCCATCGTCGACGACGACTCCTTCGTGCGCGCCGCGACCAGCAGCCTGGTGCGTTCGTTCGGATGGGAGGCGCGCGAGTTCGCGTCGGCCCCGGCTTTCCTTTCTTCCGACGTGCTCCGGCGCACGGGCTGCCTCGTGTGCGACGTGCAGATGCCCGAGATGGACGGCCTCGAGTTGCTGGACCGGCTGCGCCGCGACGGCGTGCGCGTGCCCACCCTCTTCATCAGCGCCTTCGCCTCGGCACGCGTGCGCGAGCGCGTGAACGCCAGCACGGCGCTGTGCCTCATCGAGAAGCCGATCGACGCCTCGGAGCTCGAGAGCTGGATCGGCCGCGCGCTGAAAAGAAAAGACTGACTGCAGGAGCGAAGCCGCCCGGCGCGCGCCACACCGGCGCATGGCGCAGGCAAACCTTCGTAGGGGGTCGACGAACGCTGGTGCGATGGCGTGGCGCGGGTGCCCGTGATGTCATTCACTTCGGGCCGCCGGGGGGCGGCGAAAAGGAGAAAGACGATGACGATGAACCTTGGACGGGCGATGAGCGCGGTGTCCTGCTTCAACTACCAGGACCTGCCGTTGATGGTCGCCGGCGCCATCGCCATCGCACTCCTGCTGGCCACGGCCTGCCTGCTGGTGCATGCACTGGCCCACCGCGCGGCCCTCGGGCGCCTCGCAGCAGCGCTCGAGCAGCGCGAGGGCGAACGGCCCCGATCCGGCCACACGGCGTTGGGCGAGGGTGGTCCGCCCGCCGTCGCGCGGCTGGCCCGCGCCATCAACGCCACCCGCCGCCGTGCCGCCGAACGCGAGACCGACCAGCTCGACCTGCAGGCCGGCTATGCGCACGACCTGCGCACGCCGCTCACGCGGCTGGGCCTGCGGTGCGAGATGCTCGAGGACGACGCGCTGCGCGACGCGATGGTGCGCGACCTCGCCGAGATGGGCGAGCTGGTCGAGGCCAGCCTGGCCAGCGCGCGCATGCAGCGCAGCGCCTCGGAGCCGCCGCGGCGCGTGGATGCCGACGGGCTGCTCGGCACGCTGGTGGGCGACTACCGCGACGCGGGCCGCGCGGTCGCCCTCGAGGGACGCGTGGGCCAGCCGGTGGCGGCCTGCCCGCAGGCGCTGCGCCGCGTGCTGGTGAACCTGATCGACAACGCGCTGCGCTACGGCAGCGACGTGCGGCTGTGCGTGCAGGTCGACGCACGCCGGCTGGTGCTGGCGGTGGTCGACTCGGGGCCGGGCATCGTGCCGTCGGAAATGGAAGCGGTGTTTGCGCCATGGCACCGCGCACCGCAGGCCTGCGCACCGGCGGCGGCGCCCGCCGGATCGGGCCTGGGCCTGTCGATCGCGCGCCGGCTCACGGTGGCGATGCGCGGCGAGCTGCAGCTGCAGAACCGCCGCAGCGGCGGCCTGGAGGCGCGGCTGACGCTGCCGCTGGCCGCGGGCTGACGCGCCGCCCGGGTTGCACCGGGCCGGCGTGCGGTCAGGCGATGGCCGGGTAGTGCCCCGTGCCCTCGGGCCAGGGTGTGAGCACCTCGAAGCCGTCCGGCGTCACGGCCACCATGTGCTCCCACTGCGCCGACAGCGAGTGGTCCTTGGTGACCACGGTCCAGCCGTCGGGCAACTGCTGCGTCTCGCGCCGGCCGGCGTTGATCATCGGCTCGATGGTGAAGATCATGCCGGCCTCCAGCCGCAGGCCCTGCCCGGGCTGGCCGTAGTGCAGCACCTGCGGATCGTCGTGGTAGATCTGCCCGATGCCGTGGCCGCAATATTCGCGCACAACGCTGAAGCGCTCGCGGTGCGCCACGGTCTGGATCGCATGGCCCACGTCGCCCAGCGTGGCGCCGGGCCGCACCGCGCGGATGCCCGCGCGCATCGCCTCGTAGGTGGTGTCGACCAGCCGGCGCGCCAGCGCGCTGGGCTCGCCGACGAAGTACATGCGGCTGCAGTCGCCGAACCAGCCGTCCTTGAGCACGGCCACGTCGATGTTGACGATGTCGCCCTTCTTCAGCACCTTCTTCTCGGACGGGATGCCGTGGCAGACCACCTCGTTCACCGAGGTGCACACCGTCTTGGTGAAGCCGTGATAGCCGACGTTGGCGGGAATGGCGCCCTGCACCTTGACGATGTGGTCGTGGCAGAGGCGGTCGATGTCCTCGGTGCTGACGCCGGGCTTCACATGTTCGCCGATCATGGCGAGCACCCCGGCGGCCAGCCCGCCCGCCACGCGCGCCATGGCGAGTTCGGCGGGCGAATGGAGCTTGACGGCGGCCCTCATGCGCGCGCGTCCGCCGTGGCCTTGCGCGGCGCTGCGGCCGGCCGGCGCGGTGCTTCCTGCGGTGCCGCTTGCGGGGGTGCGGCAGGCGGCGCGAGCGACGCCGACAGCGTGGCCATGTCGAAGCCACCGGCCTGCTCGGCACGGATCAGCAACTGGCAGATCTCGCGGTGATCGAGCGCAGGATGCAGCTCGGCGAGCATGCCGATACGCATCCAGTGCTCGGCCTGCGCATTGATGGAACGGCTCAGCGCGTTGCCTGCGACGCGCAGGTTCTCGTGCATGAGGTCTGAAATCTTGACGATGCCCATGGTGAAAGTTTTATATGAAACGTATATGAATCATATAGTCTTTCGGCGTTCGGGAAAACCTTGGGGACAGGTCCCGCACAAGCGTGCGGTTATCCACACCGCGAGCGCCCCTGGCCGAGTTGTTCCTTTTTCGGGATGCCGGTGAAGCAAGGGAGCGCACAGCCGTGCACGTGCGGCAACCCGTTGTCGGGCAAGGAAAAAGACGCTCTGTCCACAGACAGGGTTTTCCCTTATCTACTACTACTAACTTAATAAGAGAAACAAGTAGAGAGAGAGAAGAGCGGCACGGCGAGCGGACGAACCCGGCCCTTCCGGCACATCGCATTCGCCGGGTCGAAGGCCCGGCGCCCTCGACCTGCAAGCCATGCCGCGCGAGGCGGGTTAGACCCGGTACGTCGAGTCCATCTCGCTTGATACGATTTTTCGCGAAGCACCCATTCCACGGGTGCCGGAGACAAGATGGACCCGAGCACGACCAGCGGTGCCGCCGAGGCGCTGTACCGCGTCATGGTGCGCATCCGCGCGTTCGAGAATGCCGCCGAGACGGCCAGCCAGGGTGGCGTGAGCGCCTATGGCCAGCAGGCCGCGGGCGCCGCCAGGGTGCGCGGACCGCTGCACCTGTCCACCGGGCAGGAGGCGGTGCCGGCCGGCGTCTGCGCCCATCTGCGCGCGAGCGACTACCTCACCTCCACCCATCGCGGCCACGGCCACACGCTGGCCAAGGGCGCCGACCTGACGCGGATGATGTGCGAGCTGTTCGGCAAGGCCACGGGCTTCAACGGCGGCAAGGGCGGTTCGATGCACATCGCCGATTTCTCGGTCGGCATGCTCGGCGCCAACGGCGTGGTGGCGGCAGGGCTGCCGATCGCCGTCGGCGCGGCGCATGCGCAGAAGCTGCTGAAGACGCGCGACGACATCACCGTCTGCTTCTTCGGCGATGGCGCGATCAACCGCGGCCCCTTTCTCGAATCGCTGAACTGGGCGCGCGTGTACCGGTTGCCCGTGCTCTTCGTCTGCGAGGACAACCGCTGGAGCGCCACCACCGCCAGCGGACCGATGACGGCCGGTGACGGCGCCTCGGCGCGCGCCGAAGCCCTGGACATCGCGGCCACCCAGGTCGACGGCAACGACGTGTTCGCGGTGCACCAGGCCGCGCGGACGCTGGTCGCCGAGGTGCGTGCCGGCGGCGGGCCGCGCCTGCTGCACGCGCTGACGTACCGCGTGAAGGGCCATGTGTCGGTCGACCTCGCGGCCTACCGCGATCCGGCCGAACTCGCGGCCGCGCTGGAGACCGACCCGATCGCGCGGGCGCGCGACCGCCTGCTGTCGATGGGCATTGCGGCCGCATCGCTCGATGCCATCGAGAACGCGGCGCGCGACGAGGTCGACACGGCGCTTGCCATCGCCGACGCGGCGCCCTGGCCCGAGGCCGACGCCGCCTTCACCGACGTGCAGACCACCGGAGCCGGGCAATGGCGCTGAAGACGGAACTGAGCTACGCCGAGGCCGCCGTGCTCGCGCTGCAGCGCGAAATGGAAGCCGACCCGCGCGTGGTGGTGCTCGGCGAGGACGTGGGCCGCGGCGGCATCTTCGGCCAGTACAAGGGGCTGCAGCAGCACTTCGGCGACGCGCGTGTGATCGACACGCCGATCAGCGAGGCCGCGATCATGGGCGCCAGCGTGGGCATGGCGCTCGCGGGCCTGCGGCCGGTGGTCGAGATGCGCGTGGTCGACTTCGCGCT
>Ga0102594_1000896_pt1 | contig 21935 bp, 25 predicted proteins | sample AraplaCol_mLB_r2_2_FD_76863 | JGI IMG/M metagenome (GOLD analysis project Ga0102594, IMG submission 76863) | Arabidopsis root microbial communities from North Carolina, USA - plate scrape MF_Col_mLB_r2 (SPADES assembly) (version 2) | ecosystem: Host-associated > Plants > Roots > Endosphere...
CTGGGGCAGGTCGTGCGGCGCGCAGTAGAGGCCGGCACCGCGCAGGCCGCGGCAATAGGCCAGGGCGCCCGGCTGGTCGGCGAATCCGCCCAGCAGCAGGCGCACCACCTTGCCACGCTCGCCGCCCAGATCGACCTCGACATAGCGCCGCGACGCCTCGCGGATGGCCGGATAGCGCTCGGCCAGTCGCGGCCAGGCCGCCTCGGCCTCGGCCAGCGTCTTGTAGCTGGCGACATGGCCGGCAAAACGGAGGGCCGGCGCAGGCGGCGCGACCGTCATCGGCGCAGGCGCAGGCGTGACGATTTCGGGGGCCGGAGCCTGCTGCGGTTCGGGTGCGGTCTTCCCGGCGCAGGCCGCCAACAGCAGAACGGAGAACAGGACCGCAAGGCGGCCGGAACGCAGCGGCAAGGCAGCCGCCAGGCTCACTTGTTCTCGACCAGCTTGAACAGGTTGCGGTCCAGCAAGGCGCTGACCGACACCGTCTTGGTGCTGCTGATGTCGCGCTCGTTGATCAGCTGCACATGCGGGGCATCTTCGCCGGGGAACTGGATCAGGCGGGCCACCCGCCAGATGAAGCCCTGTCGCTGCTCGAAACGCTGGCCGGGAGTGATATCCGCGGCGGTAAACTTGGCCATCTGAAACACCTTGAATCGCTTGCACCCAAGCTAGCGCATTTCGCCTTGCCGCGCCAACCGGCACGGGTGCAGCGCGCTTAAGCCGCCTGCTGGATACGGAAAGTAAAAACGCCGTCGCGCTGCTCTTGCGACAGCAGGGTGAAACCGGCGGCCTCGCACAGGGCGGCGATGTCGCTCGGCGCCTGCGGATCGGTGGCCTCGACGGTCAGCACCTCGCCCTTCTGCACGCTCTTCATCGCCTTCTTGGTGCGCAGCACCGGCAACGGGCAGTTCAGCCCCCTCACGTCGAGAACCTGGCTCATACAGCCTTCACATCCCACAGATTGATCATGGAAAAATATAATACTTCACTTGGCTTATGTAAATCCTATACTCCCCCGCATCTCGCCATAAACGCTGGCAAAAATGACCACGATCCCCCTGTCCTATCTCGTCAACATCGCCGGCCTGCTTCTCGGCATGGCCTTCGGCGCCACGGTCCAGCGCAGCGGCTTCTGCACCATGGGCGCGATCAGCGACTGGGTGCTGATGGGCGAGACCAGCCGGCTGCGCAGCTGGGGCCTGGCCATCGCCGTCGCCATGCTGGGCAGCCAGCTGCTGCATCTCTCCGGCCTGATCGACCTGCGCGCCTCGATCTATGCCGGGCCTTCGCTCGGCTGGCTCGGCGCAGCTTTGGGCGGCCTGCTGTTCGGTTTCGGCATGGTGCAGGCCGGCGGCTGCGGCAACCGCACGCTGGCGCGGCTGGGCGCCGGCAATCTCAAATCCCTGCTGGTTGTGCTGATGATCGGCCTGAGCGGCTATATCACCCTGCGCGGCCTGCTCGGCCCGGCTCGCGTCTGGCTCGACCGCTGGTCGGCGATCGACCTGAAGGCGCACGGCATCAGTGGGCAGGCCCTGCCCGATCTGCTCGGCAATGTCGCCGATCCGCTGCTGCTGCGCTGGCTGTTCGGCCTCGGCCTGCCGGCCCTGCTGCTGCTCTGGGCGTTCCGCGATGCGCGCTTCCGAGGCAAGCCTGTGCTGATCGCTGCCGGCGTGATCGTCGGCCTGGTGATCGTCGCCGGCTGGGCCGCCACTGGTATCCTCGGTGCTGATGACTTCGATCCGACGCCGCTGGCCTCGATGACCTTCGTCGCGCCGATCGGCGCAGCCTTGCAGTATTTGATGACCTTCACCGGCATGAAGCTCGATTTCGGCATCAGCAGTGTTGGTGGCGTCATTCTCGGCGCCTTCCTGATGGCGAAACATGACGGCACGTTCCGCCTGGAAGGCTTCACCTCGGCGAATGACATGCTGTCGCATCTGCTGGGCGGCATCCTGATGGGGATCGGCGGCGTGCTGGCACTGGGCTGCACCGTCGGCCAGGGCCTCACCGGGCTGGGCACCCTGGCCCTGGGCAGCTTTGTCGCAGTCGCGGGCATCGTGATTGGCGGCATTCTGGGGGTCCGCTATCTTGAGGAAGGCAGCCTGCCGGGTGCCCTGCGCGCGCTGTTCGCGCGCGGCTGATTGCTCAGGAGCATCTATCCCATCATGGGCGGTCTCGATATTTCCTATGCCGGCGCGGCCGGCGCCGGGCTGATCAGTTTCCTCAGCCCCTGCGTGCTGCCGCTGGTGCCGGCCTATCTGTGCTTCGTCGCCGGCACGACGCTGGACCGCCTGGTCGCCGCCGAAGGCGTCGATCCGGCGCTGACCCGCCGCGTCTTCGTCTCGGCGCTGGCTTTCGTGATCGGCTTTTCCACCGTCTTCATCATCATGGGTGCCTCGGCCTCGGCGCTGAACCGCCTGCTGGTCCAGCATATCGACGTGATCGCCAAGGTGGCCGGCGCGGTGATCGTGGTCTTCGGCCTGCATTACATGGGCCTGCTGAAAATCCCGCTGCTGTATCGCGAGGCGCGCATCCAGACCGAGGACCGCCCGGCCAACCTGGTCGGCGCCTATGTCATCGGCCTGGCCTTCGCCTTCGGCTGGACGCCCTGCGTCGGCCCGATCCTGGCCACCATCCTCACCGTGGCGGCCAGCCGTGAGGATCTGGGCTATGGCATCAGCCTGCTCGCCACCTATGCGCTGGGACTGGGCATCCCCTTCCTGCTGGCGGCGCTGGCGGTAAAACCCTTCATGCGTTTCATGCAGAAATTCCGCGGCCATCTGCGCAAAGTGGAGATCGCCGCCGGCGCCCTGCTGGTGATCACCGGGCTTCTCATTTTCACCAGCAGCCTGGGCCAGTTCAGCTACTGGCTGCTCGACACCTTCCCCTGGCTCGCCGCCATCGGTTGACCTACCCGAAATACAGATCTGGCGAACCACAGCCGTGTCACGGTTTGGTCACTGGCCCCTTCGGCAGCACTCCGCCATTTATTGGTGCATGGAGGAAACAGTGACGGCGCATTCATACCCGCGCGCCGCCTCCCGGACAGAGGACCGGGAGCCGAACGGCGTGCGCCAGACCGATATCGCCGGCCTTGCCGGCCTGAGGGTCATGGTCCTGGAGGACGACCCTCTCTTTGCTATGGTTCTGGAGGGTATGCTCCAGGACCTAGGCTGCCGCGTCCTGGGCCCGTTTTCCGAGCTGGACGATGCGACCGCTGCCGTGCAGGACGATCCCGAGCTGCTCGATCTTGTCATCCTGGACATCAACATCCATGGCGAGATGAGCTACGGCCTGGCTGCACAGCTGATCGACCTGCACATCCCCTTCTTCTTCTGCTCCGGCTACGAAAAGGTTGCGATCGAACCGCGCTGGCGCAACTGGCCCAACATCGGCAAATTCTTCACCGAAACCGGCCTCGCCGCCATGCTGGACCAGCAGCGCGAGCCCCACAGCCTGACCGCCGTGCGACGCTGAAAGTAATCGACCGGGCAAAGGGTCACAGTCTGGTCACTGGACGCCTCCTCTGGAGCCGGCATTTTTCCGGCTATGGAGATTGGCACGGCAATCCCCGCCCCCGAGAGCCCCATCGCCCGCGCGGCGAAGATGGAGCCTGTTGTCTTTGCCGAAGAGATACCGGGCTCGCTCGCCTCGCTGCAGGCGACCAGCCAGCATCTGCTGGCTGAATACAATTTTTTCCACAATCTGTTCGATAATGCGCCCGGCCTGATGTGCGTCCTGCGCGGGCCGCAGCATATCTTTGAATTCGTCAACCGCGCCTGGAGCGAACTGATCGACCGCGAGGTGATCGGCATGCCGGTGCGCGAGGCCCTGCACGACATCCAGGGCCAGGGACTGATCCGGCTGCTCGACACCGTCTATGACAGCGGCAGGCCCTATACCGGCCGTGGCCTTGGCTTCGCCCTGCCCCGCCGTGGCGACCGCCAGCCGGTCGAGCGCTATCTCGACCTGACCTATCAGCCGATCCGCGATGGCGACGGCGCGATCAGCGGCATTTTCGTTTCTGGCGTTGACGCCACCGACCGCATCCTGGCGCAGGAACAGCAGCGCCTGCTGATGGACGAGCTCAATCACCGGGTCAAGAACACGCTGGCCACCGTCTGCGCCATCGCCGGCAACACGCTGCGCGGCAGTCAGAGCAGCGAGGATTTCGTCGAGACCTTCCAGTCCCGCCTGATGTCGCTGTCGCGCACGCACAACGCCCTGACCCATGGCCAGTGGCAGGGCGCCGACCTGCAGGCCCTGCTGGAGGCTGAATTCGAGCCCTATGGGCTCAACCAGCGGGTCACGCTGACCGGCAGCACGATACGGCTGACGCCACGTAGCGCACTGTCGCTCGGCATGGTGTTCCATGAACTGACGATCAACGCGGCGAAATACGGTGCGTTGTCGATCCCGGACGGCCAGCTCGATATCCGCTGGCACCGCCTGCCCGATGCCGGCAGTCCGCTGGTGCTGGACTGGCGCGAAAGCGGCGGGCCGCCCGCCCTGCCGCCCCGGCGCAAGGGCTTCGGTTCGCGTCTGATCGAACGCAGCGTCGCGCAGGAACTGCACGGCGCGCTGACCATTGAATACGGCAGCGGCGGCCTGAGCCACCGCATGGTGCTGCCGCCCCAGGCTTTCGTCTCATGACCGAGCTGCCGAGCTTCGAGGGAACAAGAATTCTGCTGCTTGAGGACGAGCCGCTGGTTTCGATGGCGCTGGAGGATGCGCTGCTGGATCTGGGCTGCGAGGTGCTGGGCCCCTTCCTGCATCTCGAAGACGCCTTCGCCTATGTGCATGGCCATAGCCGCGAGATCGACATCGCCCTGCTGGACATCAATATCCATGGCGAACGCAGCTTCGGCCTGGCCGAACTGCTGGTGCAGCTGGATATCCCCTTCTTCTTTTCCACCGGCTATGACGAGGCTGGCATCGACTGGCGCTGGCGCGCCTGGCCCAACCTGGGCAAGCTGTTCACCCGCCCCCGGCTCGCCGCCATGATCGGCCAGCAACTGGGCCGGGACATGGCTGTCACCGGCCGGTAAACCTCCGTCCGGCGTTTTTGGCGACAAACAAATTTGTTGCCAAAGAATCAAGCCCTTAATCTTTGCCTCTGCCGGGCCGATTGCGCTAAGTCGATAGCGTGAACACGATTTCCGACGCCTTCCTGCTGTCCCTGCAGATGATGCTGCATCTCGAACCCGAGCTGCTGCGCATCGTCGGCCTGTCGCTGCGCGTCAGCCTCACCGCCGTGGTGATCGGCAGCCTGATCGGCCTGCCGCTCGGCGCCCTGCTGGCGCTGACCCGCTTTCCCGGCCGCAATGCCTGCATCGTGGTACTGAATGCCTGCATGGGCCTGCCGCCGGTCGTGGTCGGCCTGATCGTCTACCTGCTGCTGTCGCGCTCCGGCCCGCTCGGCCCGCTCGGCTGGCTGTTCTCGCCCGCCGGCATGGTCATGGCGCAGGTGGTGCTGATCACGCCTATTGTTGCCGCGCTGTCGCGTCAGACCGTTGCAGATCTGTGGATCGAATATGAGGAACAGCTCAGATCGCTGGGCCTCACGCCGCTGAAGGCCATTATCACCCTGCTCTGGGACGGCCGCTTCAGCTTGAGTACCGCCGTGCTGGCCGGCTTCGGCCGCGCGATTGCCGAAGTCGGCGCCATCATCATCGTCGGCGGCAATATCGCTGGCTACACCCGCACCATGACCACGGCGATCTCGCTGGAGACCAGCCGCGGCGACCTCGCGCTGGCCATGGCGCTCGGCATCGTGCTGCTGGCCATCGCCATCGGCATCAACGCCACCGCCACCACGCTCGGCAATGCCGCGCGCCGGCGCCAGGGCGCGTGAGGTGACGGCGATGCATGCCCGCACCTCCCTGCTGCCGCTGCGCCTCGACGATGTGTCCTACCGCATCGATGGCCAGGAGCTGATCCGCAATATCACGCTCGATTTCGATGCCGGCGCACCGACTCTGGTGCTGGGCCCCAATGGCGCCGGCAAGAGCCTGCTGCTGCGGCTTTGCCACGGCCTGATCCGGCCGAGCACCGGCCGCGTGCAGTGGCAGGGCGCGGCGGCACAGAATCCCGAAACGCTGCGCTTCGGCCAGGCCATGGTGTTCCAGAAGCCCGTGCTGCTGCGCCGTTCGGTGCTGGCCAACGTGATCTTCCCCCTGCATCTGCGGGGACTGGATAAAGCGACGCAGATGGCAAAGGCCATGGCGGCGCTGGAACGTGTCGGCCTCGCCGCGCTGGCCGACCGTCCTGCCCGCGTGCTGTCGGGCGGCGAGCAGCAGCGGCTGGCGCTGGCGCGCGCCTGGGCGCTGGAACCGCAGATCCTCTTCCTCGACGAACCGGCCGCGGCACTGGATCCGAGTGCGACGCGGCAGGTCGAAGCCATCATCGACAGCATCGGCCGCGGCGGCACCAAGATCGTGATGACAACCCATGATCTCGGCCAGGCGCGTCGGCTGGCCGGCGAGGTGATTTTCCTGCATCGCGGCGCCGTGGCCGAACGCACCGCCGCCGACCGCTTTTTCGACAACCCGCAGAGCGAGGCGGCCGCCGCCTTCCTGCGCGGCGATCTCACCTGGTAACTGCATCCAACGGAGGAAACCATGTACCGCAAACATTTTCTCGGCCTGATCGCTGGCGCGGCGCTGACGTTGAGCGCCCTGCCCTCGCTGGCGCAGGACAAGTTCATCGTCGTCGCCAGCACCACCTCGACCGAACAGTCGGGCCTGTTCGGCCATATCCTGCCCGCCTTCACCAAGAAAACCGGCATCCAGGTGCGTGTCGTGGCGCAGGGCACCGGCCAGGCGCTGAAGACCGCCGAGCAGGGCAATGCCGATGTGGTCTTCGTGCATGATCCGGTCGCCGAGCAGAAATTCGTCGAGGCCGGCTGGGGCATCGACCGCCGCCTGGTGATGTACAACGACTTCGTCATCGTCGGTCCGAAGGCCGATCCGGCCAAGATCGCCGGCACCAAGGATGTCGTCGCCGCCTACAAGAAGATCGCCGCCGCCAAAGCGCCGTTCGCCTCGCGTGGCGACAGCTCGGGGACTCACGCTGCCGAACTGCGCATCTGGAAGGAAGCCGCCATCGACGTGAAGGCGGACGGCGCGGGCTGGTATCGCGAGACCGGTTCGGGCATGGGCCCGACGCTGAACACCGCCAGCGGCATGAACGCCTATGCCTTCACGGATCGTGGCACCTGGCTCAGCTTCAAGAACCGCGGCGAGCTCACTATTGCTGTCGAAGGCGACGCCAAGCTGTTCAACCAGTATGGCGTCATGCTGGTCAATCCGGCCAAGCACGCCCATGTGAAGGTGCCTGAGGGCAAGGCCTTCATCGACTGGATCACCTCGAAGGAAGGCCAGGATGCGGTCGCCGCCTACAAGATCGAGGGCGAGCAGTTGTTCTTCCCGAACTACAAGCCCGGCGTGAACAGCTGAGTTTACGCGACCATGAATTCCTTCTAGCATTCTGAAAAATGCTAGGAGGAAACATGGATACGCAAACCCTGCTGCGCCGCTTCGCGCAGACGGTGCAGGATCGCGACGGCACGGGCTTTGCCGCGCTGTTCACCACGGATGGCGTCTATCACGATGTCTTCTATGGCGCCTTCCATGGTCGCGCCAAGATCGCCGAGATGGTGGATGACTGGTTCTACCGCACGGCAGAGGATTTCCGCTGGCACCTGCACGATCCGGTCAGCGATGGCAGGACCCTCTATGCCCGCTACACCTTCTCGTACAGGTCGCTGCTGCCGGAAGCCCAGGGTCGCCGCGTGATGTTCGAGGGCGTGGCGATCTTCACCCTGCAGGACGGCCTGATCGCCGATTACCGCGAAGTCGCCAATGCCGGGCCGGCCCTGCTCGATCTGGGCTTCGCGCCTGAGCGGGTGGCGAAAATCCTCGCCCGCGCCGGCGCCGAGCTGAAAGGCCGCGACGAGGCCAAGGTCCATCTGGCCTGAGAGGGCTGGCCCGACTCGGACACCATCCGCTATGCAGAAGGCATGTGTGGACGCTTCAGCCAGACCAAGCCCCTCGACGACCTTGCGTCGTTCTTCGAGCTGTATGATGCCGGCCAGCGGCCCAATCTGCAGCCACGCTGGAACATCGCACCCACACAGATGAGCGCCGTGGTGCGCAGGACGGCCAACGGTCGCGAACTCGGCATGCTGCGCTGGGGTTTCGCCGGACCCAATAACGCGCCGCTGATCAATGCGCGCAGCGAGACCGCCGCGTCCAAGCCGACCTTCGCCGAAGCCTTTGGCCAGCGCCGCTGCCTGGTACCGGTCGATGGCTTCTACGAATGGCAGGCCATCGAGGGCCAGAAAACCAAACAGCCCTGGCGCATTGGCCTGAAGGGTGGCGGCGTCTTCGCCTTCGCCGGCCTGTGGCAGACCGAGGCGGCTTTCGGCGATGCGGAATGCTTCACCATCCTGACCACGGCGGCGAATGAGTATCTCGCGCCCCTGCACGAGCGCATGCCGGTGATCTTGCCGCGCGAGCAGTTCGGTCTCTGGCTCGATCCGGCCACCCCGCGCGGTATCCTGCAGCGCCTGATGCAGAGCTATCCGGCTGAGGCCATGGCGCGTTATCGCGTCACGCCGGTGGTCAACGGCGTGAAAGTGGACGGGCCGGAATGTTTCGCACCGCTCAACCCGGCCCTAAAAGTCGCTTGAATCAAGTCGCCTGAAATAACTCGGCCGTCCCGCGGCGGCTCTGGTATGCTTCTTGCTGGTTCGGAACGGTCAGATCGAGGGTCTGCATGTCCTTTGCCGCCAGCCTGAACGGAACCCGTTACGTCTTCCCGGACCTGAAGGCCCTGCTGGCCTGCGCCTCGCCGCGCCGGTCTGGCGACGAGCTGGCCGGTATCGCGGCCGCCAGCGACGAACAGCGCGTGGCAGCAAAGATGGCGCTGGCCGACCTGCCGCTGAAAAGCTTTCTCGACACGGCGCTGATCCCCTACGAACAGGATGAAGTCACAAGGCTGATCGTCGACAATCATGACGCGATGGCCTTCGCGCCCGTCGCGCATCTCACCGTCGGCGAATTCCGCGACTGGCTGCTGAGCTACCAGGCCGACGGCGCGACGCTGGCGAAACTCTCCCCCGGCCTGACGCCGGAGATGGTCGCCGCCGTCTCCAAGCTGATGCGCAACCAGGACCTGATCGCAGTGGCGGCCAAATGCCGGGTGATCACCGGTTTCCGCACGACGCTGGGCCTGCCCGGCCGATTGGGGAGCCGCTTGCAGCCCAACCATCCCACCGATGACGCCGAGGGCATCGCCGCCGCCATTCTCGATGGCCTGCTGTTCGGCATCGGCGATGCGGTGATCGGCATCAACCCGGCGACCGACAGCGTGCCCGATGGCATCCGTCTCCTGGAGATGCTGGATGCGATCCGCCAGCGCTTCGATATCCCGATGCAGAGCTGTGTGCTGGCGCATGTGACCACCAGCCTGCAGATGATCCAGCGCGGCGCGCCGGTCGATCTGGTGTTTCAATCCGTCGCCGGCACTGAAGCGGCCAATCGTGGTTTCGGCGTCGATCTCGCCATGCTGAAGGAAGCCCGCGACGCGGCGCTCGGCCTGAAGCGCGGCACGGTCGGCAGCAACGTGATGTATTTCGAGACCGGCCAGGGCAGCGCGCTCTCGGCCGATGCGCATCACGGCGTGGACCAGCAGACACTGGAAGTCCGCGCCTATGCGGTGGCGCGCGCCTTCAAGCCGCTGATCGTCAACACCGTGGTCGGCTTCATCGGGCCGGAATATCTGTTCGACTCCAAGCAGATCATCCGCGCCGGGCTGGAGGATCATTGCTGCGGCAAGCTGCTCGGCCTGCCGATGGGCGTCGACGTCTGCTACACCAATCATGCCGAGGCCGACCAGGACGACATGGACAGCCTGATGACCCTGCTGGCGACCGCAGGCGTCAACTTCCTCATTGCGGTGCCCGGTGCCGATGACGTGATGCTGAATTACCAGAGCCTGTCCTTCCACGACGTGCTCGGCCTGCGCCATCTGCTGAAACTGCAGCCGGCACCGGAATTTGAGGCTTGGCTCGGCCGCATGGGCATGCTGAACGACGAAGGTCGCCTGCCACCGCCGGATGCTGTCGCTCTGCAGCGCCTGAGTGACCTCACCGGATGAATGATGTCACGAAAGATATCTGGGCGCGCTGGCGCGGCACCACCCAGGCCCGCATCGGGCTGGGCCGCAGCGGCGATGCGCTGCCGACGCAGCCGCTGCTGGACTTCCAGGCCGCGCATAGCCGCGCGCGCGATGCCGTGCATGGCGCCGCCGACTTCACTGCGCTGGCGGCTGCGCTGGCGCCCCATCCTACCCTTCGTCTACACAGCCGGGCAGCGGACCGCGTGACCTACCTGCGCCGTCCCGATCTCGGCCGACGACTGGCGCAAGACAGCACACTGCCCTCCGGACCTTACGATGTCGCCTTCGTGGTGGCCGACGGCCTGTCGGCGCGCGCGGTGGAGCTGCAGGCAGTACAGGTACTGCGGCGCTGTTTCGACAAACTGAAAGACTGGAGGATCGCGCCGGTCGCGCTGGTCGACCAGGGCCGCGTCGCCATCGGCGACGAGATCGGTGCAGGACTCGATGCCGCCGCCGTCGCGGTGCTGATCGGCGAACGGCCGGGCCTGTCGGTGGCCGACAGCATGGGCGTCTATATCACCTGGGCACCGAAGATCGGCCGCGTCGATGCCGAGCGTAACTGCATCTCCAACATCCATGCCGCCGGCATGCCGGCCGACCAGGCCGTCGACCTGCTGGTCTGGCTTTTAAGCGAAGCGCGCCGGCGCAGGCTGACCGGCGTCAACCTGAAGGTCGACGCCTCCGCTTTGCTCACTACAGGATGATGTCGCCGCCGTTGACGCGCACATGCTGCGCCTTCAGGTCGCGCACCGACAGGCAGCCGCAGGCATGGGCGATGGCTTCCACATCGTGCTGCACGGCCTTGGCGTAATTCGCCACGCGCACCGCCTTGCGGGCCGGATCGAGGCCGCGCATGAAGCGTGGGTCGTTCGAGGTCACACCCGTCGGGCAATGGCCGGTGTTGCATTTCATCGCCTGAATGCAGCCGAGCGAGAACATGAAGCCGCGCGCCGAGACGACGTAATCCGCGCCCATGCAAATCGCCCAGGCGACCTTGTCCGGCGTCAGCAGCTTGCCCGAGGCGACCAGACGGATGCGCTGGCGCAGCTCGAAGGTCCGCAGGCGCTGCGCCACCATTGGCAGTGACTGCACGATCGACTGGCCGACATAATCGGCCAGCGGTGCCGGCGCCGCACCGGTGCCGCCCTCGGCGCCGTCGACCTGGATGAAGTCGGGCGCTTCCTCGGGACGGGCCTGCAGGTAGCCGAAGAACTCGTCGATGAAATCGAAGCTGCCGACCGCCATCTTGATGCCGACCGGCTTGTCGGTGATCTTGCGCACGCGGTTGATCAGCGCCACCAGCGTGGGGATGTCGGTGATGTCGCGATGGCGGCTGGGCGAGATCGAGGCCTTGCCGGCCTCGATGCCGCGGATCTCGGCGATCTCGTCGGTCACCTTCGAGCCCGGCAGGATGCCGCCGCGGCCGGGCTTGGCACCCTGGCTCAGCTTGATGCAGAACATCTTCACCTGGTCGAGGGCCGCGATCTTGCGCAGGCGCGCCTCGTCGAGATTGCCGTCCTTGTCGCGCACGCCGTATTTCGCCGTGCCGATCTGGAAGCAGATGTCGCAGCCGCCCTTGAGGTGATAGGGCGACAGCCCGCCCTCGCCCGTATCCATCCAGATGCCGGCCATGGCCGCGCCTTCCGACAGCGCCGTGACGGCCGCCGACGACAGCGCGCCGTAGCTCATGCCTGAGATGTTGAAGAAGCTTTTCGGCTTGTAGGGTTTGCCGACAATGCCCTTGCCGATCCATTTGCCGGTGAAGATTTCGGACTCGTCGTCATTCACCGGAAAGGCGGAATGCAGGAAATAGATATGGCCGGGCTGCTGGGCATCGACCTCGGAGCCGAAGGCGACATAGTTCGACACACCCTTGGCCGAGCGATAGACCCAGGCGCGGGTCAGGCGGTTGAACGGGCGTTCCTCCCAGTCGGCGGTGAACCAGTACTGGCGGAAATACTCGCCCAGATTCTCCATGATGTAGCGGAAGCGACCGTAGATCGGGAAGTTGCGACGGATCGCATGATCGCGCTGGATCCAGCGGTCATAGACGTAATACCAGGTCACGGTGCCCAGGCCGAGCAGCGCCAGCGCGGCCAGGATATACAACGCCACAACCATTGATCTTCTCCCACCCCTGTCCCGCCGTCACGGCAGGACGGCTTGGGCTCAGTCTAGCACAATCGCTGATAGCAGGCCGGAATTAACAATCGATAACAGGCTGATGACGGATCGTCACTGTTGCAACGCATCCAGGCCCCCCGCCCCGGAACGCTGCCCCACAACGCTGCCTATGGGCGGGGCCCCAGCATGCTACGCGGATCGGCCAGGCGGTCGTAATCCGCCTCGGTCAGATAGCCGAGCGCCACGGCCGCCTGCTTCGGGCTGGTGCCCTCGGCAAACGACTTGTTGACGATCTGCGCCACCTTGTCATAGCCCAGATGCGGATTGAGCGCGGTGGCCAGCATGATCGAATGCTCGACATTGCGCTTCAGCGTCGCCTCGTTCGGTTCGATGCCGGCGACCAGGTCGCGGCCGAAGACCTGCGCCGCATCCGACAGGATCTCGATCGAGGTGAGGATGTTGTAGACGATCACCGGCTTGGCGACGTTGAGCTGGAAATGCCCCTGCACGCCGGCATGGGTCACTGTCACGTGATTACCCATCACCTGATAACAGACTTGCAGCAGCGCCTCGGCCAGCGTCGGATTGCGCTTGCCCGGCATGATCGACGAGGTGAGGCCGTCATGCGGCAGCACCAGTTCGGCATGCCCGGCGCGCGGACCGGCACCGAGGAAGCGGATGTCATTGGCGATCTTGGCCAGCGACACCGCCAGCGTGTTCAGCATGCCGCTGGCTTCCACCAACGCGTCATGGCTGCCCATGCCTTCGAACTTGTTCGGGTTGGTGACAAACGGCAGCTTGGTCAGCGTCGCCAGTTCTTTCGCGAAAGCGACGTCGAAGCCGACCTTCGCATTCAGGCCGGTGCCGACCGCCGTGCCGCCCTGCGCCACCGGATAGAGGCGCTTGAGCGCATCCTGCACGCGCTCGATGCCGATCTCGACCTGGCGCGCCATGGCGCCGAATTCCTGGCCGAGCGTCATCGGCGTCGCATCCTGCAGATGCGTGCGCGCGATCTTGATGATGTCGGTCCAGGCCTTGGCCTTGGCGGCGAGATCCTTGTGCAGGCTCTGCAGCGCCGGGATCAGGCGCGCATGCAGCTCCAGTACGGTGACGATATGCATCACGGTGGGGAAGCTGTCGTTCGACGACTGGCCGCGATTGACATGGTCGTTGGGATGCACCGGCTTCTTGGTGCCGAGCGGCTGGCCGAGCAATTCGTTGGCGCGGTTGGCGATCACCTCGTTGGCGTTCATGTTGGTCGCCGTGCCCGAGCCGATCTGCCAGACCGGCAGCGGGAAGTGATCGTCGAACCTGCCCTCCCAGACTTCGCGCGCCGCCTGCTGGATCGGCTCGACCAGCTCTTTGGGCAGTTCATCCAGCCCGGCATTGGCGCGGGCGGCAGCCAGCTTCTGCAGGCCGATGGCACGCGTCAGCGCCGGCGGCAGCTTCTCATGGCCGATCTGGAACAGCGTCAGCGCACGCTGGGTCTGCGCCCCCCAGTAGCGGTTGGCCGGCACCTCGACGGTTCCGAAGGCATCGCGTTCCTGACGGGTCGACATGGCGAAAGCTCCAATTCTTTCCAATTCTTATGAAACCCCAGATAGGACAGATCCGGCGGCCTTGTAAGTATGCCTACGGTTTGCCCATCACAAACGAGCAGGTTGCCCATTAATACGGCAGACTTGATGACAGCCGGGCACCCCTACATCGGAAACCGACAGACCGGTTCTACCAATTGCATACAATCCTGCCGCTCACCCTCTTGTCTTACAACCCGTCTTATCCCTTGGAACGAGGCCCGGCCGGGCTCTCCCCCACGGCATGTATCCTGCATTGCGAATAACCGTCTCGCCATCCCATCCCGAGTTATAAAAACAATGACTGCACAGGCTCACCATCTGCAGGTCCATCAGCTTATTGATGGTATCGAACGCGACGTCCAGGAATTCGGCACCAAGAACGAGGAAATCGCCTTCCAGACCACGCTGCTGTCGCTGAACGCCTCGATCGAGGCGGCGCGTGCCGGCGAGGTCGGTCGCAGTTTCGCCGTCGTGGCACAGGAAGTGAAGGCCCTGGCCAACCAGGCGTCTGACAATTCCAAGCGGTTCCGCGAAGTGGTGCTCAAGCGCGTCGCCGATTCCAAGCGGGCGGCGGAAGAGATCGTCGACCAGATCGTGAAGGACCTGGAAGGCCCGCGCCTCAGCGACATGGCGCAGACCATGGTGCAGCTGATCGTGCGCAACCTGTATGAGCGCACCTGCGACTGCCGCTGGTGGGCCACCGATGACTCGGTATGGCAGGCTCTGGCCGAACCCTCCGACGAACTGTTTGCCCGCGCCAGCGAGCGTCTGGGCATGATCAACCGCTTCTACACGGTGTATCTCAACCTGGTGCTGGCGGATTCCCGCGGCCAGATCGTCGCCAGCTCCAACCCCAAGCAGTTTCCGCGCGCCGCCCGCGCCAGCGTGGCGCAGACGCGCTGGTTCAAGGAAGCCATGCAGTCGCGCAGCGGCGACGATTATGTGGTCGACGACATCAGCCAGAGCGCCAGCCACGAGAACAAGGCGGTCGCCATCTATGCCGCCGCGGTGCGCAGCGGCGGCCAGATCCATGGCGAACCGCTCGGCGTGCTGGGCGTGATCTTCGACTGGGACAAGCAGGGCAAGAGCATCGTCAAGGACGAACCAAGCTTGAGCACCGAGGAATGGCAGCGCACCCGCGTGCTGCTGCTGGATGCCAAGCGGCGCATCATCGCCTCGTCGGACAACCAGAATGTCTACCAGACCTTCCCGCTGGAACCGACCGACAAGCAGCGCGGCTATTACTACCAGCCCGACGGCACGCTGGTCGCCTTTGCCCGCACCATCGGCTACGAGACCTATGACGGGCTGGGCTGGTATGGCGTGATCAGCCAGAAGCCGCGTTAAGCGTCAGGCTTGCGCCACAGCCAGGTGAGTTCGTGCTTGTTGTGATACAGGTGCAGCACATGGCTGCCCGGGATCGCCGCGAAAGCCTTTGCGGTCTCGTGATCGGTCTCGCCCTGGAATTTCAGCGTGCAGACCGCGTTGCGCACATCTGACGTGGCGAGCCAGCGCTCGACCAGTTTCAGCAGCCGCGCCGGATAGCAGATCACATCCGAACACAGCCAGTCGACGCGCGGGAAGCGCGCAGGCTCCAGCGCAAAGGCGCTGCCCTGCTCCCAGCGCACGGTCTTCATCTTCGCGACATTGTCTGCCAGCGGCGCCTTGTCGATGGCGGTGACATCGGCATCGAGCGAGCCCAGCACCCAGGTCCAGCCGCCCGGCGACGATCCGAGATCAAGGGCGATGTCGCCCGCCTTCGGCAGACCTGCGCCGAAGATGGCGGCATGGCGCGTCAGCCCTTCCCAGAGTTTGAGATAGGCGCGGCTGGGCGGCCCTTCGCGGTCTTCGTTGAAATCGAACACGCCGTTCGGCCGCGCACTGGAACAGGTCGCGGAAAACAGCATGCGGTCGGGCGCGGTCAATGTGAAAGACCCGAGCGGGGCTGCATGCAGCGGCTGGCCGAAGCTGAGCGGCTTGGCCGAGACATGCGGCAGCTTCTCGGTGATCAGCTTGACGCGACCACTCTGCGCCACGACATACGGCGCCCAGTTGCGCTGGATGCTTTTCAGCTTCGCGGCGGCATCGCCGATGGAGGCGATCTGCACATCCTGCACGTCGCGCCAGATGTTCGCCGCCCAGGCGGCATAGCCCTCGCCTTCGGCCAGGAACAGCCGGCCATGCTCAGTCGTAATACGACCGCCCAGCTCCTCGCGGAGCTGGTCCTCAAAGCCTTCGGCGGCGAGATACCCGGTGATCGTCATGACGCCGATGAGTGCCTGACTCACGAGGCCAGATCAAGCGTCTACGGGGCGATACCCCCAGCCACCGGTACCGTCCACTTTCAGATTAGGTTTCAGTAGCCGCTTCGGATCCTCTCGCGCCCAGCGCATCACATCCTTGCCGATCCATTCGAGAGCGGCTGTTCTCCCACTGGGAGAAGACTCATAACTCGGATATTCCACTCTCAGCAGCGGCTCTTTCGAGACATACCGCCGAATAATTCCGAAATACTGCTGCGCCAAAGCCAGGTGATTCTTGTTGCCGAGTTCCAGGGACATTTCGATCCGTCCGCCATTCAGACGTTCCGGACGGATCTTGTCTGCCGGATGTGGCGTCGCTCCCGGCATCAGCCGAAAATGAGGCAGCATCATGCCGTTATATATCCACCCCGTATCCCTGCGGCGCCAATCCGTCGCCTCTCTCGCCGGCTTGAAGTCGGTGCGATAATTCCGATCGAATCCCATCGAAACCTCAGGGGGGAACCTCCCTGTGTCCTCAAGCAGTTCCGACAATCGATGCCGCACCGGAAGCGATGGCATCGTTTGCCCCACACTCTCTTCCCAGGTCGTTCGTCTGACATAAATCGTCTGCGGGAAGAGCTCTTCCACCACGGCACTAAAGTCCAGCCAGTCTTGCACCGTCAGGCAGACGTTTTTGGTGCGAAACGCCACATTGCTAAACCCAGACTGGGAATTCTCAGCAATCAGGTCGATTTTGATCTCTTTCAGCGCCATGGCTTATCTCGCAGGCAGATGTCCGTCGCACCCCCAAGTCAGCCCACAGGCCGATATCCCCGGCCCGTGCCATCCAGTTGCAGATTGGGCTTCAACAAACGCGTGGAATCTTCCCGCGCCCATCGCATCGCATCCTTGCCGATCCATTCAAGTGCGGCCGTTCGTCCGCTGGGGTGCGACTCATAGCTCGGATAATCCACTCTCAGCAGCGGTTCCTTCGATACATGTCGCCTAATGATGCCGAAATACTGTTGCGCCAATGCAAGATGATTCTTGTTGCCACGCTCCAGAGACATTTCGATGCGCCCCCCATATAGGCTTTCCGGTTCTTTCTCATCTGCCGGACGTGGCGTTGCGCCCGGCATCAATCGGATTTTGGGCAAATCCATAATATTATGTATCCATCCCTTGTAGCCCCGGGCGATCGCCTCTTTGTCTGGCCGGAAGTCCGGACGATAGCTTCGGTCAAATCCCAGCCGGATCTCCGAAGGAAATTTAGAAATCTCAGGGTGAAGTAAAGATGCATCGTCGAGAACCTCGGACAATCGATGCCGCACCGGAATCGAAGGCGCCCTTTCCCCTATCATTTCCTCCCATGTCTTTTCCCTGAGATAGACCGTCTGGGGAAATCGCTCCTCCACCACAGCACTGAAATCCAGCCAGTCTTGTACCGTCAGGCAGACGTTTTTGGTGCGAAACGCCACATTGCTAAACCCAGGCTCAAGATTCTCAGCAACCAGATCAATCCTGATCTCTTTCATCGGCATGACTTACCTCGCAGGCAGATGTCCGTCACGCCGGAGACGCGCTTCCAGCCTGTCCCACATCCTGTCACAGCGGATTTTCGCATAGGCGGCATAGTCCTCTGCCGTTTCGCCGGGCCGCATCTTGCGTGCCCATTCGGCCACGCCGGTCTTCATATTCTGCAGCAGCCGGGTGTCAGCGTCTTTTTCGCGCTTGTAACGCCCTTCCGGGTCATGCTCATCGGCGCGTCTGCTGAAATCGACCGTCTGCATCCGTGCCCAGTAGGGGCTCTTTTGATCTTTATCATCGGGATCATCGGGGCCGAAGGATGAATCCACGTGGACTCCGCCTTTCAACTTCTCGGCACCATGCTCACCTGAAGTATCCTGTCGTGGCACCCATTCTTCGGTTAGTCGATCACCCTTCCCCTCCTTGTATGAGCCGGCGACATGGAACAGTTTCCCGGCTAGATCGGGGCGCTTCTGCAATTGCTCAAAGCATACCCTTGTTATGATCTTCGTCGCCTCCACGGTGCGCGGACTGCCTTGCGGTCCGAACTGGTGCGCCTCGACGATGATGCCGGCGAGTTCATCCGCCAGCGGCTGCTGTTCCGGCGGCAGGCCCGACACCCATTTCCTGATATCGGGCGGGATCAGGCGTTCGCCGTTTGACGGCGTGTCAGCAGCCGGGCGTCCCTGCAACCGAGCTTCCGGCTCCGGCGGCCGCAGCGGCGGAATGGCAGTCTGCGCTTTCTCCGTATCAGTCGCAGGCCGTAATGGCGGCAGGACCGGCGCATCCGGCGGCCGCGTGAAAGTCTCGCGGCGGCTTTTGTCATATTGCCGGCGCAGATATTCGCCGGCGCCGAGCGCGAGCGGCGCACCGACCGCCAAGAGCGGCCAGGCCAGAGGCAGCATCGCTTCCTGCGGGCCTTTCTCCTTGCCGGTTCCGAAATCTCGCTTCTCCGGTCGCTGGAAGATCGGTTCTGCCTTCGGATCGCGCGCATAGGCATCGAAGAAGCTGTCGACCTGATCCGGCGTCGGGACCGGCAGGCCGCCGATCCGGTCGCCGACCTGCGTCTTCAGCGCCTGAAGGGTTTCGCCTTCGCCATTCTCGCCCACGGCGCCGTCGCGCAGTGGCAGCAGCACTCCGTCGACCGGCAGGTCATTGGCCTTCTGGATATGGCGGATCGCCTCGGTCAGCCCTTCGCCTGCCCAGCCGGTCGGCAAACCGGGCCTGGGCAGGTCCAGGGCGCCAGCCTCGGCCAGCAGCATCTGCGCCTTGATCACGTCGGCGCGGTCGTTCTCGCCGTTACGGCCGACCGAACCGGAAAACCTGAAAGGATCGCTTTGGTCCCATTTCTGGAGACTCATATGACTTCTCCATTATAAGAACATACGGGAATATTCATGATTTTATTCCTCTTATGATGTACCTATAATGTTCCAAGCGTCAAGCTGCGATTGCAGCGACGGGCAAAACCGACATCAAAAATGGGAGAAAATACCGATATACTGCGAAATCTTGGAAATTGGTGAAAAGTGCCCCTGAAGGCTTGTTCCAGCCTTCTTCCACCCGCTTTCCCACCCGGCCAACCCGTATGGACAGCCTGTGGAAAATCACTATAGTCCGCGCCTCACATAGCTCCTTGCTGGACCCCAAGAGACATTCTGTCGGGTCCGGCTAAAGGCCTGATCCGCCAGCACATGGTGTGCCTGTCGCCAGGTCGTAACCCAGAGGGAGAGCTGCCGATGGCGTTCTACGAGAACGTATTCATCGCGCGTCAGGATCTCTCGACCGCTCAGGTCGAGGCGATGGCCGCGCAATTCACCGAGATCATCAAGGCCCAGGGCGGCGAGGTCAACAAGACCGAGCAGTGGGGCGTTCGCAATCTCGCCTATCGCATCAAGAAGAATAAGAAGGGCCATTACGTCCTTCTGAACATCACGGCCTCGGGCGCCGCGGTGGCCGAGCTGGAGCGCAACATGCGCATCCACGAGGATATCCTGCGCTACCTGACCGTCCGCGTCGAAAAGCTGGAAGAAGGCCCGTCGGCCGTCCTGCAGAACAAGGATCGCGGCGAGCGCGGCGACCGTCCGGAGCGTGGCTTCGGCGATCGTGGCTTCGGTGGCGGTGGTCGCGGCTTCGGCGGCGATCGTGGCGATCGTGGTGGTGACCGCGGCGAGCGTCGTCCGCGTTTCGAGCGTGAAGAGTCGGCCGCTCCGGCTGCCGCTGCTGGTGGGGAGAACGCCTAATGTCGAGCACTGGTACCTCTGAGCGTGGCGGCAAGCCCGCCGGTCGTGGCGGCCCCGCCCGTCGTCCGTTCTTCCGTCGTCGCAAGACCTGCCCGTTCTCGGGCGCGAACGCACCGAAGATCGACTACAAGGACACGAAGCTGCTGTCGCGCTTCATCTCCGAGCGCGGCAAGATCGTGCCGTCGCGCATCACCGCAGTCTCCGCCAAGAAGCAGCGCGAACTGGCCCAGGCCATCAAGCGCGCCCGCAACCTGGCCCTGCTGCCTTTCGTCATCAAGTAAGGAACCAGCTGGATCCCGCATAGAGATCCGGAACGACCTGCAACCATGACCACCACACGCAGCATGATCATCGGCAGCCTCGCCGGCGTAGCGAGTGCAGTGCTTGTTCTGACCGCCGCAAGCGGTCCGTTCGGCTTCCTGCTCTCCTACCTCGTGCCCCTGCCGCTGTTCTTTGCCGGTCTGACCCATGGCCTTCCGGCCATCGGGATCGCCGGCGCCGCTGGCGCGCTGATCAGCGCGTTCAACGGGCTGCAGGCTGGCGGCTCCTATCTCGTCATCTTCGCGGTTCCGGCCGTGCTGGTGACGCGCCAGGCGCTGCTGGCCCGTCCGGCGGCGGAAGCCGCTCCGGGCGCCGAGGTCAACGACGGCCTGGAATGGTATCCGGCCGGCGGCCTGGTTGTGTGGCTGACCTACAGTGCGCTGGGCCTGTTTGCCCTGGCGCTGCTGCTGACCGCGGGCCGCGAAGGCGGCCTGCCGGGCATGCTGCAGCCCAAGATCGAACAGATCCTGCGCATGATCACGACCGACATGCAGCCGCGCACCGATGGCAAGACCGTCGATGCCGTGGCTGCCGCCGCGGGCCTGGCGCAAGTCCTGCCCTCCGCACTCGGTCTTGGTTGGCTCACCATGATGGCCATCAACGGCACCCTGGCCCAGGGGCTCGCAAACATGGTCAAGCAGAACCGCCGGCCCACGCCGCGCTATTCCGCTCTGACCCTGCCGCGTTCCCTGGCAATCGCCTTCGGTGTCGCTGTGATCGCCGGGTTCGTCCTGCCCGACGACATGTCCTTCATCGCCGTCACTGCGGCGGCGGTGCTTGCCTTCCCCTTCTTCCTGCAGGGGCTGGCAGTGGTGCACAGGCTGGCGGCGAAAGCCGCCCTGCAGGGAATGGTTCTGGCCGCCTTCTATGCGGCTCTGGTGTTGGGTACAGCCCTGGTCGCCGTGCCGGTGCTGATCCTTGGTTTCATCGAACAATGGGCGGGTTTCCGCCGGCGTCTCGCCGGGGCCGGAGCCAGCCAGGAGAAAATCTAATGGAAGTCATCCTGCTCGAACGAGTTGAGAAGCTCGGCCAGATGGGCGAAGTGGTGCGTGTGAAGGACGGCTATGCCCGTAACTTCCTGCTCCCTCGCAAGAAGGCCATGCGTGCCACCACCGCCAACAAGGCGGTCTTTGAAAACCAGCGCGCCCAGCTGGAAGCGCAGAACCTGGCCAAGAAGGGCGAGGCCGAGAAGGTCGCCGCCAAGATGGTCGGCCTGACCGTCGCCCTGCTGCGCCAGGCCGGCGACAGCGGCCAGCTGTTCGGTTCGGTCAGCGCCCGCGACATCGCGGAAGCTGTCACCGCCGCCGGCTTCACCGTCGGCCGCGGCCAGGTCAACCTGACCGCCCCGATCAAGACGATCGGCGTCACCGCCGTCACCGTCGTGCTGCATCCGGAAGTCACCACCGAAGTGAAGGTGAACGTTGCCCGCTCCGAGGCCGAAGCCGAGAAGCAGGTCAGCGCTGAAGCCCTGCTCGACGAGGGCGTCACCCTCGAAGGTGAAGAGGCTGCCGAAGCCGAGGACGAGGCCGAAGAGGCCTGATCCCTACCGCCAAGGTCGGATAAAACGAATCGGCCCGGCAGAAATGCCGGGCCGTTTTGTTTTGATGCACGAAAGAACGATGCCTGTGGATTACTTGGTTTTGCGCCGAGAATTCTGTGCAGAAATAAAAACTTAGAACGCCGGGTTACCCACAGCTAAAATGCGGGGGATAAGAAGG
>Ga0102594_1000913_pt1 | contig 21502 bp, 25 predicted proteins | sample AraplaCol_mLB_r2_2_FD_76863 | JGI IMG/M metagenome (GOLD analysis project Ga0102594, IMG submission 76863) | Arabidopsis root microbial communities from North Carolina, USA - plate scrape MF_Col_mLB_r2 (SPADES assembly) (version 2) | ecosystem: Host-associated > Plants > Roots > Endosphere...
TGTTCCTGTCCCTGCTGGGACTCGACTTCGAACTGGTGGAAGTGGACTTGCTGAAGGCCGAGCAAAAAACCGAGGCTTTCCTCAAGCTGAACCCCTTCGGCCAGGTGCCGGTGCTGGAAGACGACGGCGTGGTGATCGCGGACTCCAACGCCATCCTGGTCTACCTGGCCAAGCGCTATGGCAATGACAGCTGGCTGCCGCAGGACCCGGTCGGCGCCGCCACCGTTCAGCGCTGGCTGTCGGTGGCCGCCGGCGAGATCGCCAGCGGCCCGGCCACCGCGCGCATCATCAACCTGTTCAAGAAACCGGTCGATCCGGCCGACGCCATCGCGCGCGCCCACCGCATCCTCGCGCTGGTGGAAGACACCCTGGCCGGCAAGGAATGGATCGCAGCCGCCTGGCCGACCATCGCCGATATCGCCCTGTACAGCTATATCGCCCGCGCGCCCGAAGGCAATGTCGACCTGTCAGGCTATGCGCATGTGAAAGCCTGGCTGGCCCGCGTGGAAGCGCTGCCGCGCTTCCAGCCCTTCATCAAATCACCGGTCGGGCTGGCAGCATGAACGCGCCCTGGCACGCCGGCGAAATCGCGATCCAGGCGACGATTGGCGCGGTGGAACGCATGGACGAAATCGGCCGCAAGGTGATCCGCGACTATATGCCGGACCAGCACCGCGACTTCTTCGCCCAGTTGCCGTTCGCCGTGTTCGGCAGCGTCGATGGCGAAGGACGGCCGTGGGCCACGCTGCGTGCCGGGGAAGAAGGCTTCATGCATTCGCCGGACCCGCAACGCCTGCAGCTGCTGCTGCCGGCACAGCCGGACGATCCGGCGCAGGCCGGCCTGCGCGACGGCGCGGCAGTCGGCATGCTTGGGATAGAGTTGCATACGCGCCGCCGCAACCGCCTGAACGGCCGCCTGCGCGCGCTTGGCGGCGAGCACTTCGAAATTGCCGTCGCCGAATCGTTTGGCAACTGCCCGAAATACATCCACGAGCGCGATTACCGTTTCGAGCGCACGCCGGGCGAGGCTTCGGGCTTGCCGGCGCGCCGCCTGTCGCAACTCGATGCCCTGGCGCGCGACCTGATCGGCCGCTCCGGAACTTTTTTTGTCGCGACGTATTCTGGCAACGGCGATGAAATGCGCGTCGACGTATCGCATCGCGGCGGCCCGCAGGGTTTTGTCCAGATCAGCAGCACAGGCAGCCTGCTGGTGCCAGACTACGAAGGCAACCGCTTCTTTTCGACTCTCGGTAACATACTGCTGAATGGCAGGGCGGGGCTGGTATTCCCCGACTTTGAGAGCGGTGGTTTGTTGCAGATGAGCGGAGCTGCGCGCGTTGTCTTGGACGGGCCGGAACGGCACTGGGAATTCCAGCCGCAGGAACTTGTATGGCGGGAAGATGCCTTGCCGCTCAGATGGGCGCTGCTAGCAAAATAGTTCTGCTACCATCGGTGGCATGGACAGGGCTTCTCTCGCTTCGCCGGGAAGGACCAGGCTGGACGCATTCGCTGCGGTGTATGAGCACAGCCCCAACTTGGCTTTTATGATGGATGCCGATGGCACTTTGCTTGCCGCGAACGCCCATGCGCGACGGCTGGCGGATGAACTCGGCGCCCGGGAGAAGGCGTTTGACCTGTTCCGCAGCTGGGCCGCCGCCGAATTGCGCGACGATGCGATCCCCGAAGCCAAGCTGCGCGGCGTATGGCGCGGCGAACTGGCCCTGTGCGAGAAGGATGGCGATGGGGCGCCAGTGACGCTGGCACTGGAATACTACGCCGGCCATGGCGACCAGCCCGAATGCTTCCGCTGCCTTGTGACGCCGCTGCCCGAAGCCGATTCCTACGGCTCGCGGCTGCGCTTCAAGCGCTTGTTCGACCATCACCCGCACCCGATGTGGGTGTATGACGTCAGTTCGCTGCGCTTCCTGGTGGTCAACCGCGCGGCTGTCGCCATCTACGGCTATAGCGAAGAAGAATTCCTCGGCATGACGATCGAGGATATCCGCCCCGATCACGAGCTGGAACGCCTGCAGATCGACCTGGAGACTTCGCCGAAAACGGCCGCGCAGCAATCGGGCGCCTGGACTCATCGCTGCAAGGACGGCCGCCTGATCCAGGTAGAGATTTCCTCGCATCCCTTGCTGATGGCCGGCCATAAGGCGCGCTTCGTGTTCGCGCATGATGTAACACGCCGCCTGCGTGTCGAAAAAGCCCTGCACGAATCGCAGGAGATGACGCAACTGGTGGTCGACCATATTCCGCACCAGATCTTCTGGAAAGACCTGGACCTGCGTTACCGCGGCTGCAACGACGTCTTCCTGCGCGCCGCCGGCCTGACGTCGCAGCAGGAAGTAGTGGGCAAGAGCGATTTCGACTTCCCGTGGTCGCACAACGCGGAGCGTATCCGGGCCGACGATACAATGATCATCCGTAGCGGGATGCCACAGCTGAACCGGGAAGACCACCTGCTGTTCGCCGACGGCAGCGTGCACTGGTTCCTGATCAACAAGCTGCCCTTGCACGACCAGGCCGGCAAGACCATCGGCCTGCTCGGCACCATCGAGGATGTGTCCGAGCGCAAGCAGGTCGAGCTGATGCTGCAGCTGCATAACCGTGCGCTGGAATCGAGCGTCAACGCCATTGCCATCACCGCCATCCACGACGGCAGCGATACCATCAACTATGCCAACCGCGCGCTGGCCGAGCTGACCGGCCACGCGGCCGGCGAACTGGCCGGCCGCAGCCTGGAGGAGCTCCTGGCCAGCGACGACGATGCCGCGGCCCGTACCGCCCTGCATGAAGCCGTGCAAGGGCAAAGCGACGTCCAGCTCATGCTGCGCGGGCGCCATCGCGACGGCCGCAACTGGTGGGCCCAGCTGCACGTTGCGCCGGTCGGCGGCAGCGAGGGCCAGCATACGCACCGGGTCTGCGTGCTGACCGACATGACGTCCACCATGGATTACCAGGCGCAGCTCGAGCACCAGGCCAGCCACGACGCGCTGACCGGCCTGCCCAACCGCAACCTGTGCGGCGACCGGCTGGCGCAAGCGATCAGCTATGCGCAGCGCTATGGCCATACGGTATGGGTGGCATTCCTCGACCTCGACAACTTCAAGCTGGTCAACGACAACCTGGGCCACGAGGCTGGCGACGAATTGCTGCGCACCGTGGCGGCGCGCCTGCGCGGCTGCGTGCGCGATACCGACACCGTGGCGCGCATGGGCGGCGACGAGTTCGTGCTGGTGCTGCTGGATGGACACGACGCCACGCCGTCGCAAACCATGCTGCGCAAGATCCTGGACAGCATATCGGCGCCGGTGCAACTGGCGGGCCGGGAGCACACGGTGAGCTGCAGCATGGGCGTGTCGCTATACCCCGCCGACAGCAGCGAGCCGCAGCTGCTGATGCGCTATGCCGACATTGCCATGTACCGCGCCAAGGAGAGCGGCCGCAACCAGGTGCAGTTCTACGAGCCGGCCATGCACGCCCGCATCGTGGAGCGTGCCGCCATCGAAAACGAACTGCGCGGCGCGCTGGCGCGCAACGAAATGTTCCTGGTCTACCAGCCGAAGATGAACGTGGCGACCGGCGAAATCTCCGGCGTCGAAGCCTTGCTGCGCTGGCGCCACCCGACCATGGGCCTGATCCCGCCGGTGCGCTTCATCGGCGTGGCGGAGGAAACCGGACTGATCGTCGCCATCGGCCGCTGGGTGATCCGCACTGCCTGCGCGCAGAACAAGGCCTGGCAGGATGCCGGCCTGCCGCCGCTGCGGGTGGCGGTGAACGTGTCGGCGCGCCAGTTCCGCGACAAGGCACTGGCCGATGAAGTGGTGGATGCGCTGCGCAGCACCGGCCTGCTGGCCCAGTATCTCGAGCTGGAACTGACCGAGAGCATGATGATGCAGAATGCCGACGAAGCGGTGGTCACCGTGCAGCGCCTGAAGAAGGTCGGCGTGGGCATCTCGATCGACGACTTCGGCACAGGTTATTCGAGCCTGGCCTACCTCAAGCTGTTCCCCATCGATTACCTGAAGATCGACCAGTCCTTCGTGCGCGACATGCTGGGCGACCCCACCGTTGCAGCCATTGTGCGTTCGGTGATTTCGCTGGGCCACAGCCTGGACTTCCGCATCATCGCGGAAGGGGTGGAGACGGAAGGACAACTGGCCTACCTGCAGCGCTACAACTGCGACGAAGCCCAGGGCTACCACCTGAGCAAGCCGATCTTGCCGGAGGAGTTTGCAACGCTGCTCCAGCAGGAACAGTCGCGCCAACCGGCGCTGCGGCCGACAGATGAACGCAAGGGCACCTTGCTACTGCTCGACGACGAACCGAACGTGCTGTCGTCCCTGATGCGGCTGTTGCGGCGCGACGGCTACCAGATCCTGGCAGCGCATAATGCGCAGGAAGCGTTTTCAATGCTTGCCACCCACGAAGTGCAGGTGGTGGTCAGCGACCAGCGCATGCCCGACATGAACGGCACCGAGTTCCTGAGCCGGGTGCGCAAGCTGTATCCGGGCACGGTGCGCATCATCCTGTCCGGCTATGCCGAACTGGAATCGGTGCTTGGCGCCATCAACCGAGGCGAGATCTACCGCTTCTACACCAAGCCCTGGGACGACCAGGCGCTGCGCGACAATATCCGCGAGGCCTTTCGCTACCATGCGCTGATGCATGGCGGCGACGGCCACGCACCGACCGGAACCTAAGTACCCGACAAGGCAGCGAAGGCGTCCAGCAGGGCGCGGGCGCGGAACGGCTTCAGCACGATGCGGTTGATGCCGCGTTCGCGCAGGGCGGCCAGCAACGTGTCGTCGCAGCGCGATGCCAGCACGGCCAGCGGGATACGCGGGCGGCTGGCGCTATGGCCCTGGCGTACCAGGTCGAGCAGGGACAAATCGAAGGCATCGCCGGCATCGATGGAAATCAGGGCGCCATGGAACGGGCGCTGGGCCAGGATCTGGCGCGCGGCGGCCGTGCTGGAGGCTTCCTGCACTTCGGCCAGGCCCATGGAGCGCGCCGTCAGGGCGGCGGTGCGGCGCAGGATGTTCTCGGGCTCCACCAGCAGCATTTGCTTGAGTTCAGGCATGGCTGGCCTCCAGCTCCTGCACTGCCAGGCTGCGCAAGGTCGACAGGATGGCCAGCGCGATCGGATCGAGCTGGCGCGGCCGCGTGTCGATGATGCACAGGGTACCGAGGGCATAGCCGTTGGCCAGGATCAGCGGCGCGCCGGCGTAGAAGCGGATGTTCGGCGGCCCCGTCACCAGCGGGTTGTCGGCGAAGCGCGGGTCGAGCAGGGCGTCTTCCACCACCATGATTTCGGCGCGCATGATGGCATGGCCGCAAAAGGAAATGTCGCGTCCCGTTTCGCAGGTTTCCCCCAGGCCGATGGCCGCCTTGAACCACTGGCGGTCGGTATCGAGCAGCGAGATGAGGGCGATGGGAACGTCAAATTCCTCGGCCGCGAAAGCCACAATTTTATCGAAGCGCTCCTCGGGCGGGGTATCGAGCAGCAGCAGGGCATACAAAGCCGCCAGGCGCTCGGCTTCGTTCGAAGGTGTAGGCGCAGGGATCATGGGAGACACTCTAGCACGGTTAAACATTTTCCTCGCCCTTCCATTTGGATTTCTGGCAAGATTTAAGGCAACAGAATAACAATGGGGTTGTCGATGGCGAAGTTATGGCTGAAACGTCTTGCCCTGACCTTGCTGCTGCTGGTGCTGGTGGCGGTAATGGGCCTCTGGTTCTTCTTGCGCGGCAGCCTGGCCCAGATCGATGGCCGGCGCACTGTCGTTGGATTATCCGGCAGCGTGACGGTGACCCGCGACGACAAGGGCGTTCCTTCCATTTCCGGAGGCGACCGGAATGACGTGGCGTATGCCACCGGCTTTGTGCATGCACAGGACCGCTTTTTCCAGATGGACCTGCTGCGCCGCATGCCTGCCGGCGAATTGTCCGAACTGTTTGGCGAGAAGGCGCTGGAGACCGACCGGATCAACCGCCTGCACCGTTTCCGGGCCCGCGCTTCGCAGGCGATCGAAGCGATGCCTGCGGCCGACCGCCAACTGCTGGAGCGCTATACCGCGGGCGTCAACGACGGCCTGAACGCGCTGGGCAACCGCCCCTTTGAATACGGGCTGGTCGGCGTCGGGCCCCGCGCCTGGGCGCTGGAGGATTCCTTCCTGGTGGCCTGGGCGATGTATATCGACCTGCAAGTGACGGGCATCGGCCGTGAGTTCGCGCGCGGCTGGCTGAAGGAGCACGCCAGCACAGAACAACTGGCCTTCCTGCTGCCCGCGAGCACGCAATGGGATGCACCGCTCGATGCCGCCAGCCCGCCGCCGCCGGATGCACCGATCCCGGCCCGCGCGCCGGACTGGTGGGGCAAGGGTGTGGCCAAGGAGCCTGCCACACTGGCCGCCGCTGCATTCGTCGACGGCGTCGGCAGCAACAACTGGGCGGTTTCCGGCAAGCGCAGCGCCAATGGCGGCGCTATCGTGTCCGACGATATGCACCTGGGGATCAAGCTGGCCAACACCTGGTACCGCCTGTTGCTGCATGTGCCAGGCCAGCACGGCAGCACGCGCCGCATCGTTGGCGTCAGCATTCCCGGCGTGCCGGCCGTGGTGGCGGGGAGCAATGGCAACGTGGCCTGGGGCTTCACCAACAGCTATGGCGATTATGTCGACCTCGTGGAAGTGGGATCGGCCAAGGACCGCCCGGGCCAGGCCAAGCTGCCGGGTGGCTGGGAAACGCCGATGGAGTATGCCGAGACCATCCTGGTCAAGGGCCAGCCGGCCGTCACCCTCAAGGTGCGCGAAACTTCGCTGGGTCCCATCATGCAGAGCGGTAGCCGCGAGTATGCGGTGCACTGGTTGGCGCACGACGTGAAAGCCGTCAACCTGGCAATCCGGCATATGGAAGAAGTGGACAACGTGGCCGAAGCGCTGGCGCTGGCGCCGAAAGTCGGCATGCCGGCGCAGAACCTGGTGGCAGGTGACAGCGACGGCAATATCGGCTGGACCATCGTCGGCCCGCTGCCGCAGCGGCCTGCCACGCCAGTCGATGCCAGCTACCCACTGTCCGCCAACGGCAGCACGCGCGGCTGGCAAGGCTTGCTGCCGGCGGCGGCTTATCCTTCGGTGCGCAATCCGCCCGGCGGCCAGCTTGTGACGGCGAACAGCCGCCAGTTGCTGGGCGCCGACTCGGTCAAGCTGGGCGACGGCGGCTTCGACATGGGCGCGCGCGCCAAACAGGCAGGCGACGCGCTGGCAGCCCTGGGCGACAAGACCGACGAGAAAGGCGTGTACAGCGTGATGCTGGATGACCGCGCGCTGTTTATCTCCCAATGGCGCGACCGCGCCATGGCCGTGCTGGACGCGGAAGCGGTGAAGGGCAAGCCGCAGCGCGCGGAACTGGCGCGCCTGTTGAAGGACAACTGGAATGGCCACGCCAGCGTCGATTCGGTGGCGTACCGCGCCAGCCGCGCCTTCATGTGGTCGCTGTATGAATTGCTGTACGGCGGCGCCAATATCGAGCTGGCCAAATTGAACAAGGATGCCAATATGCGCGCAGCCTCCAGCCGCTGGCCGGTGGTGCTGGGCCGGCTGCTGGATGAACAGCCCGGCGGCTGGCTGCCGCAAGGCTACGCCGACTGGAAGGCCGTGCAGCTGGCTGCGCTGGATCGCGCCATCGGACACCTGACTGAGGGCGGCAAGCCGCTGGCCTCCGCCACCTGGGGCGTACGCAATACGGCGACGATCGCGCACCCGATTGCCGGTGCGGTGCCGATGTTGAAGAAATGGCTTAGCGTGCCCCCGGACCAACTGCCGGGCGACAGCAATATGCCGCGCGTGGCAGGTCCAGCTTTCGGCCAGTCCGAGCGCATGACCGTCTCGCCGGGCCACGAGGAGCAGGGCCTGTTCAATATGCCGGGCGGCCAGAGCGGCCACCCCTTGTCGCCGTTCTTCCTGGCGGGGCACGCCGACTGGGTGGCGGGCAAGCCCACGCCGTTGCTGCCCGGCCCAGCGGCCCACACGTTGACGTTTACGAAGTAGCTACGTGCTGCCGCAGGAAGTCCACGGTGCGCTGCCAGGCCAGCCTGGCGGCGGCTTCATCGTAGCGCGGCGTGGTGTCGTTGTTGAAGCCGTGTTCGACGCCGGGGTAGACGAAATGTTCGTAGTGGGCGCCGGCAGCCTTCAGCGCAGCTTCGTAGCCCGGCCAGCCGGCCAGGATGCGCGCATCGTTGCCGGCATCGTGGACCAGCAAAGGCGCCTTGATCTTCGGCACATCGGCAGCCGGCGGCTGGGCGCCGTAGAACGGCACGGCGGCCGCCAGGTCGGGCACCATGGTGGCGAGGTAGTTCGCCATGCCGCCGCCGTAGCAGAAGCCCACCACGCCGACCTTGCCGTTGGCCGCCGGGTGCGCCTTCAGGATCTGCACGGCGGTGAGGAAGTCGGCGCGGGTCTTGGCTTGGTCCAGCTTCGGGAACAGCTCGCGCGCCTTGTCTTCGTCGCCGGGATAGCCGCCCAGCGGGAACAGGGCATCCGGCGCAAAGGCCAGGAAGCCGTCGAGCGCCAGGCGGCGTGTGATGTCTTCGATGTGCGGATTCAGCCCGCGGTTCTCGTGCACCACCAGGACCGCCGGCAGCTTGGCCTTGGCGGTAGCCGGCTGCACCAGGTAGCCGCGCAGCTTGCCATAGCCCTGCGGCGACGGATATTCCGCATAGCCGGCCTTGAGACGCTTGTCGTCGGCCGGCACCAGCGGGGCTGCAAAGCTCGGCGACAGGGTTGCCAGCAGGCCGGCGCCGGCAGCGGCAATGAACTCACGGCGGCTCAACTGGCCATGAACGTATTTGTCGAACAGCTTGAGTACTTCGGGGTCAAAGTCTTTGGCGGTCAGGCGTGTCATCGCGGCAGTCTCCAGGTGAATTAGCGCTGTCAAGTCTACTCCGACCGGTGCATAATGACATTTCGACTCCAAGCCGGAACCAGCTATTGATGAGGCAAGCAATGATGAACGATTTTGCGGCCGCTTCCAAGGCCACCATGCAATTCCTTCGGCAGCGCCTGGGCTTCAAATTGTGGATGGTCACCCGTACTGACGGGAAAGACTGGATCGTGTTATTTGCCGACGACCATGGCTATGGCGTCAAGGCAGGCCAGGTTTACAGCTGGGCTGAAACCCTGTGCTCCCGCATGGTTGAAGGCCAGGGCCCACACATCGCGCCCGACGTGGCGAGCGAACCGGCCTATGCCAAATCCCCGATTACCGAAAAGATCACCGTGGGCGCCTATGTAGGTGTGCCGCTGCGGCGTGCCGACGGCACCCTGTTCGGCACCCTGTGCGCCATCGACCCCGAGCCGCAACCGGAGCGCATCCGCGAAGACAAAGATATGGTGGTGCTGATGGGCGAGCTGCTGGGCGGCTTGCTGGAAGCCGAGCTGGCCAATGCCGAGAACGTGCGCAAGGCTGAGCGCATGGATGTCGACATCACGCGCGACGAATTGACCGGCCTGTACAACCGACGCGGCTGGGACATGCTGATGGTGCGCGAGGAAGAACGCTGCCGCCGCTATGGTCACCCTGCCTGCGTGGTCTCAATCGATTTGGACGACCTTAAGTTTTATAACGATACCCAGGGCTACGCTTCCGGCGATGCGCTGTTGATTCGTTGTAGCAAGGCACTGAAAGAGGTTACGCGTGGCTCCGACGTTGTGGCACGCATGGGCGGCGATGAGTTCGCGATGCTGATGGTTGAATGCGACTACTTCGATGCCCAGGCCATGCTGCTGCGGGTGCAGGAAACGCTGGCCGGCTATGACGTCAGGGCTTCGATTGGCATGGCCATGCGCAAACCCGGCATCGACCTGGAGGAAGCCCTCGCGATAGCAGATGCCGAGATGTATCGTGCAAAGCGGTCACGTAAAGTTCTGAACTAGCTAGGCCATTCACTTGTGTTCAGATGGAGCGTTTTGCTTGCGCCCAGCTTCCTTGTTATCAGTTCGCCTCGGCAACTGTTCTGATTGTCCCCAACCCATTGATTCTATTACTGAGCAACGGCTTGCAATTCCGTTCACTCTTGTGACCCTACCCCAATAAATAGTACCGTTTAGAGTTAGAAATTCCGGCATGATTTTCACCTTAAGAAGGGAGGCATGCCGTGAAGAGAAGCAAATTTACTGAACAGCAGATTGCGTACGCCTTGAAGCAGGCAGAACTGGGCACACCAGTGGATGAGGTCTGCAGAAAGATGGGCATCTCGGACGCTACGTTCTACAACTGGAAGAAGAAATTCGGCGGTCTCGGGCCATCGGAGGTGCGCCGGCTTAAGCAGCTGGAAGAGGAGAACACGAAGCTCAAGAAGCTGGTGGCCGACCTGTCGCTAGATAAAGCCATGCTGCAGGACGTGCTCTCAAAAAAGCTCTGAAGCCTTCCCGCAAGCGGCTGCTGATCGATGAGTTACTCAGTCGCTACCGGGCCAGTTTGACGCAGACCTGTGCCTTGTTTCGGATGTCGCGCTCACTCTATGCGTACAGATCCAAGGCTCGTGATGCCACGGCACTGCTCATGCGGATCAAGGAAATCGCCGCCACGCGGGTGCACTACGGGTACCGCCGTGTCCAAGTAATGCTCAAGCGGGAAGGTTGGCCCGATAACCATAAGCGTGTGTATCGTCTGTATCAGGCTGAAGGCCTGTCGCTGCGCCTGAAACGGCCGAAGCGGAACAAGTCGGCCAGGCTGCGGCAGCCAAAGCAGTCGGCCACGGCGATCAACGAAATCTGGAGTATGGATTTTGTCGCCGATGAATTGTTCGATGGGCGAAGGCTGCGGGCTCTGACCGTGGTCGACAATTACACACGCGAGAGTTTGGCTATCGACGTGGGGCAAAGCCTCAAGGGCGAGGACGTGGTCGCCACACTGAATCGTATCGCCGCGCATCGCGGATTACCGGCCACGATCAAGGTCGACAACGGCAGCGAGTTCATCTCCAAGGTCATGGACAAGTGGGCGTACGAGCGTCGCGTTGAATTGGACTTCAGCCGGCCAGGCAAGCCAACCGACAATGCCAAGGTCGAAAGCTTCAACGGGCGCTTGCGGCAAGAGTGCCTCAATGCCCACTGGTTCCTGTCGCTCGATGATGCGAAGGCCAAGATCGAGGAATGGCGTCGGTACTATAATGAGACGCGTCCCCACTCTGCATTGCAGTGGGCGACACCATCCGAATTCGCCCGACAGGCCAGGGAAAAGGCCAGCTTGAACTCAGCCGTGAAGCCGGAAATTTCTACTTAAGGCCGGTACTAATTTTGGGGTAGGGTCAAATTAACCGCCGACTCCAGTTCGGGGCCGTACTAAATTGGGTAGCAGGTCATGAGGGCTATTGCGATTTAGCGCAGTTTAGACCGGAACAAGAAGAAATACCGCTAATACCATACTCCGGTGTTTCTGGTTCCAGTCGAATGATGGCTATGGACTCCTCGTCGTTTGCAAACATTCCGTTCTTGAACACCAGGGGCGACCGCTCACAAATTGCTGCGGGTGAGGCGCTTTGAAAGTCGCGCTCCTTCCCGCTGAATAGGCGTGGACGCGGCGAATATGTAGTCTAGGTGTGATTGTTGAGGATGTACTCTTCTGGTAGATTCCTTCTGGAAACATGAGTGATTAGCATGCACTCTGAGCGCATTCATCTAACTATTTAAGAAGGTATCGATATGGCGACGTCACCGCTCTTGGTATTGCGAATCGGGCATATGGAGCTTTACAACGGCCCCGGCGGAATTAGTAGCGGCGGCGGATTTGTTACCGCGAACGGAGTGGGCGGCGAAATATTTAACTTTAAACCGAGTCGTGGCATATGTTATGGGTTCGCGATGAGTAGGTTTTTCGGTGGCGTCAACTTGAATTTTCTAGCCCCCAGGACCCGTTGGAGAAAGGGCGACGAACTGGCTGGAGTTGATGTTGTTTTCATCGCCAGACGGCCAGGGTACGGTCAGGTTGTGGTGGGGTGGTACCGAAACGCCACCGTTGTTCACAAGGAGTACTTCGCGAGGCGGGGCGTAATTAGAGGGCTTCCTGAGGAAATCCAACGCCCATACCTTTGCACGGCGAATGTAGCGGATGTTCAGCTGCTCGACGTTGACGACCGAGTGTTCGAGGTGCCGTCAGCGCAAGCTGGAAATCTCGGGTTCCCAGGCCAGTCGAATGTTTGGTATCCGGGGAATAATCTCGAACACGCAGAAGTGGGCAAGTTTGTGTCCAGATTGCGCACTTATATTGCTGGACACAGTGGCGTTACTCCTAAAGATGATGAGGAGGAGGGACAAGGAGGTGGTGGTCGCAAACGAAAACCAAATCATGCCCACAATGCAGAAGTTGAACTTCGTGCAGTTCAGGCGGTGATTGCACGATATGAAGACGCAGGTTATTCGGTTCGCTCTGTTGAGAGTGATAACTGCGGCTGGGACTTAGTGGTGGAAAAAGGAAGGGAATTGCTCCACGTGGAAGTGAAGGGGGCCTCTGGCGCATCGATCTATTTCGAATTGACTCCGAACGAGTTCAGGATGCTTAAGGAGCACGCAGTTCGCTACAGGGTTTGTGTGGTCTGCAACGCATTAACAAAGCCAAAGATTTACGAGCTTTTCCCTGAATTTGAGCCTGTCGAAAGTGCGTGGAGACTAAGTTCAGCAGACAAAAAAGTGCACGTCGTGCTTTCTCCTCGCATTGCTGCCATTGGGAAGGAGGTAGGATTCGATTTTATCTAGTGTCACCGATGCCACCAGTCGCCACCCAGAGCGCGATTGCCTGGTCCTGCTGCTTGGGATCACCTGCGGTATGCGCGTGTCTGAGATTGCCCAAATCGAGGTGCAGGACGTGCTATTCGTATCTGGAGCGGTAAGGGCCAAGTATCGCTGCGCGCCGCGATCACCAAGGGCTGCCGGCAGCGCTGCATCTACCTTACCCACAAGCAGACCCTGGCGGCACTGGATCGCTACCTGGACCGTCGAGTCGTGCTCCGACTGCGCATGTCTGACGCGCCAGGCCGGTACCGAGGCCTGAGGCCGGACAGCAAGTAGATCCTGACCCACAAAGGCTACAAGTTTCAGCTCAATGCCAAACGCCGAGTGAGCTTCGCCGGCGAGCGCGTGGATTACCTGGCGAGTGACAGCTTGCAGGCGCACGTCACCAAGCGCTACAAGAACGCCGGCCTCAAAGGCTCCAGTCATTCGGGACGGCGAACGATGGCTTCAACACTGTTGGAGCAGGGTCAAAGCATCGAGACGCTTCAACTTCTGCTAGGCCACTCAGAAATCGATCATGTAGCCCCATACATCGAAGTATCACAAGAAAGGTTGAGTACGGTGTTTGCCGAGGTGCTGTAACGGTGTAATATCCCCCCAAGGGATATAGACGATTTATGTTAAATGACGCAGAACGAATTCTTACAGTCGGCGATGATGGAACTCGGGATGACCCGAGATGCATTCTCTGTCCGCCTAGGTTGCGCACGGCGAACGCTGGACAAATGGCTGCTGCCAGAATCATCCAACGACCACCGGCCGATGCCTGAAACGGTATGGAACCTGGTGCGGGAGATTCTGGCGCACGAGAAGTTGAAGGCGAAGGTCAATAAAATGACAAACAAATTCTAGTAGTTGATAGACGTATCCCCAGCGGGGACATTACTATTAGGATATCGATAGAAGACTTAGCAGGGAAAATCCCGCGCCGCTTGGCGCAGGCGTACCGGCCGTAGCCGGAACTCATAAGGAAATACAGATGGCAAAGGTATCCCCATTGGATCTGCGCAAAGACTCGGAAACCAATCCTGAAATTTCGCAACTGATTCGCGGCATTATGTACGGAGATCCATTTGCCTTCGCTGAAGGAACGAAGGATGGCGTCCCGTACGTAATTATCGGCGCAGGCCTCTCCAACCAATTCACCTTCACCAAGGTCGATGGCGGCTACTTCTTCGAGAAAACCAAGTAGCTAGACGCCTTACTTCGCAGATCGGAAAATGATGAAGATCGGCCTGCTGATTATGTGTTTACTGGCGTCAGTCATCGGCGGCCTTTATTGCACACGAAAATACGGCAGCATAAAATGGGGCGCTCTCGGAGCCGGTTGGACCTTCTTTGCTTCGGGTGGGCTAGTAGTTCTACTGGATTTAGTGCGCTCTTAACTTCATGAGGATATGGCGCCAACATGGCGTCCCGCTACGGCCGGCAGCCGAAGGAACTGACGATGATCGAGATTCAAATGGTCGGAGACATTAGCGCACCCATGCTTTTCTGTGACGTGTGCGGTGAACGCATCTCCGAAGCGGGTAAAGCGGCTGTTGTGTACGACAACTTCCGCAAAGTCGGTGAACGAGCAAAGACCCTGCACGTTCACAAAGGGAGTGTCGACGGGAAGACGTGCCATCATGAAGCAGACCTAATCATCCGATCCGGCGGTGGAACGCCTGGTTGGCAGGAGTTGAAGCGACATCTCACTGACCTGGCTTATAACGTTGGATTCCCTGGCGCTGATATGGCCGAGTATGACAAATCGCCCCATCCGATCAAGGAGAAAAATTAGCGATGCAAAATTGGTATAGAAACATGACCGCTGGTCAGCGAAGATTCGTGTGGATAGTCTCCATACTGCTGCTTCCTTTCTGGCCTGTCGGAGTTCCGACGACACTGCTTCTTATCTATTTGCATCTCGGATCAAAAGCCGAATGAAAAAGTAAGGAAATCATGCACGAAAAGCTCACAGCACTTGTCCAGAATGCGGCCAAATTTTCGGACAAGGCGCACCAAATCCAGCCTTCCCACTTTAGCGCCTTCGGCATCGGAATCGGTAGTCGTTATGGGAAGTGCGATGAGGTCGTTCAGATGCTGCAATTCGCGCAAGCAGCAGCGGGTGCATCTGTAGCCCATTACGTGAAAGAAGTAGACTACGACTCCAAAGCTTGCATTTGTGCGTTTGTGTTGGACGATGCAGTAGTCGAGGGCGGAGAGATTGAGCGAACGTTATTTGCCATTGCCAAGGAAACGATCAGCCACTTCTACTGGTTTGATGATGAAGTTTTTGATGATGGCGAATCCGCCACTTAATCACTAGAAAAACGATGGCACATCAAAATCACTCGCTTGACGTATTCGTAGCTGAAGTGCAGTACGACATTCAGAAGTTCGTAGTCGCGTACCGTGCTAGGCGTCTGGCAAATCCAGAGCACTACCCGCTTACTCTTAATGAGAGCAACGCCGGCCTGTGGTTTGAGTTCTTCATGTCTTATTGCCAGTCCGGCGAAGTTTAAGGAAATCGAAATGAACTTCGTGAACGCGACCCCGCCAGCAGGCTTCCCTGACCAGGTCATCGTGCAGCATGACCCGGCATTTTGCGACCGCAATCCGCGGGACGCGTACTATCTCCGCGTCCAAAAGGAGAGTAAGGTCGCCGCGATCCGCCTCACTAGCGCCGTCACTATGGTCGATGCTCGTCAAATCTCCGCGTCGATGGGTTACTCGCCGACGCACTACACGATGCCGGGCCAAGGCCAGGACTTCCTGTTCTGATCGAGGAAAACAAATGCTAGAACGAGTAGAACTAATCCTGTTTCGGGCTGCCTGCCTGGGCGCCGTGGGCATATTCCTTTTTTGCATGGCCGCGTTTGTAGCCAACGCGCCTGAAGAACGGAACTTGCCGCTACTTTTCGCGTTCGTCGGACCGGCTGTGGTCATGATCACTTACTACTCCATTCGATGGGTGCTGACTGGCCGGCTAAAGCCGCTTGTGCCCAATTAACCTGGTCAAATCAATTTCAGGGAAAAATGGCCGCCGCTAAAGGATTACGCCAAGTCGCTCGCATCGTGCGGGTACCATTAAATTATTAGATTTGATTTGGAGGACAAAAATGAGCCTTGTAAAACGCATGTCCGTATTGCTTGCTTGTGCAATTATGTCGCTCCCGGCAACGTATGCCCAGGCACAACGGGAGAGTGGCCGTGAACCTGCAGGGGTGAACCGCGAACCAGCTGGTTTTTCCAGCGCTGAACGGGGTCGTGGAAACGAGCGCGCTGGATCGGATCGGTCTGGTGGAAAAGCGAATCCTGGTTCCGTCGCAGAATAATGCAAGCGGAGGAAACGCAGGGGAAAGCGGAACGAACAACAACGGCGGAGCACCAACGGCTGCCGACCGTGAACGCGGAACGAACAACAATGGTAGAGCGCCAACGGCTGCCGATCGTGAACGCGGCGCGAACAACAACGGAGGTGCTCCAACGGCTGCGGATCGCGAACGCGGAACGAACAACGACGGAGGTACTCCAACGGCTGCGGAGCGAGAACGGGGCTCCAACAACGGTGTCGCGCCGAAAAAAACTAAGACCACGGAAAACCGCCATGCTTGATATGAGCCTGCGCGCTTCGATACTTGGCGCTGTGAAATCGGCGCAATCCAATTCGAGGGCTCGAGCTAAGGGCAGCAACGAACTTCTGTGGCACTCAGAGGACCATATGCGGTTGCGCAGCTTCATTGCTCATCTGGCTGATGATGTGAGCAACCAAGATGTTGCGCTGGCCAGTGCGCTAAAGGCCTTCATAGAAGCCTGGCCGGGTGATGAGGTCAAGGCTCTCAGCGACATAACCGAATAGGAAGAATATGACCATTAAAGCCCCTGTCGGAAATCTTCGGCAGTTTCTGATCGGAAGCGAAATCCATATCGCAAGCGATGATGAGTACTACTATCTTATCTTCACGCGCGCTGGTGGCATGTTTGTGCAAGTCTTCTACTCACCGAATAAGCAGTACGCTTCTGCGTGGTGGGGCGCTCCCATACAACCTGCGGATTTCGCCAAGCATGCCATCGAAGGTAGACGCCTCGACCAAGTAGTTGCGGAGTTCTTGGACAACAAATTGCCAACTGAATAGATGGGAAAATTCTGACGTTGGAAATGCGCCCCGGTGGCGCCAACTGCTGGCCGGACGCCAGCTCAATTGCATCACGAATAGGAGCGACCATGGCTCAGCTTAGGGATGACGATAAAGAAATGGCTGAAGCAATCGGCTTGGGTCACTTGAACCCAAACCGCGCACGGGAAGCGCGTGAAAGAGATGCGCAAGAAATGAGAGAGGCGCTTGGTCTGGACCACTTGGCCCCGAACCGCTCGCGGGCAGCGCATCAAATTGACGGCCAGAACATGCACATGACGAAGATCATCGATGATGTCCGATACGTTCACGCGGCGGCCCAAGACCTCGAGCCAGGCGCTATGCCCCCGTCGAAATGGTGCTTTGTGGGCGATATCGTAAAAGTAGAGCTCCGCGACGGTGGCCATGTCGATGTGAAGCTTACGTTGGCCGATGAAGTGGTTGGCACTTTCGAGGGCGCGGTCATGGCCAGCGCCCACCCTCGATACATGCTAGGCGACGTCGTTTCGTTCAATTACCACGTGTAGATCGGAATAAAGTTAAAAATGGCAACTGAAAATGAACTCGCGAATGTGCTTCGCGACTATCTGGCAAAAGCGCCAATTTTCGCTGAAAACCGGGCTCAGGCCGAGCGTAATGGTTTCGAGGTGCATGACGACATTTCGATAAAACTAAATAATCCATGCGGACATCCGACCGGCTCGCTGATTCGTCAGTACATCGGGAAGGGTGTTGAAATGAGGCCGCTGCGTAGTACGTTTGACCTAACTCTCAGGGGACGGGAGTGGGGGGTAAGGTGCTCGTTTGGCTACCCTGGCCCGGATCTGGATTGACACGGAAAATTACAACGGGCGGGTATGCTTTGCAACGGCCGCACTCAGGGTGTGCGAACCCAGGAACAAGGCCAGGTGGACAAAAGCCATCTACCCGCCCACCAGTCCACCACCGCAAAACCGACGCCAGCGACGAGCTGGCATCGGCATCATTAAGAATGCTGGCATGATGCCGGCCACCAAGAGAAAAAGGATGAAAAATGGGAAGCATGGCGCAAGATGAACGAAATGAACGGTTTCTCCGCGAAGCACGAGAAGACGTTTCGGATCTCGAACAGCGTGTAGCGGTAAAGCGTTCTGAGTTGGCGAAGCTCGAAAGCGACCTTGCGTCGGCAAAGAGCCGACTTGCGCAGCAAGAGAGTATTGACGCAAACCGCGACTAAGCAATGAAAACAAATGCTAAAACGAGTAGAACTAATCCTGTTTCGGACTACCTCCGGCCGCGAACTGCCCGTCGACTCTATCGTCTTTGCAGCCATCGTGAATTCGCTTAAGAAATGAGATGAGAGGAAAGTTTGTGTCACTGCATTTGATCGCTGATTTACAGACAAACAAAGATCGCTTTGTGCGACGCGTTCTCGAAACTGGCCAGGTTTGGGGATTACGTTCTGACGTTGGCTGGGCCAACTGTCCATCAAACCAGAATGATGCCGACGTATTGCTCTTCTGGTCCGATGAAGCCTACGCGAAACGGCTCGCTGAGAAGGAGTGGGCTTCCTATGTGCCGACCGCAATTGATCTGGCTTCTTTTATTCATAGCTGGCTTCAAGGTATGCAAAGTGACACGGTGCTAGCCGGAGTTAATTTCAACGCGGACCTGGCTGGACTAGAGATTGATCCAATAGATTTGGCTCGTGAACTAACGCATAATCCCTGAACTGGCACGTCGCCGGACCGTCATGCCGCAGCCAATTGCCGACAGTCGCGATGAATGTTGAAATATGAGTCCGTATCAATACGTTATTTCACTAAGGATTTGGCATCCGAATCTTCCTAAGGAAGACATTTCTAAGATAGTTGGGCGCAAAGCGAAGCATGGATGGACGGCTGGAAGTCCTCGACTTTCACCAAAGGGAAATCCGCTACGCGGCCTGAGAAATTCTTCATATTGGACGTCAGAATTAACTTCAGGGACTTTAATTTCTGATCCGATTGAAGTTGAACAAGCTCTGTCAGAATTTGCCGATGACCTCGCGTCACTATCGGAATTTTTCAATGGCGTTCGCGAAGATGGCGGGAAGGTGGAACTGTTTGTTGGCCTGTTCAGCGTCGGGAATATCGTAGTTGATCTTGCGCCCGCGTTGATGGGGAAACTGGCACAAGCTGGACTCAGCATTTGCCTTGATTACTATCCTTGGGAAAGAGACGAAAATCAGGAGCTCAACATAGGGTAAATGCGAAGGGCCGCAATGGGGCGGGAACAGACGGGAAGGCTGGGCCTGACGTATGTTTATCGTTTCCGCGGCCGCGTCGGCATTTGCACTGTGAGGCCGTGACTTCGCAACATGCTCGGTGTGCGAAATCGAATCGCATCCTTTCCTGACTCAATGACGTTTGCCATTACCGTGGCCTTCTTCCTTATCGGGCCTGCCGTGCTTTTCTGGCCGCCCTTCGTGCTTGGGCTCCGCGTTACGGGCGAGTTCGCGCGTATCGGCCTGGCCACGCCGCATAATCGCATCAATAGGCGGCGCGTCGACCCGCGTAGGTGGGCGTTCATACCGGGCCACGGGAGCTTCTCGATGCGGTGGAGACTGGTCCCGATTTGCATGCTCGCGCGAGGTCGGACGCATGTCTTTGTCCGGTGCGTCCGAGGGACGGGATTGAATCTGGGCCCGAGACTGCCGTGGTGGGCTTGACGGCTTGAAGTCCTGGTGGGAGGCATTACCCATATGTGCCTGCCACGTCTCGCGAGCCTGCGAGTCATGCGGCTTGTAACGGTAATGCTGCTGGGCGAGTTCGCGCCGCTGTACGTCAGTTGGATAGTTGTCTCGTGTGAAGCGTTGCTGATACCTTGGCAGAGGGACTGGCGCCGGGGTTGCGGCGCGATTCCATCGCTGCCAATTGGGATGTCGATGCGCCCAGTCCGGTCCCCAGACACGGTCCCAGCGCGGTGGAGCATTTCGCGCCCATCCGCTGAATATTACGGGCGGATAGAGGTAATAGCGGACAGGAATGCGCAGGATGAATAGCGGCACGCTGTCGAAGGCAACCAGATCCCATGGACCGTCGAACCAAGGGCTGACATACCATGCATCGTCAATGTAGACCCAATAGAGGCCATCATAGAAGAAGTAGTTCGCATGGAGGTGTGGTGCGTAATACACCGGGTAGCCTGGAATCCGCTGCAAGGTGGGATACTGGACTACGTGAACGGCAATGCTGACGCTGGCCGGTGCGAGGGTCGGCATAAAGCTGAACGCCGCCATCGCAAGCATGATGATTAGTTTGCGCATGAGATCCCCTTTCAAAGCGGGGTCGTGGCCACCACTCGAATTCGCCGCCACGATAATTTCAGAATAGTACGGACTGTATTGTCGTGTCCGTACGGTGTCGCACCGATCAGCTAAACGTAGGATTCCTTGCAAACCGGACGGGCGTACCTGGTTGGTCGGTGCTCGAACGGTCTCTAGTTGTTGATTGTAGCGTAGTGCGATAGTTCAAGTTTCCCGAAAGGTAGACGAATTGGCGGACAGCTTAACGCTGAGAGGTGCCTCTGCTGTCATTGCCGGGGACTTTGCCAGACCAAATAACGGCTGCAGAAGAGTTACGCGGCGTACCATTTCGAAGACTCCAAAACTGATGGCTAATGTCAGTACCACGATCATTGCACCCTCGGTCACTGGCGCCAATCCAGCTTCGCGCAAGCCCATCGCCAGGCAGACGATCAACGTCTGGTGCAGGATGTAGACCGGGAACACGGCCTGCGTCAGGTAGCGGCGCTTGGCGCTGTCGAAGTTCAGGTGACGGTGGCCGAAGCCGCAGACGGCGACGATACCGCTCCACTGGCACAGAGCGTACACGGTGCGCGCCAGTGGCAGCCAGTCTTTGTAGGTCTCTCCCGTCGAGTAGAAGAAGATGAGGGAAGCCCAGGTCGCGAGGAAGAAGCCCAGCGCGGAAAAGCGGGCATTCTCCAGGCGTTGCCAGAACTCGCCGCGGCGGGCCATGGCTGCGCCGAGCAGGAAGAAGGGTAGGCTCATGGCGTGGTTATGCCAGTCGGACGTCAGGTTATGGGTATGCGGCCAGTGCGGCAGCAGCAGGATACGGCCCGCTGCGAGGAAAGCGACCGGCAGCACGAACAGCTTCCAGCCCTGGAGCTGGCTCAGGAGCCAGCCACCCATGGCTTGCACACGACGGCTGCCGATACCGGCCAGAAGCAGGGTGTAGATCCACAGGTAGGGTAGGAACCACAGGTGGTTCCAGGTTGGCAGGTCGAGGCAGCCATTGTGGTCGCAAAAACCATGGTAGGCGCGTACGTACAGCTGCATGAAGTCGAAATAGCTGCCCTGGTAGGCTACGTCGGATACCACTTCAAAGTACGATTGTGGCGGCACGATGAAGAACATGCCGAAGATGAGCGGAATCAGAAGGCGCTTGCTGCGTTCCTTGGCCAAGCCTTTGCCTCCAAGTTTGTCGAGCAGGAAGGCGGCTGCAGCGCCGCCAATCAGGAATAGCAGGCACATGCGCCAAGGCGAAGACAGCAGCATCAGCGGTTCGATGGCGTCGCTGGGGTGGGGCGTTTTGACGTGCCAGT
>Ga0102594_1000915_pt1 | contig 21481 bp, 19 predicted proteins | sample AraplaCol_mLB_r2_2_FD_76863 | JGI IMG/M metagenome (GOLD analysis project Ga0102594, IMG submission 76863) | Arabidopsis root microbial communities from North Carolina, USA - plate scrape MF_Col_mLB_r2 (SPADES assembly) (version 2) | ecosystem: Host-associated > Plants > Roots > Endosphere...
ACCCATTTCGGCTTCCGCACCGTGCGGGAAACCGAAAAGGCCGGCCTGGTGCGCGGCGTTTTCGACTCGGTCGCCAGCTCCTATGACCTGATGAACGACCTGATGTCGGGCGGCATCCACCGGCTGTGGAAAGCCGACATGATCGACTGGCTCAACCCCCGCGGCGCAATCCGCGTGCTGGATCTGGCCGGCGGCACCGGCGACATCGCCTTCCGCATCCTCGACCGCGCGCCGCAGGCCGAAGTGCTGGTGGCCGACATCAATGCCGCCATGCTGATGCAGGGCCGCAACCGCGCGATCGATCAGGCACGCCTCAGCCGCCTGAACTGGGCCTGCATGGATGCCGAGAGCCTGTCCCTGCCCGACCGCTCGGTCGACGCCTATACCATCGCCTTCGGCATCCGCAACGTCACCCATATCGACAAGGCCCTTGCCGAGGCTTACCGCGTGCTCAAGCCCGGCGGGCGCTTCCTCTGCCTGGAATTCTCCACCGTGCGCAATCCGGCACTGTCGGCGATCTACGACGTCTACAGTTTCAACCTGCTGCCCAAGATCGGCGGCCTTGTCGCCAAGGACGAGAAGTCCTATCGCTACCTGGTGGAAAGCATCCGCAAATTCCCTGATCAGGAGACCTTCGCCAGCATGATCCGGGAGGCCGGCTTCGGCCAGGTGGCGGTGCGCAACCTGACCGGCGGCATCGCCGCGCTCCATTCGGCCTATCGCATCTGACGCCTTTGCCGTGCTGACCGATCTGCGCCATCTGCTTCGTCTCTTCGCCACCGGCCGCAGCTTTGCGCGCCATGATGCGCTGTTCCTGCTGCAGGACTCCACGCTGACGCCGCGCGGCGCGAAAGTCGCGCTGAAACTGTTCCAGACCGTCTTCGGCCGCCGCCGTCCCGGCCTGCGTCCGGGCGAACGGCTGGCCGCAGCGCTGGGTGAACTGGGCCCGAGCTATATCAAGCTCGGCCAGGTTCTGTCGGTGCGGCCCGATGTAGTCGGCGTTCCGGTGGCCGAGGATCTCGGTCGCCTGCGCGACAAGCTGCCACCGTTCGATTGGGAACAGGCGCATGCCATCCTGACCGCTGAACTGGGCGCACCGCCCGAGCGGCTGTTCAGTCAGATCGATCCCGCGCCGGTGGCGGCGGCCAGCGTGGCACAGGTGCATCTCGCCTCGACCAGCGAAGGCTTGCCGGTGGCGGTGAAAATCCTGCGGCCGGGCGTGGAAGCCGCCTTTGCCCGCGACCTTGCACTGTTTGCCTGGCTGGCCGAGACGGCCGAAACGCGCGTCTCCGGCATGGCCCGGCTCAAGCCCCGCGATGTCGTGGCCAGCCTCGCCGAATGGGTTGCCATCGAACTCGACCTGCGGCTGGAGGCTGCGGCCGCTTCCGAACTGCGCGACAATTTCCTCGACGATCCCGATGTCATCGTGCCGGCAATCGACTGGCAGCGCACCGCACGCCGCGTGCTGACCGTGCAGCGGATCAGCGGTTTTCCCATCGAGGACCGCGCCGGTCTGATCAATGCCGGTATCGATGTGCGGCTGGTGGCCGAGCGCGTGATCCGCGTCTTCCTAAAGCAGGCGCTGCGCGACGGCTATTTCCACGCCGACATGCATCACGGCAATCTGTTTGTGGCGAGCGATGGCCGGCTGGAACTGGTCGATTTCGGCATCATGGGCCGGCTTGACCTCAAGACCCGCCGCTTCATGGCCGAGATGCTGGGCGCCTTCCTGACCGGCAACTGGCGGCGCGCAGCGGAAGTGCATTTCGAAGCCGGCTATGTGCCGGCCGACCGCAGCGTCGATGCCTTCGCCCAGGCCTGCCGCTCGATCGGCGAACCGATCCTCGACCGGCCAGTGACCGAGATTTCCATCGGCAGGCTTCTCGCGCAGCTATTCCAGATCACCGAGACCTTCGGCATGCAGACGCAGACCCATCTGCTGCTGCTGCAGAAAACCATGGTGACGGTGGAGGGTGTGGCGCGCAGCCTGGACCCCGAGATCAATTTCTGGGAAGTGGCGCGGCCGGTGATCGAGGACTGGGCCCGCGAGAATATGGGGCCTGAAGCCTATATCGCCGAAGCGGCCGGCACGCTGGTCGATTTTGCCAAGCGCCTGCCGAAAGTGGCGCGCGACCTGGAGAGCCTGGCCGAGACCGCACAGGCCGAGGGCCTGCATTTAAGCGCCGCCAGCATCCTGGCGCTGGCGGAAAGCCATGCCGCGGCACAGGCGCGCCGGCGACGTCCGCTGCTCTGGGCGCTCTGGGCCATCGCCGCGCTTCTCGCGCTTGCCTTGATCGTCTGATCTTTTCAGTCTGCAAAAAAGAAGGGGCCGGTTTCCCGGCCCCTTCCGATGCAGTCCCAATCCGTGAGGATTAGAAGTCGAGACGGAAGCCCGTCACGCCGAAGGTCTGCTTGTAATCGCCCGTGCTGGTGGTCTGGACCTGGTCGGTATAGTCGACCACGCCCGCGCCGGCGTACAGCAGAATGCCAGCGGCCAGCTGGTAGGTCAGGCCGAGACCGTAGTACTCCATGTCGCTGCCAGCAATGTTGCTGGTCGAGTTCGGACCAACCACGTTGGTGCTCTTCCAGTAGTCGACACCCACGCCGACCGAACCCGGACGGGTACCATCGGTCAGGTAGCGAACGCCGGCGGTCCAAGCGGACTCGGTGCCGATCTTGTTCGCAGTGGTGGCAGTGGTCGAGCGCTGATTGACCACTTCTTCGTTGCGGTAGCCGCCGCCGACCTGCACCGAGGAACCGTCGCCCACGTTGTAGGTCACGGTGGTGCCGACCGCGTAGCCGCTCAGGCCGTTGACGCCACGCTGGAAGGTGTTGCCGGTCACGCCGGCCGCGCCTTCACCGCGCTGCTCGATGTTGGTGCTGGTGTAGGAACCGAACAGGGCGACATCGAAGGCGCCGAAGCTCTCGATGTAGTTCGCCGCGAACTGGTACAGGTCACGCAGGTTGCCCGAGGTCTTGGTGCCGAACGGGCTGCTGCCCGAACCCTGGTTGCACGAGCTCAGGGCGTTCGACAGCGAACCACTGGTGGTGCTGTTGGTGCCCAGAACGCTGTCGTCCTCACAGCCATCCGGAACGTACGAGGCGCCGAGCATCAGGCCCTTGCCGGCCTTCGAACCGAAGTAGCGGTTCGCGGCGGTGTAGACGTTGATACCCTGGGTGTCGTTACCATGGTTGCGGAACCACATCTGCGGATTGATGCGGGTCGCGGCAACTTCGTTCGGCGAGTTGGTGCCGATGCCCGGGATAGCAGCCGGAGCGAAATAGTTCATCTTCGAGGAAACGCGGTCGGTCGAGCCGATTTCGACGCGGCCATAGGCGTCATGCTCGAACCAGCCGTAGGATTCGTCGATCTGGTCGCCGTAGGTGGCGCCTTCCAGCTCGACGCGGCCACCGACCTTCAGACCGTTGTCCAGCACCGCACGGACGGTGAACCAGATTTCGGTATCGGGACGGCCGAACACCATGTTGCCTTCATTCTGCTGAGCAGTGTTGGCGTTGGTGCCCTTGTCCTGGATCTTGAAGGCCTGGTTCATGTAACCGCCGACAGTCACGCTGATCGGCTCGGCCTTGACCTGCGCGGAAGCGACGTCGGCCACGAACAGGCCGGCGGCAGCGACCAGAGCGGTCTGGAGAAGCAGAGTTTTTTTCATCCGTAGGGGGTCCTTTGCTTATGGGATGTCGTCAGCATCGCCGGGTACCACACGGTCGCTTCATGTTGATGAAGCTGACGAGAGATGCGCGCCTGGCCGGATTTTGTCAATTCAAGGGCGGGGGTGCGGCGCGATCCGGCTGCAGGTTGCCGCGCGGTGTGGCCAATCAGACACCAGATTACGTAACGGCCGTCACACTGACGCTCACAGCCACCGGCCCATCATAAAACGGCAATCAAAGCACGTTTTGCCGGTTTTCCAGCCAGAACAAAAAAAGAGGGGCCGGTTTCCCGGCCCCTCTCCTGAACTGACTGTCGTCTCAACTTAGAAGTTGAGGACGAAACCGGTCACGCCCACGGTCTGCTTGAAGTCACCGGTCTTAGTGGTGGTGACCTGGTCGGTGTAATCCGACACGCCCGCACCGGCGTACAGCAGGATGCCAGCGGCCAGCTGGTAGGTCAGGCCGAGGCCGTAGTATTCCAGCTCGTTACCAGCGGTATTGGCGGCCGAGTTCGGGCCAATGACGTTGGTGCCATGCCAGTAGTCGGCACCGATGCCGATCGAGCCCGGAGCCACGCCGTTGGTCAGATAGCGAACGCCGGCCGTCCAGGCCACTTCGTTACCAACCTTGTTCGGAGTGGTGGCAGCGGTCGAACGGACATTGACCACTTCTTCGTTGCGGTAGCCGCCGCCGAACTGCACCGTCGAGCCGTCGCCGACGTTGTAGGTCAGGGTGGTGCCGAGCGAGAAGCCTTCCAGGCCCTTGACGCCGCGCTGGAAGGTATTGCCGGTCACGCCATCCGAACCCACGCCGCGCTGCTCGATGTCGGTCTTGTTGTACGAACCGAACAGGGCAACGTCGACCGGGCCGAAGCTCTCGAGATAGTTCGCAGCGAACTGCACGAGATCCTTCAGGTTACCCGAGGTCTTGGTGCCGAACGGGCTGTTGCTGCTCGTACCCTGGTTGCACGAGCTCAGGCCGTTCGACAGCGCGCCGCTGGTGGTGCTGTTGGTGCCCAGGACGCTGTCATCTTCACAGCCATCCGGAACATACGACAGACCGAGCTGCAGGCCCTTGCCGACCTTCGAGCCGAAGTAGCGGTTCGAAGCGGTGTAGATGTTGATACCCTGCACGTCGTTGGCCGAGTTGCGGTACCACATGGTCGGGTTGGTGCGGAACGGGGTAGCTTCCGCCGGCGCCGTGGTGCCGACGCCCGGAATGGCGGTCGGGGCGTAGTAGTTCATCTTCGCCGAGACGCGGTCGGTCGAACCGATTTCGACACGACCCCAGGCATCATTTTCGAACCAGCCGTAGGACTCGTCGATCTGGTCGCCGTAGGTGGCGCCTTCCAGCTCGACGCGGCCACCGACCTTCAGGCCGTTGTCCAGCACCGCGCGGATGTTGAACCAGATTTCAGTGTTCGGACGACCAAACACCATGCTGCTTTCATTCTGCTGCGTGGTGTTGGCACTGGTGCCCTTGTCCTGAATCTTGAAGTTTTGTTCCATGAAGCCGCCGACAGTCACGCTGATCGGCTCGGCCTTCACCTGCGCGGAAGCCACGTCAGCCACGAACAGGCCAGCAGCGGCAACCAGGGCAGTTTGCAGAAGCAGAGTCTTCTTCATTTCCTCTTTTCCTCTCCCACCGGGATTAGGGTTGATATGCTAGTCACTAGCAATGAACAAACAGCCGACAGGCTGCTGATCCCGGCCATGTAGCCACCGGCCATGCGCAAGTGTCAATTTAAGCAAAGGATTCCGGCGCACTTTTGCGCCATGTGTTGCTCATGCGCCACACCGCACTTGGCGGCGTCAATCGGGCCGTTTATAGCTGCCGGCCGACCATAATGAGGCAGTCATGAAGCAGGATCCCGCCCGACTTTGGCGCGAGGCGATCGGATTGTATGACCGGGGGCAATACGAGGCCGCCGGTCGCCTGCTGACCGTGCTTAGGGAACTGCGGCCGGAGCATCCGCCGCTGCAGCACCTGCTGGCCATGTGCCGGTACAATGCCGGCGAAATCACACAAGCGACTGACGATATTCAATCTTTGGTCAATAAATACCCAGAGCTTACACTCGCTAAAATTGATCTGGCCACGATTCTGGGTGAGCAGGGCCGTCAGCCCGAGGCTCTCGCCATGCTCCAGACCGCCTATCGGGAGACGCCCCAGGACCTTAGCCTCGGCCTCAACCTGTGCATCGCCTATGGGCAGGCCAGCGACTGGGACAAGGCCGACCGTCTCAGCCGCGACCTGATCGCGCGGCGGCCGGATCCGGAACTGATCTGGATGCGGACGATCCTCGCCCTGAATTTCGGACATTTCGAGGAAGGCTGGCGCAGTTACGGCATCCGCTGGCGTCTGCCGCCCCATGCCTGGAATTCGCAGCGCTACGACCTCGGACTGATTCCCGCCGCACCGGGCGTCATTCCATCCAAGCCTTTCTGGCTCTGGACCGAGCAGGGAATCGGGGACGAGCTTTTGCTGGCATCTGTCCTGCCCGAGGCGCTGGCCGCCGGCATGACGTTCGTTTTTGGCTGTAATTCAAGAAATATATCGCTCTACAAGCGCCGTTTCCCCGATCTGGACATCCGGGACGCCACGCGCGTCCGCCGGGACGACCTCGCCGGCATACAGATCCAGATGCCGCTCGCGGACCTGACGGCGCTGATGCGTCCGAGTCGGGCTGCGTTCCCGAATCCGGCGCCGCCAGGCTATCTGACGGCCGATTCGGCCCTGCGCGGCCGGCTGCGCCAGCGCTATCTGCAGGACCGCCCGTCCGGCGAGAAGCTGGTTGGCATCGCCTGGCACAGCGGCAGCGCGGCGCGCGGCAAGCAGAAGTCCACCCTGCTTGAGGACTGGCTGCCGATTCTCAGGCAACCCGGCATCACCTTCGTCTCCCTGCAATACGGCCAGAACCAGGCGGCGTTACAGGCGATGCAGGAGCGCCATGGCATCCGCATCCTGCAGGATGCATCCATCAATCCGATGGGACCGAGCGATCCGGTCGCCGCCCAGATCACTGCCATGGATGCGGTGGTAACGGTCAGCAACACGGCCGCGCATTTCGCCGGCGCGCTCGGCGTGCCGACCATTGTGATGCTGCCAGCGGGCTATGGCCTGCACTGGTATTGGCAGCGTGATGCCGCGCAGTCGATCTGGTACGGCAATGTCACGCTGCTGCGGCAGCAAAAGACGCCGCACTGGCAGCCGGTTCTGGCCGAAGCCGCCGAGCGCCTGCAGCAGATTCTCCCCAATTCACGCTGACTTTTGCAGCCTGTAGGCGCGCCCCGCCTCGGCCTGGCCATGCTCGTTGCGCAGCACGTCATCGCCCGTTGCCAGCAGGGTGAAACCCGTTCGCGCAGCGCAGGCACGCACGTGACGGTCGGATTGCCGGAAGCGTCCGCTCGGCATCAGCCGCACGTCTTCCGCATCATCGCCGAGTTCGACGGTGAACAGAAGTTCGCCACCGTCATTCAACGCGGCATGCGCTGCTGTGAAGAGCGGCTCAAGCCGGCCGATATAAATGAAAACATCCGTGGCCAGCACCGCATCGTAGCGACGCGGCGGCCGCTGCAGGAAGGCATGCGCCTCGGCCTTGTAAAGCCCGTCATAGCCGCCGCGCCGCAAGGCCTGCTGCAACATGCGCGGCGCCAGGTCGATGCCATCGATATGGCTGGCATAGCGACGGAACAGTGGCGCGTTCAGGCCGGTGCCGCAGCCCAGGTCCAGCAGCACACGGTCGGGCTGCTCCGGCCAAATTCCGGCGACCAGCCGATGGATCATCTGGGGGCCGCGGTAGTCCAGGGCCGCCAGATGGGCGTCGAAACTCTCCGCATGGCCATCGAAAACCCAGAGCAGGTAGTCGTCGGGCGCCCGGTCCGGCAGTCCACCCCCGCCCAGCATGTCGATCATGTGCCGGATGACCGTCGACTGGGGAGCCAGGACGGCGGCACGGCGGAAGCTGTCCAGCGCCGCCTCGGCCTGTTTGGCCTCCATCTGGCACTGCCCGAGGCCGATCAGGGCCTGAACCTGGTCGCCCGATTGCAGGATTTCCCGGTAGAGCGCCATGGCCTCATCCGGCCGGCCGGCCAGCTGCCGGGCCCAGGCCTGCTCTAGAAGGGCTTGTGTCTCATAGGGTTGCACGGTCATGCCCGGATCGATTACGGCCTTTTCGGCGTCCTGACAACGGCCGGATGCGGCGAATGGCGCCGGTCGGGGAGATTGGCCTGATTACGTAAATTATGGTATCCAAACCGCCTTCACGCGTTTGAGGAAAGGTTAGCCGCAATGGCTGTTTATCGTTCGCTTCCGATCCGGAGCCATCTGGCCGGCATCGCCATGGCTGCGGGCCTCCTCGCCCTGGCCGGCTGCTCCTCGCCGGGCGACGGCCAGACGCAGACCTATTATCCGGAAAAGGACCAGTCGGGTAACTACAACCCGGCGCCCAACAGCGAACGCCAGACCGTCTTCGGCCCCGGCGGCCTGAACATCCTCGGCGGCAACAAGAAGACCGAAGAGGGCGGCGGCGGCGGCATCGGCGTCAACAGCTTCCTGTGGCGCGCCACGCTCGACACCGTGTCGTTCATGCCGCTGGTCTCGGCCGATCCCTTCGGCGGCGTCATCATCACCGACTGGTATGTGCCGCCGCAGACGCCGGACGAGCGCTTCAAGGTTACGGTCTACATCCTTGACCGCGCGCTGCGCGCCGATGGCCTGCGCGTCGGCGTCTTCCGTCAGGTTCGCCAGGGCAGCGGCTGGATCGATCAGCCGGCCGCACAGAACACCGCCATCAGCATGGAAAATGCGATCCTGCAGCGCGCGCGCGAATTCCGCATGGAAGCCGAAGCGCGCCGCTGATTGCGGCATAACACCAGAATAGAAAGCACCGGATCAGTATATGTCCCGCTATAACGCCAAGGCGGTCGAAACCAAGTGGCAGGCCGTCTGGGACGAGCGTCAGTCCTTCCGCGCCAAAGCCGACCCCAAGCGCGAAAAATATTATGTCCTCGAGATGTTTCCCTATCCGTCGGGACGCATCCATATGGGCCATGTGCGCAACTACACGCTGGGTGATGTTGTTGCCCGTTACAAACGGGCGCGGGGCTTCAACGTGCTGCATCCGATGGGCTGGGACGCCTTCGGCCTGCCGGCGGAAAACGCCGCGCAGGAAAAGAAGGTGCATCCCGCCGCCTGGACCTATGACAACATCGCCAACATGCGCGCCGAACTGCAGCGCATGGGCCTGTCGCTCGACTGGAGCCGCGAACTCGCGACCTGCCATCCGGGCTATTACAAATACCAGCAGCAGATCTTCCTCGACTTCCTCAAGGCCGGGCTGATCTACCGCAAGGAAAGCTTCGTCAACTGGGACCCGGTGGATCACACCGTGCTCGCCAACGAGCAGGTGATCGACGGTCGCGGCTGGCGCTCCGGCGCTCTGGTCGAGCGCCGCAAGCTGTCGCAGTGGTTCCTGAAGATCACTGCATATGCAGACGATTTGCTCTCCACATTGCAGACCGGGCTGGAGCGCTGGCCCGAGCGCGTCAAGCTGATGCAGCAGAACTGGATCGGCAAATCCGAAGGTGCACGCTTCTCGTTTGCGCTGAAGAACCGTAACGACAAGATCGAGGTCTATTCGACCCGCCCCGACACGCTGTTCGGCGCGAGCTTCGTCGCCATTGCCGCCGATCATCCGATCGCCGCCGAGGCCGCAAAGAACGATCCCAAGCTGGCCGCCTTCATCGAGGAATGCCGCCAGACTGGCACGGCGGAAGCCGAGCTGGAGAAAGCCGAGAAGAAGGGCTACCGCATCGCCGTCGAGGCCCTGCATCCCTTCGACCCAAGCTGGACCCTGCCGGTCTACGTGGCCAACTTCGTGCTGATGGAATACGGCACTGGCGCGATCTTCGGCTGCCCGGGCCATGATCAGCGCGACCTCGACTTCGCCCGCAAATACGATCTTCCCGTGAAGGCCGTCGTTGCGCCGAAGGGCCAGACGGCGCTGGAGATCGGCACCGAAGCCTTTACCGAGACCGACAACACCGCCGCGATCAATTCCGATTTCCTGAACGGCCTGGATGTGGCCGCCGCCAAGCGCGCCGCGATCGGCAAGCTGGAGCAGATGCAGGCCGGCGAAGGCACCGTCACCTTCCGCCTGCGCGACTGGGGCGTCTCGCGCCAGCGCTATTGGGGCTGCCCGATCCCGGTGATCCATTGCGACGCCTGCGGCATCGTTCCCGTGCCGGCGAAGGACCTGCCGGTCGAACTGCCCGACGATGTCAGCTTCGACACGCCCGGCAATCCGCTCGACCTGCACCCGACCTGGAAGCATGTGAACTGCCCCAGCTGCGGGGCCAAGGGCCGGCGCGAGACCGATACCTGCGACACCTTCGTCGACAGCTCATGGTATTTCGCCCGCTTCTGCAGTCCGCGCGCCGACCTGCCGATGGACAAGACCGAGGCCGATTACTGGCTGCCGGTCGACCAGTATATCGGCGGCATCGAGCATGCGATCCTGCATCTGCTCTATTCGCGCTTCTTCACGCGTGCGCTGCGCGACACCGGACATATCTCGCTGCCGAGCGGCGAGCCGTTTGCCGGCCTGTTCACGCAGGGCATGGTCTGCCACGAGACCTACAAGGATGCATCCGGCGCCTGGCTGCAGCCGACGGAAGTGAAGAAGGACGGCGGCAAGGTCGTGCATATCCGTACCGGCGAACCGGTGACAGTCGGCCGCACCGAAAAGATGTCGAAGTCGAAGAAGAACGTCATCGACCCGGGCCTGATCATCGACACCTACGGCGCCGATACCGCGCGCTGGTTCATGCTGTCTGACAGCCCGCCGGAACGCGACCTCGAATGGAGCGAGTCGGGCGTCGATGGCGCCTGGCGATTCACCCAGCGCCTGTGGCGCCTGATTGACGAGCCGCGCGGCCCGATTGCCGCGAAGGGCGCCGCCCTGCCGACCGAATGGCCGGCGTCAGCGCTCGATCTGCGCCGTACGCTGCACAAGACCATTGCCGCGTTGACGCATGATCTGGACAACTTCCATTTCAACAAGGCTGTGGCCCGCGTCCATGAATTCGCCAACCTGCTGGAAGGCCTGAAGGAAGAAGACGCCGCGACCGCCTGGGCGCGACGCGAGGCGCTGGAAGCACTGGCCAAGCTGATCGGTCCGATGGTGCCACATCTGGCCGAGGAAATCTGGCAGGCGTTGGGCCATGACGGCCTGCTGCTGGATCAGCCCTGGCCGGTAGCCGATGCGTCGCTGGCGCGCGACGAGACCGTGACCATCGCTGTGCAGGTGGCGGGCAAGCTGCGTGCCACCATTGAAGTGGATCGCGACATGGACAAGGCGGCGCTGGAAAAGCTGGCGCTGGCCAACGACAACGTTCAGCGTGCCATGGAAGGCAAGCCAGCCCGCAAGGTGATCGTCGTGCCGAACCGGATCGTCAATGTCGTTGTCTAGGCGCCATATCCTGCTGGCCGCCGGCCTTGCGCTGGCGGCGACCACCCTCTCCGGCTGCGGTTTCAAGCCGCTATACGGGAAAGGCAGCAGCGATGTCGTGCCGCAATTCTCCCAGATCATCGTGGCCCAGCCCGAAGATCGCAGCAGCCAGCAACTGCGCAACTATCTGCTTGATTCGCTGACGCCGCGCGGCGAGCCCGATCGCCCGCGCTATATCCTGGATTACCGCCTGACCGAGAGCGTCGGCGCGGTTTTCGTGACGCGCAGCGAAGAGATCACCCGTAACAATCTGCAGATGAACGTCGCCGCGACGCTGCGGGATTACGAGACTGGCCAGGCCATCTTTTCGATCAGCACCAACAGCCAGGCCTCCTACAACCTGACGCTGGCCGACTATTCCAACCTGGTCAGCGAGAAGAATGCCCGCGAGCGCGCCCTGAAAGACCTCTCCGAGCAGATCCGCCTGCGCCTGGGTAATTTCTTCGACCGCCCGCAGCAGCGGCAGTCGCAGCGCCAATGAAGCTGGCGACGCGCGACGCCGAAGCCTTCGTCAAACGGCCACGCCCCGATATCCGCGCCGTCCTGCTGTTCGGCTCGGATGCCGGCCTGATCCGGGAACGCGCCAAGGCCATCGCCAAAAGCGCCTGCGAAGACCTCAACGACCCCTTCCGCGTCAGCAGTCTGTCCGGTGCGCAGCTGCACGAAGACCCGGCCCGGCTGGCCGACGAGGCCGGCGCCATCGCGCTGACCGGCGGCCGGCGCGTCGTCATGGTCTCGGGCGCGGGCGACCGCAATGGCAAGCTGTTCGAAAGCTTTCTGGAAGACTATGCCGGCGACACGCTGATCGTGGTCGAGGCCGGTGAACTGACCGCGCGGTCCAGCATCCGCGTCGCCTTCGAAGAGGCCGATCAGGCCGCCGCGATCGGCTGCTATGCCGACGACAACCGCGCGCTGCAGGGCCTGGTCGAGGAAATGGCCCGCGAGGCCGGCAAGAAGATTCTGCCCGACGCGATCGCCTACCTGACCGATAACCTGGGCACCGACCGCATGGTCAGCCGCGGCGAGCTGGCCAAGCTGATGCTCTACAAGGGCGACGATGCCACACCGATCAGCGTCGAGGATTGCGAAGCCGTGATCGGCGACTCATCCACGCTGTTCCTCGACGACGCCGCCTTCGCCGCTTTCGGTGGGGATTTTGCCAACCTGACCGATGCGCTGACCCGCTGCGAAAGCGCGGGCGAGTCTCCCGTGGCCATCATCCGCGTGGCGCAGAAGCATGGCCAGAAGCTGCATCTGGCCGCCGCCGGCCGCGAGGCCGGCAACCGCGTCGATCCGACCCGGCTGGGCGTGCACTGGACCCGGCGCGACGGTTTCGAGCGGCAAAGCAAGCAGTGGTCGAGCGACCGCCTGATGCGCGCGCTGGAAATCCTCACCGATGCCGAACTGCTGGCGAAAAGCACCGGCATGCCGGCCGCGGCCGCCTGCGGCGACGCGCTGCTGCGCATTGCCCGCGCAGCACGCGTGAGCCGTTAAGTCCCGAAATCGAGCAGACCGGCCGAGCCGTCTTCGGCGCCGGCCATCAGGTAACGCCCATCGGCGCTCCACTGCAGCGCCGTCACCGGCGAGCGACCAAGCTGTTCGAGGTCGATGCTGGTCTCGTCGTTGACGCGGCCGAGTTTCAGCAGGCCGTTGACGTCGCCCGATGCCACCATGCCGAGACGGGGATGGAAGGCCACCGCCGTCACCATCGCACCGCGATTGAGTTCCATCGGCGCGGTGCCCATCGGGCCCTTGCCCTTGCAGTCCCAGACCACGACGACTTCGGCGCCCGAAGTGGCCAGCCAGCGGCCGTCCTTCGACCAGCTTAAAGACTTCGGCTTGTTCGGATAGCCACTCATGCGCATGTCGGCCGAGTCCGACAGCCGCCAGCCATGCATCTCGTTTTCCTGCGTCGCCGTCATGACGAATTTGCCGTCCGGCGACCAGGTGACCGCGACATGCGAGCTTTTCCAGGCCAGGCGTTTCGCCGGCTGGGCCTCGGCCTTGCACCACCACAGCGACACGCCGCCGTAATGCGACACGGCAAGGCGCTTGCCCTTGGGATTGAAGCTGATGCCGCTGACCGTGCTCGGATGATCCTCGAACACCGCGACGGCTTCGCCGTGCGCATTCAGCAGCCCGACGCGCTTGCCGGCGCCATAGGCAATGCCGCCTTCCGACACCGCCAGCGTCTCGATCCATTTGCGCGGCACGGCTGCCAGTTCTTGGCCCTCGCCCGCCACAGACGTCCGCATCAGCTTGCCGTCATCGCCGCCGGAGACGAACCCCTCGCCATCGGGCGATGCCGCCAGACACAGCAAGGCCGCATCGGGATGGGCGATCAGGCGTCGCGTCGTGTCGGCTTCCGGATCCTCAAACGCCCGCAGCGCGATCGACCCGTCACCCAGGCCGTAACCGGCAACGCCGTCCGCTTCGGCGGCGGCGACCACACTCGACTTGAACTGCCAGAGATACGCGCGGAAACCGATCTGCTGGTCAGACTTAGGCGCGGGTGGCATCGAAACCCTGCTGCAGAGCGGCGGCATCGAGATCGCGGCCGATGAAGACCAGGCGCGAGAAGCGCGGCTCGTCCGCCTTCCACGGGCGCTGGAAATCGCCGTCCTTGATCATGTGCACGGCCTGGAAGACGAAACGCTTGTCGCCGCCGGTGAAATCGAGGATGCCCTTGGTGCGCAGGATGTCCTGCCCCTTGTTGGCCAGCAGCTCGCCGATCCAGGCATCGAACTTGCGCGGATCGATCGGCGCGTCGACGCGCAGCGACACGCTCTTCACGGTCGTGTCGTGGATGCTGTCGCCATGATCGTGACCGCAATGCTCGTCATGCACATGTCCCGGCTCGCCATGGGCCGGGTTGTGGCCGTGGTGATGGTGGCCGTGGTCATGATGGTGATGGTCATGGCCGCAATGCTCATCATGCACATGGCCGGCTTCGCCATGCGGCGGATTGAGGAAATCCGGCTCAAGATCAAGAATGCGGCTCAGGTCGAAAGCGCCGCGATCCAGCACCTTGTCCAGCGGCACGTCGCATTTGGTGGCGTGGTGGATCTGGGCGAAACGGTTGACGGCGCGGATGCGGCGCTCGACCTCGGCCAGTTCTTCCTTGCTCACCAGATCGGTCTTGTTCAGCACGATCACGTCGGCGAAGGCGATCTGCTCTTCCGCCTCGCGGCTGTCCTTCAGGCGCAGCGGCAGGTGGCGCGCATCCACCACGGTGACGATCGAATCGAGCCGCGCGCGGCGCGAGACATCTTCATCCACGAAGAAGGTCTGCGCCACCGGGCCGGGATCGGCCAGGCCCGTTGTTTCCACCACGATGGCGTCGAAGCGGTCTTTCCGCTTGAACAGGCCCTCGATGATGCGGATAAGGTCGCCGCGCACGGTGCAGCAGATGCAGCCGTTGTTCATCTCGAAGACTTCCTCGTCGGCATCCACCACCAGCTCGCCGTCGATGCCGGTCTCGCCGAACTCGTTGATGATCACAGCGTATTTCTTGCCATGCGGTTCGGTCAGGATGCGGTTCAGCAGCGTGGTCTTGCCGGCGCCGAGATAGCCGGTGAGGACGGTGACGGGCGTCTGCGAGGACTCTGATGACTGTGACATAAGCGGATATCTCCGGCGGGTCTCGCCATGCTAAAAAGCAGGCCTTATATAGATGGCGTAACCATAGTGGCCAAGGCCCCGGAGTCTAGTGCCACAGGACCTCCAGAAGCATGGCAAAACCGACCTATTCCAGCACTGTTTCAAGCCCGCTCGGCTCGCTGACCGTGACCGCCACGGAAACCGCCATCGTCAAGCTGGACTGGGGCAGCCGCGGCGCCAGCCGGCCCTCCTTCGCAGCCGACGAGACGCCCGTCACCGCCGCCACCCTGCTGGCCGAAACCGCCCGCCAGCTGGAGATTTACTTCCGGGACGGCAAGTTCCAGTTCACCCTGCCGCTGGAGCCGGCCGGCACCGACTTCCAGCGCGCCGTGTGGGATTTCATGCTGGCCATCCCGGCCGGGCGCACGCGCAGTTACGGCGAGGCCGCCTCGGCCGTCACATCGGTGAGCGCCGAGGCGAATGCGCGGGCCGTGGGCAGCGCCTGCGGCGCCAACCCGATCCCGGTGATCATCCCCTGCCACCGCATCCTGGCGGCCGGCGGCGATGCCGGCGGCTATTCCGGCAAGGGCGGGCTGGAGACCAAGCGCTGGCTGCTGCGCCACGAGGGCGCCTATGTGCCTTCCGAGCAGGTCAGTCTCTTCTGAACCAATTGATCCAATCGGTATTCTGCATCACAGCGATGTAATAGCCGGCCGGTGGACGCCGGCCGCCGTCCTTCGCTAAGGTTCCTGCCGACATAAAAACCGGAGGAACCCGCGATGGCGAAAACAGTCACGATCACTGCGACCGACGGCAGCGGCAGCTTCAGCGCCTATCAGGCCGGCGAGAAGGGCCCGGGCATCCTCGTCATCCAGGAAATCTTCGGCGTCAACACGGTGATGCGCGACATCTGCGACGACCTGGCGAAACAGGGCTATGTCGCGCTCTGCCCCGATCTCTTCTGGCGCCAGGAACCCGGCGTCGACATCACCGACAAGTCGAAGGAGCACTGGGACAAGGCTTTTGCCTTGTTCGGCGGCTTCAACCTCGACAAGGGCATCGACGACCTCAAGGCCGCGCTCGGCGTCTTGCGCAAGACCACCGGCGGCAAGGTCGGCACGGTTGGATATTGCCTCGGCGGCAAGCTCGCCTTCCTGATGGCGACACGCAGCGATGTCGATGCCAGCGTTTCCTACTACGGCGTCGGCCTGGCCGATCACACGGCTGAAGTGGCCAACATCAAGAAGCCGCTGCTGATGCATGTCGCCACCGAGGACAAGTTCGTGCCCAAGGACCAGCAGGCCAAGGTGAAAGCGGCCGTGGCGTCCAACGCCAATGTCACGCTGCATGAATACCAGGGCAACGACCATGCCTTCGCCCGCGTCGGCGGCGAGCATTACGACAAGGCGGCGGCCGATACGGCCAACAGCCGCACGGCCGATTTCTTCAAGACACATCTCTCGTAAGGACTGATCAGATCATGGTTCACGCAATCCGCATCCACGCCAATGGCGGCCCCGAAGTGATGAAGTGGGAAGAGGTCGAGGTCGGCGCGCCCGGCGCCGGCGAAATCCGCGTCAAGACCGCCGCCGTCGGCCTGAACTATCTCGACACCTATCACCGCAGCGGCTTGTACAAGCTGCCGCTGCCGCTGATCCTCGGCACTGAGGGCGCCGGCACGGTCACCGCCGTGGGCGCGGGCGTCACCGACATCAAGACCGGCGACCGTGTGGCTTACGCAACGCCGCCGCTCGGCGCTTACGCTGAAGAGCGCGTGATGCCGGCCGAGCGCGCCGTGGTGCTGCCGACAGGTATTTCGGATCAGGTTGCCGCCGCCATCATGCTGAAGGGCATGACGACGGAATACCTCGTCCGCCGCACCTACAAGATCAAGGCCGGCGACACCGTGCTGTTCCATGCCGCCGCCGGCGGCGTGGGGCTGATCTTTGGCCAGTGGGCCAAGGCGCTGGGCGCCACCGTGATCGGCACGGTGGGCAGCGAGGACAAGGCCAAGCTGGCGAAGGCGCATGGCTATGACCACATCATCAACTACCGCACGGAAAACTTCGTCGAGAAGGTGAAGGAAATCACCAAGGGCGAAGGCCTGCCGGTGGTCTATGACGGCGTCGGCCAGGATACTTTCGCGGGCTCGCTCGACTGCCTGCAGCCGCTCGGCCTGATGGTCAGCTTCGGCAATGCCTCGGGCCCGGTGCCGCCCTTCCAGATCGCCACGCTCGCCGGCAAGGGCTCGCTGTTCCTCACCCGGCCCACGCTGAACACCTATGTGGCTAAGCGCACCGATTTGATCGAGTCGGCCAAGGCGCTGTTCGACGTGGTGACCTCGGGCAAGGTGAAGGTGGAAATCCCGCAGACCTACGCGCTGAAGGATGCCGCCCGCGCCCATACCGACCTGGAAGCGCGCAAGACCACCGGCTCGACGGTGATGCTGCCGTAAAAGTCTGCGTTTTCTGCATAACAGGGCTGGGACGTAAACACGTTCCGGCCCTTTTTCTTTGACGCCGGCTTTGCCATGCTGCCGCCGTCATGATGGACCTTCTCGCCCTTGCCGGCGGCAACCTGCTGTCGCCGATGATCCTGGCCTTCGTGCTTGGCGCGATTGCCGCTGCCCTGCGCTCCGACCTGGAAATCCCCGAGGGCGCGGCGAAGGGCCTGGCGATCTACCTGATGTTCGCCATCGGCTTCAAGGGCGGCGTCGCCATGCATGCCGCCAGCGGCTGGGCGCTGGCCGGCGCGATTGTGGCAGCCTTGGCGCTCAGCCTGCTGCTGCCGGTGATCGCCTTCGGCCTGCTGCGCGCGGTCTGGCGGCAGGACCGCGTCAATGCCGCCGCCATCGCTGCGCACTATGGCTCGATCAGCATCGTCACCTTCGTGACGGCATCGGAATTCCTGCGCAGCCGCGACATCCCGTACGAAGGTTACCTCGTCGCCATGACGGCGGTGATGGAAACCCCGGCCATCCTGATCGGCCTGCTGCTCGCGGGCCAGCAGACCAACCTGAATACACAACAGCGCAGCAGCGAGCGCGGCGCGCTGATCCGCGAGGTGCTGGTCAACGGCTCGGTCATGCTGCTGGTCGGCGGCTTCATCATCGGCTGGGTCACCGGCGATGCCGGCATGGCCAAGGTAAAGCCCTTCGTGGCCGACCTGTTCAACGGCGCGCTCTGCATCTTCCTGCTCGATATGGGCCTGGTGGCGGTGCGCCAGGGCCGCGCGGCCAAACGCTTCCCCAAGGCGCTGATCCTGTTTGGCCTCGTCATGCCGCCCATCGGCGCCGCCATCGGCTTTGCGGCCGCCGCCCTGCTGGGCCTCTCGGCCGGCGGCGCCATGCTGCTGGCGGTACTGGCCGCGTCGGCGTCCTATATCGCCGTCCCGGCCGCGATGCGCCTCGCTCTGCCGGCCGCGAGTCCGTCGCTGTCCGTGACACTGGCGCTGGCGATCACTTTCCCGTTCAATGTCGCCATCGGCCTGCCGCTCTACCTGACCGTGGCGCAGCGCCTGTTCGGAGCGCAGTAGCATGACGGGTCATCCGCGCAAGAAGATCGAGATCATCGTCGAGGCGCCGCTTCAGCGGTCGGTGCTCGACTGGCTGAGCCAGCAGGGCGTGCAGGGCTGGAGCGTGTTTCCCCGCGTGATCGGCGGCGGCCAGCATGGCGAGCGCAGCGGCGACGACATCACCCGCGCCTTCGACAATGTCATGATCCTGGCGATCACCACCGAGGCCGTGGCGCGTCAGGTGCTGGACGGCTTCCATGCCCGCTTCACGGATGCCGTCGCCATCGTCTATCTCTCCGATGTGGAGATCGCGCGGCCGGAGCGGTTCAAATGAGCAACCCGGCGCAGCAGGCCCGAAAAGTCGCTCGCGCCTGCCGCACCGGTAGTCTCTCCACCACCATGGCCGATGACGGCACGCCCTATGCCTCTCTGGTGCTGACCGCTTTCGATCATGATGCGACGCCGATCCTGCTGATTTCGCGGCTGGCCGACCACACCAAGAATATCCTGAAACATCACCGCGTCTCGCTGCTCTGCGACGGCACGACCGAGTTCGCCGAACCGCTGACCGGCCCGCGCGTCACGCTGCTCGGCTTCGCCGAGAAGACCGACGACGACCGGCTGAAAGCCCGTTACCTGGCGCGGCACCCCGCGGCCGAGATGTATGCCGGCTTCGCCGATTTCGCCTTCTACCGCATCCATGTCGAGCGCGCGCATATCGTCGCCGGCTTCGGGAAGATCCACTGGCTGGATGATTTCACCTATGCCGGCGACTGGGTTGCTTTGGCCGAGGCCGAGGCCGGGATTATCGCGCATATGAACGATGACCATGCCGATGCCATCCAGCTCTATGCGGGCAAGCTGCTGGGCAAGAGCGGCGAAGGCTGGAGCATGTGCGGCATCGACGCCGAGGGCTGCGACCTGATCGATGGCGACGGCCGCACCGCGCGGCTGGCTTTTGAGACCGAAATCGCCAGCGCCGACCAAGCCCGCGTCGAGCTGGTGCGACTGGTCAAGAAGGCGCGCGGCGCTTAAGCACAACAAAAAAGCCCGCCGGTCTTGCGACCGACGGGCTTCTTTACGTCCTGGGTCCGGGGAGGACTTGTGCGGACGGTGTCCTGAAAAGCCTTACCAGCTGGTGACGACGGCCTTCTGGTACTTCTGCTCGACGAAGGCCTTCACCTCGGCCGAGTGGTAAGCCTTCACCAGCTTGGCGTATTCCGGCTTGTCCTTGTCTTGGGTGCGCACCGCGATGATGTTCACGTAAGGCGCCTTGGCGCCTTCAATGGCGATGGCGTCCTTGACCGGCGACAGGCCGGCGGGGATCGCGTAGTTGGTGTTGATCGCGGCGGCGTCGAGTTCATCCAGCGCGCGCGGCAGCTGGGCGGCATCCAGCTCGACGATGCGGATCTTCTTCGGATTGTCGGCGATGTCCAGCGGGGTCGCCTTCAGGCCGGCATCGGGCTTCAGCTTGATCAGGCCGGCCGATTCCAGCACCAGCAGGCCACGGCCGCCATTGGTCGGATCGTTCGGGATGCCGACGCGGGCGCCATTGGGCAGATCGCTGAGCGACTTCACCTTCTTGGAATAGACGCCCATCGGGAAGTTCACGGTGTAGCCGATGTTGGTGATCTTGTAGCCGCGATCCTTGATCTGGGCTTCGAGATACGGGAGATGCTGGTAGGAATTCACATCCAGGTCGCCGGCATTCAGCGCGGCATTGGGCTGGATGTAATCGCTGAATTCGACGATCTGGATCTTGAGGCCGTCCTTCTCGGCGACCTTCTTCACCACCTCGAAGATTTCAGCATGCGGCCCGGCGGTGACGCCGACCTTGATCGGCTTGTCCTGGGCGAAGGCAGCCGGCGCGACAACCGCGGCGGCGAGAGCAAGAGCAGCAAGGCTGCGGCGAGTGAACGACATGGTTTTTCCTTTTCTGCAGACGGGAGACTGAAAGACGGGAGACTGAACTGTTACGAAATCAACGGTGACTAAGCTTGCGTACGAGGCGGTCGCCGAGCGACTGCACGCCCTGCACGAAGACGATCAGCACCAGCACGACCGCGCCCATCACCTCGGGCAGGAAACGCTGGTAGCCATAACGGATGCCGATATCGCCCAGGCCACCGCCGCCGACCGCGCCGGCCATGGCGGAATAGCCGATCAGGCTGACCAGCGTGATAGTCAGGCCAGCGACGATGCCGGGCAAAGCCTCGGGCAGCAGCACCTTGATGACGATCTGCAGCGGCGTCGCGCCCATGGCATCGGCGGCCTCGATCAGGCCTGAGGGCACTTCGCGGAGCGCCGTTTCCACCAGACGAGCGATGAAGGGAATGGCGGCGATGGTGAGCGGCACGATGGCGGCGGCAGTCCCAATGGAGGTGCCGACGACAAGACGCGTGAAGGGGATGATCGCGACCATGAGAATGATGAAGGGCGTCGAGCGCGCGGCATTGATCACCAGGCCGAGCACGCGGTTGACGGACACATTCTGAAGAATGCCGCCGCGATCCGTGAGGATCAGGATGACGCCGAGCGGAATCCCGAACAGCGCGCCCACGCCGCCGGAGATGCCGACCATCACCAGCGTTTCCCACAGGCCGTCAAACAGCAGCGCGATCAATTGCGACGACATCTTCGAGTTCCTCGACGGCCAGCTGGCGGCTGGCAAGATAGGATTTGGCGGCGAGCAGCTTGGCCTCGTCGCCGCGGGCCTGCACGACCATGACGCCGAAGGGGCGTCCCTGGATCTCGTCGATCCGGCCATGCAGGATATTCAGATCGAGCCCCAGGTTGCGCGACAGCTCGGCGATCACCGGCTCGTCGGCATGCGGCCCTGTGAACAGGATGCGCCAGAGATGGCTGTTGCCGGCAGGCTGCGCACTGAGGCGCTTCTGCAGGGCCGGCGGCAGGTCGAAGCCGATCAGGTCGGCGACGAAGCTGCGCGTGGTCGCATGCTTGGGCTGGGTGAAGACCTCGAAGGTCTCGCCCTGCTCGATGATGCGGCCCTGCTCCATCACGGCGACACGGTCGGCGATTTCCTTCACCACCGCCATCTCGTGGGTGATCAGCACCACGGTCAGGTTCAGACGGTCACGGATGTCCTTGATGAGTTTCAGAATCTGCTCGGTGGTTTCGGGATCGAGCGCCGAGGTCGCTTCGTCGCAGAGCAGCACCTTCGGGTCG